>CESO01046902.1_pt1 | contig 52307 bp, 43 predicted proteins | sample 356341 | NCBI WGS metagenome assembly CESO01 (sample SAMEA2621812, study PRJEB7988) | marine metagenome | biome: marine biome (ENVO:00000447); feature: deep chlorophyll maximum layer (ENVO:xxxxxxxx); material: "saline water (ENVO:00002010), including plankton (ENVO:xxxxxxxx)" | depth 35 m | reverse complement strand
TGCTTTGGGAAAAAATTTCAACCCAGCGATCTGGAACAATCGATACGATAAAACCTAATTCATCTGAATGCCCCAAGATTATATCCAAATTTTTAAAGGCAGCCCCATAGAAGTAATAGCTGTGGTTAATTCTTTAGATGCCCTCGGGATTGTCCCCGTGGTAAAAGATCCTTCATCTTCGGCCAGATTAGCGGGTTTTGGAATTTTGAACACCCAACAAAGCCTGTGGGTTCACAAAGACGAAGAGCAACAAGCTATTGAAGCACTCAGCGCTCTTGATTCGTAATAATCCAATAATTTTTATATTTGCCCTTATGAAAAAATGGTTTTACACCCCAATATTGGCATTACTATTTATTTTGCCCACCAATATTCACGCTCAAACAGACCCAGATGAAATGGGAGCTTGGTATTTGTATGTTTTCAACACCCGTTTTAAAAAAGACAGTCTTTGGGGAGTTCAGGGGGATATACAGCACCGGAATTTTAATATTATTGGAGATTTGCAACAATTGCTTATCAGAGGGGGAATCACCTATATGCCCAAGGAAAGTCCTTTAAAATTGACCTTTGGTTATGCCCATATCACCAACGGAACACCCGGCGACATCAAGGAAAGTAACGTAGAAAACCGTTTTTATCAAGAAACCTCCTTTCCCATCAAACTGGGGAAAGGACTCTATTCCAATCATCGATTCCGATACGAAATGCGTTTGATGGAAAATCAAGATTTTAGAACCCGTTACCGCTACGGATTATTTCTTAATATTCCACTCAACAAAATCGTTATTGAACCCAAAACGCTATACCTTTCCCTGTACGATGAAATTTTTATCAATGGGAAACGAAAAATAGGTGATGGAAAAACCGTTCCTTTTTTCGGTCTTAATCGACTCTATGGAGCCTTGGGTTATATCTTTAGAAAAGGATTAAAAATACAGTTTGGGATGATGCGGCAAACCACTAACAATTTTGGAAAAAACCAACTGCAGTTGAGTTTACACCATACGATGTAATACTCCAATTCTTAAAACTTATTGATTATCTGGGTCTAAGAGCACATCTTTGCCCGAAGTTCCTTGATCTTAGGATCGCTCATGTAATCATCAAAAGTACTGTAACGATCGATAATGCCATTAGGGGTGAGTTCCAAAATACGATTTCCTACAGTTTGAGCAAAAGCGTGGTCATGTGTGGTGCAAAGCACGGTTCCTTTAAAGTTCTTCAGTGAATTATTGATGGCCGTAATGGATTCCAAGTCCAAGTGGTTAGTGGGTTCGTCCAATATCAAAATATTGGCCCGCGACATCATCATTTTGGAGAGCATACAACGCACCTTTTCACCTCCAGAGAGGACATTAGAGGCTTTTAAGGCCTCGTCTCCACTGAATAACATTTTACCCAAAAATCCTCGAATATATACCTCTTCTCTCTCTTCTTCCGTTTGAGACCATTGGCGCAACCAATCTACTAGTGATAAATCGGAACTAAAGAAATCTTCGTTGTCTAAAGGCAAATAGGCCTGAGTGGTCGTAATACCCCACTCGTACTCTCCACTTTTTGCTTTTAGCTTTCCGTTGATGATCTCATAAAACGCACTGATGGCACGAGAATCTTTGGAATAGATAATCGCTTTGTCTCCTCGGGCTATATTAAAATTAACCTGATCAAAAAGTTTTTGTCCATCAATGCTGTAGGATAGCCCATCGACATTTAATATCTGATCCCCCGCCTCGCGTTCTTGTTCAAATATAATTCCTGGATAACGACGACTGGAAGGGCGTATTTCCTCAATGTTGAGTTTATCGATCATTTTTTTTCGAGAAGTAGCCTGTTTGGATTTAGCGACATTAGCCGAAAATCGAGCAATAAATTCTTGTAATTCTTTCTTCTTTTCCTCCGCCTTTTTGTTTTGCTGTGCCCTCTGTCTTGCTGCCAACTGACTCGATTCATACCAAAAAGTATAATTACCAGAATAATGGTTAATCTTTCCAAAATCGATATCGGAGATATGGGTGCAAACAGCGTCAAGAAAGTGGCGATCGTGAGAAACTACGATAACCGTATTGTCATAATTAGCCAAAAAGTTTTCTAACCACATGATCGTATCATAATCCAAATCGTTGGTAGGCTCGTCCATGATCAGTACATCAGGATCTCCAAAAAGTGCTTGCGCCAAAAGTACCCTCACTTTTTGCTTTCCATCCAAATCAGCCATTATCGTGTGGTGAAGATGCTCAGGGATTTCCAAATTGGACAAAAGAGAAGCCGCGGCACTCTCTGCATTCCATCCGTCCATTTCTTCAAACTCAATCTGTAACTCCCCTACCCTTTCTCCATCAGAATCAGAAAAATCTAGCTTGGCATACAAATCTTCTATAGCTTGTTTTATATGAAACAAGGGTTTATTTCCCCTCAGAACGGTTTCCAAAACAGGATATTCATCACAGGCATTGTGGTTTTGTTCCAAAACAGACAGTCGTTTTCCTGGCTCCAAAAAAACTGAACCTGAATTTGCCTCTTGAACACCACAGATGATCTTTAAAAAAGTAGATTTTCCAGCTCCATTGGCACCGATGATCCCATAACAATTTCCAGGTGTAAAAGTGACATTGACTTCGTCGAAAAGGACCCTTTTTCCAAATTGAACTGATAAATTATTGACCGATAACATAAAATTAACTTAGCATTTGCAAAAGTAAATATTTCTCCCACAGGGTTTGCTTTTTTTTAAAGTTTAGTTGGTGTAAATTGCATTGTAATATGGATCAATCAAAATATTTATTGCGAATTTGGTTGCTGTTGTGGGGAGTCATCCTTAGCTCTTGCTCAAAAGAGTTAGATAGGAACAGGATTTTCTTTGGGGGGCAGATCGTCAACCCTTCTTCCACCTATGTGACGCTCTACAAGGACAACAAGACCATTGATTCACTTTCACTCAATCTCAACTATCGCTTTTTCAAATATTATGACTCTTTGGAAGCAGGGATATATAAGATTGAACACATTCCCGAATACAAATCCGTTTTTTTGGAAAAAGGTGACAGTATTTGGGCACGGATCAACGCCTCCTCCTTTGATGAATCAATTGTCTACTCGGGTCGCGGTGCGGCCAAAAATAATTTTATGATGGATCTGTTGCTCAGTTTTGAGGAAGAAAATAGTTTTCTGTCCTCTAAATATTCTAGTGATAGTGAAACGTTCACCAAACTCATTGACTCCCTGTTGATAGAGAAAAAAAACAAGTGGATACTCATGGACTCCATCAACCAACTATCCCCCATCGCCCAAAAGATAACCCAAGCGGCGTATATCTATCCCTACGCCACCCGAAAAGAACGCTATGCACTGCTCAGAGGAACTTTTTGGGACAAGAAACAAGACTCTGTTTATTTTGATTTTAGAAAGTACTTGAGTTTGGCAGAAACAGATTTGGCTTTTTTTGATCCCTACATAAATTATCTGCTGAATTATCTGAATGAAAAGGTATTAGACAGTACCGAAAACTATTTTAGGAACAAACAAAAAACCAATTTTAACATTAAGCGATTGCAACTCATTCAATCACAGATCAAGGGAAATGTCTTGAGAAATAATCTTTCGCGGGCGGTTGCTTTTGAAGAATTGATGAAAATTGAAAACAAAGAACAAGACGAAAGGTTTCTCAAGCATTTTCTGTTAGTCAACACTTCAAAGTCCTACCTCAAAGAAGTGTTGGATTTGCACAATGACATCGAAAATATGTCAGCGGGAAAAATGCTCCCCGAAATTAAACTACAAGACCATCTGTTGAATACCGTAAGCACTGCCAAACTAATTGATCAACCGACAGTATTTTACTTTTGGTCTCAAACCCAAATGAGTCATTACCGCAATACGGTGATCAAAGCAAGAGCACTGGAAAAACTATTTCCCAAATATCAGTTTAAAGGAGTTTGTATACAGCCCTTCAACGAGATCGTTTTTGAGGTTCACCGAATGATGAGTATTGATCCCGAGACACAATTGGCATTTACCAATTTTGATAAAGACAGCAAAAAGTGGGTACTCTCTCTACTCAACCGGGCCATAGTAGTGGAGGCAAATGGAGAGATCAAAGAAGGTTTTGGGAACTTTAGTGCTCCTGATTTTGTGGATTTACTCCAATAAAGTCAATTCCCTTTTTTGTAATCCTCCAAAAACTTTTTTAATCCAATATCTGTAAGGGGATGTTTCAACAGTCCGGTAATGGCATCGAGCGGCGCAGTCATTACATCTGCCCCTATTTTGGCGCAATTAATGATGTGCATGGTGTGACGAACTGAGGCTGCCAATATTTCTGTTTCAAAGGCATAGTTATCATAAATCTCTCTGATCTCACTGATCAGAAAAATTCCATCAGTTGATACATCATCCAATCGTCCAATAAATGGAGAAACATAGGTTGCTCCGGCTTTGGCCGCCAAAAGAGCTTGTCCTGCCGAAAATATAAGTGTACAATTGGTTTTAATATTGCGGTCTGAAAAGTATTTTAAAGCTTTAATTCCATCTTTGATCATGGGAATTTTTACAACGATTTGATGGTGTAAGGCAGCCAGTTGCTCTCCCTCTTTGACCATACCTTCAAAATCTAGAGCAATGACCTCGGCAGACACATCACCCTCTACAGCTTCACAAATGGCCACATAATGCTTGAGGATATTATCCGCTCCTGTAATACCCTCTTTGGCCATAAGGGAAGGATTCGTGGTAACGCCATCCAAAACGCCAAAGTCTTGAGCCTCTTTGATTTGGTCTAAATTGGCAGTGTCAATAAAAAATTTCATTTATAATTGATTAAGGTTAAACTTTATAGTGATTTATAATCATTTTTTCAAAAACAGTATCGGGTAAAATCCTTTTGAGTAATAGCGATAATTTTTGAAGAAATGAACCTGAGCTATAATGGACATTTCTTTTTTTACAAATGATAATTTTGTGTACCATTCGGGCAAAATCATTGGGATCGCTCCCTTGGTCAACGTGCTCGTCTATGGTGTCGAGTGAGAATTTATACACATCATGATAGGGAGACTCTTTTTTTAGTGGGGAATAAAAACGTCGTGCGGCTATATCGGTAGCGTAATCTCCGGGTGCCAGGGTCACCACATCAACTCCAAAGCGTTTGACCTCTATTCTAACTGCTTCGGAAAGAATACCCAATGCACCTTTGGAAGCAGAGTAAATACCTCTGTATGGCAGTCCCATATACCCCCCTATGGAGGTGATATTGATGACCAAACCTGTTTTTTGTTCACGCATTACGGGCAACACTTTTTGAACCAAGGCCAATGGACCGAATAAATTGGTCGTAAAATTAGACTGGATTGCGCTCATTTCTGTCTCTTCAACAGGTCCTAATATTCCCGCTCCGGCATTATTGATCAATACATCAATACGTCCTGCTTTTTCCATCACAAGATCTACTAATGACTGGGCGGTTTCGAGTTGGTTCAAATCAAAAGGCAACAACTCAAAACCAGCATCAGACTTATATTTTTTGGGAGCTCTAGAAGTTCCGAAAACACGAAAATTATACCCCGATAAATAAGATGCAGTGGCTTTGCCAAGGCCGGAAGAGGCGCCCGTAATTAAAATTACTTTAGTCATGAAAAATAAAAAAGGGCAAGCTATCTACATCACACCGCTACGACCGCCTACCCTTGCTGCGTTCCCGCCCTGGGGGGATTCGGCAGGAGCTGGTTGTGCAGGACTTGCCCTAAGCAAATATAATAGGTTTGGAGCGTTTGACAATTATTTTAAATTCTTAATTTTAGAAACAATATATATCCTCAAGAAATGAAAATTTGGATTTTACTACTTTCACTGCTTTTGCTAAAGTGTAATACTGATATAACAAAAGATTTTAGACTGAGTGTTGTTGAAAAAAGTAAAAAATTCAAACCCGATGATACGCTGAAATTTAACATTGTTAATAAAAAAAATCATCCCATTGATTCGGTAGTTTACCATCTGGATGGTATAAAAATCAGTGATGTTGAACCTTTGAATAACAAGTCATTGGGGATTTACGGTCTAAAAGCCTCAGTATACCTTTCCGGAAAAAAATTAGTGTACAAAGAAAAGGTAACCATTGTTTCTCCCTCAAAACCAAAACTTTACACCTATACCATTCTTAATGAATACCCCCACGACAAAACCGCATACACCCAAGGGCTCGAGTTTTACCGTGATACACTCTTCGAAAGCACGGGGATTAGGGGTAAATCAAGTTTGAGAAAAGTAAATTTCAAAACCGGAGAGGTCTTCAAAAAGATTGCTTTGGATAAGGTTTATTTTGGGGAAGGCATTTCCATATTAAACGACAAGCTCTATCAATTGACATGGCAAGGTGATATGGGTTTTCAATACCACCCCGATCAACTCAAAATGGAGCGCTCTTTTGCCTATAAAGAAAGTAAAGAAGGCTGGGGGCTTTGTAATGACGGCCAAAGGCTTTACAAGTCCGATGGAACACATCAAATTTGGATTTTGGATCCTCAGACCCAAAAAGAAAATGGAAAAATCCAAGTGATGACCTATAAAAACGCACTCAAAAAAATCAATGAATTGGAATGGGTGGACGGAAAAATTTATGCCAACACCTACCAGTATAAAAAAGAAGTAGGCGTCATTATCGATCCACAAAGTGGTGCGGTGGAGGGGGTCATTGATTTTTCAGGATTAAAAAGTAAAGTCGAACAAGTTACCAATTTGGATGTACTCAATGGTATAGCCTACCACCCTAAAAGAAAAACTTTTTTTATTACAGGAAAAAATTGGAGTAAATTATTTGAAGTTAAAATCCTGCCTAAAGAATGAGTAATCGTTTTATCCATAAACATAAAGTCGCAAAAGAACATCTGGACGACCTGAACCACGTCAACAATGTTCAGTATTTGTATTTGGAACAAGACTCATTAACGAATCAGAATAGATTTGCCCAAATACTCGTCTTTAGGCAAACGAACCATGATTTCAGACACCCCCTGATCTGCAAGCCATTTAGATCTATAATTTTGAGTTGTTACTTCAAATTCTTTAGATATGTTTAGAGCCAACATAGACAATTCCCTGTTGGGATCACTGACGGTAATTTGATCAATCTGATCGTTTTGATTCAACTGTACCATTAAAATGCAGGGGGCGGAAACTTCAATTATCAATTCATTACCCGCCTCCAACTGTCCGGCACGATAAAAAACCGCCTGAATGAGATTGAGCTCCTTGTTTTGAACAGCCTGCAAATGGGGAGTATTGGAAATAATATCAATAGGGTTGATAACTTTTCCTTTTTCTAATTTATCAAGGCGGGTATTGGGTCTGACAATATATTCATAAGATTCATTGTTGGGGGAAACACCATGGTTGATCCACAATTTAAAAACCTCTTTTCTGATTTGATCTTTGGGAGAATCAATCTGCCTGTTGATGCGCCACCACGAGCCTTCTGCAGTATCATTTTGCAAAGCTATATCTCCTTGAGCAGGGAGAAAATAAGCTACATTGTCATGATGGATCCACTTGACATTCTTAAGCACTTGCGAACCTTGGTCGAGTTTTCGACTTTTACCTTGAGAAGAAATATTTACTTCCCCATTCAACCAACATTGATTAATGGTGGTATTGACCTGATTTTTTGATTTTGATGAAATTCCCGAACCTAAACAAACGTATTGCTCGTCGAAGAAAAACCAAGATTTTCTTGCCACCAGTGGATCATGAATGCTTTTAAAGTCAAAACCTACAGCCCCATAGCGTCCATCGGTTACAGCACCTACAAAATCAGTCAAACCCAATTTTTTAATTTCACTATGATAGGGCAATTGATCTTTTTGTACAACCGTCGTTCCTGGAATTTTTTGATAGTCCAAAACAGGTGAAATATCTTCATACTCAACGCCACGGGTATAAATATGATTGGCACCGTCTCCTCTGTGGTGATTTAATAATCCCTCACTATTGTAGGGACTCTCCATGTTCATGTTTCGGGAGGAATACATCCTCACCGAAGAATAAAAGTTGGGTCTTTGAAAGGTAAAATGCTCGCTATTCCAGTAAAAAGTAGCATGTGAAATCGGTCTTACATTGGTAGGCTTCGACCTCAATTTTATAATTTCTTTCAATTCGTCTGATCGGTAGTCGGTCAGTGCTACGATCTTTTCGGGAATCTCATTATCAAAGGCTTTAGTACTTCCAATCCTTGAAATACTTCTGTTCTTGGCAGCGAAATCGGGTTTTACCCCATAAACGGAAGTCTTACAAACACCGTCCAAGTAATAGTCTACCAAAATCTTTGTTTTTTCTGACGAAAAAGCATAATCGGTATTTCTTACATAATAGGCCCATTCCACAAAAGCATTGGCCCACCCAAGACCATAGGAGAGGGTATTATTCACTCCATCGGTTCTGTGGTGAAAACTGTAATCGTATTGCAATCCCCTGCCATTGGCTTTTAAAAACTCGTTAAATCCACCGGTATTGGATTTTGAATAGGTATAACCAAAATCATTACCGATCCAATTCACAAACTTAATTTCATTTTCTATAATGTTGATGATCAATTCAAATTGGGCTTGATCATTCAAAAAAAGTTGGTTTTTGGCAGCGATAGAAGATACTTTGATTCGATCACCACCGGGTCGTGAGCCCCCCTTGTTTATATCAGCTCGATTGATGATCTCTTGCGATTTTACAATCAACACCTCAGGGAGTTGCTCTCCGATGACCAACATCAGTTCTATCAAGTTCGTTGGGGTACCAATCTGATTGTTCCACCAATTCTCTCCTACAAAATCATTTTTACACCAAAAGTGCAATCCATTAACGATCTTTTGGAATAGGGATTTGTCTTTAAAATATTTTGAGGCATTGCTTTTGTAAGCAATAGCCATTTTAACAAGATTATTGAGGTGAATTCTGTTATCAAACCCTTCTCTTGAAACATCACTGTATTGAATAAAGGACCATTTTTCACCATCAAAATCAGAGCTGATCTGATTGATATTTTCGTCGAAATCTTCTATTGTAGCGTTTGAAGGAGCATTCAAATGGTCTTCAATGATACTCTGGTAGATCCTTGACTTAATGGTGTTGATCTCAGTTTCCTGTGCATTAAGGCTACCAAAAACCACACAGATAAGCAACACTTGGATGCCGTAGTCCATGAGTGTTTGTATTGATCTATTCATCTGTTTTTTCGTGTAAACCCAATTTGATTGGAGATTCTAGAATTACCAAAAAATCAATTCATCTGCAAAAAGCCAAGACTTTCTTTTATTCCATTTTTTATAGACTGGAGCATTGGGAAAAGTTATATGGTTCAATGCTCGAATTTTCACCTCTTCGTATCCCCTTAAATCAACAGACAAGGTAAAGTCTTTAAAATAGGATATCCGTTCATCCGGCTCGTGCTGTACTGGAACTGACAAAGATTGAAGTAATTGATATTTCCCATCAGAGGATCTGCCGTAAACTTCAATTTTTTTTGGGTAAATCGTACTCATATCTAGGTTTTCCAACATGCTCAAAGTGACATGCTTGATTTTTTCGACATCTTTGAGTTTAACCTCAATCTCCAAATCCTCTTCCACTACACCCAGCCATGTTTTGGCATCTTCAATACTGGTTCCTCTATACACTCTTTCCCCTTTTTTTCCATCGAAAAGTACCCCCTGATTGTCTTTAAAAGTAAAGTTGACATGATGACTGATGGAAAAACTCTTGTCCAAGTCATTATTTACTTTATGTTCAATAATATGGTTACTGTTTTTAAAAATCATTTGTTCAAACAGTTCGCTATCAGACCAGCCCTTTTTTATGGATTTTGCTTTTAGCGTTTTAGAGTTGGTCAAACGAAAAGGAACATTATATAAAGGAGCATTTTCGTCAGGCTCACTTCCATCCAAAGTATAATGGATGTTGATATTTTTAACCTGAGGTTCCTCAAACACGATACTAATACTATCTTTAAAAATGACATTCGGATTGTGGATCTCCGGGGGACTGAGGCTCAACTTTTCCGAAAATAAATCAGAAGAACCAAAATGGATCAATGAAGGAGGAATTGAAGCCAATTGTTTTTGTTGATCTCTGTCAATAGCAGTGTTCCAGGCATAAACCGTTTTTGGAGGATTCACTTTAAGTAAGTTTTGTACCCCTTGATGGGTTACCTTAGTATTGCACAAATTCAACACCTCTAATGCTCTGTTTTTAAGGAAATTCAGTGCATCATCACTGATTTGGGTTTGATCCATTCGCAAAACTTTAAGACGGGGAAAATCCTCCAAAATACTGGCCATTTCATCGTTAAAATTGGTATTGCTGACATCCAATTCGACGAGTTGGTTTTTAACCTTAAGCAAAGTTTTCAGATGCTCTCCCATCAATTGGGATTTCATGTACTTGATCCTTAGTAAATTATCGTGTAAGGCATTGGGTTTGATTCTAAATCCCTTGGCCAACAGCTTCACCAAGTCATTTCTCCCGGCAGCTTTCACTTGCTGATCAGCTCCCAAAAAGGACATTACATTGGATTTTAAATCTTCATTTTTCACTAAGCTAACCTTTCCTTCATTCAAATAGGAACCGGATGTAGCCCAATGATTCAGTAGCCATTTTTCCTTTTCAGTCAGTTGGGACTTATTTTTTGGAGGCATATGCAATTCATCCTCCTTGGGCAAGCTGATGTATTGCACCAATCGACCTTGGTTTGGGTTTTGGGCATCGAACATACTTCCTCGCTCTCCGCCTTTTAACATCAGGTCATAACGATCCAATCGAAGTTCGCTTTTGCTTTTGTTAGCATTGTGACAACTGATGCATTTGTCCTCAAAAATCACATGGACTACCTCCTTATAATAATCAATACTGTCCTTTTGTACGATCAACTTTGGCTTTTCAAATAACTCGGCGGTGGAGAGGTAATCCTCACCATGGGTGATCTGCCCCCCTTTGTGTCCCGCAACCGTTAATGCGACCAATGTCAAAAGATACGAACCCAAGAAAAGATTTTCCTTGTCCTTCATTCGATGCAAAACACACAAGCTAAAGCTTAGAATTAAAGTGATGATACCCGCCCAAAAATGGAATTTCAGACTATTAAAATCATAAGCCTCGTCCAAAGAAAGTAAATAGCCCATCAGACTGGCTGTCAATGCTCCAGCAAAAGAAAAATCAACCCCTATCCGAATGGCCTTTTCAAGTCTTGCTTTTTGAAACCTTGAAATGACTAACAACAAAAATGTCATCAACAAAGATCCTATGGGCAAGTGCAGTACCAAAGGATGAAATTTACCGACGTATTTTAAAATTTCTAAGGTATAATCCATCAAATCAACTTGATAAAATGTCTCTTTTTACTTCACCCGAAACATCGGTAAGTCTAAACCTCCTACCCTGGGTTTTAAAAATCATTTTTTCATGATCAACCCCAAACTGATGCATTAGGGTGGCTTGCAGGTCATGGACATGCATGGGGTCTTTTACGATATTGTATCCAAAATCATCGGTTTCTCCGTAAGTGAATCCGGGTTTGATACCACCTCCCGCCATAAAAATGGTGAAGGATCGTGGGTGGTGATCTCTTCCATAGTCAGTATCGGTCAATCTCCCCTGACAGTAGTTGGTTCGGCCAAATTCTCCACCCCAAATCACCAGAGTGTCCTCCAAAAGACCTCTCTGTTTGAGATCCATAATCAAAGCCGCTGTTCCTTGATCTACATCCTCTGCCTGTCGCTTGATCTGAGCAGGAAGGTTGTCGTGTTGATCCCAGCCCGTATGATACAATTGTACAAAACGTACATCCTTTTCGATCAAGCGGCGGGCCAACAGACAATTGGCGGCGTAGGTACCGGGTTGATAAGAGTTTTTGCCATACATCCGCAAAATATGATCTGGTTCATCGCTGATGTCCATTACATCCGGGACTGAGGTCTGCATTCTATAGGCCATCTCGTAATTCGAAATGCGACTGTTGATTTCGGGATCTCCAAAAGTCTTTTCTTGTGCCTCGTTTAACGAAGCCAAATGATCCAACATCTTCCTTCTTTCGGCTCGGGAAACACCCTCAGGATTTTGAAGATACAAAACCGGATCTTTGCCGGATCTGAATTGTACACCCTGATGCAGGGAACTCAAAAAACCATTGCCCCACAATCGTGAATACAAGGGTTGTGGTTGTGGTTTTCCGTTTCCAGTGGACAATAAAACGATAAAGGAGGGTAGGTTATCATTAAGGCTCCCCAATCCATAACTCATCCAAGAACCTATGCTGGGGCGGCCAGGCAATTGGGAACCGGTCTGAAAAAACGTAATCGCCGGGTCATGGTTGATCGCTTCGGTATGCATCGATTTTACAAAACACAACTCGTCCACTACCTTTGATACATGCGGCATCAAATCACTTACCCAGGCTCGGGATTCCCCGTATTGTTTAAAGTTAAAAAGGCTTCCAGTAACGGGAAATTTGTCTTGACCTGAGGTCATTCCGGTCAATCTTTGCCCTTTTCTAATGGAATCGGGTAAATCCATTCCCCGGTATTTATTCAAATAAGGTTTGTAATCAAACAAGTCCAATTGTGAAGGGCCTCCACTTTGAAAAAGATAGACCACCCTTTTGGCCTTGGGTGCAAAATGAGGTAAAGGCAAAGGGCCTGCCTGCAACTGCGGGCCAGCTCCACCGGAGGAACTCCTACTCAGTGGATCCATCAAACTGCCCAATGCCAAACCACCGATACCAAAGCCCAAGTTTTTTAGAAAATGACGACGGTTGTTGTTCTGAAAATAGTTATTTAATTCTTGCATACCCTAACTTTTCTGTGAAGTTTCATCTAAATTATAAATCAAAAGGGCCAATGAGCTATAGCTTTTCATTTCTAAATCCATTTCACTCATATCGGTTTTTTCCGAGTGGAGTTCGGCTACTGTATCCAGATAATCCATCATTTCGGACAAGGCTTTTTTGGTGGGTTTTCTTCCTGTAATACGGCGGTGGATCTCGATGATACGTTCTTTGTCTTTTTTGATTCCACTGTTGAGGATCATTGAAGCGATGGCCTCAGCGGCGTTTTGAACCTGCGGATCATTGAGGAGGATCAGCGATTGTAATGGGGTACTGGTTTTCTGTCTTTCCACGGTACAATAGTCTCTGGTAGAGGCATCGAAAGTAACCATTCCCGGGGGAGGAACTGTTCTTTTCCAATAGGTGTAAAGGCTTCTACGGTACTGATTGCCATCTGTTGACATTATGTAGCGCTTGAGGGAGTTGGAAGTACTCCCCCCCGTCAGTTCATCCCACAAACCCGGTGGCTGATATGGCTTGACACTGGGACCTCCTATTTTATCGACAAACAAGTCACTGCTGACCAATACATTATCTCTGATCATCTCGGCCGTTAGTTTTTGCCTGGGGAAAACAGACAAATATTGATTTTTAGGATCAATACTCAACTGTAACGCACTGGGTTTACTCGATTGTTGATAGGTAGCAGACATGACCATTCTTTTGAGCATCTTTTTGGTGTCCCAACCTTCTTCCATAAAAGTGACGGCTAGCCAATCCAATAACTTTGGATGTGTAGGCAAAGCTCCTTGGTTTCCAAAATCCGAAGGGGTGGCAACGATCCCCATACCAAACAACTGTTGCCATAGATTGTTAACGGCTACTCTTGCCGTCAGGGGATTTTTAGGATCAAAAAGCCACTGCGTAAGCCCCAATCGATTCTTGGGCAAATGGGCGTCAAAGTTTAGAATGTTATCCGGCATTCCGCCTTCGACTTCGTGTTCTGTAGGAGCGTCATAGGCCCCTCTATTCAGAATATAGGTGTTGCGTAAATCCTCCACCTCTTCCATCACCATAACCTCTAATTCTGGAATGCTGTCGGGCCATCTTACAAAAGCAAGTTCGGAATTGGCCAATTCCTGATTCAACTTGATTTTGGGCGAAGCGACTTCTTGATAACCGATCCTGCCTTTCTCTTCCAATCGATTGAAAAAGCTGTAAAGATTAAAAAAGTCTTCTTGGGTAAGTTCATCGTATTTGTGGTCGTGACAACGCGCACATTCCATGGTCAGTCCCATAAATGATTTTGCAGTTGTTACCGCCCGATCCGCCACATATTCTACTCGGTATTCTTCTTCGATCACACCCCCTTCTTGGGTGATCATATGATTGCGATTAAATCCTGTGGCCAATATTTGTTCCTTGGTTGGCTCGGGAAGTAAGTCACCTGCCAATTGCCAACTGACGAATTCATCGTATGGAAGGTTTTTATTGTAGGCATGGATCACCCAGTCGCGCCAAGGCCACATAAAACGTTGTGTATCGTCCTGATAGCCGTTGGTATCGGCATATCGAGCGATATCCATCCATATCGATGCCATCCGCTCTCCATAGGAAAGGGATTGAAGTAAACGATCCACCACTTTTTCATAAGCATCATCGCCCTGATCGTTAAGGAAATGATCGATTTCGCTGATGGAAGGCGGAAGCCCTGTAAGATCGAAATACAAGCGACGAAGGAGCATCTCTTTGGGTGCCTTGGGCGCCGGTTTTAATCCTTTTTTGTCCATTTGATAGGCAACAAAGCGGTCAATGGTTTGGGTGCTCCATACACCAAATTCATGTGATGGAGGATCACTTTTTACAGGAGGGTTATAGGCCCAATGGGTATCCCATTCAGCACCCTGTTCGATCCATCTTTCGATGATTTTTTTCTCTCTTTCGGTCAATACTAAATTGGATTCCGGTGGAGGCATTTGGTGAGAGGCTCGGGTAGAACGAATCCGGTCAACCAACTCACTCTTATTCGTATGACCGGGCAAAATAATCTGTTTATTAGCATCCTCTTCACTCAATCTGTACCAGTTATCGCTAATATCCAGCCTAAGGTTGCCCTGTACAGATTTGGGATCCGGGCCATGGCAGGTGTAACATTTATCCGAGAGAATCGGTTTTACATCAAAGTTATAGCTGATTAGCTCAGGTAAAGAGCCATCGGTGTTTTCTACATCTAAAGAGGCCACCAGGTCTTGGGTTTGGCTTTTGGGTTGATCTTTAAAAAAGTACTTTACGCCCAAGGCCAAAACAAAGGCTCCTAAGAAATACAATAAGGGTGTAAATTTTTTCAACTTTTACTATTTTTTTTCTACAATTTACTAAAACTATCAAAAAAAGTGGGCATTACTGATAAATGGAATTACGGGTACTTAATAAAAAAAATTTAACAGGTCTATAATCCCATTGAAATCAGTCACTACTCATTGACCAACACTTGCATCAAATATTTAAATTTTTTTTGCTGGTCTTGATTAAATTTATTAAAATTTAAACTGAAAAGGATTTGATTTCTATCTTGTTTTATCCTGAAATTGTAGTGACTAATTACTTTATTTGTAAAAATCAGCCTTTTTAAAACTCAACAAAAGTATTAATAGGCAAAAAGCGGTCTTCCCTCCATCAATTGATTGACGTCTTTTGCGACAGCTTCAATACTTTCCTGATCTTCGGGATTGGAAATTACGCGATCAATAAAGTCTACAATGGTCTCCATATCTGCCTCTTTTAATCCACGAGTAGTCACAGCAGCCGAACCAAATCGGATACCGGAGGTCACAAAGGGGGATTTATCATCAAAAGGAACCATATTTTTGTTGGCCGTGATCTCCGCCTTGACCAGGGCCTGCTCTGCTGCTTTTCCCGTTATGTTCTTGTTTCGCAAATCGATCAACATCATATGATTGTCAGTTCCCCCCGAGATCAAGTGATAACCTCTTTTGACAAAGGCCTCCGCCATTGCATTGGCATTCTTTTTAACCTGTTCCATATAGGCTTTAAATTCAGGTTGAAGAGCTTCTCCAAAAGCCACTGCCTTGGCTCCTACTACATGCTCCAGGGGACCTCCCTGATTACCCGGAAAAACGGCCATATCCAACAAATGGGACATTTTTCGTAAAGCACCGTTTTTCAGCGCAATACCGAATGGATTATCAAAATCCTCTCCCATCAAGATCAGTCCTCCTCTAGGCCCTCTAAGGGTCTTGTGCGTTGTTGAGGTCACCACATGACAATAGGGAATGGGGTCGGAAAGTAATCCAGTGGCGATCATTCCTGAGGGATGCGAAATATCAGCCAATAAAAAAGCACCTACTTCATCCGCAATGGCCCGAAACTTTTTAAAATCAATGTCTCTCGAATAGGCCGAAGCCCCTGCGATGATCATTTGAGGTTCCACTTCCTTGGCAATGGCCAAAATATTATGGTAATCCAATCTTCCCGTATCTTGCTGCACACCATAAAAGTGGGCTTTGTACAAGCGACCGGAAAAATTGACGGGAGAACCATGGGTCAAATGTCCACCATGAGACAGATCAAATCCCAATATCTTATCTCCGGGCTTTAAAAAAGCGTGAAATACCGCAGTATTGGCTTGAGAACCCGAATGCGGCTGTACGTTGGCATAGGCTGCGCCGAACAACTCCTTGGCGCGATCTATCGCAATTTGTTCTATTTGATCCACCACCTCACATCCACCATAGTAGCGTTTGCCGGGGTAACCCTCTGCATATTTGTTGGTCAATACCGATCCCGTTGCCTCCATAACGGCTGGGCTGGTAAAGTTTTCAGAGGCAATCAACTCAATACCATTCAACTGACGTTGCTCTTCTGAATCGATCAAATCAAAAATAGTTGTGTCTCGTTCTGTCATCGTTCATTAAAATTGAACAACAAAAATACAGTTTTAATAAAACCTTGATAATTTATTACTAAATTAAAATTCAAATATTTTAAACAGTTTAGAACAAAACCCAACTGCCGACAAATAATAGGCTGAAAAACAGTTGCTTAAACAATATTTATCAAGAACCAAACCTTGATAACTTATCAAATTTTTAAATTTAAAATTGATGAAAATCCTACATCAATCCCAAATCCGGGAGGCGGATCGCCAAACCCTCGCGCTGGAACCCATTTCCTCCATTGCATTAATGGAAAGGGCCGCAAAAGCCTGTATGGATTGGATCATCGAACGCTATGACAACGACCGGCCCTTTTGGTTGATCTGTGGTACGGGAAACAACGGTGGGGATGGACTGGCACTCTACCGCTTGCTGACCGAAAAAAAATATCCCTGTAGGCTGTTTGAATATCCTCTGGGCCAAAAGCCCAGTAAAGACTATTCACAAAACAGAAAAAGAATCAAAGAAAAGGAAATCATAAAACTCACCCCTGAGGTGCTTTCTTACCCTCCCGGGGAGGTCATTCTTATCGATGCCTTGCTGGGAACCGGACTCAACCGACCGCTGGAGGGAATGTTAAAAAAAATCATTCAAACCCTCAATCTACTGCCCAATAAAGTTATTTCCATCGACACACCCTCAGGACTTTTTTCGGATTTTAATACCGACAATTCATTTGATGGAATTGTTAAGGCCACGCACACCCTCAGTTTTCAAATGCCCAAATTGGCCTTCCTTTTGCCCGAATGTGGTGAAAAAGCCGGTTGTTTTCATCTGTTAGACATTGAAATTTTACCCTCCTATTTGGATAAAGTTCAGACTCCCTATCATTATCTCACACCGAAAACAGCAAAAAGCCATTTTAAATCTCCCAAAAAATTTGATCACAAAGGCAACAACGGACACCTCTTGTTGATCGCCGGAAGTAGAGGCAAAATGGGAGCTGCAGTATTGGCCGCAAAAGCAGGACTCAGAACAGGAGTCGGAAAATTATCGGTACTCACCCCACGATGTGGAATAGAGATCTTACAAACCTCTATTCCGGAAGGTATGATTGAAATAAATAATGGTATTCATTCAATATCAGGTTATTATGGACTAGAATATAAGGTCATTGCAATGGGGCCGGGCATAGGAACTGCAGCAGAAACCAAAGATTATTTACAATCTGTCTTGGCTTCAGGTACAACTCAAATGGTCATCGATGCAGATGCCATCAATCTGATTGCTGCCCACCCGGAATGGATCGATAAACTCCCACCAAACACCATACTCACCCCCCATCCCAAAGAATTTGAAAGATTGGTAGGACCATGGGAAAACGATAAGGATAAATTAGAACGCCTTCGTCACTTCGTTCAAAAACACCAACTCATTTGTGTTTTAAAAGGTGCCCATACGGGCATCGCACTACCCGATGGAAATATTTGGTTCAACAGCAGCGGCAATACCGGTATGGCCACGGGAGGCAGTGGAGATGTATTGACAGGCATTATTGGCGGACTTTTGGCCAAAGACTATACCCCAGAAGCTGCAGCACTGTTGGGGGTCTATACCCACGGAAGAGCCGCCGACCTTCAGCGTCAATTCCTCTCCCCTCCTTTTATGTTGGCCTCAGACATCATCGATGGACTCAATGGTGTTTGGATGGAAATGGAAAATTCAACCATAAAATAGACAGTTTGTCAGATTTTTAAGGCGTAAACCAGACAATACGGCGCTAATCCGGAGGTGGAATAAATCTTGATCAATAGATAAAAAAAATCGCCATGAATCTGAATAATTTCACCTTAAAATCGCAAGAGGTGGTTCAAACCGCCCAACAACTGACCCAGCAATTGGGTCACCAACATATAGAAAACGAACACCTCTTTAAAGCCCTTTTAGAGGTAGATAAGAATGTACTACCCTATGTGTTTAAAAAGCTACAGGTCAATTTTACACTTTTGGAAAAACTTACCTACAGTGCTCTGGAAAGCCTGAGCAAGGTATCTGGAGGGGATATCCTACTCTCTTCCAGCGCCTCCAAAACACTCATCAGTGCCATCAACCTTTCTAAAGCCTATAAAGACGAATTTGTAGCCACCCAGCACTTACTGTTGGCTCTTTTTGATAGCAGTGGAAGCATCAGTAAAATCTTAAAAGACCAAGGGGTTACCAAAAAGAGTTTGAAAGAAACCATTGATCAACTTCAAAAAGGCGAAAAAATTATTTCCGCATCGGCAGAGGATCAATATAAAGTCCTAGAGAAATACGCTAAAAACCTCAATCAACTGGTCGAAGACGGCAAACTTGACCCCGTAATCGGTCGAGATGAAGAGATCCGACGTTTGCTGCAGATCATTTCCCGCCGAACCAAAAACAATCCCATACTTGTGGGAGAACCTGGAACAGGAAAAACAGCCATTGCCGAGGGATTGGCCCACCGCATCATCGACGGTGATGTTCCCGAAAACCTTAAACAAAAACAAATTTTTACCCTCGACATGGGTGCATTGATTGCTGGAGCCAAATACAAAGGAGAGTTTGAAGAACGCCTTAAAAGCGTCATTAAAGAAGTAGTGAATAGCAACGGTGACATCGTGCTATTTATAGATGAGATCCACACTTTGGTCGGTGCCGGTGGCGGAGAAGGTGCCATGGACGCGGCCAATATCCTTAAACCCGCCCTGGCAAGGGGTGAGCTCCGTGCCATCGGCGCTACGACACTTGACGAATACCAAAAATATTTTGAAAAGGACAAAGCCTTGGAAAGGCGTTTTCAAAAAGTAGTTGTTGATGAACCCGATACCGAAAGTGCCATCTCTATTTTACGCGGCATCAAAGAAAAATATGAAGTCCACCACAAAGTAAGGGTCAAAGACGAGGCCATCATCGGAGCCGTAATGCTTTCAGACCGTTATATTTCCAACCGCTTCCTGCCCGACAAAGCGATTGACCTTATGGATGAAGCGGCCTCGAAACTGAGGATGGAAATGAATTCCAAACCCGAAGAACTAGATACGCTGGATCGCAAGATCCGACAGATCGAAATTGAGATCGTTACTATCAAACGTGAAAAAGATAAAGAAAAGGTGGCCAAACTCAACGAAGAACTGTCCAACTTCAAAGAAGAGCGCAATACACTTTTTGCACAATGGAGTCAGGAAAAAGACCGGGTGGAAAAAATCCAACAGGCCAAGCAGAAAATCGAAAATTACAAACTGCAAGCCGACCGTGCCGAGCGAGAGGGTGACTATGCCACTGTTGCCGAATTGCGTTATGGAAAGATCAAATCCTCACAAGAAGCTCTGGACGAACTTCACAAAGAGATGACGGAATACCAAGAGAGTCACTCCTTAATCAAGGAAGAAGTTGATTATGAGGATATCGCTGAGGTAGTTGCCAAATGGACGGGTATCCCCACCAGCAAAATGCTTCAGTCCGACAAAGAACGGCTGCTGAATCTGGAAAAAGAGATAAACAAACATATGGTCGGTCAAGAAACTGCAGTAGAGGCGGTTTCGGACGCCATCCGGCTTAGCCGAGCGGGGTTGCAAGATCAAAACCGCCCCATTGGCAGTTTTCTCTTCTTGGGGACTACAGGAGTGGGGAAAACAGAATTGGCCAAAGCCCTCGCCAAAGTGCTTTTTGATGACGAAAACAACATCACCCGCATCGACATGAGCGAATATCAGGAGCGCCATGCCGTTAGCCGACTCGTGGGCGCCCCTCCAGGTTATATTGGCTATGACGAAGGAGGTCAACTCACTGAAGCAGTCAGGCGTAAACCTTATTCGGTAGTGCTGCTGGACGAAATTGAAAAAGCCCACCCCGATACCTTTAACGTATTATTGCAAGTACTCGATGAGGGTCGATTGACGGATAACAAAGGACGAACTGCCAATTTTAAAAACACAATTGTGATCATGACCTCTAACCTTGGAAGTCATGAAATTAAATCTGCTTTCGAAAGCAACACCGATTTTGACGTTGCTCAGGACAAGGCTAAAGAAATCGTTTTGCAATTGCTCAAAGAAACCATAAGACCCGAATTTATCAACCGAATCGACGACATCATCGTGTTCTCACCACTCACGGCCAAGGAGATCGAATCTATCGTACGTTTGCAATTCAAAATTTTGGCCAAAAGGCTAAAACAGCAGGAGCTCGACATCTCTGCCTCAGACGAAGCCATTGCTGCATTGGCCCAATGGGGCTTTGACCCTGAATATGGGGGTAGACCTGTCAAAAGGATCATGCAAAAAAAAGTACTCAATGTTTTAAGTAAAGAGTTACTGGCCGGAAAGATAGACAATACCAAACCCGTATTCATCGACCATTTTGATGGACAGATAGTATTTAGAAATAAAGCTACTTCAAAGGAATACAATTAGATGAATTAAATACTAATTAGTCAATTTAGGTACGAGCGAAGTGAACCTGTTTTCTGCAGGCAGGCAGGTGCTAGGAATCAAAGATTCCTCAGGGCACGAGTTCGAACAACGAACATAGATTAACGGATACTGATTTGAGATTTTTTAGATCAGAAAATGATGTCCATTTTCGTAAATCGTATTGAAACCTCAAAAAAAACATTAACTCAAGAAAAATTAAACTATCAAAAATAAATCTAAAATCAGTATTTGGTACTCCTTGTTCTTAAATCAAATTCAATGATAGTTTATCCCAAATAATCAGCTGGAGCCTGACTTTAATAGATATGGTAGCGGGGCAAATAGGTCAGACACAGTGGAATCCTTCGCCAGTGGTTGAGTGCTGGCGGATCTAGCGGAATAAGTTGTAACTTTGAAAGGTGCAAAAGCAGATCAACATACAAAACAAAAAAGCGCGGTTTGAATATGAGATCCTCGATCAATTTATCGCCGGGATAGTGTTGACGGGAACGGAGATTAAATCGATCCGCGACAGCAAGGCTTCTATTGCAGAAAGTTTTTGTGAATTCAACGAAAAAGGGGAACTATTTGTGGTAAACATGTACATTGAAGAGTATGCCTTTGGCACCCGTTTTAACCACCGCCCTCTAGGAAGTAGAAAGCTTTTACTCAACAAAAGAGAACTTAAAAAACTGAATAAGGAAGTTGGAAATAAGGGTTTGACCATTGTCCCCCTAAAGCTCTTTATCAACGAAAAAGGCTTTGCCAAAATACTGATAGCTTTGGCACGAGGTAAAAAATTGTATGACAAAAGGGAAACCCTTAAAGACCGTGATAACAAAAGGGATTTGGATCGAGTAAAAAAAAGTTTTAATCGATAGATAATCAACGGTCATTTTACCCAAGATCAGCAAAAACCACATTTCGAAATAAATCTTGGACTGAACCGACTGGGATTTGAAAAGCTTAAGGCCTTCACGTTAGATTCTTTTTGGACTTTGGGAAAACTTCGAACTAGTCGGGGCCTCAGATCCAGTATTGGACTTTAATTCTTGTCTTTCAGAAGAGGAACGAATCGGAAATTACCAAAAGTCCGGCGGTCAAACTCCTTATCGCCTATTCGGGTATAACGGGTCATGATCTGGTCTTTATTCCCCACAGGGATCACAAGCCGCCCACCAATGGCCAATTGTTCCAACAAAGTTTTAGGCACTTCGGGTGCAGCTGCAGTAACGATAATGGCATCAAAAGGGGCTTTTTCGGGATAACCTTTGTAACCGTCCCCAAAAATTACTTTTTTGGGTCGCAACTTTAATTTTTTGAAAAGCAAAGTTGTTTTTTTAAACAATTCCTGTTGGCGTTCTATGGTGTATACTTTGACGCCTTCAAAGGCCAACAAAACAGCCGTTTGATAGCCCGAGCCTGTTCCTATTTCCAAAACACGATTCACTTTTTGGAGCTCCAGCAATTGGGTCTGAAAAGCAACAGTATAGGGTTGTGAAATCGTTTGATTGGCAGTAATGGGATAAGCCCTGTCCTGATAGGCATAGCCTTCCAAACCCGCATCCATAAACCAATGACGAGGAACACTACCCATGGCAGACAAAACCCCTTTGTCTTGAATCCCTTTTTTCTCTAACAACTTAATTAACTGCCTTCTTTGCCCTTGATGCTTGGTGGTATCGGTCATGAGGACAAATGTAATTACTTCCCAAAAAAAATCAGAAAAAGATGCTACTTTTGATTAAAAATAAATGCTATGATAAAAGCAGGCGTTTTGGGTGCAGGACATTTGGGTAAAATTCATTTGCGTTTGTTAGAGGTCTCCGATTATTATCAATTGGTTGGCTTTTATGATACCGATACCAAAAACGCAAAAGCTTTGGCTAAAGAAAAAGGATTTACCTTTTTCAAAAGTGCGGCCGATCTGATCGATGCCTGTGAAATGATCGACATTGTAACCCCTACCCTATACCACCATCAGATGGCCCTAAAAGCCATCAAGGCGGGCAAACACATTTTTATCGAAAAACCCATTACCGACAGTCTTAACGAGGCAAAAGAGATCATCCAAATAGCCAAAGAAAATCAAGTGCTTGGGCAAGTAGGTCATGTAGAGCGATTTAACCCAGCTTTTAAAGCGGTCAAAGACTCGATTACTCACCCCATGTTCATTGAATCCCATCGCCTGGCAGAATTTAATCCCAGAGGTACCGATGTTCCGGTTGTCTTAGACCTGATGATCCACGATATAGACATCCTTTTAAGCATCGTCAAATCAAAAATCAAAAGTGTTTCAGCTTCCGGTGTGGCTGTGATCAGCAGTACTCCCGATATTGCCAATGCCCGAATCGAATTTGAAAACGGCTGTGTGGCCAACCTTACCGCCAGTAGGATATCTCTGAAAAAAATGCGTAAGACACGTTTCTTTCAAAAAGACGCCTACATCGCCGTTGACTTTTTGGAGAAAAGCGTGGAAGTCATCAAAATGAAAGAACCTCCCGAAAAACCCGAAGACTTTGCCATGATCCTGCAAAATGCCGAGGGTGAAAAAAAACAGATCTATTTTGAAAATCCGCCTATAGAAGACTCCAACGCCATACTGGAAGAACTGGAAACCTTTGCTCAGGCCATCAATAACCAAAAAGAACCTATTGTCAGTTTAGAGAACGGAACCGCGGCTCTGGATTTGGCCTATCAGGTAATTCAGGCTTATGAATAAACCATCATGGATTAAAAATCCTCAGTTTTACATATAATGCATGAAGTTTCTATTCTGGGTTTTTAAATAATGAACTCATTTTAACAATTTTAAAATTTCAACCTAATCAACAAACAAAGTAGTTATCATCTGCTTAATTATTTAATATTTGTTAATCGATATTCGATTTTAAAATTTATAGAAACTAAAATATCTGCAATTAAATTTCAGGGTTTTAACCTGTCACCAAATAATAAATCCCGAAGAGTTTATAAATTCAATCCTAAAAGATATCCTACTCCCGCCGATAAACCCATGGTGATACTTCCTCAAATGGTAATTATGACCTTAGATTTCCAAACTTTTTATCCCTCTATTTTTGGCAGCAACGATTCCCAAGCTTTTAAGAAAAAAAGTGTTCAATCCATAAAACCAATGCGCCAAACCTGCAAAAGGAAATAATAGTAACACTAAAAGAGGCATCGGTACTCCAAAAATAAAGGCAGCTCAAGAGGCAAAAGCAGCCTGAGTCAGCTAGGCTTCACTGATCTAATTAATCCCCCCAGTTCGTCACGTATATGAGCGCCCAAAGCATCGTCAGCGGTCAATTCCTGAGCTATCAGAAGTGCCGTTTTTTTCAATTCTCTTTTTTATAGATCTGAGCCAGTATTTGGATTTTCTATTCAGGCATTTCCTCCAACTCTTGTTTTTCCATTTCAAAACATGCCGCTTCGATGTCTTTTTAGGGAGTTACTGAAACGTATACGCTAGCAGCCGTTGACATGGCACCGGCCACCAACTGGGCTACAATATCTAAAATAAAAGACTCCCGACTAATACGTAAAGCCACCACTCCTATGGAAAAAATTGACACTAAAATAATACTGTCATTGCACCCAAAACTGCTACTCGCAAACAATTGCTCCGATGGGTGTAATGACTGTCAAAATAATTTTCAACGGTGATTTTTTCTACAAATATTTGGTTGGTTCAATTCATGTATTTGATACTTTAATTTTTTGAATTCAAATACTCATACTTCAACAAAACTGAAGCAAGGGTGTGTAGCGAGTTTTATTTTGACTGTTCAATATGTAAAAACACAATAATCCTGCTTGTAAAAACATAAAAATCCAAAGCCTTAGCAGGTATTCATGCTTTTACTTTTCAATATCTTTGCCCCATGAGCATTTCGAAAAACATCACTACCCTGATAAAAGACATCCCGGACTACGTCCAACTGGTTGCTGTTTCAAAAACCAAATCTAATGAGGAGATCATGCAGGCCTACCATGCCGGTCAAAGGATTTTTGGGGAAAACAAGATCCAAGACATGACCCGCAAGCATGAGGAACTTCCTAAAGACATCCAATGGCATATGATCGGGCATGTCCAATCAAATAAGGTCAAGTATATGGCATCCTATGTCAGATTGATCCATGGTATAGACAGCCTTAAACTATTAAAAGAGATAAATAAACAGGCCCAAAAAAACAACCGTATTATTGATTGTCTGCTTCAAATCCACATCGCCGAGGAGGAAAGTAAGTTTGGTCTGTCGGTCGACGAATGTCAGCAAGCGATTGAAAGGGCCAAAGATCTCCCCCATATCCAAATCAAAGGTCTGATGGGAATGGCTACATTCACCGAAAATCAAAACCAGATTGCCAAAGAATTCGAAGGTCTCAAAAACTTATACGATCAATTGATAAAACAAAACATTCCACTGGAAATCCTGTCGATGGGTATGAGTGGGGACTACCACATTGCCTTCCAAAAGGGCAGTAATATGATCCGTGTGGGCAGTAAAATTTTTGGACCCAGAAACAGCTGATCATGTACGCTATTTTAGATATTGAAACCACCGGAGGGAAGTACAATGAAGAAGGCATTACCGAAATTGCCATTTACCAACACGATGGACTTCAAGTAACCGACCAATTCATCAGTTTGGTAAACCCCGAAAGGGCCATACAGCCTTTTGTTGAAAAGCTTACCGGTATCAACGGCAAGATGCTGCGCAGTGCTCCTCGCTTTTTTGAAGTGGCCAAACGGATCATAGAGATCACCGAAAATTGCCTTATTGTGGCCCACAACGCCGAATTTGACTACCGCATCCTCAGAACCGAATTCAAACGTTTGGGCTTTAAGTTCGAGAGAAACTCCCTCTGTACCGTTTCCATATCCCAAGCGCTACTGCCTGAGATGGACTCCTACAAACTGGGCAAGCTCGTTCGCTCCCTGGGCATTCCCATCAGTGACCGTCATCGCGCACAAGGAGACGCATTGGCAACTGTAAAGCTCTTTGAACTCCTGCTCGAAAAAGACAGCAGCAAACAGATACTCAAATCCCAGATCAAAGCGCTACACACCCACCAAGCCCCCTCCAAGTACCTGTCAATAATAGAGGAGTTGCCGACTGCTACGGGGGTTTATTACTTACATAATACCGTGGGAGATGTCCTCTATATCGGAAAAAGCAAAAACATTCAAAAAAGAGTAAGAACTCACCTGACAGGTAAGGATCGCAAATCGAAGAAAATTCAAAAAAAACTCCATAAAGTCAATTTTGAAACCACCGGCAGTGAACTTATTGCCCTGCTCAAAGAGCAACACGAAATCAAAAAAAACCAACCTCGAATTAATAAAGATGGACGCTACCTCCTCTACCCAATGGGAATCCGTATTGACAATAAAACACCTTACCACCAACTCATCTTAGAACAAGTGCGCAAAAGGAGGGACTACCTCACGGTCTTTAAAAACGGCCGGGTCGCCAAACACATAATGACGCAGTGGATGGAATCCCACCAACTCTGTTATAAATATTCCTCTCTTAAGGATAGTGACGAGGCTTGTTATGCCTTCATAGACAATCAATGCAAAGGCGCTTGTCTAGAGGAAGAAGACCCACAAAATTATAACAAAAGACTCCACCAACTTCGGGATAAAAACAACTATCCTCACGATCATTTCTTGATGATAGAAAATGGAAGAAAAGATGGAGAGTATAGCTATATATATATAGAAAACCAGTGCTTTAAAGGATATGGTTTTTATGAGTTGAATCACCAAATCAACAATAAGGAAAAGATCCTTAAGCGCATGATCGCCATGGACGACAATTCGGATTGTCGCGCCCTGATCTTGGCTCACATCAAAAAAAATAAATTCAGAAAATTAATACCTTTGGGAGCAAGTAAGGTCAGTTCTCATTAAAGCTAAACCATTGAGTTATAAAAATTTCAAACACCGACTGCATGAGATCATCTTTGAGGCCGATACCCGTGCCGGCAAAGTATTTGATGTAATCTTGCTTATCTTTATTCTCTCCAGTGTGGTATTGGTTGCCTTGGAAAGTGTTGATCAGATCGGTCAAAAATACCATGACCAACTCAATATTGCCGAGTGGATTATTACCATCACCTTTACAGTAGAGTATGTATTGCGGATCATATCCATCAATAAGCCTTCCAAATACATTTTCAGTACCTACGGTATCATCGATTTTGTCTCTACCGTACCCAAATACATCTCTCTGTTTTTTGTGGGTACCCAGTCCATGCTTGCCCTCAGAGCCCTTCGCCTGCTCAGGGTTTTTAGAATTCTCAAACTTACCCACTTTGTAGGAGAATCAAACTCCCTGGTCAAAGCCCTTGCCCGCAGCAAAACCAAAATATTGGTCTTTATGTTTAGCGTGGTTATCTTATGTATCATTTTTGGCACCATCATGTATATGATTGAAGACGATGAGAGTGGTTTTACCAGCATCCCCCGGAGCGTCTATTGGTGTATCGTTACCCTAACCACAGTTGGTTATGGCGACATTGCCCCCTCCAGTCCTTTGGGGCAATTCATCGCGTCCGTCATCATGGTATTGGGGTATGGCATTATCGCCGTACCTACAGGTATCGTCTCGGCCGAATTTACATCTCAGGCATTTGACATAGACCGCAACACACAAGCCTGCCCCAACTGCATGACTAACCAACACAAAGATGAAGCCAAATATTGCCATCAATGCGGTGAAGTACTCAACGATGTCGAGTAAACGACTTCTCTATATCGCCGGACCAACAGCTGTGGGGAAAACTGCCTTGAGCATCGCCTTGGCGAAAGCACTAAATACGGAGATCATCTCGTGTGATGCAAGGCAGTGTTACCGAGAAATGAGTATAGGTACTGTAGTTCCCTCTGAGGAGGAAAGAGCTAACATACCACATCACTTTATCCAAAACAAAAGCATCCACCAACCCTTTGATGCAGGCGCTTTTGAGAAGGAGGGTTTGGAACTCTTGGAACGGCTGTTTCATAAGCACCATCATGTGGTCATGGTGGGAGGCTCAGGCCTTTATGCCAAAGCACTTATAGAAGGGCTGGATAAATTTCCCGAAATTGATCCCAATGCTGCCGTCAAAGTAAAATTAATTCACCAAAAAGAGGGTTTGGAAGGCCTCCAAAAACAACTCAAAGAAAAAGACAGACAATACTACAAAACAGTAGACCTAAACAATCCCCGTCGACTTATACGAGCTTTGGAAGTATGCGAAACCAGCAAAAAGCCTTATTCCTCCTTTTTGGGACAATCTCCCAAAAAACGTCATTTTACCTCCCAAACACTACTGTTAAAGTTGCCCCGTGAACAGCTCTATGATCGGATCAACCGCCGGGTGGAACAGATGGTCAAGGCCGGACTGGAAAAAGAGGCCCAAAGTCTTTACTCCCACAAAAACCTACCGGCATTACAAACCTTAGGCTACCGAGAATTGTTTGACCATTTTGACGGAAAATATTCCCATAAAGAGGCCATCGATGAAATCCAAAAAAATACCCGCCGCTATGCCAAACGGCAAATGACTTGGTTTAACCAAAGAGATGTCCAAGAGATCCCAATACAAGTTCCTCTAAAAGCCCTAAAAATGGCTTTGAAAAGTGTTGAAGATACACCTGATTGATCTCGTGATAATTCATACAATCAATAATGGTTCAATTGTAATGATCTAAGACATCCAAGTAGTATTTTCAGTGATCAATCATAAAAGGAACTACAATCCTTTTAGATAGCTCATCACATTCTCCTGAATACGTTGAGCAATATGGGAGGTATCTGCCTTAACAAAACTTTCTCCGGTAATGTTTTCATACAACTCAATATAGCGTTCGGAGATAGAATTAATGTATTGGTCAGACATAAAAGGAACTTCCTGCCCCTGAAGGCCTTGAAAGCCATTGGAGATCAGCCACTGTCGGACAAATTCTTTTGACAATTGTTTTTGTGAGGTTCCCTCGGCTTGGCTTTGGTTATAGCCATCGGCATAAAAATAACGGGAAGAATCCGGAGTATGGATCTCATCGATCAAAACGATTTCGCCTTTAGTGTTTTTACCGAATTCGTATTTGGTATCCACCAAAATCAAATTCTGTTTTCGGGCGATCTCGGTTCCCTTTTGAAAAAGAACCCGGGTGTACTTTTCCAATTGAAGGTAGTCGGCTTCGCTAACAATCCCCTGTTCGATAATGCCTTCGCGGGAAATGTCTTCATCATGGCCCTCTTCAGCTTTGGTGGAAGGGGTGATGATGGGGGTGGGAAAAGCGTCGTTTTCGGTCATACCGTCGGGCATATCCACCCCACAGAGGCTTCTTTTTCCGGCTTTGTATTTCCTTGCGGCATGACCGGAGAGATAGCCACGGATGACCATTTCAACCTTTAAAGGGACGCAGCGTTGGCCAATGGCCACATTGGGATCGGGGGTAGCAGTCAGCCAGTTGGGTACTATGTCTTTGGTAGCATTCATCATCTTGGCGGCGATCTGGTTGAGGATTTGCCCTTTGTAAGGAATCCCTTTGGGCATAACCACATCAAATGCGGACAGACGGTCGGAAGCCACCATGACCAGTAAATCGTTCTCTAGCTCGTAAACCTCCCTGACTTTACCGTTGTAGTGGGACAACTGTCCGGGAAAATAAAAATCGTAATGAGTGAGTGTATTGATGAATGACATTAATTATGATGTTCGATTCGTTTATAGGCGTCGATGACTTTTTTGACCAAGGAATGGCGGATTACGTCTTTTTCGTCCAAGTTAATGATGCCGATACCTTGGGTTTCTTTAAGGATTAAAAGGGCTTCTTTAAGACCGGAGATCACCCTGCGGGGCAAATCGATCTGTCCGGGGTCGCCCGTAACCATAAACTTGGCATTGCGCCCCATACGGGTCAAAAACATTTTCATTTGGGCGTGGGTGGTATTTTGGGCTTCATCCAAAATCACAAAGGCATTGTCCAAAGTCCGGCCCCGCATAAATGCCAAGGGCGCAATTTGGATTGTGCCGTTTTCTATATGGCTGTTGAGTTTTTCCTGTGGGATCATGTCCCTTAGAGCATCGTAGAGCGGTTGCATATAGGGGTCTAATTTTTCTTTTAAATCCCCAGGAAGAAAACCCAAGTTCTCCCCTGCCTCTACCGCGGGACGGGTCAGTATAATCCTTTTTACTTGCTTGTCTTTGAGTGCTTTTACGGCAAGGGCTACTCCAGTATAGGTTTTACCGGTTCCCGCCGGGCCAATGGCAAAGATCATATCGTTTTTTTTGGAGGTTTCCAACAAACGCTGTTGATTGTAACTCTGCGTTTTGATGATGTTTCCGCCCACACCGTGAAGGATAAAATTGTCTTTGTCCGAAGCGGGATTAAAGTCGATGGGATTGCTGGCAGTAATAATCCGCTCGATGGTCTCCTCATTAAGATGGTTGTATTTACCAAAGTGGGTAATCAACATATCAGCGCGTTTTTCGAACTCCTCCAGTATAACCTCTTCACCAAAAGCTTTAAGAGTGCTGCCTCTGGCAACTATCTTTAGCTTTGGAAAATAGTACCTTAATTTTTCAATGTTGATGTTTTGCTGCCCGAAAAATTCCTGAGGATTGACCTCAGAAAGTTCAATTTTTATTTCGTTCAAAGAATAGTCAATTAAAAAAAATTATTTTTGCTTATGGTATGTCTATTTTCAAATTTAAATAATTTTATCCACTAAACTTCTATGCCGATAGTAACTTTAATTACAGATTTTGGAAATAAAGATTACGCCGTTGCAGCGGTAAAAGGAGCCATTCTCAGTACGGTAGAAAATCCTCAAATTGTTGATATCAGTCACCAAATCACTCCTTACAACCCCACCGAAGCAGCCTACATACTCAAAAACGCTTACAAAACATTTCCCAAAGGCAGTATTCATATCATTGGGGTAGAATCCGAAAAAAACCCGGAAAACCAACACCTGGCCATGTATTTTGACGGACATTATTTTATTGGGGCAGACAATGGTATTTTTGCTATGATTAAAGGAGATCTAAAATCCGAAAAAATGGTAGCAATCAATATCCATGACAAAATGCCGACCTCCTACCCTGTATTGGAGGTGTTTGTCTGGGTCGCTGCACACATCTCTCGCAAGGGCACATTAGAAGTGGTGGGCAAGTCCAAAGAGCAGATCAAAGAAATCAAAGAATTACGCCCCGTCATCCACCAACAAGGGGATCAAATCTTGGGTGCGGTGATCTATGTAGATAATTATGGCAATGTGATTACCAACATCACCCGGAAATTATTCAACGAAGTGGGAAAATCCAGACCCTTTACCATTTTTGCCCGAAATGTCAAATTCAGAAAAGTTTACGAAACCTATAGCGACGCCATCGACTTTTCCATTCCCAAGGAAAAAAGGGATGAGGACGGTAAAAAAATCGCGCTTTTTAACGATGCAGATCACCTCGAATTGGCCATTTACAAAAGCAACACCCAAACCGTAGGCAGTGCCCAATCGCTTTTTGACTTGGAGTACAGAGAATCCATAACCGTTAAATTTGAATAATATGTGGGCATTGGTCAAAAGAGAGTGGTTTCTTTATTTCAGTACCCCCTTGGGCTATCTGAGTTTGGGCTTTTTCCTAACGTTATCCACCCTTTTCCTGTGGTTTTTTGACACCGATTTCAATCTGCCGAACGCTGGATTTGCTGACCTTAATGCCTTCTTTGTCCTTGCCCCTTGGTTGTTTTTACTGCTCGTTCCGGCTTTGTGTATGCGCAGCTTTTCGGACGAAAAACGTTTGGGAACCTTGGAATTGTTGTTGACCAAACCCCTGGGCCTTTGGCAAATCCTACTGGCCAAATACATCGCCAACCTGATGCTTTTATTGACGGCTTTATTGCCTACGGTAGTCTATTTTTTTGCCATTGACGCTCTTAAGGTCGGGAACAGTGGCATTGATTGGGGCAGTACCATCACTGCCTATTGGGGATTGTTTTGCGTGGGAACCAGTTTTGTTGCACTTGGAATTTTATCGGCATTGCTCACTAAAAATCAAGCCACTGCTTTTATGACAGCGCTCTTGCTTTGCTTTATTCAGTTCTATGTATGGAAAGGCATCGCAGAACTTATGGAACAGCAAGAACTCTATCGCTTTTTCAATGCTGTGGGTATATTCGAGCATTACCTCAACCTCCAGCAAGGCGTGATTACCCTCAAAGATGGGGTCTACTTTCTTGGGTTTAACTATATCGTACTATATGTCAGCAAATGGCTGTTGTACAGAATCAAAAATCACAAGGCTTGAAAAATAAAACGCATTGGTTTAAAAACCTTCTCATTCCACTGTTTTTGATACTCTTGGCCCAAGACATTGATTACCGTTGGGATATGACCCAAGACCAACGATACACCTTAAGCGACAATTTCAAAACCCTTTTAAGTGAACTGGAAAAACCACTAAAAATCGATATTTTTTTGACGGGCAAACTTCCCGCCGACTACCTCCGTTTACAACGCGAAATTACAACATTAATCAGGGGAATGGAAGAACATACAGATCATTTGGTAGTAGGTTTTATCGATCCTTTTGAGGGAGCAGCAAGCACTGAAGCACTGATCGGAGAAATGACGCAGTATGGACTCCCCCCGGAATATATCGTGGCCGACCAAAAGCAAGCCCTAGGTCAAACGGTTGTTTTCCCTTGGGCCATGATAAACGACGGGAGCAAGACCCTGAGAATCCCTTTACTGGAAAAAGTACTGGGGGATGACGAACAACAAAAAATCAACCGCTCCATCACCCAACTGGAGTTTCACTTTTACGATGCTTTCTTTAAGGTCAACCAAAAACAAAAACCAAGTTTGGCGGTATTGACCTCTCACGGTACCTCAGAGGCCTTAAAGATTGCAGATTTTATGCGCAGCCTACAACCCTATTATCAGTTGGCTTCCTTCGATCTAAAAGCTTTTGAAAAGGATCCGAAAAAAACCCTCCAAAACCTAAAACGTTTTGAACTATTGCTGATATCCAATCCTACTGAGTCCTTTAGTGAGACTGAAAAATACCTATTGGATCAATACCTGATACAGGGAGGTAAACAGTGGTGGGCAATCAATGCAGTTGCCGTCAATCGGGACAGTTTATTCAATTCCGGAGGAATGGCAGTGGCGGTGGGACGTTCGCTCAATATGGAGAATGCCTTTTTTAAATATGGTTTCAGATTGCAAAAAAATCTGATCAAAGATCTCTATTGTGCTCCGGTGGTACTGGCTAGCAGTGCAGATCGTCAGGCTCAATATTTGCCCTTTCCCTGGCCCTATTACCCCCTTGCAAAACCCAAACAAGAAGAACTGTTTGGAAGCAATGCTGGCAATGTATTTGTACCTTTTCCCTCTACGATCGATACCCTAAAAAATCAATTGGATAAAACCATACTCATCGGCAGTTCCGATTTTTCACAAACGCTACAAACCCCTGCGGGTATTACATTAAAAGAGGCCTCGGAAAAACTAAACCCCACCTTGTTCGATCAAAAATCACAAACCCTAGGAGTTTTGCTGGAAGGAGAATTCACTTCAGCATATGACAACAGAGTCCCTCCTGTAAAGCTCGATGAGATGAAAACAAAAACTAACAGTCAGATGATCGTTTTTTCCAGCGGATCCATTGCAGAAAACCAAGTGGATAAGGGTAGTCCACTCGAACTGGGATACGACAAATGGACGAATAATTTTTACTTTAACAAAGTATTCCTACAACAAACAATTCACTATTTGATGGGCAATCAAAAACTGCTTAAACTCCAGAACAAAACTATTGAACTTCCCCGGCTGGATTTCCAAAAAATAGGGCATTTCTCAGGTTTGATAAAAACTGCATTGCTGCTGATTCCCTTGATTATTTTATTTCTGATTGGAGGATTGACTTACCGTTTGAGAATCCGCAGATTTGGTCGATAACTTTTAATAACTTCATTTTTTTGGAAATGGCCTAAAGTTTATTTTTATAAAAATTAATTTTAAACTCATGAAGTTTATTGTTTCCAGCGAATCACTACTTAAAGAACTCCAGATTTTGGGAGGAATCATCAACAATACTAATACCCTTCCCATTTTGGATAATTTTTTATTCCATCTCAATGGCAGTCAATTGGTTTTGACGGGATCAGACCTAGAGACTTCAATGTCTGCTACCATAGAAGTAGAGTCTCAAGACAGTGGAATGATCGCCCTACCTGCCCGACTTATTTTGGACACTCTAAAAACATTTCCTGAACAACCTTTGACTTTTGTCAAAACCGAAAATAACACCCTAGAAATAAGCGCCAATAACGGTAAATATGCCGTTGCCTATCTCAATGGAGAGGACTTCCCTAGAGCAGTACAGGTAAAAGACCCCATCAAGACCCAAATCAACGGTCAAATTCTGGCAACTGCCATAAACGCCACCCTTTTTGCTTCGGGCAATGACGACCTCAGACCCGTGATGAGTGGTGTGTTTTTTCAATTCAACACCTCCGAATTGACCTTTGTGGCTACGGATGCTCATAAATTGGTTAAATATACACGTACCGACATAAAAGCGAACAAAAATGCTGAATTCATCATGCCCAAAAAACCCCTTCAATTGCTCAAAGGTATACTGCAAGGCATAGACGAAGATGTGGTGATTGAATACAATGAAACCAATGCAGAATTTAGCTTTGGAAATGTCAGAATGACCTGCCGATTAGTCGAAGGTAAATACCCCAACTACGAAGCGGTTATTCCCAAAGAAAACCCCAATGTGATGCAGATTACACGTACCAAATTTCTCAACTCGGTTCGCAGGGTTAGTATATTTTCAAATAAAACAACCCACCAAGTCAGACTGAAGCTGGCCGGGGCCGAACTTCAGGTATCCGCCGAGGATTTTGACTACAGCAACAAAGCCGAGGAAAGATTGGGCTGTGAGTATTTAGGAGACGATTTGCAAATCGGATTCAACTCCAGGTTTTTGATTGAAATGCTGAACAACATCAGTTGTGATGAAATCAAACTCTCCATGTCACTGCCCAACCGCGCAGGGATCATTACCCCCATGGATCATGTGGACCAGGGAGAAGACATTACCATGCTGGTGATGCCGGTCATGCTCAATGACTAAATTATCGTTCATTTAACCCTGATCTGGGTTTAAATAGTTTTGATTTTACCCCAATAATGAAGCATAAACAAATCATACAGCATCCCAGTTATTGTTGGTCATCTCTTTTAATCAGTGCTAATCCTTGATATCATTCGGTTGCAACAAGAAGGGGATTAATTAATAATGTCCAAAAAATACAGAATCTGACGAAAGGCAAAACAGTTCTGACAAACAAACCTCACTGGATAAGTTTGGGTCACCACACCCAATTCTAAAAAAAAAATTAATTTAGGACATTTAATCGCTCAATATACCAGCGCATTAATTTAGCTAAGGAAAAACGACCAGTGTTCTGGGATATTAAAAAGGAGGAATTTTACAATACCACAGGACCCTTTGATCATTCCATGCACTTGCACGAGGGTTCAATTTCAAATATTAGAAAGAATTGGGTGAAGAAACCGACTATTACCTACAGAATTTGGGAACAAATATACTTTTTTGGTCAAAACAAGGGAAAAGAAAAAGATCATTATTTCCTTTGGCGATCAAAAAGGGAGATATGTATTTCATTGTTACACATTGGAATACGAAAACGGCGAGATGACTTTACAATTCAAAATTACTTGATGGTCGCAGACAAGGCGTCAGAAATTCTTCGGTAAGTACCATTCTCAAGTTTTTCTCGGATATTGGCAAAAGCTTCCAGGGTTTCGTTAACGTCTTCCATAGTGTGGGAAGCCGTGGGAATCAAACGCAACAATATCATTCCTTTTGGAATGACGGGATAAACCACTATGGAACAAAATATACCGTAGTTTTCTCTCAGATCTTTGACCAGTGCCATGGCTTCGGGTATGCTTCCCTTGAGGTAGACCGGGGTTACACAACTTTGTGTCTTACCGATGTTAAAACCATAGGTTTTAAGTCCATTTTGGAGGGCGTTGACATTTTCCCAAAGCTTAGCCTTAAACTCAGGTTGGTTTCTGAGCATATCTAATCTTTTCAGTGCCCCTTTGACAAGCTGCATTTGCAATGATTTTGCAAACATCTGGGAACGCATATTGTACCTTAGATAGTCTATGATTTCTTTATCGGCGGCAATAAAAGCGCCAGTGGAAGCCATTGATTTGGCAAAAGTGGCAAAATAAACATCAATATCGTCTTGAACACCCTGTGCTACTCCAGCTCCAGCTCCATTTTTACCCAATGTTCCAAAACCGTGGGCATCATCAACCAAAAAACGGAATTTGTATTTGCTTTTGAGAGCTGCAATTTCTTTAAGTTTTCCTTGCTCTCCTCGCATACCGAAAACCCCCTCAGAGATCACCAAAATGCCTCCACCGGTTTGTCCGGCTACCCTTTGGGCACGCTGAAGATTTTTTTCAAGGCTTTCAACATCATTATGCTTGTATGTAAAACGTTTGCCCAGATGAAGTCTGACACCATCAACGATACAGGCATGAGCATCGACATCATAGACAATGACGTCGTCTTTACCTACCAATGTATCGACCGTGGAAAGAATGCCTTGATAACCAAAATTGAGTAGATAGGCAGATTCCTTGTCAACAAACTCGGCCAACTCATGCTCCAACTGTTCGTGGAGATCGGTATGACCAGACATCATTCTCGCACCCATTGGATAGGCAGAACCATATTCTGCCGCAGCCTCAGCATCTACTTTTCTAACTTCGGAATGATTAGCCAAGCCCAGATAGTCATTGACACTCCAGGTGATGACCTCTTTGCCCATAAAGTACATGCGGTTGCTGATGGGTCCTTCCAATTTGGGGAAAACAAAATAGCCTTCAGCGTATTCAGCCCATTTACCAACTGGCCCCTTATTTTCGTAAAATCTATCAAATAAATCCTTCATCATTAAATCCTTCAGGAGTAGGTGTGTTTATATGTATTCTATTTTATTTGGGGCCTCTTGGTTGGCAGAATCAAAAAATCCTTGTTCATTCATCCAATCGTCACTGTATATCTTACTCATATAGCGAGAACCGTGATCGGGGAAGATGATGACAACATAGCTGTCATTGTTGAATTTTTCTTTTAAGTTGAGTTGCTTGACTGCTTGCATGGCTGCACCGGAGGTATAACCCACAAAAAGCCCTTCCTTACGGGTGACCTCGCGGGCCATATGGGCGCTGTCCTCGTCTGTGACCTTAATAAAAGTATCTATGGACTCAAAGTCCGTTGCGGTAGGAATCAGATTTTTCCCCAGTCCTTCGATACGGTAGGGATAAATTTCGTCAATATCCAGTTCTTTAGTCTCATGGTATTTTTTGAGAACGGAACCGTATGCGTCTACACCAATAATTTCAATATCGGGGTTTTGCTTTTTAAGGTATTTGGCACAACCGGAAATTGTTCCTCCTGTCCCGGAGCAGGCCACCAAATGGGTGATTTTACCCTTAGTTTGTTCCCAAATCTCAGGACCTGTGGTTTTGTAATGGGCTTCAATGTTGAGGTTGTTAAAATACTGATTGATATAAATAGAATCTTTGATTTCGTTGTGTAAGGTTTTGGCTACTTGGTAATAGGATCTTGAATCCTCTGCCGATACATTGGCAGGACAAACGTAGACTTTGGCTCCCATAGCATGCAACATGCCAATCTTGTCTTTGGAAGACTTTGAGCTTACCGCTAGAATACACTCATAACCCTTGATCAAGGAAACCATCGCTAAACTAAAACCAGTGTTACCAGAGGTAGTTTCAATGATGGTGTCACCGGGTTTAAGAATACCTTTTTTCTCGGCTTCTTCGATGATGTGTAGTGCTATTCTATCTTTATTGGAATGGCCGGGATTGAAAGCCTCAAACTTGGTGAAAAAGTTTCCTAAAAAACCTTTAACTACTTTTTCTAGTCGGATCAAAGGTGTACTGCCTATTAAGGAAAGTACATTTTCACTAACCTTCATTCCGCTGTTGGATTTATTTTTTTCCATTTTTTCCATTTCAAAAATAACACTTTTTTTTAAAGACTATTTTTCTTCCAAATCAATTATAAAAGCAAATTTTTTGGCCAATTCCCTAAGGCTATCAAAACGCCCGGAAGCCCCACTGTGTCCGGCTTTCATATTAGTGTCCAAAAACAAAAAATTTTGATCTGTCTTCTTGGCCCTAAGTCTTGCGACCCATTTAGTAGGCTCAAAATACTGAACTTGGGAATCGTGCAAGCCCGAGGTCACCAACAAATGGGGATAATCCTGTGTCTTTACCCCATCATAGGGAGAATAAGAAAGCATATAGTCGTAATACTCTTTTTTATTGGGATTGCCCCATTCGTCGTACTCCGAGGTGGTCAGTGGAATAGTATTGTCCAACATGGTAGTCACCACATCGACAAAAGGAACATCTGCGATCACCCCATTGTACAAATCAGGAGCCAGATTAATGACAACTCCCATCAGTAGTCCTCCGGCAGAACCTCCATTGGCGTAGAGGTGTTCTGGGGAAGTATATTTTTGATCGATTAAGAATTTTGAACAATCAATAAAATCGTAAAAAGTATTTTTTTTCTTCAACAGTTTCCCGTTCTCGTACCATTCTCTTCCCAAATACTCCCCTCCCCTTATGTGGGCGATGGCAAAAGCAAAACCCCGATCCAATAAGCTTAATCGATTGGAAGAAAAATAGGGATCAATGGTATGACCATAGGAACCGTAGGCGTATTGCAAAATGGGAGTGGTCTGGGATAATTGGGTATCCTTGTGATGAACCAATGAAATGGGTATTTTGGAACCATCTCTGGCATCGGCCCACAATCTTTTTGAAACGTAATGGCTGGGTTCAAAGTCACCCCCCAAAACCTCTTGGGTTTTTAAAATCGTCTTTTGTTGGGAAGCCATGTCAAATTCTATCACGGAACTGGGGGTAGTCAATGAATTGAAAACATATCGCAGCTGGTTTGACTTAAACTCGGGATTGAACGAAACGTTAAGCGAATAGGTTTCTTCATGTATGGGAAGGTAATAGTCTACTGTATCGTCCCATCGCATAATACGCAATCTCGAAAGACCGTTTTCTCTTTCATTTACCACCCAATACTGGTCAAACAATTCGATATCCTCAATCAAAACATCCTCGCGGTGGGGCAACAATGGCTCCCAGAATTCAGAATTGGTCTGGTCAACAGCAGTACGCATTATCTGAAAATTGGTAGCTTCGTTGAGGTTGGTGTGAATGTAAAAATAATCTCCAAAATGAGCAACATTATACTCCAAACCACTTGTTCGAGGGTGAATGACTTTAAAAGTGGACTCTGGTTGATCGGATTTGATAAAACGATGCTCACTAGTGTTGGTACTGTGAGAGGAAATAAAAATGTATTTTCTGGATTTGGAAGCACTGACATAGACACCAAAGGATTCGTCAGCTTCATTATAAACCAATTGATCTTCTTGTTCTGGGATATTGATGCGGTGTTTGTAAATCGCCTCAGAACGGAGGGTTTGTTCATCTTTTTTATTGTAAAAAAGTGATGCATTATCGGCTGCCCACACACTGCCTCCGGAGGTGTTTTCTATTTTGGTTTTTAATATTTCACCACTTTCCAGATCTTTGACCTTGATGGTATACTGTCTTCTTGAGACCGTATCAATACCAAAAGCGACTTTAGTGTTGTCAGGACTTACCGAAATTCCGACAAGTCGAAAATAATCCAAACCTTTAGCCATCTCATTACAGTCAAACAATATCTCCTCAGTGGCGGTCAGTACCTCTTTTTTTCGGACGTAAACCGGGTAGTCTTTTTGCTCCTCGTAGCGGGTAATGTACCAGTAACCATTGAAAAAATAAGGAACAGAGCTGTCGTCCCCTTTGATCCTTGCCCGCATTTCTTTATAGAGCTCCTCTTGAAGCGCTTGGGTATGAGCGGTCATTTTTTGATAGTAATCGTTTTCCTGATCCAGATATTCCAAAACCTCGGGATTATCCCTTTGGTTGAGCCAATAATAAGGATCAATGCGAATATGGTCGTGAATCTTGTGTTGATAAGGAACTACATCAGCCATAGGTGGGCTTATGTTGGAATTGGGCATGCTTTTATAGTTAGAATTACATCCTAGGACAAATGTAATTGAGTAAATGAATGGAAAAAAAAATCTGAAGGGAAAATTTTTGAATTTCATATTTAAGTAGGTTAATTTTTAATTTGACTTAATTCTAAAATATGTTTTGGGTTAGGAATTTAAAATTAATTTTGCAATTAGTTAATTTATAAAAATTATAAAATGATTTCTTCAGAGAAAGAAAAAGAACTTGATGATCGCCTAGGTGCGTTAAGGGGGTATCTTTGACATTGATGCCAAAAAAATAGAAATTACCAATCTAGAGGAAAAAACACTGGCTCCAAATTTTTGGGATGATGCGCAGCAAGCGGAAATACTGATGCGCGAGATTAGAAACCTAAAAAAATGGGTGGAAGACTATGAAGTTGTCAGACAAAAGCAAGAAGACCTTACGGTTTTGTTGGAGTTTCAAAAAGCAGGAGAAATCATGGATGCCGAAGTAGAAGACCATTACCGTCAAATACTAGGTCTACTCGAAGACATTGAATTTCGAAACATGTTGTCCGACGAAGGAGATGTCCTAAGTGCAGTACTTCAGATCACCGCAGGAGCGGGAGGAACAGAAAGTTGTGATTGGGCTGAGATGCTGATGCGTATGTACTTAATGTGGGCCGAAAAAAACAAGATAAAAGTCAGAGAACTTAACCACCAGGGTGGAGATGTGACGGGAATAAAAACCGTAACCCTGGAATTCAGTGGGGAATTTGCTTTTGGATGGCTTAAAGGAGAAAACGGAGTGCACCGACTGGTTCGTATTTCCCCTTTTGACAGTAATGCAAAAAGACATACTTCTTTTGCTTCGGTATATGTTTATCCTTTAGTTGATCATACTATAGAGATTGTCGTAAATCCATCTGAAATTACTTGGGAAACCATGCGTGCCAGTGGTGCCGGAGGGCAAAATGTCAACAAGGTAGAAACCGCAGTTAGGTTGAGGCATCATCCTACTGGGATCATCATTGAAAATTCGGAGACCAGATCACAATTGGAGAACAAAAATAAAGCCATGCAGTTGTTAAAATCACAGCTTTATGAAATTGAATTACAGAAAAAATTATCGGCCCGAGACGAGATCGAAGCCTCCAAAAAGAAAATCGAATGGGGGTCTCAAATCAGAAACTATGTGATGCATCCCTATAAACTGGTGAAGGATGTTAGAACCCAAACAGAAACCAATGATGTTGACAGTGTAATGAACGGAGATATTGATGCTTTTTTGAAAAGCTATCTAATGTTAATGGGACAAAAAGAAACTTAATTAAGACATTAATGAGTGTAATTAAAAACATTATTTTTGATTTGGGTGGAGTACTCATCGATTGGAATCCTGAATACGTCTATTTGGAAGTCTTTGAAGGAGATCGTAAAAAAATGCAATGGTTTTTTGATGAGATCTGTACCATGGAATGGAATGAAAATCAGGATGCAGGCTACCCCATCCAAAGGGCCACAGAGGAACGGGTAAAAATATTTCCCCAATACGAGCAATGGATCAGAATGTACTATGGGCGTTGGGAAGAGATGCTGGGAGATTCTATTTCAGAAACGGTTGTAATCCTTAATAAACTGCTCAAAACAACCGATTATAGGGTCGCGGCTTTGACCAACTGGAGTGCGGAGACCTTTCCTGTTGCCTTGGAGCGATTTGAGTTTCTTCACCGCTTTGAAGGCATTGTGGTTTCGGGTACTGAAAAAACACGTAAACCCTTCCATGAGATTTACCAATTGACCTTAGATCGTTTTGGTTTTAAGGCCGAAGAAAGCCTCTTTATTGACGACAACCTGAGAAACATTGAAGCCGCTTCAGAGATAGGTATTCATACCATCCACTTTAACAGTCCCGCTGACTTAGAATACAACCTTAAGGCAAAAGCGATACGGATTTAGAAAGGTATATCATCCCCGTTATCTGTAGGAAGATCGAAAGCATCATCCGGCCCTGGCAACCTCTCAATAGGAGGATTAGAGGAATCATTGTCATTCATTTTGGATTGGAATTCGTATGGAGAATCGTTGGGTTGTAAATCTTCGAACTTACCCAATTGCCCTATAAATTTAAGGCGAATGTTGTCCAATCCACCGTTTCGGTGTTTGGCCACAATAAACTCGGCTTGACCTATTGAGGAAGTGTGTTCTTCATCGTCCCACTCCTCAATGCCGTAATACTCCGGACGGTAGATAAAAGAAACGATATCGGCATCTTGTTCGATGGCTCCGGATTCCCGTAGGTCAGACAATTGTGGTCGTTTGGTTCCCCCTCTTGTTTCTACGGCCCTGGAGAGCTGAGACAGCGCAATGATCGGAATGTCCAATTCTTTGGCCAATGACTTTAAGTTTCTCGAAATAGCAGAAATTTCTTGTTCGCGATTTCCTGCCTTACTACTGGTCCCAGCGGTCATCAACTGTAGATAATCTACTATGATAAGCTTGATGTCGTGTTGTGAGGCCAGTCTCCTGGCTTTTGCACGAAGATCGAAGATCGACAATGCAGGGGTGTCATCGATAAACAAGGGGGCTTTTTCCAAATCCCCAACCTTTACATTGAGCTGTTTCCACTCGTGATCTGCCAATTTTCCGGTTCTCAGTTTCTCAGACGATAGACCTGTTTCGGCTGAAATCAATCGAGTGATCAGCTGAACAGATGACATTTCCAATGAAAAAAAAGCAACAGGAGTTTGCTGGCTCACTGCCATATTTCGAGCCATGGAAAGTGTCAGTGCGGTTTTACCCATACCCGGACGAGCAGCGATGATGATCAAATCACTGGGTTGCCATCCCGAAGTCAGTAAATCCAGCTTTTCGAAGCCGGTAGCCACTCCACTCAACCCCTCCTTATTAGCAATTTCTTCAATTTTTTTCTTGGCCAACATCACCAAGTTTTGTGCTGTGTCTGAGGATTTTTTGATATTCCCTTGGGTCACATCATACAACTTGGATTCCGCCTCATCCAATAGATCAAAGACATCGATGGACTCCTTGTAGGAAGATTCGATGATTTCGTTAGAAATTCGGATCAGACTTCTTTGAATGTATTTCTGTAAAATAATTCGGGCGTGAAATTCGATGTGTGCAGAAGAAGCAACTTTTTGGGTAAGTTGAACCAAATAATAATCCCCTCCAATGCTTTCCAACTTTCCATTTTTTCTCAAATCGGCAGAAACCGTTAGCAAGTCAATGGGTTGGGAATTTTGAAACAAATTAAAAATCGATTCGAAAATATTTTGATTAGCCGTTTTGTAAAAAGCCTCAGGCTCGAGCAGGTCGATGACCTCGTCTACACCTTTTTTATCGATGAGCATAGCACCTAAAACAGCATCTTCCAGTTCTATGGCCTGCGGGGGTAACTTGCCCTGCTGTAGGCTGATGACAGTTCCTGAAGATTGTTTATTGGCTTGAATAGGTTTGCTTTTTTCCATGTAGGCTAATGTAAACGGTTTACTTGATATACCGTGAAAATAAATGAAGGATTTATCTTACAGGGGTAAACAAATTGGTTGTTGATAAAAAATTAAACTTGTTAATAAGCCCCAAAAGGGGGTCAGACTTAACCTTGGAAGGTTCCCATATTTGAAAACTTAGCTCTTCTTAATTCAATCAGTTGATCACTGTCCATTTTGTCGAGCGTCCTAAAAGCATCAATCAATTGTTTTTTGACCGTTTGAAAAATCTTTTCTCGGTCATAGTGAGCTCCACCCAGGGGTTCTTTGATGATTTTATCAATCAACTTGGAATTTAACATATCATCTGCCGTAAGTTTTAAGGCATTGGCAGCAGTTTCTTTATGTTCCCAACTTCTCCAAAGTATCGACGAACAAGATTCCGGAGAAATTACGGAGTACCAGGTGTTCTCTAACATATAAATGAGATCCCCAACACCGATACCCAAAGCGCCGCCAGAAGCTCCCTCACCGATAATTGTGACAATGATTGGGGTTTTGATGGAGAGCATCTGAAAAATATTATTGGCGATGGCTTGGCCCTGTCCGCGCTCCTCGGCTCCCAAACCGGGGTAAGCACCAGGGGTGTCAATAAAGGAGATAATGGGTATTCCAAATTTTTCGGCAGCCTTCATTAATCGGAGTGCCTTTCGGTACCCCTCAGGTTTGGCCATTCCAAAATTTCGATATTGTCTTGTTTTGGTGTTGTAACCTTTTTGTGTTCCAATGAACATAAAGGTCTGGTTGTCAATTTTCCCCAATCCACCCACCAAGGCCTTGTCGTCAGAGAAGTTTCTGTCTCCATGCAGTTCTAAAAAGCTGTTGCCACAAAGGGCATTGATGTAGTCCAAAGTATAAGGTCGAGAGGGATGACGGGACATCTGTACCCGTTGCCAGGCTGTGAGATTACCGTAGATATTTTTCTTGGTATCCTCCAGCTTTTCTGTCAGTAATTTACATGTTTCGGTAACGTCAACACTGCTCTCGTCGCCTATAGCCTGACATTTGGCAATTTGTTCTTGAAGTTCTTTTACTGGAAGCTCAAAATCTAAATATTCCATAGATACATATCTCTGATTACAAAATTAAAAATATTAGTGGATCAGTTGTAAAAATTTAAATTTTAGTTGACCTATTACCTTCTTGCCCTTCGGAGCAAAAAGATGGCCAAACCACCAAAGATTATAATTGGAAGCCAAGCCCCAAGGAAGGGAGAAAAATTCGACTTGTTGACCAAGACCGAAAATATTTTATCAAAAAATATAAAAAGGAATCCTAAAGTGATACCAAAGGCCAAATTAACCCCCATCCCACCTCTTCTTTTAAAAGAGGATACTGAGACACCGATAAGGGTCAAAACAAAAGCTGAAAAAGGCAAACTCCAACGTTTGTGTCTTACCAATAAATGACTGTTGATCATTACAGAGCCACCCTCTCTTTCTTTTTTGATAAACTCATTTAGGGGTGAATAAGTAAGAGTTTCGGCTTTGTAATTAACGGGTGCTAAGTCATCAATTTTAAAATCAAAAAGGGTATCCAATCGACTTTTACTTTTATAGAATTCTCGATCTTTTAAAAAAGATCTTTTGACATAGGCAGAAAGCCTAAAAACGCTGTCCCTCTCAACCCAGCGAACACTGTTGGCTTGAATCTTAAAAGTCATCAAATTGTCCTCAAAGTGCTCCAAGGTAAAATTGTTGGCACTTTTACGAATGGGATCATAACTGCTGACAAAAATATATTCTTTGGGATTAATTTGTTTGAAGAGATTTTTGGTCTGACGTTCGCTTTTTTTATCTATGTATTTGTAGTGGAATGCATTGAAACTGGAGTTGGATCTGGGTACGATAAACATTCCGGCAAAAAAAGCAAACAGGGCGATTAGACCTGCCGATATTAGGTAAGGTCTTAAAAATCGAGAAAAGGAAATCCCCGAACTCAATAGGGCGATGATTTCGGTGTTATTGGCCAGTTTTGAGGTAAACCATATTACCGACAAAAAAAGAAATATCGGGAAGAGCAGATTGCCAAAGTACCAGGTAAAATCTAAATAATAACTTAAAATTGCATCTCCGGGCACTTCATTTTCTTTGAACTTATCGATCTTTTCGGCTATATCCACCATGATCCCAATGGGAATAAAAAGCAAGATCATAACCATAAAAGTGGATAGGTATTTTTTGATGATGTACCAGTCGATGATTTTCATCCTACAATCGATTGTCCATTTGATGACACATTTGGTTTTTCCAATGACTAAAATCGCCAGCTAAGATATGCTTTCTGGCTTCCCTTACCAACCACATATAAAAACTAAGATTGTGGAGGGTGGCGATCTGTTTGCCCAACATTTCATTCACCGTAAACAAGTGCCTTAAATAGGCTTTGGAATAATCTGTATCTACATAACAGTAATTGGCAGAATCAATGGGTGAAAAATCATTTTCCCATTTTTTGTTTTTGATGTTGAGGCTACCCTGTGCAGTAAACAGCATTCCATTTCTGGCATTTCGGGTAGGCATAACACAATCAAACATATCAATACCCAAAGCTATATTTTCCAAAATATTGATGGGTGTCCCTACCCCCATCAAATAACGGGGTTTGTCCTTTGGCAAACGTTCGCATACCACTTCGGTCATGGCATACATTTCTGCAGCGGGTTCTCCTACCGACAAGCCTCCAATAGCATTGCCCGGTGCATCTTTATTAGCTATATAATCTGCCGATTCTTGCCTTAAATCTTTGTAAACACTGCCCTGTACAATGGGAAACAGGAATTGGCGGTAATCGTATTCAAAAGGGGTTTTGCGGTGATGCTTCAGGCATCGATCCAACCACCTTTGGGTCATGTGCATTGAATCCTTTGCATAGGCGTAGTCACAAGGGTAAGGCGTACACTCGTCGAAGGCCATGATGATGTCCCCTCCTATTTTTCGTTGAATGTCTATTACGTCCTCTGGTGAAAAAAAATGTTTAGAACCGTCGATGTGTGATTTGAAAGTAACGCCTTCTTCTTTTATTTTTCTGTTGTTTGAAAGAGAATAGACTTGATAGCCTCCGGAATCAGTCAGTATGGGAGATTTCAAATTCATAAATTGGTGGAGCCCCCCTGCTTGTTGAATAATTTCTGTACCGGGTCTAAGGTAAAGATGATAGGTATTTCCCAAGATAATATCTGGCTGGATGTCCTGCTTCAACTCCCTCTGATGCACACCCTTTACGGTAGCTGCTGTGCCCACCGGCATAAAAATAGGTGTTTCAATATTTCCGTGGTCGGTAGACAAAGTGGCGGCTCTGGCCGATGAGGACGGATCTGTTTGAATTAAATTGAATTTCATGCATAAGAGTTGTTGCAAATATAAGATACTGAGAAATGATTCTGCTTCATCTGCGATCCAAAACCTTTAAAAAATTATTTTTAAACAAAATGATTCTTACTACTTTGTGGCTAAAGCTTGAAAGCTTACTTTTGCCCTGAAAATTTATCACAATGCCAGACTTTAATTTTTTGAACAATCTTGTTTTTCAGGTAAGAAGAGACATTTTGCGTATGGTTCACAAGGTGAATTCAGGACATCCCGGAGGATCACTTGGCTGTACAGAATTTTTTGTTGCGCTATATTATGAGGTCATGAAACTCAAAGAGGGTTTTGACATGGATGGCTCCGACGAAGATTTATTTTTTCTATCAAACGGTCACATCTCTCCCGTATTTTACAGTGTTTTAGCACGCAAGGGCTATTTCCCTGTCGAGGAGCTTCAAACTTTTCGTTTGATTGATTCCAGATTACAAGGACACCCCACCACCCACGAAGGACTGCCTGGCGTGAGAGTTGCCTCAGGCTCCTTGGGTCAAGGCTTGTCGGTAGCTATTGGTGCCGCACTTTCCAAAAAATTAAACAATGACGATAAAACCATTTTTACCCTGATGGGTGATGGCGAATTACAAGAGGGTCAAAACTGGGAAGCCATCATGTATGCAGCAGGAAAAAAAGTAGATAATTTAATTGCTACGGTAGATCTCAACGGAAAACAGATCGACGGTTCAACAGACGATGTTTTGCCCATGGGGAACATTGCCCAAAAATTTGAAGCATTCGGTTGGGAAGTCCTTCTGCTTCATGAAGGAAATGACCTTAAATCCATTATAGAAATGTTGGAACTGGCCCAAACTAAAACGGGAAAAGGCCAACCCGTTGTTATCATCATGCATACAGAAATGGGCAATGGTGTAGATTATATGATGCACACTCACGCCTGGCATGGAAAGGCACCCAATGATGAACAATTGGAAGCCGCATTATCTCAAAACCCAGAGACATTAGGGGATTATTAATTTAGGAATATTAAAAATTAATGAAAAAATATACGGATCAAGGCAAGGTAGACACCCGCTCGGGTTTTGGCGCTGGTTTGGCTGAACTTGGAAGAACGAACACCAAGGTCGTTGCCCTTTGTGCTGACCTAATAGGGTCACTGAAGATGCAAGAATTTATAGACGAAAATCCGCAACGGTTTTTCCAAATAGGAATTGCCGAAGCCAATATGATGGGCATTGCCGCAGGTTTGACTATAGGAGGAAAAATCCCTTTTACGGGTACATTTGCCAACTTTTCCACAGGAAGGGTTTACGACCAAATTCGGCAATCCATAGCCTATTCAAGAAAAAATGTAAAAATATGTGCCTCGCATGCGGGATTAACACTGGGTGAAGATGGGGCTACCCACCAGATTTTGGAAGACATCGGCATGATGAAAATGTTGCCAGGTATGACAGTGATCAATCCTTGTGATTTTAATCAGACCAAAGCGGCGACCTTGGCCATTGCAGATCACCAAGGCCCTGTTTACCTCCGTTTTGGACGTCCAAAGGTAGCAAACTTTATTACCGATGACATCCCCTTCGAAATAGGCAAAGGGATCGTATTAAACCATGGTAATGACGTGACCATTGCTGCTACCGGTCATTTGGTCTGGGAAGCTTTACAGGCTGCAGAAGCGCTGGAAGCCGAAGGTATCTCTGCTGAAGTGGTCAACATACACACTATCAAACCGCTGGACACGGAACTGCTTGTCTCTTCGGTTAAAAAAACAGGTTGTATTGTTACTGCCGAAGAACACAACTATTTGGGAGGTTTAGGGGAAACTATTGCGGCAACACTGAGCTTGGAACTTCCCACACCTCAGGAGTTCATTGCCACCAAAGACACTTTTGGTGAATCTGGAACCCCGGCTCAATTGATGGAAAAGTACGGTTTGAATAAAAATGCCATAATATTAGCTTGCAAAAAGGTATTGAGTAGAAAATAACTTAATAGTTTTTAAGTATGAAATCATACCCCATTTTCTTACTACTGCTCCTTAGCGCACAGCTTTCCTTTTCGCAAATAAAGTTTGGCCTCAAAGTAGGTGTCAACTTCGACTCCTCAGGGGACATTGTTCTGATTGCCGATAAACTCGAAAAACAAGGCCAATTAGTGGGAAAAACGGGCTTTCATTTGGGGGCGTACACTGAAGTTGATTTTTTTATAATTTATTTAAGACCCGAATTACAATACACCAAAGTCAGGAGCCAATTTGAAAATAATTTGATTGACAATTCCAGAATTGAACTTCCAGTATCTTTTGGTTTAATCCTATTGGGGCCGGTAAGTATATTTTTGGGGCCAACTGTATTCTATAACCTCTCACAAAAGAGCAACGATCTGAAGTTGGATGAAATCAAAAACAAAATGACTTTTGGTTTACACATCGGTAGCCGTTTGAAATTGGGCCCCTTTGGAATTGATTTGCGTTACGAAAAGGGCCTATCTACAATGGAAAGTAAATTATTATCTCAAGCGGGTGTACCTATTGAGGGAAAAATTAATACCCAACCCAGCCAATTCACATTGGGGGTTTCTTTTAAACTGAATTAGGTGTTGTCTTGATCTAAATAATCCGGAATTCCGTCGTTATCATTATCATCCAGAATACCGTCCCCGTCACTGTCGTATTCTTTTTTGGTCAGGGTTCCATCTCCATCATCGTCACTATCCCTATAGTTGGGAATCCGATCCTTATCTGTATCGTCATTAAATGGGTTGCCATCACCATCAGGATCTTCATTGATTGACAAAATACCATCGTTGTCATGGTCAGCAGGGTTTACTTTATGTAAGGCAACAGAAAAGACCAAAGGAGAGTATTTGGGAATGGATAAAAGATTCTGAGCATAATAGCCCAAAGCAGAGGGAATAAAAAACATTCCCTGACCATAGTTATCTAAATCATAGGTGCCGTCGTTATTCAGTGTATGATCTCCGGCCTTTAATTCTGGTAAAAATTCTCTAAATCCACGAATAACATCTGTCAAATCAAACCATAGGGGTAATTCTCTACTATCAAAAACATTTTTGTTTAAAAACGTGCCTGTATAGGTTACAAAAGTAGAGTCCACAAGACTTGGACTTTCTCCTACACCCTCTTTAACAACCAAAAAATACATTTTATGGGAGACTTTATTATCATTTTTATCATTCAAATCAATTGTTTTGGAATCTATTTGATCCCAAAGTGAAATTTTATCAGCATTTTTATCGGATATGGAATCGATAGTAATTTTAATTTTGTGATTGTCGGGGTCATTTTCAAAATCTTCATAATTATAGAAATGAGATTGAAGATAACTTACCAGGGCTTCGTCATCTTTTGGGGCTTGTTTCTGAAGCTCCCTTACAGGCTCGGGTCCAGAGTCTTTCTTACAACACAAAACAAGGCTTAATAAAAGTAAAACTGTAGAGACATGGCTAAAATGCTTCATTCTGAAAAATTGGTTGTAAGATACAATTTTACTTTATTTTTGTAATCGAATTATTGTAAGTTTAACAATGCGAATTGATCAATACCTGTGGTGTCTACGCTATTATAAATCAAGGAATCAATCCAGTTTGGCATGCAAACAAGGTCATATCAGAATTGGAGATCGATCGGTTAAACCATCCAGAGAAGTTCTTATCGGAGACAAAATCAAAGTGAGAAAAAACCAGGTTTGGCATGAATTGATAGTCATGGACATTCCCAAGAGCAGACTGGGAGCGAAACTGGTAGATATTTATCGACAAAACATTACACCCAAAGATGTCTTTGATCATGCGAATTTTCAATCACTTTCCAAGAGTCCAGAAAGAGAAAGGGGAAGCGGAAGACCCACCAAAAAAGACCGCAGGGAAATGGATGATTATTTTGAAGATTGATAATTCCAACAGAAATGATCAACAATAATATCATGATGCCATTTATTCTTATCAGATTATAAAACTTATCAGAGAACAAAATAAAGTAAAAATCTATTCCTATATTTCAGAATTCATATTGGTAATATTCTATCAATGTCACAAAATATAAATAAAATAATGGATGCCAACGACATCCATAAAACTGTAAAAAGAATCGCCTACCAAATTTATGAAACTCATTTCGAGGATTCACAATTAATTTTGGCTGGCATCGCTCACAATGGGGTGATTTTGGCCAAAAGAATCCGTGAAGAATTGGATAAGATTAGTGACATAGATGTGATTTTTATGGAAATAAAGGTGGACAAAAAAAATCCTATCAACCCAATTGTCTTGTCGAAAAAATTAGAAGTTTGCGAAAATAATTCTGTTGTGGTGGTAGATGATGTTCTCAATACCGGCAGTACATTAATCTATGCCGTTACCCATTTTCTGAGTATTAAATTAAAAAAACTACAAACCGCTGTCTTGGTTAATCGCAATCACAAAAACTTTCCGATTAAAGGAGATTTCAAAGGAATATCACTCTCCACCTCCATCAAAGAGCATATCGATGTAGCGTTTGGAAACAACGAAGGGGTGTATTTAAGCGAGTAGCTTTTCTATTTGATTGACCAACTCATATACATGGTGGTGATCAGTCGTAATGTGATGTGCAGCCTTGATGTAAAAGGGTACCCTTTCAAAAAGATGTTTTGCTATAAATTCCTCCAGCTCCTCCGGTGTTTGCAGATGGGCGATCATTGGGCGATGGTCTTTTTGATCAAACAATCTCCCGGCCAATGTCTTGGGGGATGTTTTGAGGTAGAGACTAAGGAAATCTTTTTTTTGAACGACAAAATCGATATTGTTAAAGTAACAAGGAGTTCCTCCCCCCAATGAGATCACCGCCTTAGGGTCTTTGGAAAGTAATTTTTCCAGATAGAAGCGTTCTTTTTTTCGAAAATATAATTCTCCCTCTTGTTCAAATATTTGAGAAATAGTGGTTTTTTCCTGAGACTCGATATATTCATCAAGGTCAATGAATGAAAGGGATTTAAGCACTGCCAAGCGTTTTCCAACGGCAGATTTACCACAGCCCATATAGCCCATCAGAACAATAGATCTTACCATTTTTTAAAGGAATAGAATCGTCCCTCAAAATTATAACAATTGAACTTGATAAGTAAATAATTGATATTATATTTGCAGCCTCAAAAGACTTGGTAGCTCAGTTGGTAGAGCATCTCCCTTTTAAGGAGAG
>CESO01101734.1_pt1 | contig 52874 bp, 60 predicted proteins | sample 356341 | NCBI WGS metagenome assembly CESO01 (sample SAMEA2621812, study PRJEB7988) | marine metagenome | biome: marine biome (ENVO:00000447); feature: deep chlorophyll maximum layer (ENVO:xxxxxxxx); material: "saline water (ENVO:00002010), including plankton (ENVO:xxxxxxxx)" | depth 35 m | reverse complement strand
GGGGGGGGGGGGGGTGATCATCAATTGACCTTGGGCATTTCGGAAGCACACCACATTACAGCTGGTGTTTTTGCGGATTTCCAAATCCGAAAGCGACAGATTAAGTTATTTTTTGGGTAGGGCATCATTGGTAATCTCTTCCAAGTTGAGACTGTCTTGGTCAAGCTAACTCAATTCCTCCAAAAAACGGATCAAATCTACCACCATCAACAAACTGGCCATATGATCTCCCAAAATTTTGTCGGGCATGATGATGTGATCGGCTCCTACTCGTTCGAGCTTAGTGCGATTTCTGACCTCTTTCAAAAGACTGAAAATCAATAGTTCAGGATTGAATTCTCTGGCAGACAAAAGCACAAAAAGATTTTTCAAATCATGGGACAGTGCTCCGATCAAATGCTTGGCTTTTTGGATATTGGCCTGATGCAGAACTGCATTTTGGCGGGCATCTCCGGCAATAAAATAGATTTTTTCATGTGCTTGAATCATATCTTGGTTTTATTCGATTACCACAAAAGGATGACCATGGTTTAACAGGCGGAAGATGGCCTGTCAACGTTTTCGACCAAAACCAAAGATCAATATATGCTCTATTAATGTAGCTCTCATTTTTTTTGTTTGAATTTCACAAAAATATTTTCTGTCAACACAAACTGGGTCAACTCTTTAATCCCATAGACAAAGACCGTTAGACTCATCATGATATAAAATATAGAGCGCATCCACCACGCAGATATTGGGCAATAGCCAATAATATCCTATGGTTCCGATGCAGGATACCAACAAAATTAGGAGTAAGGCGGTGAATAAATTGGGGCTAAAAGATTTCAAGTCATAGGTCGAATACAGAAGTTCTGTTGATGTAGACCATGTCTTTGAGCTTAAGCCAAAATGCTAAGGTCAAATAGATAATAAAGCCACCGACTATGGTCGTAAACGAAGCGTAAATAAAAAACAAACGCACACTTTTTACATTCATACCCAAGGAATCGGCCAAACGGGTGGAAACTGTAAAACCATGCTTTTCAAAAAAATGCCGCAAGGAACTCATATGATTCATATTATAAAGTTAAGACGAAAAATCGAACAAATAAAATCCCACAACACAAGGAGGATGATCGAATCATAACTTTTATCAAGGTGATGTATGTGATGATACCAACAAGATGCTTTGTGGTGATGTTCCACCGTACAGGCTCTCAGGGTATCTCAGATCTATATTTTGACATGGGCAAATTCAGGCCATTCCAGGGTAGGGAAAACAGGGATTTACAAACCAAATAGAGGATGCTGATATGGCACAAAAGGCAAAGTAAACCAGTTTTTATAATAGCTAAAGATATGAAGAAAGGCCTCTTTCATCTCAATTTGGAGTCATTAATTAGCGGAAACGTTTAGGCAGACGCCCCCTCCCATTCCATAAATCCACCCAGCAAATTGAATGTTGTATCAATGTCTATCTGATTCATTAGTTGACAGGCTTGGGCACTTCGCGCGCCAGAACGACAATAAACATAGTAATTCTTGGAGGGGTCCAACGATTGAATGCCTTCCATAAACGAAGCGGCTTGACGAATGTCAAGCAATGTTGCATTAAGGATATGTCCTTCCTCAAATTCTTCCGATGTTCTTACGTCAAGTAAAAAAGAATTCTCATCGGCTTCAAACTGATTCTTCCACTCATGTTGTGTTAAATCCATTTTTTTTTTATTCAAATGTAATAGACTTTCGCCAAAAATAAAAATCAATTCTCTTGCAGATGTATAATTTTATGCTACATTTGTACAAACAAAAGTTGTTGTAACAAATATGAAATCATTAGATTTAGCAAAAAACACCGTAGTGGGAATACTCAAGGCGGGACATAAAGTTGAAGAATATATTGGAAACACCCTTAAGTACACCGATATTTCATTACAACAATTCAATGTACTAAGAATATTAAGGGGACGCAAGGGAATACCGGCAAATTTACAAACCATCCAAAAACGGATGATACACAAAATGAGCAACACCACGCGCTTGGTAGACAAACTAATTGTAAAGGAATTGGTGGTCCGAAAAATTTGTAAAGAAAATAGAAGGAAAATTGAAATCACCATTACCGACAAAGGCTTGGAAATTTTAAGTCAACTCGATACCAAAATCCAGGAAACCGAGGCTACCATATTGCAACCCTTAAACTTGGAAGAACAAAGAACTCTCAGAAGCTTAATCAATAAAATCACTTTAAATCATTAATCCTTAAATTTTAAAACAATGAAAAAACCATTTCAATTACTGCTATCCATCAGTTTGATCCTTTTGGCCTTTGGCTGGAGTCAAGCCCAAAGCCTAACAGCCAATACGGCCCAAAGCAATATTCGTTGGTACGGAGAAGAGCTCACCGGAAAAACCCACTTCGGTAACCTCAGCTTTAAAGAAGCTCAAATCGACCTTCAAGACGGTGTCATTGCCGGTGGAAACTTTGTCGTGGACATGACTTCCCTCACTGTCGAAGACCTCAGCGGAGGCGGAAAGGCAAAACTTGAAGGGCATCTCAGATCCGACGACTTTTTCAGTGTGGAAAAGAATCCGATGGCCACCCTTAAAATCACCCAAAAAGCCAAAGTCGATGGCAGCACACAAACCCTCTATGGCGAATTGACCATCAAGGGAATCAAACACCCGATCGATTGTACGATAACCCTGGGAGACAACAAAACCGCAGTGGCCAAAATGACTTTTGACCGATCCAAATATAATGTGCGTTTCCGTTCCGGTTCTTTCTTCGAAAATCTCGGAGATAAACTCATTCTAGACGACATCAGGATGGAAGTAGGCCTACAGTGGAATTAGACTTAAAAATTCAACTTCAAGTTGTTTTAAATTATTTTTCATATATATTTGTCCTATGAATTCTAAAAATAATAACATAAGCTGGTTGAGCGAACTGATTTAATCAATTCGTGATCCCGCAATATCCATATAAAAGGCTTGTCATCACGACAAGCCTTTTTAATTTTACACCATGCATCCAAAGTTTAAACTACATTCTAAACATCAAAAAATCCTGGCCGACACCCTCACCCCGGTCAGCGTCTATCTCAAAATTAGGGATCAATTCCCACAAAGCCTTTTGCTGGAAAGCAGTGATTACGACGCTCGGACCAACAACTTCTCCTACATCTGTTGCAATCCCATTGCCACCCTCAGTATAGGCGGGGGGAAAATCAACTGTACTTTTCCCGACGGTAGCCATCAAGAAAAAAGTTTGGCCGCAGTGGACTCAGTACCACAATTGGTTCAAGATTTTGCCCGACAATTTGAATCAAAAAAATATCGTTTTAAGTTCATCACAAACGGACTTTTTGGATTCATCGCCCACGAGGCCGTGGCCCATTTTGATCATTTGACCCTTAGGACGGACAAAAGCAATTTGGAGCTGCCCGAAATCTACTATGCCGTTTATCAAAACATCATCGCCATCAGTCTTTTCAATCACGAAGCGCATTTGTTTTCTCACAGTTACGACGGCTCAGACAATCTTGATCAAATCGAAAAAATCCTGAAAAGAGACAATACCACCGCCTATCAATTCAAAAAACAGGGCGACAAAGCCTCCAACCTCACAGATGAAGAATTTACGACCTTGGTCAATAAGGCCAAAGAGCACTGTTTTAGGGGAGATGTTTTTCAGCTGGTGCTTTCGCGCCGATTTTCACAGGGCTTTTCGGGAGACGAATTCAATGTGTACCGCACATTGAGATCCGTCAACCCCTCGCCATATCTGTTCTTTTTTGACTATGGGGATTTCAAGATCTTTGGCAGTTCGCCCGAGGCCCAACTGGTGGTGGAGCAGGGAAAAGCAGAGATTCACCCCATTGCGGGTACCTTTAGGCGAACGGGAAACGACGCTCAGGACCTTGCCTCGGCCGAGCTACTGGCGGCCGATCCAAAAGAAAACAGCGAGCATGTGATGCTAGTCGATCTGGCCCGCAATGACCTCAGCCGCAACGGAACCGGGGTTGTTGTAGAAAAAAATAGGGAAATACAATTTTTCTCCCACGTCATTCACCTGGTTTCCAAAGTAACGGCATTCCTCAAACCCAAGGCCAAAACCTTTCAGGTGGTGGCCGACACCTTTCCGGCGGGAACCCTCAGTGGAGCACCCAAGCACATGGCCCTACAACTTATTGACCGTTATGAAAACACTGCCCGAAACGCCTATGGAGGGGCATTGGGCTATATGGATTTTCAAGGCAACTTCAACCACTGCATCATCATCCGTTCCTTTATGAGCAAAAACCAACAGCTCCACTTCCAAGCTGGGGCGGGCATCGTCTCAAAATCTGTACCGGAGAACGAATTACAAGAAGTCTACAACAAACTCGGGGCCTTGGACAAAGCCCTTACACTGGCCGAAAAAATATAAGTATGAAAAAAATATTTGTTATTGATAATTACGATTCCTTCACCTACAATTTGGTACATTATCTGGAGGAATTGGGCGCCGAGGTCACCGTGAGGCGAAACGATCAATTTGAGCTTTCCGAGCCCAAGGCTTATGAATACCTCTTGCTCTCCCCCGGACCCGGTATTCCGGACGAGGCGGGATTGCTCAAAGCCACCATCGAAAAATACGCCTCCACCAAAAAAATTCTGGGGGTGTGTTTGGGGCAACAGGCCATAGGAGAAGTTTTTGGCGCCAGTCTGGTAAATTTGGATACCGTTTTTCACGGCGTAGCCACACCGCTAAGAGTAGCCGAAGACGACCTCTTGTTTAAAGACTTACCTCAAAATTTTGAAGTGGGACGCTACCATTCCTGGGTGGTGCAAACCCCATTGCCTGAGGATTTGGTTGCCACCTCTTTTGATGACAACCAGCAATTGATGTCCCTCAGACACAAAAGTATGCCCGTAAGAGCCGTACAATTCCACCCCGAATCCATCTTAACCCCCCATGGGAAAAAAATATTAGAAAACTGGATCAACAGCTAAACCATGAAAGCCATAATCAATCGCCTGACCCAACACGAAACCCTGGACTGTAAGGAATCGGAAAGCATACTGACGGACATTGCCCAGGGGCAGTTCAACCCCAGTCAGATCGCCTCTTTTTTGACCGTATTCATGATGCGCAGCATCACCCTCGAGGAACTCGAAGGCTTTAGAAAAGCACTGCAAAAGCTTTGTTTGGCCATCGACTTGAGTGAATTCACCCCTATCGATTTGTGCGGAACGGGCGGAGACGGCAAGGACACCTTCAACATCTCAACCCTAGCTTCTTTTGTCACCGCAGGAGCTGGGATTAAGGTCGCCAAACACGGCAATTACGGTGTTTCCTCCGGCTGTGGCTCCAGCAATGTGTTGGAGCATTTGGGAATTCGGTTTTCCAATGATGCCGATTTTCTCAAACGCTGCATCGACCGAGCGGGAATTTGCAACCTCCACGCCCCCCTTTTCCACCCGGCCATGAAAAACGTTGCCCCCATCCGCAGGGAATTGGGTGTAAAGACTTTTTTCAACATGCTCGGGCCACTGGTCAACCCCGCCTTTCCCCAACACCAACTCACCGGGGTTTTCAATCTAGAATTGGCAAGGCTGTACGGCTACCTCTTCCAAAAAACAGATCAAAATTTTACCATCTTATACGCCTTGGACGGCTATGATGAAATTTCACTGACCGGCCCTGCCAAGGCCATCAGAAACAGTGGAGAAAGCCTTATTGCTCCCCAAGATTTTGGTTTGGCACCACTGGACAAAAAACAAATCAGCGGTGGGGATACTGTTCCCTCTTCTGCGGCCATTTTTACTGCCGTATTGGACGGAAAGGGCAGCCCGGCCCAAAACGATGTGGTGTGCGCCAATGCCGCCATGGCCATTGCCACTGCCACCGACTGCGCCCCGCTGGAGGGATTTGAAAAAGCAAAAGACGCCCTCTTGTCGGGACAGGCCGCCAAAGCCTTTAAAACCCTTCAAAAACTCAGTGCCGCATGACCATCTTGGACCGCATCATCATCGATAAAATCAAGGAAGTCGAGCTGCGAAAAAAAGTGTTTTCTCGGGCCTATTGGGAACAGTCACCCTTGTTCGAGCGGGAGGGTTTTTCATTGTCCCAACGTTTGCAGGACAGCCACTCGGGCATCATCGCCGAGCACAAGCGGCGTTCTCCTTCACAGAACAACATCAACAGCAGTTTGTCCGTACATCAGGTCGCCCAAAGCTACGAAAAAGCGGGGGTCTGTGGGATGTCAGTACTGACCGATCAAAAATATTTTGGGGGCAGTCTGGAAGATTTGACCGCTGCCCGTGCAGTGTGCCAACTTCCGCTTTTGAGAAAAGAATTCGTCATCGATCCCTATCAACTTTTCGAGGCCAAGGCCCACGGTGCTGACGTGATCTTGTTAATCGCTGCCGTTTTGGATCGGGAACAGATCAGGCAACTGTCCCAAACCGCCCAAACTCTGGGCTTGGAGGTACTTTTGGAAGTGCACAACCCAAGTGAACTCCAAAAAGCCTTGATGCCCTCATTAGACCTGCTGGGGGTGAACAACCGCAATCTCAAAACCTTTGAGGTCAGCCTCGACACCAGCAAGGCCCTGGCCGAGCATATCCCAGACGATTTTGTCAAAGTAACCGAAAGTGGTATCGGTTCAACTGCAGCCATTCAGGCTCTACAACCCTATGGGTATAGGGGCTTTTTGATCGGTGAAAACTTTATGAAAACGAAATCCCCGGGCCTTGCTGCCGCAGATTTCATCAAAACTCTCGTCTCATGAAACTAAAAGTTTGTGGGATGCGTTCGCCCGACAACATAATGGCACTATCACAATTGGTCCCGGACTATATGGGCTTTATTTTTTGGGAACACTCCAAAAGGTTTGTCACATCACCCACCCCCAATTTGCCCGCCTCGATCAAAAAAACAGGAGTCTTTGTCGATGCCGCTTTAACCTACATCCTGGACATTGCAAAACAACACCAACTTCAGGCCCTTCAACTCCATGGGGACGAAAGCCCCGATTTTTGCCAAAAACTCCAAACCACTGGATTGGAAGTCATCAAAGCTTTTGCGGTAGATGCTGCTTTTGATTTTTCGGTTTTGGAGACCTACGAATCAGTTTGCGATTATTTTTTGTTCGACAGCAAGGGCGAATTGCCAGGGGGCAACGGCAGCCGTTTTGACTGGTCGGTATTGCGGGACTATCCCGCGGTAAAACCCTTCTTTCTCAGTGGCGGCATCGGTCCCAAAGATCAGGGCGCCGTCGCATCGATAATTAACTTAAATTTGCCTATTTATGCCCTAGATATCAATAGCAGATTTGAAAGGGAACCGGGGCTAAAAAACATTGAAATCATTAAGCAATTTAAAGCAACACTATAAAATGAAATATCAGGTAGATGAAAAGGGATTTTACGGTGATTTCGGGGGCGCATACATCCCCGAGATGCTCTACACCAATGTAGAAGAGTTGAGGAAAAATTATATTCAGATCAGTGAGTCGGAATCTTTTCAAAAGGAATTTCAGTCGCTGCTCAGTGAATATGTTGGCCGTCCAACGCCCTTGTATTTTGCAGCGCGTTTGTCGGAAAAATACAACACTCGGATTTACCTCAAAAGAGAGGATCTGTGTCATACGGGAGCCCACAAGGTCAACAACACCATCGGGCAAATTTTAATGGCCCAACGCCTAGGTAAAAACCGCATCATTGCAGAAACCGGGGCGGGACAGCACGGGGTGGCTACAGCCACTGTTTGTGCCTTAATGGGCATAGAATGCATCATTTATATGGGTGCTTTGGACATCCAACGCCAGGCCCCGAATGTGGCCCGAATGAAAATGTTGGGCGCAGAGGTAAGGGCGGCTCAGTCGGGCAGTAAAACCCTTAAAGATGCCACCAACGAAGCCATACGCGACTGGATCAACAATCCTGTGGATACACACTACATCATCGGATCGGTGGTGGGGCCTCATCCCTATCCAGACATGGTCGCCCGTTTTCAATCGGTTATCAGTGCCGAGACCCAGGCCCAATTGTTGAAAAAAGAAAAGCGGGATTATCCCGATCACGTCATTGCTTGTGTGGGTGGAGGCAGTAATGCTGCAGGCTTGTATTACCACTTTTTAGAAAATCCGCGGGTAAACATCATCGCGGTGGAGGCGGCTGGTAAAGGCATCGACTCCGGTGAAAGCGCCGCCACCTCGGCCTTGGGCAAAGAAGGTATCATCCACGGTAGTAAAACCCTGCTGATGCAAACCCCCGACGGACAAATTACAGAGCCCTATTCCATATCTGCAGGGCTTGACTATCCGGGAGTGGGACCCATGCATGCCCACCTGTTCCGCAGTCAAAGGGCCGAATTCATTTCCATTCCAGATCAGGAGGCCATGGACTGGGGATTGATCCTCTCCCAAATGGAAGGCATCATCCCTGCCATTGAGACCGCCCATGCTTTTGCCGTATTAGATGTAAGAAAATTCTCTCCCAATGAAGTCATCGTATTTAACTGCTCCGGACGGGGAGACAAAGATTTAGACACTTATATCGACCATTTTAGATTGTAATGAACCGCATAGACCAAACCTTCCAAAAAAAACAAAAATTACTCTCAATTTATTTCTCGGCTGGACACCCAGAATTGGAGGACACCCTGCCCATACTCCTGGCTTTACAAGACAGTGGAGTGGACATGGTGGAGATCGGTTTACCCTTTAGCGATCCCCTGGCCGACGGGCCGACAATACAGGAAAGTTCCACCCGTGCCCTACGCAATGGCATGACCACCGAAAAACTATTCGACCAACTCCAAAATATCCGACAGAGCCTCAATATTCCCTTAGTGTTGATGGGCTATTTCAACCCCATTATGCAGTATGGTATAGAGCAGTTTTGCAAAAAATGCCGAAGTATCGGCATTGATGGACTTATAATCCCCGACCTGCCGGTAGACCTTTACCATCACGAGTATAAAACACTTTTTGACCAGTACAATTTGTACAATATTTTTTTAATCACCCCCCAAACATCGGAGGAAAGGATTCGTTATATAGACAATGTGTCCTCTGGATTTATCTATATGGTCAGTAGTGCAAGTGTCACTGGAGCCCAGAGTGCTTTTGGGAATGCCCAAGAAGACTATTTTAGGCGGATTGCCCAGATGAAACTCAAAACACCACAAGTGATCGGTTTTGGGATCAGCAATGCCGAAACTTATCAGGCAGCCACACGTTTTAGTCGCGGGGCGATCATCGGTTCGGCATTCATCCAATTTTTAGAAAAAAAAGGGGTCGCTTCCATTCCTGATTTTATCAAAAGTATTCGGTAATTTGTTATTTTTTAAAGAAAATGGATATTCTACTTTTTGACAAGATTTGTGGCTAATTAGAAATAAATCCTATCTCAACATACAATTAGTTGAATAAAAAACACACTTGTGAATTTACCCCGTTTTTGACAGGTATGGTTTAATCCGGTTTTTTTTAGAAGAATATAATATGTTTATCGTATTTATTAATCTTTTAGAAAAGGCTAAAATTACATAAATCACTATTTTAGAGTATGATTTTAAAAGCGATAATCCTTTTGATACTGGAGGTGAATATGGCAGTGGCTAAGCGCAATATTCACCAGCGTTGGGAGGATCAACTGCAGAGGTATGTCGCTCCAAGGGGAGTGGTCAACTACAGCGATTGGAAAAAAGAAACCCATGCCCTAAAGTCCTATCTAAAGGCACTTGAAGATCATCCGCCACAGCACTATTGGACGACCACGAACCTTAAGGCCTATTGGATTAACGTATATAATGCCGCCACCATCGCGCTGGTATTGGACCACCATCCCTTGCAAAGCATAAAGGACATTGATGCCCCTTGGGGGACTCCAGTTTTCCGAATGGGAGATCAGTCAATGAGTTTAAAAGCGATTGAAGACCTACTTTTGGAAATGGGAGATCCCCGGATCTTGTTTGCCTTGCACCGCGCCACGGTCTCCGGCCCGGATTTGTCGGGGCGACCATACCGCAGCAGTACCTTGGAAGAACAGCTCCAGACGGCTGCCATCAAGTTTTTAAACGACCCCAGCCAAAATCAATGCCACAAAGACAAAAGTCATTTGTCCCGTATTTTTCTTTGGTATTTTAAGGATTTTGGCTCGCTGGTACAAAGGGTCACATTGCTCCAAAAATACGGTTGTAAAAGAGTGGATCAAAAAACAAAATTTCGTTACCTGCCCTACGACTGGCAACTCAACGAATAGAAGTGGTGCAAGAAAATTTCTTCAAACCTCAGATATTTAGTTACGCAGGCCGAAGTAAATTCCAAAAATGGTGACCTACAGCAGCCCAAAGGAGACCAAAAAATAATCGAATAGAGGAAGTCATAAATAACTAAGATTAGGTTAATTACAATTTACGAAAAAAGGTGAAGAGTGGCTAAGAAATCATCTTAAGGAATTGTATTTCCTTATCGGTAAGCGATCGCCATCGGCCTCTGGGCAGGTCTTTTTTGGTCAATCCTGCCAGCAGCACCCGATCCATTGTCACTGCTTTTAGCGATCTTTGCTCAAGTATTTTTTTGAGCAGACCTGGGGAGAGGTTAGCGGCTTCGATTCCAATTTCTTTTTTACTTCCCCCTTGAATATAGGCTGCAGATTTTACCTTGTAGACCTTTTCCCTGATTCGAATGCCTTTGGCCAGTGCGTCAAGGTCGGCGATTTGGACATTTTGCTCGAGTATCACTTGGTAAAGCGTAGGAAAACGTGACTTGGGATCAGCCATTTTTTGACGTAATTTATCGTCGTTGGTCATCAACAATAGGCCGGTCACCGTCCGTCCCATATCCCCTATAGGCGGAATTTTTTCCAAAGAATGGGTACTTCGGATGAGTTCTTGTACCGATTTTTTGATCTGACCCCCTTGTGTGGTCGCAACAAATCCCTTGGGTTTGTTCAGTAAAAGATATACGGGTGGACTGCTGTTGACCAATTGGTCATCGTAGTGCACCCTGTCGCTCCGCTGCACCCGAAAGCCCATTTCTGTGACCACCTTGGCGTTGACCTTTACCAAACCCATGGCGATGAACTGGTCGGCCTCTCGTCGCGAACATAGGCCTGCATTAGACAGGAATTTATTTAAACGTGTTCCCTCTAGGGTTGCAGATCGGGACCTGGTAGTGGATTTTTTGAAATTTTGCGGCACGACTTTCTTATTTACACATAAAACAGATGCCCAATACCCCCAAAAATATGTGGGCTTTAAGCAAATTATGAAGTCAAAGGTACGTTTTTTGCGTCGATCCCAACCAGAGGAACAGTACTACAAAACCTAAAAACATCTCACTCCATTAGTTGTAATAGAACATCAATCCCAAACCACTGTTAATTTGGCAGAAGATGGGCTATGTAGGGTAGGAAGTCACCCAATCGCATTTGTAGTTTTCCAAATCCTTGATGATGTCCCGGATCAGTATAAGAAAATACAGATAAAGGGTTTGATTGATGATCAACAGCATAAAATTTTTAAAATAAAGGGTGATGACAAAAAAGGGAAAAATACCAAGGCCTAGGCGATAAAGTTGCTGATCCAAAACAGCCGTTTAAGGCTGCTGGAGGCCCATACGGCCAGGATAAAAAATCCAAAAAAATAGCGCTTTAAAGGACACAAACCTAGCGCTGATGGAGGCTACGGTATAGAGCAACAACTGACTTTTCGGTGAAATGATGTGTTCCTAAAGGTACTTTTGGCGTCGATTAATATGATATTCCGGCATCATAGAAATTGTTGACGATGAATCCTGCTGCGGTAGAAAAGGCGTTAGCCAAAACCAATACAAATAGGCGGGGATCGATCACTACCGACAACAAAGGGCGGTGGGGTGCCAAAATATAAGCAGAAGTGAGGTAATGTGAGGCGATCAGAAAGCCGATATTATAGCCGCTAACTACAGTAAAAAAACAAACAGTGAAAGTAAAAAAGAATGAGTGGTTTTGGGGTTTTTCATGGGCTTAGAAGTAATGAACCACCTCGAGTCGATAGCCTTGGAGGGCCTTTTGGGCCGCCTTAAAGTCTTTGGCAAATCCCAACAGATAGCCCCCACCTCCTGAGCCACAAAGTTTTAGATAGTAGGTATTGGTCTCCAGTCCCTTTTTCCAAAGCCCATGAAATTGGGCAGGGATCATCGGTTTAAAGTATTTCAATACCAGGGCAGATAGGGATTTCATATTGCCAAAAAGGGATTTGATGTTGCCCTTAAGGAAATTTTCCACACAGTGGTCAGTCATCTGAGCAAAATCATCTCTAATCATTTTACTGAAACCCTCTTCTTTCATGTTTTCCATAAATAGGGAGACCATGGGCGCGGTTTCTCCGCTGCTCCCGCTGTCGAGTAAAAACACAGCTCCTTTACCTTGTGCATTTTGCTGGGGCAGTCCTGTGGGTTCGATCTTGTCTTTTGAGTGGATCAGCAGGGGCAAACTCAGATAACTGTTGAGCGGATCCAAACCGGAGGACTGCCGGTGAAAATAGGATTCCATGGCGGCAAAAATACTTTTAAGCTGAACGAGCTTTTGCGGGGTAAGGGCGCACTGGGGGGCGATCTTATCCAGCGCATAGCGGTCATAAAAGGCGGCTACCAGTGCTCCGCTACTGCCCACACCATAGCCCTGAGGGATGCTGCTGTCGAAATAGAGTTTGCGATCCAAGTCGGCTTGCATGGCCCCCCATTCCAAACGCAGTAAATCCTCCGGTAAACCCCTGAGGTATTGGGTATAGTCACACAAGCTTTTATGAGAGGCTTGGGTGACCTCGGTTTCCTCCTCTGCGCACTGTAAGGTTCCACTAAAAAAATTGTAGGGAATGGACAACCCTTTGGAGTCTTTGATGATACCGTATTCTCCAAATAGTAAAATTTTTGCAAAAAACAAGGGCCCTTTCATCGGTGTAAATTTATGTTAATTAGCTGATATTTAAGCATTCGCTTTTATTTGGAAATTTTTCTGGGTTGTTTAAATCCCTTTATTTACTATTTCGTCTTCTATCATTTTCACTTTGTGTTCTTTGTGGTTAAACTAATTACTTACCCACAAAATTCATAGCGTTTTGCAGGGAGTTCAAAGTTTTAAACTAAATTTTTTTGGCACCATTTCCCACTTGATCATTAATGTGTTGTCCTTGCTGACAATAAACAAGCAGTTCCTTTCGGATAAAATCCATAATGGGCTTACGTTCTTTTTTGGGGTAGAGCAAGTGCACATTGGCACCGGCATCGAGCGTAAAACTGAGGGGTCGCCCTGTTTGAGTCCTGTAGTCTCCTACTTTTTGTAGAATGGCCAGGGTATTGGGTTGCATCAACACAAAACGAGGGTTGGAGGTCATCATCATGGCATGGAGGGCGAGGGCCTCGGCTTCGGTCAGATCAATAAAGCGTTCCAGGTCGCCACTGATGAGTGCAGTTTTGAGTTGTTCGAGGTGGGTATGGGCTTGTTTAAAGCGTTGGGGCGCAAAGGGATGGCCCTGCATCAGCCCGTGACCCAGGGTGCTACTCACCTTTTTTTGTTCTTTGTCTACGATCAACACCGTATCTTGATAATAGTGAAAAATGGGATGCCATTTCACCGCGGGGGCAATGGCGTATTGGTCATTGCTTCGCGGGAAAGCCTTGCTATGCCCCCAGACCATCAAGGGCCCGACAATACTTCTGGCGGCACTCCCCGACCCCAATCGGGCCAAAAATGAAGCTTTTTGTAAAAAACCTTCCTCTGTCCAATCACTGTGAAACTGTTTTTCAAAATCTGCGATGCAAAGGGCCAAGGCAGCCATGGCCGAGGCAGAAGAGGCAATACCACTGCTGTGGGGAAAGGAATTTTGACTGGAAATCGACAAGTGGTATCCTTCCAAAGCTGGAAAATAGGGTGTAATTCGATCCAAAAACTGCTGAATCTTGGGGTGGAATTCGGGTTGTTTTTTTTGATCAAATAAAAAGTCAAAAGCTGTGGTGCCTTGCTCTCGTAGTGAAAAACTCACAGCTGTGGTGGTCACGCATTGCGAAAGGGTAAAACTGATGGAAGGGTTATGGGGCAGTTGCTGTCCATATTTTCCCCAATATTTGATCAAGGCAATGTTGCTTGGCGCCTGCCATTGGGTTTGGAAGTAGCCTTCTGCGGGGGCATCGAAAACAAAAGAATTGGTACTCATCGACCACAAAGATACTTGATGACCGGGGTGGAAAAAAATATAGCCGACTTAAAATACTTAGTTTTGTTTATGAGTAAAAAATTGGTTTTTTCCATTGTTGTAGGGGTAATGGTCTGTTTATCGGTCGGTTTTTTGGCGGGTCAGGCCACCCAAACCTCGGTCAATACCTGGTATGCAAGCCTGGAAAAATCTTTTTTTAATCCACCTAATTGGATTTTTGCTCCTGTTTGGACACTGCTCTACCTAATGATGGGTATTGCTGTGGGTCGGGTATGGAATTATGGTATCCAACACCGCTGTGTAAAAAGGCTCGTTTACCTCTTTGGATTCCAACTCCTGCTAAACGGGCTTTGGTCGATTGTTTTTTTCGGCCTGAGGAATCCGATCGGATCCCTGGTGGTGGTCGTGGTACTACTGTTTTTGATCTTCCGAACCATACAGCAGTTTAGAACCGTTGATCTTTTGGCCGCAAGATTGCTTTATCCCTATTTAATTTGGGTCAGTTTTGCTACTTTTTTAAATGCAGAAATTGTTTTTCTTAATTTTTTGTAGATTAATAATATAACCAAATTTAAATCAAAATGTTATCCAAAGCAATCTTAACCGGGAACTTAGTAGGTTTAATCTTTTTATTCTTTAGTGGGTAAATTTTTTATGACAGTCTGGCCACTGATTTTTCTCTCTACACTATGTAAATATGCCGGCCATGATGGCAGTAGAAATGAACTATATTGCCCTGGGGTTTTGGTGGAAGCCTACCGCCTTTCGGTTAAATATTCAAAGTGGAGCAAAGGTGAGTATAATCTCCGCAGTAGCATTAAAATGTGGGTTTTATTCGGTTTTTTTGTGGGACTTGAAATCAATATAGTAACACTTAGTACCTTGAAATTAATGGACATTCAAGGCAGTTTAGTCGGAGCAGTATGGAAGGTAGTTTACTTCGGTGTAGGGGGCTGTTTAAATGTATGGGTTTCGATAAACTGGGTTGAATTTAAATGTTTAGGAACGCACCCCCTAGTTAGTTAGACCTGACGGCTGAATATCTAAGAGTAGGGTTATTAGATATCAATTTATAGAAGGGGTTACTCAAAATTTAGAAGAATTTTCCTACACAAAATGAGAGATTAATCGAAAGGTTTCCGGATTACTCAGGAGCCAGTTCGACTTTTAGTCCCTCTAGTTTTTTATCCATGGGAATTTGACAGCCCAAGCGACTGTTTTCTTTTACGTGGAAAGCTTCGGACAACATAGCTTCCTCATCCTCACTTTTCTCCTCTAAAGGGTGGTCACTCAAGACATAGCACTGACAAGAAGCACACATGGCCATTCCACCACAAGTGCCCTCTACAGGCAATTCATAGGCTTTACAGACTTCCATTAGGTTCATGGCCATATCGGTAGGGGCATCGAGTTGATGCGTTATACCCACCCGGTCGATGACGGTAATTTTTATACCCATTCATTCGATGGTTTTAATGGTTGATTTTTGGGCTTCCTTACGGCTGCCGTCAAATCCGGTGATTCCACTGACAGTGGTATATTTGAGTACATTTCGCTTTTCGGGATACAGGCGTTTAAAAGCACTTTGACACATTAAGGTGGCTTCATGAAAACCACAGAGGATGAGTTTGAGCTTTCCAGGATAGCTATTGACATCGCCAATGGCATAAATACCGGGAATATTGGTTTGATAGTCCAGGCTGTTGTCAACTTTGATGGCATTTTTTTCGATTTCCAGTCCCCAGTGGGAGATGGGACCCAGTTTCGGGGTAAGTCCAAAAAGGGGGATAAAATAATCTACCTCATGATCGACTGCTCTATTGTCCATGCTAACGGTTACGGAAGACAAATGCTTATCGCCCCCCAAAGCTGTCACTTGGGCAGGAGTGAGGAGTTGGATTTTGTTTTGGTCTTTTAGAGCTTGTACTTTTTCTACTGAGTCGAGTGCCCCTCTAAATTGGTTGCGGCGATGCACCAGGGTCACACTTTGTGCCACTTTGGTCAAAACGATAGTCCAGTCCAAGGCCGAGTCTCCACCTCCGGCAATAAGTACTTTTTTATCTCGGTATTTTTCGGGTTCACGGATGATGTAGTCCACGCCCTTATCCTCCCATTGGGTCAAATGGGCCAGATCGGGCTTTCGCGGTTCGAAAGTCCCCAAACCTCCAGCTATGGCAACAACCTTAGCATGGTGCTGGGTACCCTTGTCGGTAGTAACCACAAAACTGCCATCAGTTTGTTTTTCAATCTCTTGGGCGGTTTCCCCCAGTGTAAAGCCCGGTTGAAAGGGCTGGATTTGCGCCATCAACTGATCGACCAAATCCCCGGCCAAAATTTCCGGCCGGGAGGGAATGTCATAAATGGGCTTTTTGGGATAGATTTCGGCACACTGCCCACCGGGTTGGGGCAGGGAGTCGATCAAATGGCATTTTAACTTTAGTAATCCTGCTTCAAATACGGCAAACAAACCGGTTGGGCCGGCTCCAATGATAATGATGTCAGTTTTGATCATGGGCTAGGCGGGGGGTACACTGACAACCTCCTCGATCTGAGGAACGTGCTTTTTGATGGTCATCTCAACTCCCGACTTGAGGGTCATCTGATTGACGGTACAAGAAACACAAGCTCCGTGGAGTTGAACCTTTACCTTTTTGTTATTTTCGATAGCGACTAGGGAAATGTCCCCACCGTCCGAAGCTAAAAACGGGCGAATCTCATCCAATGCTACCAGTACTTTTTCTTCTATTTGTTGTGAATCCATGTGCTTTATTTTATAGCAGCGCAACCCACCATATTGGTGATTGCTACGGCCTTGGTTGGTGCTAAAGTGGTATTTCTTTTCAATAATTGGGTCACCAGATTTTGAGTGACCTCTATAATGGACTGCTGTATGGGAGTGCCTTGCTGCAATGCGGCAGGTCTTCCCACGTCAGCTGCTTCTCTCACCTGCTGCACCAAGGGCAATGCACCGAGAAAAGGAACGTTTTTGTCTGCGGCCAAGTTTTCTGCCCCTTGCTTGCCAAAAATATAATATTTGTTATTAGGCAATTCCTCAGGGGTAAAATAGGCCATATTTTCGATGATGCCCAAAACAGGAACATCTATGCTTTTTTGTGTAAACATTGCGATTCCTTTTCTCGCATCCGCCAGGGCCACATTTTGGGGGGTACTGACCACCACTGCCCCGTTGAGGGGTAGGGACTGAACGATGCTCAGGTGGATATCGCCCGTACCGGGAGGCATGTCGATGAGTAAAAAATCTAGGTTTCCCCAATCGGCATCAAAGATCATCTGGTTGAGCGCTTTGGCTGCCATAGGGCCTCGCCAAACTACCGCTTGGTTGGGTTGGGTAAAAAATCCAATGGACAAGATCTTGACACCATAGTTTTCTACGGGTGCCATTTTGGATTTGCCATCCACATTGACCGACAAAGGTCTTTGGCCTTCTAAATCAAACATGGTGGGTAGGGATGGGCCATAGATGTCGGCATCCAAGACACCAACCTTACAACCCATTTGGGCCAGAGTAACCGCTAAATTGGCCGTTACGGTAGATTTTCCTACTCCACCTTTACCGGAGGAAATCGCTATAATTGAATCGATGCCCGAAATGGGCTTGCCCTTGATAGGAGGCGCAGGTGCAGGTGCTTCTACTTTGGTATTGATTTTGATCTTGGCCTTGGAATAAACTTTTTGGTGCAAAACCTCCATGATGGTCACCTCTAATTTTTTTCGTGCTTGCAGGCTGGGGTTGGTCAAACGAACATCAATGTCAATCTCGTCACCAAAGACCATTATATTGGACACTGCCTTGCTTTCAATCAGGTTTACTTCTGCTCCGGGTACAGTGATCGTTTTTAAGGCTTGAACCACCTCTTTCTTGTTCAATTTTATCCCCAAAAGTATTGTTTTTTATTTACAAATATACTCTAATCTGTTCGAAAACAAAAGTTTAGATTTCCATGCGAGGAAGGGCCGTATTGGGATCCCAAAAAAAATCTTTAAAATCGATGATTTGATCATTTTTTACGGTGATCCCCTCGCTTTCAAGTAGTTGTTGCATCAATTTTGATCCGGTAAAATGGTGCTTTCCACTCAACAATCCATTGCGGTTGACCACCCGATGGGCGGGCAGCTCGGGCCTATGGTGGGAAGCATTCATGGCATAACCAACCATTCTCGCACTCTGAGGGTGACCCAAATAACGGGCAATGGCACCATAGGAAGTGACCCTCCCCAGTGGAATTTTTTGGACAACTGCATACACCTGTTCAAAAAACACAGACATCAATTGAATTGAAATTGAAGGTAGGTGATGGGTTTATTATGCTCCAAAAACATTTTTTCGTAAAACGTTTGGACGGCCAAAGCGGCTCGAGGGGCGTCTGGATTGTTGTAAATATCGTGGTGGGCATAGCTCAGACGATAGTCCGGATCGTGCATCAGCCCCAAAGTATAACCGTATAAAAACTCACTATCGGTTTTGAGGTGAATACTGCCCTGGGCTTGCAATATTTGTTGGTAACGATTCAAAAACTCGGGATGGGTCAATCGGTGTTTGCTTCTTTTGAATTTGATCTGTGGATCGGGAAAGGTAATCCATATTTCGGCTACCTCATTGGCGGCAAAAAGGGTGTCGATCAACTCGATCTGTGCACGAACAAAAGCAATGTTTTCCCGCTCTTCCTCCACGGCGGTTTTGGCTCCCCTCCATAATCGCGAACCTTTAATGTCGATCCCTATAAAATTTTTGTCCGGATATAGGGTGGCCAAATGGAGGGTGTACTCCCCTTTTCCACAACCCAACTCCAATACAATGGGGCGTTCGTTTTTAAAATACTTCTCATGCCACTGGCCCTTGAGCACAAAAGCGTCTTTTTCCAAAAGCGAACGCTCAGGCTGAATGACATTTTTAAAGGTTTGGTTCTCCATAAAGCGTTTGAGTTTGTTTTTACTTCCCATGGCCCAATTTAAAAAGACAAAGTTAGCCAATGAAGATTTAATCCTGGTTAAATTTTACCTCTTTAGTGGCCCGCTGTAGAGTAAAAGAAAATTCGGAACCCACCCCGGGGGTACTTTCAACCAAAAGTTTTTCCTGATGCGCCTCAATGATGTGTTTGACGATGGCCAGACCCAAGCCGGAGCCTCCTGCTTTGCGATTACCCGATTTGTCAACCCGATAAAAGCGTTCAAAAAGACGTGGCAAATGCTCCTCTGCTACCCCTTCCCCATTATCGGAAATCTTGATCAATACCTTTTCTTCGCTCAGTTCTTCCAAGCTCACTTCTGTTTTTCCGTTTTTTACACCATACTTAAGCGAATTGATGATCAAATTGGTCAACACTTGCTGTATCCTTTCCTCATCGGCAAAAACAGGGAAAGACTGGGGGTATTCCCGTGCAAAACCTATGGAAATTTTGTTTTTAATGGCTTGCATTTCCAGCAAATCAAAAACATTTTCTACAAGTTGTTTGATGTCGAAATAACTTCTGTCAATGGTCTTGATCCCCGATTCGAATTGAGTGATCAAATCCAAATCTTTGACAACATAGATCAGACGCTCCACTCCCTTAGCCGTTCTTTTGAGGTACTTCTCCCTGACGTTTTTGTCCCTGATGGCCCCCTCAAGCAGCGTAAGTACATAACCCTGTATGGTGAATAAAGGGGTTTTCAGTTCGTGTGAAATATTGCCGATAAATTCCTTGCGATAGTCCTCCTTTTCTCTAAGGGTCTCCATTTCTAATTTTTTATCGTCTGCAAATTTCAGTACACTCTCTCTCAGGGCTTCCATATCGGATTGAACGATTTGCTGACTCATCGATACCCCCGAGGGAGAAAGGTCGTTGTATATGCCCTTGATCTTATTGAGGATAAACCTTTCGATCCTGTAATGAATCAGAAAAACAGAAAAAATAAAGAAAAATAAAAGCAGAAAAAATAACAGAATAATAAATTCTGATTCGGGTGGTTGGCCGATGACAAAAAATGAAAGCAACAGCATCAAAGCCAACAATGTGACCAAAATGGTCGATAGTCGCAAGGCTACTCTAAAGTTCTTTATCCTCAGCACAGGAATTATTTGAAGGGTTTAACAAATTTGTACCCCACACCTTTAACAGTCTTAAAATACTTATCGCCCACTTTTTCTCTCAGTTTTCGGATGTGTACGTCTATAGTTCTATCGCCTACCACCACTTCGCTTCCCCAAACGATTTCCATGATTTTTTCTCTTTTGACCACCTTATCGGATTTGGAAGCCAAAAGGTAAAGGAGTTCGAATTCTTTTCTAGGTAGGGAAAAGGTTTTTCCCTTATGGGTGACTTCGTATTGTTCTTTGTCGATGATCAGTTTACCCACTTGAATTTTGTCTTGGTTTACCTCCACTTTTTTAAGGCGGCGCAACAGGGCTTTGACTTTGGAAACAATGATCTTGGGTTTGATGGGCTTGGTGACATAATCATCTGCACCGGCATCAAAAGCAGCCACGTAGGAATAATCTTCGCCCCTGGCGGTGAGAAACATAATGATTGTATCATTAAAAGTGGTGTCACTGCGCAAATGCTCACAGGCTTCGATACCGTCCATTTCGGGCATCATCACATCCATGATGATCAAATGTGGGGTGTTTTTTTGGGCTTTTTTTAATGCCTCTTTCCCATTGGAGGCTGTTTTGACATTGTAACCCTCTTGGTCTAGGTTGTATTTTATGATCTCAATGACATCGGGTTCGTCATCCACTAACAATATCCTGATATCTTTTTTTTTCATGCTGTATTAAACTTTACTAATATAAAGATTAATCCCATTAATGGGTAAAAAATCATATTGTAAGGGTTCACAAATCGCAATCGCCATTTATTTTATTAAATTTGGTTAAATTTTATGTTTTAAAAATCTGTCTTTGCGCATCGTACTGCTCTTACTAACGGTCATTTCCATGCATTTTGTTACTGCTCAACAAAATGCAAATGGAGGAGCTTTGAATTATTTTTCCGGTGAAAAATTAAACTTTCAGTTGTATCCCAATCCCTTCACAGGGGGCAAGCTTCATATTGTCTCCCCCTCTACTGATATAAAGAACATCATGATTCTTAACATATTGGGTGAGGTGGTTTTTCAAACCACCACTTATGAGAATTATGTGATCTCCAACAACCTCAACAGTGGAATCTACATTGTGAAAATCAAACAGGGAGGCCAAAAGGGATTGAGTCGTTTGGTTGTGCCCTGATAAAGGCGAAAAGATGACGATCGAAGATTTAGAAAATTTTTGGGAAATCGACAGCCAATCTGCCTTTGAGGCTTTGGCCCTAAAGACCTTTTACTTCCAGTATGAAAACAATAATGTTTACCGATCTTTTTGTGATCTGATCAATTGTCACCCGGCTGAAGTCACCACAGTAAAGGACATCCCTCACCTACCCATTTCATTTTTTAAATCAAAAAAGGTTTGTTGCTTCCAAGCAGCAGATGCTAACTTTTTCAGTTCCAGTACCACAACAGGAGGAATTCCCTCAAAGCATTATTATCGGCAACTGGAGGATTATCAAATGAGCTTCAGAAAGGGTTTTGAATATTTTTTTGGCACCATAGAGGATTACACAGTCCTGGCCTTGTTGCCTTCTTATATGGAAAGGGAGGGTTCTTCCCTGATCTATATGGCCGATGACATGATCCGCAATAGCCAACAGCCTGAAAGCGGTTTTTACCTCAATCAATGGGAGGCACTAAAAGAAAAGCTCCACCAACTGGAAAAAAAAGGAAAAAAAACATTATTGTTGGGGGTGTCCTTTGCCCTGTTGGAACTGGTCGAGCAGTATTTCTTTGATTTACAGCACACATGGATCATGGAAACCGGTGGGATGAAGGGCAGGAGAAAAGAATTGACCCGAGAGGCCTTACACGAAGAACTGAAAAAGGGTTTTGGAGTACCCAAAATATACTCGGAATACGGAATGACCGAATTACTGTCCCAAGCCTATTCCAAAGGGAGAGGGGTTTTTGAATGCCCACCATGGATGCGGGTGGCCGCAAGAGAAAATCAGGATCCTTTTATCCAATTGCCATGGGGACAAAGCGGTGGATTGAACATCATTGACTTGGCCAACCGCGACAGCTGTGCCTTTATCGCTAGCGAAGACCTGGCCAAAGTGCATTCTCATTCGCACTTCGAAGTGATGGGCCGTTTGGACGCCTCAGAAATTAGGGGATGCAATTTGATGGTCTTCTAGCCTAGTACCTTTACGATAAAGTAATTTTTCTTACCCCTTTGTAGTAAAATGTATTGATCATCGATCAAATCAGATGAACCGATGTGGTAACTTTCGTCCACCTTGGTTTTATTGACCGAAATGGAGTTTTCGTCCAAGGCCCTATAGGCTTCACCATTTGATTTTAGAAAAGATGTTTTGGCGGCCAACAAGCCGATCATATCAATCCCTTGATTTAAATCAGAAAGACTGATCTCCGCCTGAGGTACGCCTTCAAAAACCTCTAAAAAGGTTTGTCGGTCGAGCTTTTTTAGATCTTCAGCCGTAGATCGACCAAAAAGGATTTGACTGGCCTGAATGGCTTTTTGTAAATCTTCCTCGGAATGCACCATACGGGTCACCTGCTCGGCAATAGTTTTTTGCAACAACCTCAAATGAGGGCTTTGATGGTGTTGCCGGATCGAATCTTCTATGGTAGCCTTGTCCAAAAAGGTAAAGATTTTGATGTAGTTCTCGGCATCGTCATCGGAAGCGTTTAACCAGTACTGGTAGAACTTGTAGGGAGAGGTTCTGGTCTTGTCCAACCAAACATTGCCGCCCTCTGTTTTGCCAAATTTAGTTCCATCGGCTTTGGTGATCAGGGGACAGGTTATGGCATAGGCTTTGCCGCCCAACTTGCGCCGGATCAATTCCGTTCCACTGGTGATGTTCCCCCATTGATCGCTACCGCCCATTTGCAACTTGCAGTCCATGTTTTGATAGAGGTGTAAATAATCATATCCTTGCAACAATTGGTAGGTAAACTCTGTAAATGACATACCCACCTTGGCATTGCTGCCGAGGCGTTTTTTTACGGAGTCCTTGGCCATCAAATAGTTTATGGTAAGGTGCTTGCCGATATCGCGAGAAAAGTCAATCAAACTGTAGTTCTTGGTCCAATCATAATTGTTAACCAACTGGGCTGCCATGGGGTTTGCAGGATCAAAATCCAGAAATTTTTGCAATTGGTTTCTAATGCCATCAATATTATTTTGCAATACCCGGGCATCCAAAAGATTCCTTTCATCGGACTTGCCCGAGGGATCGCCAATCATACCCGTGGCTCCACCGACCAAAGCAATTGGCCGATGGCCTGCCCTTTGAAAGTGGATCAATATCATGATTTGCACTAAGCTGCCAATGTGGAGGGAATCGGCCGTGGGATCAAAACCAATATAACCTGAGGTAATGTGTTGGTTCAAATGATCCTCTGTTTCGGGCATAATGTCGTGTAACATGCCCCGCCAACGAAGTTCTTCTACAAAATTTTTCTGCATTGCTTTGATTTGCTAGCAAAGATAGATTTATGCCCTAAAACAAAAAATTATTCTTTAAAAAGCATTAGTTTTAATTTATGATTTTAGTGACCGGAGCGACGGGTTTTATCGGTTCTCATTTAATGTGTCATTTAGCTCAAAAAGATATTTTTCCCGTGGCCATGTTCCGACATGAGTCGAATAAAAATGTGGTTTGGAAACTGTTCGAGTCTCAATTTGCGAATGCCCAAGAACGCTTCGAAAAAATCACTTGGAGAAAAGCCGACCTAAGAGACCTGCCCAGTTTGGGTGCAGCCTTTGAGGGCATCAGCCATGTGTACCACTGTGCTGGCTATATTTCTCTGGCGCATCGTGATGTAAATAAACTACTCGAAATCAATGAAAAAGGTTCTGCCTATCTGGTGGACTTGTGTTTGTCCCATTCGGTAAAAAAATTGGTTTATGTCAGTTCCATAGCTGCCTTGGGCAATGACCCCTCATTCACTGTGATCGACGAAAGCACAGCTTGGGACAACAATACTGACAAAAGTCCCTATGCCTATTCCAAATACGGAGGGGAAATGGAAGTATGGCGGGCAATGCAAGAAGGGCTCAATGCCGTAATCGTCAACCCCGGTATTGTACTGGGAAAAGACAGTCCCATTGAAAAAATACTGGAACGTTACTACAAAGGCTTGAGGTGGACAACTCCGGGAACCAATGCGCTTGTCAATATCCAAGATGTGATCTTGGTGATGAATGAGTTGATGCATTCTAAAATCAAAGAAGAACGCTTTATTTTGGTAGCCGAAAACTGGACGGGAAAAGCACTAGTAGAAACACTGCTCAAAGCCAGAAACTTCAATAGAAGGGTGCTTTTTATTCCCAAAGGTCTTTTGTTTTTTTTGTGGGCTTTGGAACACTTGATTCAAGTACTGGGCATCAGAAAGCGGTTTTTTACCCGTGCCCTCATCTCCAGTCAATACGAGCAAAAAACCATTGCAGGAGGAAAAATAAAATCGTTTATCGATTTTGAATACAGCCCCATCACCCGACTGATTTTCGACTGATTAGCTCCTCAGTCCTTGGCCGATGGACTACTCCTCCTCGCTTGCACGTATGGATTCTTGAATACTGTCTTTTAATTTTTTAAGATGGTTTTCTAGCAGTTTGAAAATAGGGACATATTTTTTGGGGTTTTTAGCGTAGTAGGATTGGCTGGTTGCCAGTTGCAAGCTGTCGATCCCATGCTTTTCAAAAAGGTATTCCGGCACCAAAAGATTCTTTTTTTCTTTAATATAGGAGTATTCACTTTTGATGTTTTTCATCATAAGAATGTCCGCCATGATCCTACTCATTTGCTCCGGTGGGATCAGATCTTCCGGGGGTCGGTTGTCCTCTGTCTCCGAACATGATAAGGTAAACAACAAAAAAAAGACCATTCCTTCTTTCATGCTAATCGATCAAAAGTTAGTTTTTTACCCAATGTACCTTCAATAATTTTCCCCTGATCGTAAACCAAATTCCCATTGACAAAGGTTTTAGCAATGGTGGCCTCAAAGGTCGTACCCTCAAAAGGTGACCATCCACATTGGTAGTACAAGTCTTCTTTGACGACCGTAAATTTTTTATTCAGATCAACCAAGACCAAGTCAGCAAAATAGCCTTCGCGTAGAAAACCACGGTTTTGAATTTTAAACAGTATAGCAGGATTGTGACAGGCTTTTTCGACCAGTTTTTCGAGAGTGGTTTTACCTTGTTGAACTGCAGTCAAAAGTGCGGGAAATGCGTGCTGTACCATGGGTCCACCCGATGGGGCTTTGGTGTAGGGATTTTGCTTCTCTTGCTCTGTATGAGGGGCATGGTCAGTGGCTAATACATCAATCTTATCCTCATTGAGGGCTTTCCAAAGGGCCTCCCGATCACTGACCTTTTTGACCGAAGGATTCCATTTGATCAAAGTTCCTTTTTCAGCATAATCTTCTTCTGAAAACCACAGGTGATGTAAACAAACCTCGGCAGTTATTTTCTTTTCTGCCAATGGCTTTTGGTTGGAAAACAATTCGGTTTCAATGGCCGTCGACAGATGAAAAACGTGTAATCTGGCTCCGGTGGCTTTAGCCAAGCGAATGGCCCTAGAAGAGGAACGATAACAGGCCATTTCACTTCTAATCTCCGGATGTTTTTCAATGGGAATGTCATCCCCATATTGGGCAATTTGTTCCTCTAAATTTTTTCTGATGGTATCTTCGTCCTCACAATGAACAGCAATTGGTAAATCGATACTGGAGAAAATCTTTTTCAACACCTGCTCATCGTCAACTAACATATTGCCGGTAGAAGAGCCAAGGAATAACTTTAACCCTGCCGCCAAGGTGGTATCAAAAGACTTAATTTCTTCCAGGTTATCGTTGGTTCCGCCAAAGAGAAAGCCATAGTTGGCGATGGAGTTTTTGGCTGCCCTGTTCAATTTGTCTTCCAAGGCTCTGGAGGTTGTGGTCTGAGGTTGGGTGTTTGGCATCTCAATAAAGGAAGTAATGCCCCCGGCGACAGCAGCACGAGATTCGCTGGCAATGGTGGCCTTATGGGTCAAACCCGGTTCCCTAAAATGCACCTGGTCGTCGATCCATCCCGGCAACAAATGCAGACCCGTGGCATCGATCAATTCCTCGCTTCCGGTGGGTTCAATGCGATTCCTGATTTTGGAAATCTTTTCCCCACGTATCAAAAGATCTTTTTGGGAAAGCTCACCCTCATTGACCAATTGGGCATTTTGTATTAAAATCTCCCTCATCAAATTTGATTAAATATACTTTTGATCCTTAAAATCAATACGGCAGACAGTGCCTCCCAAATGATCTTTCCATCCATTTTGGAAACCCCCAAGACTCTATTGGTGAAAATAATGGGGTGTTCTTTGAAATTAAAGTCTTTTTTCCAAATCTTAAATTTCATTTCGATTTGAAAGGCATAGCCTACAAATCTTATTTTATTAAAATCCAACTGCTGCAAAACTGTTCTGGTATAACCGACAAATCCCGCAGTGGGATCTTTTATGGGCATAAAGCTAATCCACCTCACATAAACCGAGGCCAAATAGGAAAGTAAAATTCTACTCAGTGGCCAATTGACCACATTGATGCCCTTGACATAGCGTGATCCAATCACCAAATCATAATCCGATTTGAGATAGTCCAGCATGGTAGACAATTCTTTGGGGTCGTGGGACAAATCGGCATCCATCTCAAAAATGAAGTCGTAATTGTTTTCCAACGCCCATCTAAATCCGTGAATATAGGCTTTACCCAGCCCTTCTTTGCGGGCCCGTTGCTCCAAAAACAGCTGGTTGGAGTGGGTTTTGATCAATTGCAAAACCAAATCAGCAGTTCCGTCTGGGGAGGAATCGTCCACCACCAAAATGTCATAGGCCTTGTACTTAAGGGTTAAATCAATGACCTTTTGGATATTTTCAACCTCGTTATAGGTAGGAATAATTACTAAAACTTTCTCCATAGCGCAGGAGTAAAAATACTAAATCGCTCGAAATAAAATGGATAGTTAGAATACTTCCTTAATTTTATTTCATGTTTCAATGGACCGAAAAATTTCAAGCGCATCAAGATTGGATTACCCTTTCCATTATTTTGATTTTTATGCTTTGTGTTTATCTATACAAAAGGAATACTAATCAGTTCAAACTTCTTCTTTACTTTTGGAATTCCAAAAACTATTTTAACATATACGATAAGGAAAAGTTTACCAACCCCTCAAACCTCTTCAACTTAATTTTGATATTGATCACCTTGATTACTTTTTCAATTTTGGGTTATTTTTTTTACGAAAAAATCCTAATGTCATTATTGGGTGAAATCTCATTTCTTAATTTTTTTATTTTCATCTCGGCAGTGGTTGTTGCGCGTTATGAAATATTAAAACTTATTTGCCAATTATCAGACCAACTTGAACTCTTTCAACAGATCGTCTTCAGAAGTATAAGTTTTTACGCAATGATCAGCCTTTATGCACTTTTCCTGTTTTCAATTTATCATTACCGATTCTTTACCAATTCAACCCTATTTTTCCTTATAAGCATAATGGTTATCTGTGCAGTGTATTTGTCTCACCTGACTATTTATTTAAGAATTATTAGAATTACCCCATTCAACATAGTTTATTTAATTTTGTATCTTTGTGCATTCAAAATAGCGCCCTGGCTTTGGCTCTACAAATCAATTTATTAGACAAAATCAAAATTAGAAGAAATATGAAAGTGAAGACTATTTTGGTTTCTCAGCCAGAACCTGTAAGTGAGAAGTCTCCCTACTCTCGATTACAAGAAAAGCACAAGCTAAAAATTGATTTCCGGCCTTTTATTCACGTTGAAGGATTGTCCGCAAAAGAAGTAAGGTTGCAAAAAATCAATTTTTCTGATTTTGACAATATCGTCCTCACCAGCAGAAATGCTGTAGATCATTTCTTTAGAATTACAGAAGAAATGCGCTATAAAGTACCGGATTCGACAAAATATTTTTGTCAATCGGAGGCGGTGGCTTACTACCTTCAAAAATATGTGGTTTACCGAAAGCGGAAGATTTATGTTGGAGAAAAAAGCATCGCCGACTTGGAAGCTGTTTTCAAAAAGTTTGAAAAAGAAAAATTTTTGCTTCCGACTTCGGATGTGCTCAAACCAAGTATTCCAGATTGTCTCAACAAAATCGAGATAGACTGGACCAGAGCCCCCCTTTACAGAACCGTGGTCAGTGATCTTTCTGATCTAAGAGACGTCTATTACGATGTATTGGTCTTTTTCAGCCCTTCCGGAATCGAGTCGCTGTTAAAAAATTTCCCTGACTTCGAACAAAACAACACCAGAATTGCAGCCTATGGCAATGCAACAGTACTGGCAGCGGACAAAGCGAAATTGAGAATCGATATCAAAGCACCTACACCCGACACTCCTTCTATGACGATGGCCATAGAAAAATACATCAGCAGTAATAGAAAATAGGGATCAGTCCTCTAATCAGTTTTTTCTTTAAAGCTTTTCCAGAGCAATACTGTCCATCCTGCGATCAACAAACTGCCTCCTATGGGGGTGATCGGTCCCATGAACGAAAAATCAAATGGGGTCAGTTTCCCAAGACAAAGGACAAAAATGCTGAAGGAAAAAAAGACAACACCCCAAAAAAACAGCCTAAAAATCAAGGGATTTCTTGCCAAGGGCAAGTGTGATAAAATCAACAGTACCAATCCGTGATACATCATGTACCGAATCCCGGTCTGAAAAAACGCTAAAACTTCTGTCGAAAAATGAGCTTTAAGCGCATGACTTGCAAAAGCACCCAAGACCACCGCCAGTAGAGCGAAACTGCCTCCGGCCAAAATATATTTTCTCATAAAGTGAATGTAGTGTTTAAAATATATATCCCCATTGATTAATTCATTAATTTTATTAACACAAATAAGATTTTTAATTTAATTATTAAAGATCAAAAAAATTGGATTTTGAAGACAAAAAATGAAAAAGCACTGATTGACGGTTTGGATAAAATCATCCTCAGGGCGCTGATGAACAACGCTAGAAAGTCGATTAATGAAATCGCAAAAACTGCAGGTATATCCGGAGCAGCTGTTCATCAACGTCTTAAAAAACTGGAAAATTCAGGACTCATATCGGGTTCTCAGGTGGTTATAAACCCCAAAATCCTGGGCTATAAAACCATGGCCTTTATTGGCATTTACTTGGACAAAGCAATGCGGAATCCCGAAGCGGTAAAACAACTCGAAAAGATCCCCGAAGTGATTGAATGTCACTATACTACCGGACATTGGAGCGTTTTGATCAAAATACTTTGTGAAGACAACGAACATTTGATGACCCTGTTAAATCACAAAATTCAAACCATAGAAGGGGTATCCCGAACAGAAACCTTTATTTCGCTCAACCAGCAGATCAAAAGGCAAATTCAATTGTAGCAACTTCTTTTAGTTCTTCTTGCGGTGGATCAAGGCAAATACGATGATGAACATTTGTAATATACCCGAAACTCCATTGGCAGTGATAACCGCAATGCTGTCAATCAAAATCCCATAGCAGAACCAAATACAAATCCCGATAAACATAATCACATACATGGTAACAGAAACGCCAGTTGCATCACGCTTTTTCCATATTTTAAGGACCTGGGGGACAAAGGCAATCGTCGTAAAAACAGCTGCGGTCAGTCCAATAATTTCAATTTGTAAATCACTCATCAAATGACAATATTTATGATTTTCCCGGGAACCACGATGATTTTTTTGGGGGTGGCGCCATCGATTTGATCCTGTGTTTTTTGTTCTTTCATCACAGCCTCCTTGATTTCCTCAACCCCCATATCCAATGATAACTTAATAGTAAAACGCATTTTACCATTAAAAGAAACCGGGTATTCTTTGGTGGTCTCTTCTACTTTGCCGAGGTCAAAGGTGGGTAAGGGCTCAAATTCAATACTGTCGGTATGCCCCAACTGTTGCCATAACTCTTCACAAAAATGAGGAGCAAAGGGGGAAAGCAATACCAAAAGAGGTTCCAACACCTCCTTATTCGAACACTTTAAGGCCGTCAATTCATTGATGCATATCATAAAAGTACTGACACAAGTGTTGAAAGACAAGCGCTCAATGTCATCGACTATTTTTTTTATAGTTTGATGAAGCACTTTTAGGCTTTCCGCACTGGCTGGGGCTTCGTTCACCATCCATTGATCTTGTTGATAAAATAATCGCCAGAATTTTTTTAGAAAGTTGTGCACTCCAGAAATTCCGGCGGTATTCCAAGGTTTGTCTTGCTCAATGGGTCCCAAAAACATCTCATACATCCGGAGGGTGTCTGCACCATAGGTGTCACAGATTTCATCGGGATTGACCACATTGTATTTTGACTTAGACATTTTTTCAACCTCCCTGCCAACGATATATTTTCCATTTTCGAGCACAAACTCGGCATGTTGAAAATCTTTTTGCCAATTTTTAACCGCCTCCAGATCCAATTCATCTTGTGTGTTGACCAAACCGACATCCACGTGTATGGGTTCAACTTGGTTTTCGCCAATCAAGCCTTTGGAAAGGAAAGTTTGGGTTCCTTTTTTTCGATAGACAAAGGCTGAATTCCCTAAAATCATCCCTTGATTGACAAGCTTTTTGGCATATTCAGCTGTGCTTGCATAACCCAAATCAAAAAGCACTTTCTGCCAAAATCTGGAATACAAAAGGTGTCCGGTGGCGTGTTCACTCCCACCAATGTAAAAATCCACATCTTTCCAGTAGTCCAATGCTTTGGGCCCTACCCATTGCTTTTCATTATGAGCATCAATATAGCGGTTAAAATACCAAGAGCTTCCCGCCCAACCCGGCATGGTATTGAGTTCCAAAGGAAAAACTGTTTTATGGTTGATCCGATCCACGGAAACCACTTCTTGCCCGGCCTCGTCCCAAGCCCATATTTTGGCGTTCCCCAAGGGGGGGTTTCCGTCTTCGGTAGGGAGGTATTTTTCCACTTCGGGCAGTTCCAAGGGCAGGTGATGCTCCTGCAATGGCATGGGCGTCTCCCCCTTAAAGTAGATTGGAATGGGCTCCCCCCAATATCTTTGTCGGCTGAAAATAGCATCTCTGAGCCTAAAGTTTACCGCACCTTTTCCACAGTTTTTGGTTTCCAACTCCACAATCACTCTGTCTATCGCTTGTTTGTGGTCCAAACCGTTTAAAAAATCAGAATGGGTCAATTTTACATTTCCTTTTTCCGAAAAAGCAGCTTCAGATACATCGACCCCGTGGAATATATTGACGATGGGCAAATCAAAATGAGTGGCAAAATCAAAATCCCTTTGATCTCCACTTGGCACTGCCATAACTGCTCCGGTTCCATAACCTGCCAGTACGTATTCACCAATCCAAATGGGAAGGGATGCCCCGGTAAATGGATGAAGGGCATAAGCACCGGTAAATACCCCGCTGATCGACTTGACATCGGCCTGGCGTTCACGATCCGATTTCTGAGCGACCCGGGCGGTATAGTCCGCAACGACCTTTTGCTGTTCGGGGCTGGTGATTTTTTTAACCAACTCGTGTTCAGGAGCAAGCGTCATATAGGTGACCCCAAAAATCGTATCCGGACGGGTGGTAAAAACCTCCAATTTCTCAGGATGGTTTTCTACTTCAAAATAAATGCTGGCTCCTAGGGATTTTCCAATCCAGTTCCTTTGCATTTCTTTGAGAGCATCCGACCAGTCTAAGGCATCCAAGCCCAATAAAAGCCTGTTGGCATAGGCGCCGATGCGCATACTCCACTGGCGCATCTTCTTTTTGGTCACAGCATGTCCCCCGCGTTCCGAAACTCCGTTTACGATTTCGTCATTGGCCAAAACTGTCCCCAGGGAGGGGCACCAGTTGACCTGGGTTTCTGACAAATAAGTAAGTCGGTAATTCAGTAAGATTTTTTGCTGTTGATCATGGTCAAAAGCCTTCCACTCTTGGGCCTCAAAAACAGGGGTATCTTTATCGGAGTGGGCTTTGACATTTGTATTGCCTTCCTTTTCAAAACGCAGTATCAGTTCCGAAACAGGAACGGCCTTGTCGGCTTGGATATCATAATAGGAATCAAATAATTTTAGGAATATCCACTGAGTCCATCGGTAGTAATTCGGTTCAGAAGTCCGCACCTCGCGATCCCAATCGAAAGAAAATCCCATGCGATCGAGTTGCTGACGGTATCTGTTGATATTAGTTGTGGTTGTTTTGGAGGGATGCTGTCCGGTCTGAATGGCATATTGCTCTGCCGGGAGCCCAAAAGAATCGTAGCCCTGTGGATGCAAAACATTAAATCCCGAATGCCTTTTGAATCGCGCAATGATATCACTGGCAATGTATCCCAAGGGATGACCTACATGAAGCCCTGCACCCGAAGGATAGGGAAACATATCCAATACATAGTACTTGGGTTGATCGCTTTGGTTGTCTGCCTTGAAGGTTTTATGTGTCGCCCAAAAGTCTTGCCACTTTTTTTCAATTTTCAGAAAATCGTAATTCATTAAGGCTTGTTTTTTGAATGCGTAAAAATACGCTTATTAAGGAAAGGAAAAAAAGTTTCGGCTCTCAAGCTTCTTTTTATTGATGGTTTTTTAATTTTACTGAAACAAACTTTCCCGATGCGGCAACTGCCTGAAGAAAGATTCAACAAGCGAAGACTGATTTCCACCTATTTTTCGGTGGTGGTGAGCATTTCTTTGGTACTGTTTTTAACGGGTATCCTGGGTATATTGTTGGTCAATTCCAAAAAAGTAGCGGATCACTTTAAAGAGCAAATTGTAATGACGATCTATGTAAAAGACTCCGCCAAAGAGATCGAACTCAAGCAACTGCAAAAAACCTTGCGTTTGAATACCGCTACCAAAAATGTCATTTTTGTTTCCAAGGAGGAGGCTTCCAAAAGACACGCCAACGAAATTGGGGAGGATTTTATGGAGTTTTTGGGATACAATCCACTGCTCAATTCTATGGATGTGTATTTTAAGGCCAGCTTTTTGAACCCCGCCATGGTCTCCAAACTGAGTAAAGACATTGCGCTTTACAGCTTCGTCAATGAAGTGGTCTACGATCGGCCGCTGCTGGAGTTGTTGGATGAAAACATCAAAAAAATAACTTTTTGGATGTTGTTTGCCAGCGGACTGTTCATTTTCGTGGCAGTTTTGTTGATCAACAGTTCCATTCGACTGTCCATATACTCCAAAAGGCTAATAATCAAAACCATGCAATTGGTCGGGGCAACGAAAAGCTTTATCCGAAGACCCTTTATCAAAACCCACCTACTGATGAGCACTCTGGGCGCCATCGTTGCCATGTCGGGAATGGCACTGGTGATTTATGAAATGCAAAAGCGATTTCCCGAATTGCAAATTTTTGACAATCCTTTGGAACCGGCACTGGTATTTATCGGAGTCTTCCTTTTGGGTTTGGGGATCACAATTATAAGTACTTTCTTTGCCACACAACGCTATTTGAACATAAAGTCCGACGCTGTAAACTAAAATCTTAAGATGAGTGACCAAAGCCCAAAAAAGGAATTCCTGTTCAGCAAAAGAAACTATCGATTTTTGCTCCTCTCACTGGCTGTAATTGCCGTGGGTTTTATCATCATGGCAGGCGGAGGAAGTGAAGACCCCAATGTTTTCAATCCCGAAATTTTTAATTTCCACCGGATCAGATTGGCTCCCACCATCGTACTGATGGGTTTTGGCCTTGCGATTTACGCCATCTTAATGCCTCCAAAAAAACATAAATGAGTGCGCTAGAAACGCTGATTCTTGGGATCGTTCAGGGTCTAACAGAGTTTTTGCCTGTTTCTTCCAGCGGACATCTGGAATTGGTCAAAGCCGTTTTTGACAGTGATTACCAGCAACAGCAAGGCTTTTTAATCACCATTACGCTCCACGCCGCAACAGCCTTCAGTACCCTTTTTGTCTTTAGAAAAGACATCGCATTGATCCTTTACGATTTGTTGTACTTCAAAAAGGGCGAGAGTTTGAATTTCAGTATAAAAATTCTCCTTTCCATGATTCCGGCAGTGATCATCGGTCTTTTTTTCGAAGACTTTATAGACTCTCTTTTTAATGGCAAAATCGCCCTGGTAGGTGCCATGTTGATGATTACGGCCATACTTTTGTTTTTGGCAGATCGGGTTCATGAGAACAACAAAAAATTAAATTACAACAACGCCTTTGCCATAGGGGTCATTCAGGCCATTGCCATTCTCCCGGGTATTTCCAGAAGTGGCGCCACCATCGCACTGGCTGTATTGCTGAAGATTGACCGCGACAAGGCAGCCCGATTTTCTTTCCTTATGGTCATTCCCTTGATTTTGGGAAGTATGGCCAAGAGCATTCTGGACGGGGACTTGAGTCAAGAAAGTACCGATTTGTTTCCTTTGTTGGTGGGTTTTGTCAGTGCCTTTATTACCGGAGTTTTTGCCTGTCGATGGATGATTGCCTTGGTGAAAAAAAGCCAACTCAAATACTTTAGTTTCTATTGTATAGCGGTGGGGATACTTGCCATCCTTTTTAGTTTGTGAGATGAATTTATCACTTGAATCCGTTTTGGAGGGTCAACTGTTGTTGGTGGACAAACCGCTGGAATGGACTTCATTCCAGGCGGTCAACAAATTGAGGTGGGCTTTAAAAAAGAAATACAAGCTCAAAAAACTCAAGGTAGGCCATGCGGGAACCCTAGATCCTTTGGCCACAGGACTACTGCTGATTTGTACCGGAAAAATGACCAAAAAAATCAGCGAAATACAAGCCCTGGAAAAAGCCTATACCGGAACCATCACCCTGGGGGCAAGCACCCCTTCATATGATCTGGAAACCGCCATAGATCAAAATTTCCCCATCGATCATATCACAAAGCAGCAAATCAATACAGTCAAAAAAAAATTTGAAGGGGAAATTGACCAATACCCTCCCATTTTCTCTGCCATCAAAAAAGACGGCAAGCGGCTATATGAGTACGCCAGAAGTGGAGAAAAAACAAAAATTGAAGCCAGAAAAGTCACCCTCTACGCATTTGATTTTACCCAAATCGATCTGCCCCAGCTCCACTTTCACGTCAGATGTTCCAAGGGAACTTACGTTCGCTCATTGGCGCACGATTTTGGTAAAGCCCTTCAATCCGGGGCACATTTGAGCCAGTTGAGAAGAACAGCCATAGGCGCCTACAGGGTAGCAGATGCCCTTACCCCAGATCAAATTACAGAGCAACTGGAAGGATTATAATCCGGGGATGAACTTTTAGTCCTTGATTTTTAATAATTTTGTATTAAATCATTTGATTATGCAACTCTCCTCAGGTGAGGTACCGGTAAGATTGGCCCAAAAGGGTTACTTGGATACGGAAATCCCGCAAGGGCTGGATTTAATATCAGCAATCAAACGACTCAAAAAAGAAAAAAAGGCGGTTTTGCTGGCGCACTATTATCAAGAAGCCGAAATTCAGGAGTTGGCCGACTATCTGGGCGACAGCCTGTATTTGGCTCAAGCAGCAGAAAAAGTAGTGGCCGAAATAATTGTTTTTGCTGGAGTGCATTTTATGGCCGAAACCGCAAAAATAATCAACCCTGCCAAAAAAGTCATACTCCCTGATCTGAATGCCGGTTGCTCGCTTGCTGATTCCTGCCCACCGGAGGATTTTAAAAAATTCATTGACCAATATCCCGGTGCACATGTGGTGACATACATCAATTGCTCCGCAGAAATCAAGGCGTTGAGTACCATAGTATGTACTTCGAGCAATGCCGTTAGGGTCATAGATTCCATACCCGAAGGAGAGACCATCATTTTCGCTCCCGACAAAAACCTGGGGCGTTATCTGATCAAAGAAACCGGAAGAGACATGATCCTATGGGACGGATCTTGTATCGTTCACGAGGCCTTTTCATTTGAAAGAATTCTGACCCTCGCCAAGGAAAACCCCACCGCCAAATTCATCGCTCACCCGGAAAGCGAATCTCAAGTCCTTGACATTGCTCACTATATTGGCAGTACTTCGGGCTTGTTAAATTTTGTGAAGAAAGATTCGGGACAAAGCTTTATCGTGGCTACCGAAGCCGGAATCCTTTATGAAATGAAAAAACGCTGCCCCGAAAAGACCTTTATTCCTGCACCCGTAGAGGACGAAACTTGTGCTTGCAGCGAATGTGCCTTTATGAAACTTAATACACTGGAAAAACTATATCTGTGCTTGGAACACGAACAACCCGAGGTGCAACTTTCTGAAAGCCTGATCGAAAAAGCCAAACTTCCTATTACCAGAATGCTAAAGCTAGGCTAATAATATGGATACCAACATACTCGTTATAGGAAGTGGTATTTCCGGATTGACCTATGCCATCAAAATAGCAGAGCGAAATCCAAGTCTTGAAATCGTTATCATTTCAAAAAATAGCCTACTGGAAAGCAATACCAGATATGCCCAAGGAGGGATCGCTGTGGTCTCCAACTTTAAGAAAGATTCTTTTAACAAACACGTGGAGGACACTTTGATCGCCGGAGCGGGGGAATGCGACAGGCAGGTGGTCGAATTTGTAGTAAAAGAGGGACACGAACGCCTGCAAGAATTGATCGACTGGGGAACCCATTTCGACAAACAAAAAAATGGATTACACCTAACCCAAGAAGGGGGGCATTCCGAAAAAAGAATTGTTCACCACAAGGACAAAACCGGACTTGAAATTCAGAAATCCCTGATCCGGAAAATCAAAACTTTCCCCAATATCTCGCTTTTGGAAAACCACACTTTGGTTGACTTGATCACAGACCACCATAGTGGAAGCGACTACAAAAGGTGTTATGGCGCCTATGTCATATCCAATTTGGAACAGGAGATCATCAAGATTTCAGCGCAAATCACCGTATTGAGTACCGGAGGCGCGGGTCAACTTTTCTCCCATACCACCAATCCCGAAAATGCTACCGGGGATGGCTTGGGGGCGGCCTACAGAGCCAAGGTCTATATGGAAGGACTGCCGTTTGTTCAGTTTCACCCCACTGCCCTTTATCCCAAAATCAACGGAAATACTTTTTTGATTTCAGAGGCCGTTCGAGGAGAAGGCGGCATTTTAAAAAGTGTGTCCGGCAAAAGATTCATGACCGATTATCACCCCAAAGCGGAACTTGCTCCAAGGGACATTGTCGCCCGATCCATTGCCGAAGTGGTTGATGAAACAAAAGATGACTGTGTTCTTTTGGACTGTCAAGACATCAGCCAAAAAGAATTTAAAAATCTGTTTCCCACCATTCAGGAGAACTGTCAAAAGGTTGGGATCAATCCTCCCAAGGATCCCATTCCGGTGATCCCTGTGGCACACTATTTCTGTGGGGGCATCAGTGTCAATCACTTTGGAGAAACGAAACTCAAAGGCTTATACGCCATAGGAGAATGTAGCTATACAGGCCTGCACGGTGCCAATCGTTTGGCCTCCAATTCACTGCTGGAATCCCTGGTTTTTTCCCATCGGGCGGCACTTGACTCCCTCGATCAAATCAAAGGAGACATGCCTCCAACAGATTTCTACCTCCAGCTACCAGAATGGAAAGAAGAACATTATATCTCCAATGAAAAAATCAGCGCCATTGGCCGTATGAAAAAACAATTGCAAAATTTAATGACAGCCAAAGTGGGTATTTTCAAAACCTCACAAGGACTGACAGAGGCCGAAATGGAGTTAAAAAATATTTTCTTGGAAACCCAAGATATTTACCGTCAAAACAAATTGACATTGGGAATTTGTGAATTGAGAAATATGGTGAGTGTAGCCTATTTGATGATCAAACAATCACAAGACTTAAAACAAAATAAAGGAGTTTTTTACAATCAAGACTACGTTGAATAATTTTTACAACACCCATAAAGACGCCATTGATCGCTTTATTGATCAAGCCCTGGAGGAAGACATCGAAGGGGGTGACCACAGCAGCAACGCTTGTTTTAATGAGGAATTAGAAAGGGAGGCAGTTTTAAAGGTCAAAGGCGATTGTGTGATTGCCGGCATCACACTGGCCCAAAAGATATTCCATCGTTACGATGCTTCGTTGAACATCAGCCCTTTGGCCAAAGACGGGGAAAAGCTGGAGCAGGGCGCCCAAGCCTTCCGGGTCAAAGGCAAAGCCAAATCCCTTTTGGCTACGGAGCGATTGGTGTTGAACTGCATGCAAAGAATGAGTGGAATCGCGACCCTCTCCCGTCAACTCAGTCAAAAAATTCAACACACCCATTGTAAAATTCTCGACACCCGCAAGACCGCGCCCGGCTTCCGTTATCCAGAAAAATGGGCGGTCGCTATCGGTGGGGGTCACAACCACCGCATGGGCTTGTTTGATGCGATCATGATCAAGGACAACCATATAGATTTTTGTGGCGGCCTGGCTCAAGCCTTGGAAAAAACCAAAGCTTATTTGGCGCAAAATGCTCTGAAGATACCTGTCATCGTGGAGGTAAGAAATACCCTTGAGATCGATCAGGTCATGCGTTTTCCTTGGGTAAAAAGAGTCCTTTTAGACAATATGTCTCCCGAAGTTTTGACAGAAAACATCAAAAAAATAGACGGGAAGTTCGAAACTGAGGCCTCGGGGAATATCACCGCACAGCATTTGGTTTGCTATGCCGAAACCGGAGTGGATTATGTATCCATGGGAGCGCTTACCTATGCTGCGGTTTCCATCGATTTGAGTTTAAAAGCCGTATAAAGTTTCCCTCTATATTTGCTATATTTGTGAAATTCCAAGCTATGAAATACAAAAGAATCCTTCTGAAGTTAAGTGGTGAAGCGCTGATGGGTAATCAAAACCACGGTATTGATCCTGTGAGGCTCAATGAGTATGCCACTGATATCAAGGAAATTCAAAAGACGGGAACTGAAATCGCCATCGTTATCGGTGGCGGAAATATTTTCAGGGGAGTTTCTGGAGCCAGCAAAGGTATGGATCGCGTTCAGGGCGATTATATGGGAATGCTCGCTACGGTCATTAACGGTTTGGCGCTACAAAGCGCATTGGAAAACAACGATGTTCCAACCAGATTGCAAACGGCCATCAAAATCGAAGCCATTGCAGAGCCTTTTATCAAAAGAAGGGCCACGCGTCATCTGGAAAAAGGAAGGGTCGTTATTTTTGGATCGGGAACGGGAAACCCCTATTTCACAACCGATTCTGCCGCGGTGCTGCGCGCCATAGAAATCAATGCCGATGTGATATTAAAGGGAACACGAGTAGATGGCATCTACACCGAAGACCCCGAAAAAAATAAAGAAGCCATCAAGTTTGACACCCTATCATTCGACGATGTACTGAAAAAAGGACTCAAGATCATGGATACCACTGCTTTTACCTTGAGTCAGGAAAATAAACTGCCCATTATTGTTTTTGATATGAATACCAAAGGAAACCTCAGTAGAATAATAAAGGGCGAAAACATAGGAACTCGAGTCGACCTTTAAATTTTCACCAAAATGAACGAAGAAATCATTATCATCACCGAAACTGCAAAAGAGAGCATGGATTTGTCTGTCAAACATCTGGAAAAAGAACTGCTCAACATCAGAGCAGGAAAGGCAAACCCCGTCATGCTGAACGCTGTCATGGTTGAATACTACGGTACTCCCACTCCTCTCAACCAAGTAGCCAACGTGAATACCCCCGACGGAAGAACGCTGAGCATTCAACCCTGGGAAAAAGCATTATTGCCCGAAATCGAAAAAGGGATTTTAGAAGCCAATTTGGGCTTTAACCCTATGAACAATGGAGAATCTCTGATCATCAATATCCCACCATTGACAGAAGAGCGCAGAAGAGAATTGGTCAAATTGGCAAAAACAGAAGCTGAAAACTCCAAAATCGCCATCAGAAATGTGCGAAAGGATGCCAACAACGAAATCAAAAAAACCGATAGCTCCGAAGACCTTCAAAAAAATGCTGAGATTGACATTCAAGAACTAACCGATAAATACATCGTTAGAGTAGACGATATCTTAAACTTCAAAGAAAAAGAAATATTAACGGTATAGTTGACCCAACGCTGGTGATGTCAGTAGAGAATGAAGCGTAAAAAACAAAATTTCTGGGGTACTGTTGCGAACTTGATCCTGAGAAACCGTTTTTTGATCATCGGTGGCATCGTGATGGTAACCCTTTTTTTTGGCACTCAGTGGAAACACATGCGGTTTACCTTTACTGAGGCCAACCTACTTCCCAGTACCCATCCCGAAAACATTCAATACGATACGTTTGTAGAGACCTTTGGTGAAGAGGGAAATTTGATGGTGATCGCCCTTAAAGAGGAACAATTTTTTGAACCCCAAACCTTTGAAAAATGGATTGCCCTCAACGATAAAATCGAATCCTACCCGGAGGTGGAATTTACCTTATCTACAAACAACGTACAGGAGTTGGTAAAGGACGAAGACCTCAAATCATTTGTGCTAAAATCGGTTTTTGATGTTGCAGATTACAAGCCTTCCGAGATTGAAAAATTCAAACAAAAACTGCTTTTAGAACTTCCCTTCTACAAAAACATACTTTACGACTCAGATGGTCAAACGATCAGATCGGCCATTTATATGGACAAAAAAATCGTCAATACCGTCCAGCGAAAAGATTTTATTTTCAATACTTTCATCCCTTTGATCACTGCTTTTGAAAAGGAAACGGGCTTGGATGTCAAAATCTCTGGCATGCCCTATATCAGAACGTTGAACGCGCAGAATATCATGGACGAAATCGGCGTTTTTGTCATTTCGGCCATGTTGCTCACCAGTTTGATATTTTTTCTTTTCTTCCGATCATTCAGAGCCACCTTCATCTCCATGTTTGTGGTTTTGGTTGGTGTCATGTGGGCCTTTGGAATTTTGGGATGGCTACGTTATGAAATCACTGTACTCATCGCACTGATCCCCCCATTGATCATCGTCATCGGAGTGCCCAACTGTATTTTTCTGATCAACAAATACCAACAGGAAGTTGCCAAACATGGGAACAAAGCCAAGTCATTACAACGGGTGATAATGAAAATTGGGAATGCCACGCTGATGACCAATCTGACCACCGCCTCGGGTTTCGCTACTTTTATTTTGACCGACAGTAAAGTTTTAAAAGAGTTTGGAATCGTTGCCTCGATCAATATCATCGCCATCTTTCTTCTTTCGCTGTTGATCATTCCGGTTGTTTACAGTTTTATGTCTCGCCCCAGTAAAAAACACCTCAAGCACCTCAAAAGTCATTACCTGAAAACGTTTGTAAAATGGATGGAGAACAAGGTGAGGTATAAGAGGATCAATGTTTATGTCATTTCCCTTATCGGTTTGATCATGGGCATCATCGGTATTTATCAAATCAATATTTCGGGCAGTATCATTGAGGACATGCCTAAAAAATCTGAGTTTTTTAAGGACATCCTTTTCTTTGATGACGAATTTAACGGTATCGTGCCTTTAGAAATTATTGTCGATACCCGTCGTAAAGGAGGCGCAACACGACTCTCCACTCTCAAAAGAATTGACAAACTCGAACAACATATCAATCAAATTTCTGAACTATCTCAACCCATATCATCGGTTAGTGGTGTCAAATTCATCAAACAAGCATATTACAACGGTAATCCCAACTATTACAAACTCCCTACATCTCAGGAAAATTCTTTTATTGCCCGCTACCTCAAAAACGTAAAAGGATCATCGGGATTGATGCAGAATTATATCGACAGTACCGCTCAATTCAACAGGGTAACGACTTTTATGAAAGACATCCCCACAGAGCGAATCGAAGAAATTGAAGAAGATTTGGTAAAAGAAATCGATAAAATATTTCCCCCCGATCGCTATCAGGTCAAGCTGACCGGGAAAACCCTTTTGTACCTCAAAGGCACCCATTATCTGATCCGCAATTTGATCATTTCCCTATCGTTGGCCATTTTACTGATTGCGCTGTTTATGGCCTATATGTTCCGATCATTTAAAATGATTGTCATTTCATTAATTCCCAATTTATTGCCACTGATCATCACCGCAGGTGTTATGGGATTCTCAGGTATTCCCCTCAAACCCTCTACCATTTTGGTCTTTAGCATTGCTTTTGGAATTTCGGTAGATGATACCATTCACTTTTTGGCCAAATATCGGCAGGAGTTGATCGCCAACAAGTGGAAAATCAAAACCGCGGTCTATGTCGCATTGAGGGAAACAGCGGTGAGTATGTTTTATACGTCGATCGTATTGTTCTTTGGATTCGCGGTATTTATGAGTTCCAATTTTGGCGGGACGGTAGCCTTGGGAGGTTTGGTTTCGGTCACCTTGCTGTTTGCCATGCTGGCCAATTTGATTCTCCTGCCTTCACTGCTGATTTCATTGGAAGACACTGTGAGCAACAAGAAGGTATTTAAAGCACCAAAAATCAATATAGTCCCGGAGGAGGGCAGAAAAAAATCCTAAATCTATTCTGTAAATAAGCCTATCTTTGCGCTGAAGATTAAAGAGCATGAAACACCTTCGATTAGCCGAATTATTGAGTCAACCCCAAAAACACGATGATGTAACGGTCAGGGGTTGGGTAAGGACATTTCGTGCCAACCGATTCATTGCCCTTAATGACGGCTCCACCATCGAAAACCTCCAATGTGTTGTAGATTTCGAAAACACCGATGAAAGCCTACTAAGGAAAATCAACACAGGTGCGGCGGTTGAGATTACGGGTCAACTCGTTGAGAGCATGGGCAAGGGTCAATCCCAAGAGGTATTGGTCGAAACCATCGAAATCGTCGGTGAGGCCGATCCGGATCACTATCCCATTCAACCCAAAAAACACAGTTTTGAATTTTTACGAGAAAAGGCACATTTGCGGGTAAGGACAGCCACTTTTAGTGCGGTGATGCGCATTCGCTCGGTGCTTTCTTTTGCTATCCATCAATTTTTTCAGGACAAAGGCTTTTGCTATGTCCATACGCCCATCATCACCGGTAGTGATGCCGAAGGAGCGGGAGAAATGTTTCGGGTATCGGTTTTAGACCCCCAAAAACCTCCGGTTGACGCCGATGGCGCTGTAGATTTCAAACAAGACTTTTTTGGAAAAGAAACCAACCTGACCGTATCGGGTCAACTCGAAGCCGAGACCTATGCCCAAGGACTGGGAAATGTCTATACCTTTGGGCCCACTTTTAGAGCCGAAAATTCGAATACCTCACGTCACCTGGCTGAGTTTTGGATGATCGAACCCGAAATGGCTTTTTACGATTTAAACGATAATATGGATTTGGCAGAAGAATTCATCAAATACACCTTGACGTATATTTTGGAAAAATGCGAAAAAGATTTGCTTTTTCTCCATCAACGTTTAGACAACGAAGAAAAAACAATGCCCCAGAACCAAAGAAGCCCCTTGGGCTTAATGGAAAAAATCAAATTTGTCGTTGAAAACGAATTCAAGCGGGTTTCCTACACCGAGGCCATCGATATTCTCAAAAATTCAAAACCTAACAAAAAGAAAAAATTCGATTATCTGATCGAAGAATGGGGAACGGACTTGCAGAGTGAGCACGAGCGTTATCTGGTTGAAAAACACTTTAATGCCCCGGTAATACTCTATGATTATCCCGCCAAAATTAAAGCCTTTTATATGCGGATGAACCAGGATAATAAAACCGTTCGCGCGATGGACATTCTCTTTCCCGGTATAGGCGAAATCGTGGGGGGATCTCAAAGAGAAGAGCGACTTGAGGTATTAGAAGCAAGAATTGAAACATTGGGAATCGATGCCGAGGAACTATGGTGGTATTTGGACTTAAGGCGTTTTGGAAGCACTCCACACAGTGGGTTTGGACTTGGATTTGAACGCTTGGTACTTTTTGCCACAGGCATGTCCAACATCAGGGATGTCATTCCTTTTCCACGTACTCCTCAAAACGCATCGTTTTGATACTTAATGCTCCCTTGACTTTTTTTATCTTTATGAAAGCTATTTCATAATATGTTAAAACAACAGCTCCAAATAAAGCTTTCTCAGAAACTGTCTCCTCAACAAATTCAGCTGATGAAGCTCATTCAATTATCCACTTTGGACTTGGAGCAACGCATTCAATCAGAAATTGGCGAAAACCCCGCCTTGGAAAAAGGTAAAGAGGTGGATGAAAATGAATTGGAGGCTAACGACCCTTACGAAGACTATCAGAACGATCAAAAAATAGATACCAACGATATTGACATCGACGCCTATTTGAGTGATGACGAAATCCCCAACTACAGAATACAATCCAATAACCAATCGCCTGACGATGAAAACAGAGAGATTCCCTTTTCGGTAGGAACCAGTTTTCACGAACATTTGGAAAATCAATTGCAAAATTTGATCCTTTCTGCTGAAGAACGACCCATTGCGGAATTCCTCATTGGCAGTATCGACAACAGCGGTTACTTGAGAAGATCGGAGGAGGACATTATCGACGATTTGGCTTTTACCCAAAACATAATCGTAGACCGATCAAAACTGAAAAATATCCTCAGAAAAATTCAGTCCATGGATCCACCCGGTGTAGGAGCCAGAAGCCTTCAGGAATGCCTATCCATCCAATTGGCCAGAAAAGAAAAAGACCGTCCTGAAGTGGAATTGACCCGTAAAATCATTGATACTGCCTTTAACGAATTTTCTAGAAAACACTATAAAAAGCTCCAAGACCGATTCCACCTAACAGAGGACGAATTGCGTGGGGTTTTTGATGAAATAGGCAAGTTGAATCCAAAACCCGGTGGAGCCCTTTCCGAGAGCAATCAAAACAATCACATTGTCCCGGATTTTATTTTAACCATTGAAAACGGAACCCTAAAGGTTTCTCTGAACAGGAGAAATGCCCCTGAACTGAGAATTTCGAAAAATTATAAGGAAATGCTTTCCGGCTATGCCGAGGCACCCAAAAAAAACAAATCACAACAGGAGGCTGTGCTTTTCATCAAACAAAAATTGGATGCTGCCAAATGGTTTATCGATGCTATAGAACAAAGGCACCAAACCCTTTACCTCACCATCAATGCCATCGTGGACTATCAGAGTGCTTATTTTTTGACCGGGGACGAACAAAAGCTTAAACCCATGATCTTAAAAGATATTGCCGATAAAATCGAAATGGACATCTCAACCGTTTCCAGGGTGGCCAATAGCAAATACATCGATACTCCCTATGGGGTAAAGCTGTTAAAAAGTCTTTTTTCTGAAGGCATGAAAAATGAAGAGGGTGAGGATGTTTCGACCATTGAAATAAAAAACATACTGGAAAAACTCATATCGAACGAAAACAAAAAGAAGCCCTTAGCCGATCAAGCCCTTTCTGCCTTACTCAAAGAAAAGGGCTACACTGTGGCACGTAGAACGGTGGCCAAATACCGCGAGCAAATGGACATTCCTGTCGCGCGGCTCAGAAAATCAATCTGATCAAAGAATATAAAAAATCAAGCCTAATTTGAGGGTTTGGAGTTGTGGATGCGCGCCATCATGAAAAAGCTTTAAGTTGGATTTGAAGATGGAATTAAGATCGTATTCAACAAACATATTCCAAGTATTGTAGCCCATGGATAGAAAAACCGCAATGTTGTTTTTTCTAATAAAGTCACTTGCAAAGGACTTACTGTAAAAGGGATGGTAGTGTTCGGAAAACTTAAGTTGGTATTTCAGTCCACCATATGCCCTCCAAAAATCTGTTTTGTCGGGTGTAGAGGTGCGAAATCTGAATGAAAGAGGAACAACAAGAGAGGAATAGGTCTGGCGGTTTTCTTCGTTTTCTTCGATGAAAAAAAAATCATTTTCACCTTGTGAATCCATATGAAGGTTGGAAATCAATCGGTTATAGGCATATCCGAGGCCCAAGCCTATTGCTGTTCGTCCGCTGGCACTAAGGGGGATGTCCCGTACAAAGCCGACTTGGAAATTGTTTGAAAACCCATTTTGTTTGAATCCACTGATATTTTCCTGTTGCAGTTGCAAGCCAAAGCTGATGTAGAATTGGTCTTCCCTGTATTTTGTAGACAAGCTGTCTTGTTGGGCGGTGGCATTCCATCCCCAAAATAAGATGCCAGTAAAAAACAATAGTCTTAGGGACATTTTTGTTATGATTTCACTACTAAAATAATCTACTCAAAACTATGGTGAAAAAAAAAGTGCCCCAAAGGGCACTTGTTATCTTATCTGTGAGGAAATTAATCAATATTTTGAGAGTAATCTCCTACACGGGTAGTGTAATTGATCTTTAAAGCATTTACTTTTCTGAGTTCTTGTTTGATGTCAGAAATCAGCCCCATTTTGGTATCACCATCTACTTTAAGTGCAGTGGTCAATACATTTTGGAGTTCCTGTCTTTTAGAAGCACGCTCAGACAAAACAAAGGCACCGACTTCGGAAACCGTTGCAAACTTGTCGTTGAGCTGGATTCGAGGTTGGGATCCGTACTTTTCGGTATAGCGGCTTGAAGGCTCTCCGGCATATATGTACATCACGCGATCCTTCTTGTCCAATTTCTGAATTTGATCTGCAGCAGGCAATTGATTTTTGACCATCAGGGTGCTATCTCTCATCACCGTAGCCACCATAAAAAAGAACAACAACATGAAAACGATATCGGGTAAAGATGCCGTAGATATTGCTGGTAGATCTCCTCCTTTTTTCTTTTTAAATTTTGACATTACTGTTTTTTTAGTTGGTTTTACTTGGTTCAGCTTCAGAAAGCTTTTGTGGGAACAACAATTTAACTTCAGAAAGTTTGGGCCTCAGCCTGTCTTTTTCATCAATCGAAGTTCTGGGATCGGAGTATTTTTTGCTGGCTTCGACAAAGGTCATGCCTTCGTTGGGAAACAAACGCGAAAACTCACGATCACGGAGTTCGTTATAGGCTGCTACCAATTCGTTCTGGACAGCTATATAAACCTTATAGGAGGTTTCTCTATCATTTTTCAAGGAGATAATGGCCTTATCCGGATTGTCCGAAGAACTGGGATCACGATCGCCTTGGCAATAATCACAGGCCTCTTCCCCTTCGCCACCTCCGTTGTCGAGAAAATCAACCGCTAAGGCACGCAAATCAGAAATGTCCGTCAATTCTTCTTCTGCCAGTAATTGATTGTTTTTGTTTACTACCACAGTAAAAATATTCTTCTGTTTGATAATGGGTGGATCCTCAATTTCTTCAATAGGCGGAAGCTTTCTATTGAGGCCACTGTCAGTTTCGATTGTTGTGGTTACCAAAAAGAAAATCAACAGTAAAAAGGCAATATCTGCCATTGATCCTGCATTGACTTCCGGTGCTGATCTTTTGGCCATAGCTAGTTATTTTTTTAAAATTTTACTTACTCCTGAAAACAACATCAAACTGATAGCCACTGCAGAGAGTATATAAAATGTTCTGATGCCTGTGCCGACCCATTTAGCGCTACTTGCAGACAATACCTCTCCGTCCTTTAAAGGGGTTTCAAGACCATCGGAAAGCACATAAGAGATCGCAATCACGACCAAAAACAGTCCAACTGAAATCGCAGCTTTCTTCAATTTTGCAGGGTCAGAGAACAATCCCAAAAGTGTAAAAATTAATGTAACGGATATGGTGATTACTAATACGATTCGTGCCAGCTCAACCAAAGGAGAAACGGCGCTAAAATCACCCATGGTCGCGGCCATTTTGATGTCATCATCACCGGTGCCAATAATTCTGAGTAGGAAAAAAGCAGCCAGCACACCGATGATGGCACTGATTATTTTGATTATGTTTTGAATTTTCATGTTCCCAATTATTTTTTCTGAGCTACCAAAATGTCAATCAAGTTGATTGACGCATCTTCCATATCGTTGACAATACTGTCAATTTTGGCAATGATGTAATTGTAAAATACTTGAAGGATAATGGCCACGATCAAACCAAATACGGTGGTCAAAAGGGCAACTTTAATCCCTCCGGCAACCAATGAAGGCTGCATATCACCTGCCGCTTCGATTTTGTCAAAGGCTTGAATCATACCGATTACCGTCCCCATAAACCCAAGCATAGGCGCCAAGGCGATAAATAACGATATCCAAGAAACGTTCTTTTCCAATTGTCCCATTTGAACACCACCGTAGGCAACAACAGCCTTTTCGGCGCTTTCTACACCTTCGTTGACACGGTCGAGACCTTGGTAGAAGATTGAAGCAACGGGGCCTTTAGTATTTCTACAAAGCTCTTTGGCCGCCTCTACGCCACCGGAAGATAGGGCTTCTTCAACCCCTGCAGTGAGTTTTTGAGAATTGGTCGTCGCCAAGTTGAGGTAGATGATACGTTCAATGGCAATGGCAAGACCAAGAATCAAACAAATCAAAACGATCCCCATAAATCCTGGGCCTCCTTCAATAAATCTTTTCTTAAGTTCTTGTGTAAAAGAAGCCTCGGCACTCGCCGCTTCTTCTTCTTCTTCCATAGCAGCTTCCTCCATTACTGGAACTTCTTCGGCCATGGTTTTTTCAGCAACGGCTTGTTCTTGTTGCTCGGTTTCTTGAGTAATTGTGTTTAGTGTTGTTGTAGCATAAGACAGAGATTGGGTCATTAACATCCCAACAAGGCTTAGGGCAAAAAATAATTTTCTCATTTTGATCAAAGTTTTGTTCTATTCGATAATTTTTTAAAGATAAAAAAAAATACATACTAATGCATTTTTTTTGCACAGAGAGGAGATTTTGATTGATTTTAACAAATCCTATTCCCTGAATCTTATTTTGACATACAAATATATCGTAATCAATGAAGGAAAGACTAAAAAGATGACAAAATAGTATTCAAATAACTAGAGTAGATAGTACTGCTAAGAGAAAAAAAATCATCCATTTCTTTTGATGGGACTTGTTTTACTTTCTCAGACATTAATTTAGTATTCCTAAAGGTATGGCCAATTGAGTCACTCGATATAAGAAATTCACCTAAGTCAGGATTGTGGAGCAGCTTCCTTGGAACTTTATCAGTTAGGGTAAAATATTGCCTGAGGGAAGTTCCTTACTCCAAAGAAGCTGATGATATTTTCTTAGTGTTGGGCTATAGGAGTCGGGGTCTCTTCCCTTTGGGGTATCAGAATAAACATCATAATTTATATTTATGGATATTATATAAAAACAAATTCTTCAATAATTTAAAAAAAATTGCGATGTTTAATCCCGTTAAATATTAAATTTAATTATAATATTTTAAAACAAATTAAAATTTGAAAACTACAACTTTTGATATAATTATAGTTGGCGGAGGAGTGGCTGGATTAACAAATGCGATTCATTTATCTAAATTCAAACAACGAGTACTTCTAATTGAAAAAAAATCATATCCAAAACATAAAGTCTGTGGAGAGTATATTTCTAATGAAGTACTTCCATATTTAAATTCTCTAGGAATTGATCCCATTAAGGAAGGTGCTAAAAAGATTAGTAATCTTCAGGTTAGTTCCACAAAAGGTATTTTAATAAAAGGCGTGCTTCCTTTGGGAGGTTTTGGAATGAGCCGCTATTTTTTAGATAGCTTATTATTGAAAAAAGCTCGTTTCAATGGGGTACAAGTTTTAAAAAACTCTGTAGACTCAATTCGTTTTAAAAATGGAGTTTTCACAGTTCAAACAAAAGACTCAAAATCATTTCAAAGTAAAATCACTATTGGCGCTTTTGGAAAAAGGTCAGAATTGGATATGAAAATGAATAGAAAATTCATTCAAAAAAAATCACCTTATTTGGCTGTTAAAATTCATGTAAAAGGGGATTTTTCAGAAAACCTGATCGCATTACATAATTTTAAAGGAGGTTATTGTGGGGTATCTAAAGTAGAAAATAACTCCATTAATTTATGTTATATAACAGAATACCATTTATTTAAGAAGTATAAAAATATTTTAGATTTTCAACGGCAAGTTGTATTTAAAAACCAACATTTAAAAAAAATATTTAAAGAGTCAATTTCTGTTTTTAAAAAACCGCTAACAATCAGTCAAATTTCTTTTGAAAGTAAAAATCCTGTAGAGAATCATATCATTATGTGTGGAGATACCGCAGGTATGATTCATCCATTATGTGGAAATGGAATGGGAATGGCCATTGCAAGTGCACGATTGGCAAGTGAACTGATCCTAAAGTTTTTAAATGGAGAAATAAAAACAAGAGAAAGTTTAGAAAAACAATATTTTAAAGATTGGAATAAACAATTTAAAATACGATTGAAGACTGGACATTTCATCGCTGGGTTGTTCAGAAGTGAAATGTTTTCTCAAATTGCCTATTCAATTCTTAAAATGATCCCTTTTTTATTACCTAAAATGATAAAATTTACTCACGGAAAGCAAATAAAACCGATATGAATTTTTTAGTTGACACCTCAAATCGTTCATCGGAAAAAGAAATTATGGATGATTTTACTTTGAAGGGTGTTTTGTTTAGAGACGCATTAGATAAACTAGAAATCATTAATAGACTTTTAGGGGGTAATAAAGTAACAATTAAGGGACTAAAAAAACTCCTTAAAAATCAATCAAAAAATAAGATAATAACAATTGTAGATTTGGGCTGTGGACATGGTGATATTTTACGTGATATTGCTAAGTTTGGGAGAAAGAATAACTATACCTTTAGACTTATAGGAATTGATGCAAATATTGCAGCAATAAATTATGCAAAGGAATTGTCAAAAGGATATTCGGAACTTAGTTTTATAGCCATTGATATTTTCTCAGAAGATTTTAAAAAACAATCATATGATATTGTTTTATGTACACTTTTTTTGCACCATTTCAAGAATAATGAACTGATTTCATTTTTAAAAACAACTATTGAGAAAGCAACAATTGGAGTAGTTATTAATGATTTACATAGGCATAAATTAGCCTACTATCTGTTTAAATTAATAGGTTTTTTTATAAAAAATAAAATGATTAGAGAAGATGGGTTAACTTCTGTTTTAAGGGCTTTTAAAAAAAAAGATTTAGAAAATATTTCAAAACAAATTAAAGTATATTTTTCAATTCAGTGGAAATGGGCATTTCGTTATTTATGGATTCTAAAAAAGGATTTTATTAAATAAAAAAAATATTCATCATACAGTAATTTTTATGAGTATAAAAATATTATCCGTAGCAAAGCAACTTCCAAAATACAATAAAGAAACTAAAGATATCATTCCTTTTGTGAAACATTGGATGAGAGGTCAGGAAACGAGGTTTCAAAGAAAAGTTTTAAAACTTTTTGAAGGGGCAGGCGTAGAAAGACGTTACTCTATCATGGAAGCAGATGAAGTTTTTTTGAATTCGTCTTTTGAGGAAAAGAATAATATTTATGTCCGAGAAGTAATAAAACTTGCAGAACAATCATTGCAAAAATCTTTAAAAAAAGTAGACTTACAGCCTACAGATATTGATTACATTATTACTGTTAGCTGCACAGGAATTATGATTCCTTCTGTAGATGCGTATTTAATCAATAGTTTACAAATGAGACAAGATACTATAAGGCTTCCTGTTACAGAAATGGGTTGTGTTGCGGGAGTTTCAGGAATCATTTATGCGAAAAACTTTTTAAAATCTAATCCAAATAAACGGGCTGTTGTTATTTCTGTTGAAGCACCGACCGCAACCTTTCAACTTGAAAATTTTTCCATGGCAAATATTGTGAGTGCTGCAATATTTGGAGATGGAGCCGCAAGTGTTATTTTATCATCTTATGAACAAGATAAAGGACCTAACGTAATAGATGAAGCTATGTATCATTTTTATGATTCTATTGATGTAATGGGTTTTAAACTGGTAAATACAGGTTTAGAAATGATTTTAGACAAAAAGGTTCCAGAAACTATTTCAAGTCATTTTCCAATGATTATTCACCCTTTTTTAGAACGGAATAACTTAAGAATTGAAGATATAAATCATTTGATTTTCCACCCAGGGGGAAAGAAAATAGTAACCACTATCGAAGGTTTATTTAAGTCATTAGGTAAAAACATTGATGACACAAAAGAAGTTTTAAAATTGTACGGCAACATGTCAAGTGCAACCGTTTTATATGTTTTAGAACGATTTATGGATGGCGATAGAAAACAGGGAGAAAAGGGTCTAATACTTAGTTTCGGACCAGGATTTTCAGCACAAAGAATATTATTAGAATGGTAAAAGAATTCAAAAACAAAAAGGAATGGGCATTAATCCTAGGAGGATCAAGTGGATTGGGTTTAGCTACAGCAAAAAAATTGGCCAAACACGGAATGAATATTTGTATTGTTCATAGAAACTCTAAATCGCAGTTAGGTCAAATAGAGAAAGATTTTAAAAAAATCACTCAAGAAGCAGTAGCTTTTGTAAGTTATAATATAGATGCTATTCATTCAGAAAAGAGAATATTGTTAATAGAAAATTTAAAAAGAAAATTGGAGGAAGGTAAAATAAAAATATTGGTTCATAGTATTGCTAAAGGAAATTTAAAACCTATGGTTTCCGATTCAATTCCAATATTACAAACAGATGATTTTCAATTAACAATTCAAGCAATGGGAATTAGTTTGTATGATTGGGTGAAATCTGTTTTTGAAGCAAAACTATTTTCAAAAGATGCTCGAGTGGTAAGCTTTACGAGTGAAGGTAATAGTAAAGCCTGGAAAAGTTAT
>CESO01030284.1_pt1 | contig 53149 bp, 37 predicted proteins | sample 356341 | NCBI WGS metagenome assembly CESO01 (sample SAMEA2621812, study PRJEB7988) | marine metagenome | biome: marine biome (ENVO:00000447); feature: deep chlorophyll maximum layer (ENVO:xxxxxxxx); material: "saline water (ENVO:00002010), including plankton (ENVO:xxxxxxxx)" | depth 35 m | reverse complement strand
CAGTTAAAGTAACTGTAGGTGCAGTATTATCTAGGGTTAAAGTAATACTATCGGTTCCTGAGTATGTATTTCCGGCCAGATCACTTCCTGTAACGGTTACCGTATAACTTTCAGCAGAGACTCCTGAAGTACTCCAAGAGTATGTAAATGTGGTACTATTGGTTGCAGTAAGTGCTACATTACTAACTATAGAACCTATTGTAATTGTCGGGGATGAAGCCATAGCCTCACTAAAGGTGGCTGTTATGTTTATTGCATCTCCAGGTTTTATGGTATTGTCACTATCATTAGTTGTGATGCTTACTGAAGGGTTAGTCTTATCTCCTACGCTCATTTTAATTTCTTTGATCCACCCTTTGAAAGGATTGTTAGGACCTATACTACCTGTAGGTGATTTCATTTCACTTCCATTTCCAATAATACCATATCTTGGTGATTGAATTTCAGTTTGATTACTTATAGGTTTATAACTAGTTGGATCAGAATAGGTTAAAACTCCATCAACATAATATTTCAGGCCATGTTGTTTATTTGCCTCAAATCGTATCATTACGTCATGCCATAAATTATCTTTTAGATTTCCACTAAATCCTGAGTCATACTTATCGTGAGTTCCATCAGAATTTGTAAACATAAATGCAAGTTTACCTGCAGCAGGGGTTTTGATACTAGTTTGATCACTACCTATTGCAAATCTAAAAACAGCACTTCTATCAAATGATAGAATTATTCTCTCACTTGTTCCGCTTTCTGAGGATGCTTTTATTTTTGCCTGAATTGTCAGATTTTCAATTTTATCACTGTCTCCTGAGATATATTTAATACCATTTATAGCTACTCCAGGATCTCCATTAGTAGACCCATTAAATCGGAATGCATTTTCAGAGTTATCATAATAAATATTGCTTCCACCCCTAATAGTTCCGTTGTTATTATTACCAGATAAATCACTTACTGTTTGACCACTGTGAGTGTTGGTGTTAGAAAAATCATAATGGAAGAGACTACCACTCTCAACTATACCTATTCGTGATTGCTGAACTTGATTGCCTGCCAAGTCTTCAAAGGAAATTGAATAATTAAAAGTTTCGCTTTGAATTGAACTTAAATTAAAATCAGCTTTCCAATTACTTAAATGAAGTGAACTATTTGGCGCTTTAAATACAATATTTTTATTTCCACCAAAACTATATCCTGGAGTATATTCTGGGGTAGTAGTAAAATACCACCAATATGAGCTTGAATTTTGATTACCAATTTCTATCCCTGAAATTAGATAGTCATGACCGTCAATTTGGATTGTGTAACTAATTAAACCAGCTGATGAAATGTTATTTCCAAAAATAGTTGACCAATTATTACTGCCAAGGGCAATCAAATTGTATCCATAATCAGTAATTAAAATATTTTCAGAGGAACAATGAGTAGGAGTAACAGGAGACATTAGAATATTTGTAACAAGTCCTGAAATAGTTAATGACGGGCTGAAGTCGATGGGCTCACTAAAATCTAATATAATTGTAGATGTTGATGTAGATATTAAAGTTGAGGACATAACTCCAACTGTAGGATTTACATTATCAACATCAATTAAAAACTCCTGAACTCTTTTGATATTTTCAAATTGACCATCATAAGGATTTCCCGCAAGATCTTCCCCTTTGACAGATATTGAAACTGTTTCAGTTTGAAGAGAACTCGGGGGACTCCAAGTAAATGACCATCCAGAAAGACCTACCCCGGTTTGGGTCATTTCAGAGGAAACAATTTCACTTTGGTTTGAAGTTTTTATAATTGAAATCCTTGGAGTAAGCATATCCTCAGAAAAAACAGCAGAGAATGTAATTGAACTAGAGCCACTAATAATGTAGTTATCATCCCCATCAGATTCTGAAGCCGTAAAAGTATTTAATAGAGGTTTTACATTATCAATCGTTAAAGTGATACTTTCAGAGCCAGAATAGGAATTACCTGCCAGATCCGTTCCAGAAACAGTTAAACTAACATGCTTGAGTGTAGAGCTTACTGGCCATGAGTATGACCAGGTGTTAGAAGTACTATTACTCAAATTTAATGGCACATTATTAACTAATTCGTCACCAATAAAGACTACATCTACATTTCCACCTGAACTTGAACTTCCTGGGGTAAAGTCCGGAGAAGTAGAAAAATATACCCAGCTATCACTTTGACTATTTAAACTGGTTAAAGTGTAAGTAACCCCTGAAGATAATACTTTTATTTTTTTACCAACAAGTGATTGAGAACTTCTTGTAAGATCGTCAAACCTATTGTTACTTATCAAAACTCCTATTTGATTGGACGAATAATCTGCTATATGGATGGTTTTTGCATAATCATTCTCTTTTACTGAAATGGTAGGAGAGGCGGCCATGGCCTCGGAAAAGGTTGCATTAATTGTTACGACTGATGAAACCTGGGATTGGGGAGAAAAAACAGTATTGGTTGGACTTGAGGAGAGTGAGACTGTGGGAGGGGTAGTATCAAGGATCGTATTTGTAATAGTTGATCCATTTTCTGTACTATAAATTGTATTACTATTGAAAGCAAAATCAGCTCCTGCTGCTATATCTTCTGGTGATTTCCAATACAATTTTAATTGTGCTCCACCCACTCCTTGTTCATATCTAATTCTAAACTTATATGATGTTCCTGCTGTTAAGTTTGAGATATCAACTGTTCTAGCTCCATTACCTAATCCTATGTTTGTATTAGTAAGTGTTCCATCATCGTTTGCATCAAACCAAAAATCACTTCTATCATCTGAAACTAATTTGAATCTGTAAGTACCTGATGTTGGTGGAACAAAATAAGCTTCTATTATCCATCCAAAGTTGTTAATACTCCAATATGGTAACTTGTTTGTTGCAGGCCAAGTTAAAGCTTTAGTTGCTGTATCTCTACCCCAATGTGTCCAAGTAGTAGTATTTTTATTTGCATAATCAAACATAGCATCAAAATCAGAAGAACTGGCTGGATGGGCATTATATTCAGAATTATTATTGTTATTAGCATAATCATTAATCTTAAATGATTTATAAGTTACTGCATTAGGTCCATCATTAACTGCTGAATTGAAAAATTGATAACTCCCTCTTGCGGTACCCGTTATTGAGTTACCACTCAAATCGTTAATTGTTGAACCACTCCCTTCATTTAATTTGTAATATAATTTAAGAGTTGAATTTGTGTTGAGAGTTGAATTTTTATAATAATTAATTTCACTTTGAGTTCTTTCAGAGTCCCAAAAACGAATATCGCTCATTTCACCATCAAAAAAATTTGAAGGATTATCAATTCCATTCCAAATACTTGCTCCTATGCCAATTGGGTTTGTAGTGGATGTAAGGCCATACCCCCCTGAAGTCCAATTTTCTGAGTTGTCTAGATTTCCATTAATATAAATCCTTATCCTTCCGTCGGATTTATCGTTTGTAAATGCAACATGATACCATGTATCTGTTGAAATTTTGGAAGATGATCTTACGTCAGACCAATTTCCATGATAGTCTCTTCTAAACCTTCCTTCAAGATATAAAGAGCCATTTATATTTAAAACATACAAACTCCAGTCATTTTTTTTGGAAAAAATATAATCTCTATTGGGAGAAGTGATGTTTCCAGAAGAAGAGCCAGAAGGTGGAGCATTCTCAATTTTAATCCAACCTTCAAGAGTAAATTTATCTGAAGTAAATTTGAGATCATTAATCCCCGCAGGTATAGTAATGTAAGAATCTGATCCATTAAAATCTAATGTTGTAGAGTAAGTTGAAGACTGACCAAACAGATAAATCGGGATAAATAAAAGAAATAAAAACTTCCGCCAAAAGTGATCCATAAGCATAAATTTTTAAACTTGAAAAATTGACACCAATAAATTTACTAAATTAACAATAGTGTAGTTAGTACCGTCAGATAAATCATTAAATGGGGGAGAATTAAATTTCAAATAATCTGCACTGCCTCCAAATTTGAAACTAAAATAGCCGTTTGAATCGGACACATGAGTTACATCATTAACAATCCTAAGGTTATTACCACTTGAACTGAGATCATTTATTTCAATGCCAGTACCATTGTAGCTCGATGGCCTGTTGGCATCTATATCTAAAACTAAATTTGCAGAGAGTTGTGGGTAGGCAAAAAGGCAAAAAAAAACAGTAAATAACTAAAGATGTTCAGTATATCACTTTTGTTTGTTGACATTTTACTATGATTGGATTCAAATACAACTAAAACAAATATAATTAAAATTCAATCATTAGTGTTTTTTTAACATAATACATCAGTCACAAAAAAATCAGTTAAACTTAAACATCTATATTTAAAGGATTAAAATATCGGACAGTTCAAGACTGTCATGGTGCTTCCGCTGAAGTAACAATAAATTTTCAAATAGATTTTTGACTGTATTTCTATGTCTTATTTTGTTTGAAATATCGTGCTGTTCCAGTGGGTCATTTTTCAAATCAAAAAGTAGTATTTTTTTGATTTTTGGATAAACAATCAACTTGTACCCATCTTTCCTTATCATGCGTTGAGAATCCATGTATGCACCATAAATTCCATTGGGATAGGGTGGGGAGGTTTCTTTTCCTTTCGCCAAACTTAAAAAGCTTTTAAAAGCAATGGATTGTGATGGAGAAGCACTTCCCAATTCCAAACTCGTGGCCATGATGTCTTGCAAGTAAACTTCATGATCAATACTCTGATTCTTGGGTATATCCGGCCCCTTCATAATCAGAGGTACTCTAATACTGTGGTCAAACATACTTTGCTTTCCCAATAGCCCGTGTTTTCCGACAGATAAACCATGATCGCCAGTAAAGAAGATGTAGGTGTTGTTCACCTTTCCCGAGGCTTCCAATGCATTTAAAATTTCACCAATTTGCACGTCCAGATGGGAGATGATGGCATAATATTCTCTGATGTGTGTTTTGATGGCAAATGGGGTTCTAGGAAAAGGAGCTAATGCTTCATCTCTAAGGATTTTGGAGTTTCCTATGGCATCTTTGTATGGATATTCAGGAAGCCAGTTATCAGGCAGTGGTATTTCTTCCAAAGGATAGCGATCCAAAAAAGATTGAGGAGACTGTCTTGGATCGTGGGGCGCATTGAAAGCCAAATACATAAAAAAAGGACCCTCTTTTTCACCGGATTGATTCAAAAAATCCAAGGCATCATCTTTGATGACCTCACTCCAATGTTTACCTCCTTCCCAAAATCCACCATTGAGTGAATCGGCAGCTTTCCATGCATCCACTTGACCTTGTTTGGGTCGATCATAACCTTTTCGACCCTCTTTTTTAAAGAAATCTCTTGGCATACCGGGTCGGATATTTCGAACCGTTTGAAAAATCTTTTTGGGATCAACCGGCACATGCCATTTTCCGGTCATATATGTCTGGTAGCCTTTTTGCTCCATTAGCTTAACCCAACTGTGTTCAGTAGCCTCCAAGTTTTTTTGATTGTGCCATTGATCGCTTAGCGCCTTGGCATTCCATATGGTTTTACCCGTGATAATCATGGCTCTGGAAGCTACACAAACAGCACCATTCCATCCCCCCATATTAAATGCCTGGGTAAAATGAGTACCATGGCGCACCAGTCGATCTAAGTTGGGGGTTTGGATCACATCATTACCTAAAGCATGGATTGCATCATAGGTGTAGTCATCTGCAAATAAAAATAATATGTTAGGTAGATCCTCTACAGATGCTTTTTTGGATGATGGATTGCAAGAGATCAAAAGGGCAGACAAAAAAATACAAATAAGACTAACCATCTTTTATTGGGTATTGAGATCAAAAACTTTTTCCATTAATATCCACTTTTCTCCAGGCTCTGCTATGGGCAATGATTTTTGATAGGTAGACATCAGCTCTTCCCATTTGACAACATAGGGATTTTGACGGTCCATCTTATTTTTCTTTTCAAAGCTAAAACTCTCTTGAACCACAATGATCATAAAAAGGCGGTCGGCGACATGGAAAATTTGCATATCGTGAATCCCACTGACTTTCATGCTATCAATGATTTCAGGCCAAACTGCTTTGTGGTGTTCGATATATTGATCAATCAAAAATGGGTCATTGACCAAGTCCAGAGCCAGACAATATCTTTTCATTTTAGGATTGATTTGCTACGTTCCTGCCATAATAGGCTATAAATAGAAAACACAACAGGGGTAGTAGAAAAGAAAAATTGACTTCAGGTACCCCCAAGATTTTCATGTCACTGACACCGTTTCCTCCCAGATCGATGATCATTCCCTGTAACTTTGGCATAAGAGCACCTCCAACTATAGCCATGACCAAACCGGCAGCTCCAATCTTAGATTCTTTTTCATCCAAGTCCTCAAGTGCAATTCCATAAATAGTGGGAAACATAAGCGACATGAAAAAGGATATGCCCACTAGGGAATACAGCCCGAAAATTCCTTCAATAAAAACAGTTCCCAAAACACATACTCCTGCCATTACAGCAAATTGTAAAAGGAGTTTTCCTGAATTGACGAATCGCAGTAGGTAGGTACCGATGGCCCTGCCAATCAGGAAAACAATAAAGCAGATGAATTGATAGTTGGCGGCATTTTCACTCGAAATACCAAGGGCCTCAGCATATTGATAGATGTAGGTCCAACACATGATCTGGGCCCCAACATACAGTACTTGTGAGATGACACCGTTCCGATAATTAACATTTTCAAGAAGACTTTTAAATGTGGCACTCAGTGGTGCCATTTCTCCATCGTCTTTGGCCTGAGGCATTTTGGAGACCGCGATCAAGACAAACACTGCCATAACAACCAATCCCAAAATGACATAAGGATCGCGAATGACCATCAGATCAGCAGTTCGGATCATTACCTTTTTGGTGGTATTGAGTGTACTGAAATCCGCAATGTTGTCGGATTGTAATTTTTTTAAAACAAATTGTTGTGCGACCAAAAGGCCTAGAATGAGCCCCAATGGATTAAAAGCTTGAGCTAGATTAAGCCTCTGGGTAGCGGTAGAACGATCACCCATAGCCAGAATATATGGATTTGCAGTGGTTTCCAAAAAAGCCAGTCCAAAGGTCAGGATGTACAATCCCAGACAGAAAAACCAAAATTGTTCTGTAATGGCTGCAGGATAAAAAAGTAGCGCCCCGACGGCATAGAGTGCCAAGCCAATTAGCACACCTACTTTGTAGGAATATTTCCTAACAAACAATGCTGCCGGCAGGGCCATGCAAAAATAGCCTCCGTAAAAAGCCATTTGAACCCAAGCCGCTTGTGAATTGGATAATTCAAGCACTTTTTTAAAAGCTTGCACCATAGGATCTGTCACTGCATTGGCAAACCCCCATAGGGCAAATAGTGAGGTGATGAGGATAAAGGGCAGCAAGACTTCTTTTGTTACAACGGTTTTTTTCATAATGATGTGTTTAGTGATCTATCCAAATGAACATAACCACCATCGACATACACCAATTGGCCTGAAGTATGGCTGGATTTTTCAGACAGTAAGAAAGCTACCGTATTGGCAATTTCTTCTGGTGTGGTCATTCTTTTTTCTAGAGGGATTTTACTTTCGATTTGATTTAGTTTTTCTTGAGGATTGGGGAAGGTATTGATCCATTTTTCATAGAGTGGAGTATAACTTTCAGCGACCATAACGGCATTGACTCTTATCGAATGTGGAAGTAATTCTACCGCCCACTCACGCGTAAGGGCATTTCTTCCTCCACAGGCGGCAGCATAGGCCGAGGTTCCGCCTTGACCGGTGACAGAGACCTTTGAACCAATATTGACTATAGCTCCCTTATTTTCTTTAAGACAAGGCAAGCAGGCCTGAGCCATGATGTAGTAATGGATAAGGTTTTTTTTGAGAGAATTTATAAATTGCTCAGCATCCCCATTTTCAAGTCCTACAACATCATTGACTCCGGCATTATTGACCAAGCCATGTATCGTTCCAAATTCGGAAATGGCCTTTTCAACGGCATCCTGTCCTTGTTTGGGATCGGTTAATTCTGCAAATGCATAAGAACACTTGCCCTCTTTTTTTTCAATTTCTTCAACGGTTTCAAGTATACTCTTTCTATCCCTGCTTACAATAAAGGGAATGGCTCCTTCATCTGCCAACACATGAGTAATGGCATGGCCAATTCCTTTTGACCCTCCTGTTACTATGAAAACCTTGTCTTGGAGTAATAGATTCATTTTTTAAAGCTTATAAAAATTGCGGGCGTTTTCTCCCATTATTTTATTTTGATCAATAGGCTTGAGTTCCTTTAAGAATAGCTCAATAATTTTGACAACATGCTGATAGCTACCCGCCAATAAACAAACAGGCCAATCTGACCCATACATCAATCGATCAGGACCGAAAGCCTCCAAAGCTTCCGAAAGGTAGTTGTCAAAATCTTTGGCTTGCCAATGGTTCCAATCCGCCTCTGTTATCATTCCTGACAATTTACAATAAACGTTTTTATGCTTTGCCAACTTTTTGATGTGGGATGCCCATTCCTCAATTTTTTGATCTTTGATGTAAGGCTTCGCGAGATGATCCAATACAAAAGGCTGGTCCGGATTCTTTTCAACCATTACAATCGCTTCCTCCAGCTGATGCGGATAAATTAGGATATCGTAGGTCAGGTTAAAATCCTTTAACTGGCGAATTCCCCTTAAAAATGAATCTTGCAACATAAAACCTTCTTTTTCAGCTTGTACGACATGTCTTACCCCCTTGAACAGCGGATTTTTTGAAAAAAATTCCAGCCGATCTGAAAGCTTATCGTCTCGCAAATCTACCCAACCTACCACGCCCTTTACAAAAGAATTTTGCTCTGCCAGATCCAATAAAAATTGGGTCTCAACTTCTGATTGGTCTGCCTGAACAGCCACACAGCCATCCATTTGATTTTGTTCGAGTAGTGGTTTTAGATCTTTTGGCAGAAAATCTGTTGCAATTTTTTGCATGCTGGAATCAATCCATGCGTCCCGAACGGGGTCGAATTGCCAAAAATGTTGATGGGAATCTATTCTCATGGGACTGATTATATTTCTTTTCCCTTGATTTTAAAAGTCCAAGCTATTTCACCCGATATGTCCTTAGGTATTTGAATGATCAAGCCTTTGTTTTCGTTAAAAGTCCATATCAACTCTTCTTTATAACCCAACAACTGAATGTTGCTGTTTTCCTCGGGTTGAATGTGGTGGATGACCAGTTTTTTTTGAGGTTGTTCCAATGCTATGACATAGTAATCCGACTTGTTTTTCTTTTTTGTAAAACGAATACCTTCTCCTTGTTTGAAAACTTTTTCTAGTTTTTGGGTGGCATAGATGGCTTCACCATTGACTTCAAGCCATTCGCCCATTTTTTCCAGGCGTTCTATACTGGATGAGGGGATCAATCCCTCTGCGGTTGGCCCAACATTCAAAAGGTAATTACCTCCCTTGGCTGTTATGTCCACTAGATTATGGATCAACATTTCCTCTGACTTCCAATTGTTGTCAAGGGACTTATAACCCCAAGTGTCGTTCATGGTCATACAAGATTCCCAATCCATGGAAGCGGTTCCTTCAAGAATTTCTTGTTCAGGTGTTCCAAAATCTCCTGCGTATTTTTGATCTTCGCGATTCATACCTGCCATCCCTTTTCTTCCTTTATCTACACGATTGTTGATGATCAGACTGGGTTTAAGGGTTCTCATGTATTGGTACAAATCCAATCCCATTTCGTGGGTATAATCATTGATCCATTCACCATCAAACCACAAAATATCCGGATCGTAATTGTCGACCAATTCTTTGAGTTGTGGTTTGAGATAGTTTTCAACAAATTGGGGGAATTCTAAATTGGGGTGGTTTCGGTAATCGTATTCTGGTTCGCTATTGGCTTGAGCTTGGGGGTGATGCCAATCCATAATGGAGTGGTACAAACCAAATTTGATGCCTTGGGCTTTACAGGCTGATGCCAAAGACTTTAGAATATCTTTCCCATAGGGAGCAAAATCAACAATGTCATATTCCGACACCTCGGAATCCCATAGTGCAAACCCATCATGGTGCTTTGAAGTGATGACCACGTATTTCATACCTGCTTTTTTCATGAGTTTTGCCCATTCCTCAGCGTCGTATTTTATGGGGTTGAACTGTTTGGCATATTTTTCGTAATCCGCGATAGGGATTTGGGCATGGCGCTGAATCCATTCTCCTATTCCTTTTGTTTTGAAACCATTGTGAATACCTGCAGGCACAGCATATACCCCCCAGTGGATGAACATTCCAAAACGGGCCTCACGCCACCAATTCATTCGTTGGTCAAAATCTTCTTTGGATTCCTTTAGGTAGTCTATAGTAGTTTCATTTTTAACTTTTGGTGTGTTCTGACATGACCAATTGTAGGTAATGAGGCAGACTAACATAACGATGACTGGTTTTTTGAGTAGCATCATTTTAGCTTTTATTTACTGTTTAGGTTCTTACTTTTTGACGGGCAACGCCCAGGCCTTTTATACCCAATTCCATCTCGTCTCCCCCTTTGAGAAACATTTGTGGATCCAGACCCAATCCAACACCAAAAGGTGTTCCGGTTGAGATGACATCACCAGGGAGTAGAGTCATAAATTCACTAATATAACTGACCAGTTTGGGAATCCCGAAGATCAAATCAGAGGTATTACTGTCCTGCATGATTTTACCATTCAATTTCAACCATAAATGGAGGTTGTGAGGGTCTTCGATCTCGTCTTTAGTCGCCAAAAATGGTCCCAAAGGAGCAAAGGTGTCACAACTCTTACCCTTAACCCATTGCCCAAGTCTTTCTAATTGGTATTCTCTCTCGCTAATGTCGTTGTGTAAAACATATCCAGCCACATGATCCATGGCATTTTCTTCACTGACATAACTGGCTTTGGCTCCGATGACGATCGCCAGCTCCACTTCCCAATCTGATTTTTTGCTGTTTTTGGGAAGGATCACTTCATCAAAAGGTCCCACTATAGCTGAGCTTGCCTTAAAAAAAAGTACTGGTTCACTGGGAACTTCCATACCGCTCTCTTGGGCGTGTTTGGCATAATTTAATCCCACACAAACAATTTTTGAAGGTCTGCAAATGGGAGATCCCAATCGGATATCATCGCCTATAGGTGGACATTTATCTTGATGAACGGACAGCCAACCTTTGAGTCTTTTTAGCCCTTCTGAGCCAAAAAACTTTTCGTCATAATCCGAACCGAAGGCAGAAACATCTATTTTTTGACCATTGTCGAGTTGAACACCCGGTTTTTCGCTTTCTACTTTTCCAAATCTAATGAGCTTCATATTAAATTTTAATTTCCATTGAGTTTTATAAACCCCCCATCGATGGGGAAGTCTGTTCCTGTAATAAAAGAGGCTTCATCACTGCAGAGGTATAAGACCAAATCAGCGATCTCTTGTGGTTTTGCCATTCTTCCAATAGGCTGGGTCTGAGAAAGATTGTCAAACATTTCTTTTTCCTTACCAGGGTAATTTCTTTCTAAATAATCATCTACAAATGGAGTATGGACTCTTGCAGGAGAGACGCTGTTGCAACGTATGCCATCCGAGAGGTAATCTTTGGCGATGGCATTGGTCATGGCCGAAACCGCTCCTTTAGTTGTGGTATAGGCCAATCGCTCCTTAACAGCAATATGAGAAACGATGGAAGCCATATTTACGATGACACCACCTTTGTTTTTCATCCTAGGTAAAATGGCTTTTACACAATTGAATACTCCCTTGACATTGACTTGATACAATCGATCAAAATCCTCCTCTTTAGTCTGTTCGATGTTTCCTACAAAACCAATTCCGGCGTTATTGACCAAAATATCGATGTTCTTGGGTAAGTAGGCCAATGATTTGTTAAGTTCGTCCCCTTGGGTGATGTCTGCTAAAATGGTATGGATCTCTGTTTTTTTATAAGATGGATTTTCATTTAAGTCGACGATGAATACCTCTGCTCCCTTTTCATCTAAGGTTTCTGCTATGGCTTTTCCTATACCACTGCTTCCTCCTGTAACAACTGCCTTTTTTTCACTCAAATCAAACTTCATGGGATTATTTTAAATATTGATTAATGTCTTTGCCCTCCATTAACCACGACAAATTAAATCTTACTATTTTACCACCTCCATAGGCATTGATATTGTCTTTAGTTCCTGTTTCATATAATAAATATATGTATCCCTCACTGGGAGTATTTTTTCTTCCTACGGCCAAAGAGGAATACTTAAAACCGTCCTCCTCAACTAGTTTCTTGACAGGCCAAGATTTCCCACCATCAAAACTCAACCATACAGTCCCATTTTTACGACCATTGTTGGATTCAATATTACTAAAGATCAAAATATCACGACCTTCGAAGGGCAGTCGATCCATACCGGCCATTAAACCATAGTCTCTATTTTGCTCACCGTCGGGTAATTCTTCACTGACATAAAGATCTTCCCAGCTATGTCCTCCGTCTTTACTACTGGCAATGTGACGCATTCTTGGATTTAATCCATCTGTTGAAAAATGTCTTCTCGAGTTGTAATAAATTGTTCCATCACTCAGTTCAACAAGCGCTGCCTCTCCCGTGCCTTTAGCTGGGAAAGGATTACTTGTATGCCAAGTTTTTCCTCCATCATCACTATAAATTGCATTTGTGTATTGTCCTTTCCACATTTTTTCTTTTGCTGATGAATACATAAATTTCCTTTCAGAACTATTATTAGCATTGTAAAATCTCGTGGGTCTGATCAACCTTCCCCTAAATTTTCCACTTTTCAATGAAATTCCATGTTCATTCATATGCATTGAGGGGATTATTCCGTTTCTATCAGGTAATATATCAATCTCAAACCGATCCCATGTTTTTCCTGTGTCCCTGCTTTTGTAACATTTTATGGTAGAGGGAGGGTGTTCTTTTTCAACAAATGTGATGAGATCACCACTGTTTTCGTCTAGCGTAAGACCACCGCCATTGATACCCAGGCCAATGGTTACTTCATTTTCCCATAAATCCCCACCATCAATACTTCTCCGGCTCACACAGTTTTCCTTTCCCCAAGTAGCAATGATTGATCCGTCTTTAGCAACAACGACATTGGGAAATCGTTCTCCTTCAAAAAGCATTTGTTTTTCAAAGAATGGTATTTTTTCAAGGGCTTTGGAAATTTCATTGTCCGGAGGCAATGAAAAACCCATCAATAAAAGAATCATAAAAATAAGTCCAGTGTTTTTCATACTTTTAAATCTGTGTTAATTGGGGGACATTTAATCATTTTTTTTGAATATTTATCTTGGCTGATATCAACCCCTCTGTCCAGTATTCATGGCGTTGGATCCATCTAAATTTTCACTGGTGGAAAAACGAATGTCTTTGGTCTCAATTCCAGTGATTATAAGATCAGTCATTTATTTCAGTTTTAAAGGTAATGGGGATTAAAATTTCATTTCTTCGGTTTATGATTTTATAGGGACTGTTGTAAACCAGAATTTTTGGTAAACCCGAAGGAATTATTTTTTCTTTTTGGAGCAGTTGCTCAAGTATTTCGGTATGCTCTTTTTCTTTTGATGTGCTGGTGTATCCCGAATATTTGATGGCGGCAAAATAGCCTCCTTGATCTTCAAAAACGCTTAGTGATGCATCATTGGGTTGGGGGGTGTTGTCATCAGTAAATTTTTTGGGCAATACAAAGGCCATTGAACTTTCTCCTGTTTTTTTCTCCATGTGAACGGGAGTGGTCATGGCAATTTTGGTATTGTTGGCGTTGTTTCCTGAAATGTATCCAAAAAGCTTTCCAAAACCGGACCCTTGATTGCTGGCAGTGTGTTTGGCCATCATCACAGGGGGATAAAAGCGTATTTCCGCCTCTGCAATCTTGTGGATTACACTGTAAGATTGCATTTCAGTTTGTGCCATAACTATAGGAGATAGCATTAAAAAAAACAAAAACCTTTTCATTATTCAGTCGATTCTTTTTTAGAGATTTTCACCATACGACCATCCTTTTCTTGTAGGTTCCTTGATGTATGCATCAATGTCTGGACGATTGGTAATTTTCATGTTATCGGCATCGTATTCGATTTTAGCAGCAAAACGTTGTGCCAAAACACCTACCAAGGCCATTTCAGTCAATTCGGTAGCATAACCAAAATGAGATCCGGGAAGACTATTGTTTTTGATGGCATCGACCCACTCTTGAACGGGACCTTCTTCATATACCCTTGGTATTGTTTTTTTCGGTGGGTTTTTTTGGAAGGCTTCCCACTCTTCGGGGGAGACTAATAGTCTGGGATTGTTGGGCCTTCCACCGGTGAGCAATGTTTTTTTATCACCGATCATGATCATCCCCGAGCGGTCAAACTCCTGGATCCCCCATTCGGGTCTGATCTTCGGCTTCTCTCCTCCTTCATACCATTTTAGGGTTACGGGAGGTTTATTACCTCTTGCACCAAACTGATAATGGGTTACCGATTGATCAGCAATAAAATTGTGTTTTGTTCTCGGATTGGGAACTGTGGCTTCGACGGTATGAGGCATGCCCAAATCCAGTGCCCAAAAAGGGCCATCGAGGGTATGGCAAGACCAGTCTCCCAACTGTCCATTTCCAAAATCATAAAAACCCCTCCATGATTTTGGGGCATAGGCCGAATTAAAAGTCCTGTATTTGGCTGGGCCTAACCAAAGATCCCAATCCAAATAGTCGGGTATGGGTTGGACGGGCGGTGGAAAACTTTCCGGTTTTGTCCAGTATTTACCGGGCCCATAATTAAAGGCACCATGCCAGGCATGAACTTCTCTAACCTCACCCAATATGCCTTGATCGTACCACTCTTTTATCAAACGGATACCATTGGTCGTATGTCCTTGATTTCCCATTTGTGATACCACCTTGTAGTATTTCGCCGCTTTTTTCAAAGTTCTCAGTTGCCATACATTATGCGCTAAAGGTTTTTCTACATAGACATGCATGCCCAATTCCATGGCGATCATGGTTGCCGCAAAATGAGTATGGTCGGGTGTGGTAATGATAACGGCATCTATTTCTTTGGCCATTTGATCATACATCACCCTAAAGTCTTTAAACTTTCTGGCTTTTGGGAACAATTTATATCCTGATGCAGCCCTGTTATCATCTACATCACAGAGGGCTACAATATTTTCTTTGGGGACTTTACTCCAATTGGCCTTTCCTCTTCCTCCAACACCAATTACAGCAATGTTGAGACGATTATTGGGGGCGTTTTTTAAAAATTCAGGAATAAAAAGCAAGCCTGTTGAAGCTGCTGTAGTTGATTTTAAGAATGATCTTCGGGAAAGTTGATTCATTGTGTTGATTTTTTTTAAATATATAAATTTTTAAACTATCGATTGGGATTGAAATATTCCATAATTAAATATTTATCTACAGTTTAAAATCAGATGATAATTTAAATTTAAAATAGCGTATGTAAATATTAATTTACAATTAAAGTCTTTCAACTTTTAAAAAGTCTTAAATAGCGTTAAGTTTTGATTATATTGTCGTGGTTAAAATTTTACCAAATTAAATTTTAGTAGTTATGACATCAGTTCTTCAACAATTGGATTGGATCGTTTTGGGGCTTTATTTCTTGGCCCTTGTCGGCGTTGCTTTTTGGGTTTTTATTCAAAAAAACAAAAACACCGAGGACTATTTTTTGGCAGGGCGGAATGTTGGATGGTTCGTAATTGGAGCCTCCATTTTTGCCTCCAACATAGGCTCTGAGCATGTAGTTGGATTGGCAGGTACCGGTTTTGAATCTGGAACCCCCATGGCGCATTATGAATTACATGCATGGATTGTATTGCTTTTGGGTTGGTTGTTTTTACCTTTCTACATAAGAAGCGGTGCCTTTACCACTCCCGAGTTTTTAGAAAGGAGATTTGACAGCCGCTCCCGATGGTTTCTTTCTGTTTTTTCTTTGCTGGCCTATGTCTTGACCAAAGTTTCGATCACCATTTACGCAGGAGGGATTGTAGTGTCAGAATTGTTAGGGATACCATTTTGGTATGGAGCTATAGGCATTGTTATATTTACCGGGGTCTATACTGTCATTGGAGGATTAAAAGCGGTCATCTATACAGAAACACTGCAGACCATTGTTTTAATTTTTGGTTCGGTGATCATCACTATTTTGGGACTTAATGAAGTTGGTGGTTGGGGACAATTACGAGAGACAATTACAGCAGTCAGTCCAGATCATTTTAATATGTGGCGGCCTATTTCTGATCCCAATTTTCCTTGGACAGGACTTTTGATTGGTGGTACCATTGTAGGAATTTGGTATTGGTGTACAGACCAATATATTGTTCAACGAACTTTAGCCGCAAATAATATCACTATTGCAAGAAGAGGGGCCATTTTTGGGGCCTATCTAAAACTATTACCCGTTCTGATTTTCCTCTTACCCGGAATTATTGCTTTTGCTTTGACCCTTCAACAACCCGATGTTTATGTTGTAGAGAGAGCAGATCGCGCTTTTCCAATGCTGGTAAAAACCCTTTTGCCTGTTGGGCTTAAAGGATTAGTCGCGGGTGGATTGATGGCTGCTTTGATGAGTTCGTTGGCTTCGGTTTTTAATTCTTGTTCTACTATTTTCACCCTAGATATCTACAAAAAAATTAAGCCCGATATGTCCGAAAAATCTCTTATCAATATTGGTAAAATTGCTACTACCATCATTGTGATTTTGGGAATCATTTGGATCCCCATCATGGAAAAAATTGGAGGGGGGCTCATGTACCAATACCTCCAAAATGTTCAATCTTATATTGCTCCACCGGTAACCGCTGTTTTTCTTCTGGGAATCCTTTGGAAAAGAATGACTTCTGATGCTGCGATTGCAACGCTCATTAGTGGATTGATCTTGCTTGTATTGAGATTGGGAAGTGAGATTTATTTTCAGGAAGAAATTCTATCCGGGGCAAGCGTTTCAGGGGTAGCTTTTGCTTTTGCAACCATCAATTTTGCTCACATGGCTATTTTTATGTTTATTTTTTCGGTCTTTATGTGTGTGACCGTAAGCCTGTTGACCTCCATACCAGATTATGCCTCAATCGAAGGTTTATCTTTTGGAACCATGACCTCAGAAATGAAAGAGGAATATCAAAATTCTTTCAATAGAATTGATTTGATTTTATCCGTCATTCTGATTGGGTTGGTGGTTTCTGTTTTATTATATTTTACCGGATGACTATAAATTTATTTTTATGAAAAATTATGTGTTATCTCTGGATGCTGGTACTACTAGTTCCAGGGCCATTTTGTTTAATCAAAAAGGAAATCAAGTAGCGGTAGCTCAACAGGAGTTTACCCAAATATTTCCCGAAAAGGGATGGGTTGAACACAATCCCATAGAAATATGGGAGACACAAATCAATGCGGTCAAAAACGTTTTAAAAAAGGCCGACATCACCGCTGAGCAGGTTGATTCCATCGGAATTACCAATCAACGGGAAACAACCATTATTTGGGACAGAGCCACAGGAGTTCCTGTATTTAATGCTATTGTATGGCAGGACCGCCGTACGGCTAAAATTTGCGAGGAAATTGCAGCTCAAGGCAAGTCCGATGTTTTTACCCAAAAAACAGGTTTGGTGGTCGATGCTTATTTTTCTGCGACAAAAATCAAATGGATTTTGGATCAAGACCCTGCCCTGAGGGATCGTGCTCGAAAAGGGGAATTAGCTTTTGGTACGGTGGACAGTTGGCTGATATGGAAACTCACCGGAGGCTCCAATCATGTAACTGACGCAACCAATGCCAGCCGCACCATGATCTATAACATTCACAAAAATCAATGGGATCAGGAATTATTAGATCTATTGGATATTCCAAAACCCATGTTGCCCAAAGTGGTTAATTCTTCCGAGATCGTTGGGACTACAAAACCTTCTGTTTTGGGTACATCCATCAGTATTGCAGGGATAGCCGGAGATCAGCAAGCTGCATTGTTTGGTCAATTGTGTCTTCAGCCGGGAGATGTTAAAAATACTTATGGTACGGGTTGTTTTTGTATTATGAACACAGGGGGACAAGCTGTAGCTTCAAAAAATAAAATGTTGACCACCATTGCCTGGCAAATTGACGGTGTGGTTACCTACGCTTTAGAAGGCAGTGTTTTTACGGCAGGAGCATTGGTACAATGGCTTAGGGATCAATTGCATATGATAGCTTCCTCTGCAGATATCGAAGCCTTGGCTGAATCTGTTTCAGACAATGGAGGGGTAACATTTGTTCCGGCCCTGTCCGGTTTGGGTGCCCCATATTGGGATCCTCATAGCACTGGAGCCATTATGGGAATTACCCGAGGAACCAATAAAGGACACATAGCCAGAGCAGCTTTAGAGGCCATTGCCCTTAGATCGAGGGATATTATTATTGAAATGCAAAAAGATGCAGGCGTCGATTTTAAGAGTCTGAAAGTTGATGGTGGGGCCAGTAATAATGATTTATTGATGCAAATTCAGGCCGATTTGATCAATGCCATTGTGATTCGACCTGAAGTTACCGAAACCACCGCTTTGGGTGCTGCATTTTTGGCAGGCTTGGCCACCGGTTTTTGGCCCTCGGTCGATGCGCTCAAAGACCTTTGGGAGGAGGATCAATGTTTTAAACCTGCTGAAAGTCAACGGACAAAAAAAACCATTTCCCTATGGGAAAATAGAGTATCAAGAATTATTACTAAATAATGGATCGGATAAGTAGTATAAAATCCCTCGGGAAGGAAGATCAGTGGGATATTGTCATTATTGGCGGAGGTGCCAGCGGATTGGGTGCCGTAGTTGATGCCGCAAAAAGAGGATACAAAACACTACTGCTCGAAAAAAATGATTTTGCCAAAGGAACTTCATCGAGAAGTACAAAATTGGTTCACGGTGGGGTACGTTACCTTCAGAATGGGGATATTTCCCTTGTCATTGAAGCTTTAAAAGAGCGGGGGATCATGAAACGAAATGCACCTCAACTGGTCAAGGACATGAGTTTTGTCATTCCATTCTACGACTGGTGGAACAGTCCTTTTTATGGCCTGGGTCTTAAGGTCTATGACATGATGGCTGGTAAGATGGGTTTGGGTCCCTCTACACTATTGACCAAAGATGAAACTATTGAACTGATCAACAATGTCAAAAAAGACGGATTAAAAGGAGGCGTCATATATCACGACGGTCAATTTGATGATTCTAGGATGGCGATTACCCTGGCTTTGACTGCTACCAATTTAGGGGCCACCTTGATCAATTATTCTGAGGTAACGGGTTTGTTGAAAGAGAACTATCTCATATCAGGTTTAGAAGTTTTGGATCGCGAATCGGGAGAAAAGTTTACTGTAAAAACCAAGGTAGTAATCAATGCTACAGGGGTATTCAGCGATAAGATCGTTAAACTGGATCAGCCGGGAGCTCGACCCATAATCAGGCCTAGTCAAGGGGTTCACTTGGTATTAGAAAGGGTCTTTTTGGATGGCCCCCATGCCATCATGATCCCTCACACCAGTGATGGGAGGGTTTTATTTGCTGTACCATGGCACGATCATGTGGTGGTGGGAACGACCGATACACCTATCGATCGTGCGGATGAAGAACCCAAAGCATTAGAGGAAGAGATTGCCTTTATTCTCAGCAATGCCTCACAGTATATGACCAAGAAGCCTAAACGAGAAGATGTTAAAAGTGTTTTTGCCGGATTGAGACCACTGGCGGCTCAACAGGGAGATTCTACTCAAACCAAAGAAGTATCTCGTCACCACAAGGTTAATGTTTCTACCAGTGGATTGATCAGTGTTTTGGGAGGGAAATGGACCACCTACAGAAAAATGGGGGAAGATACCATCAACACTGCTTCGCTGGTGGCCGGCTTGAAGGAACAAAAGTGCAAAACCAAAAAACTATTGCTCCATGGCTATGATGAAAATACTGACATAAATGACCCTCTTCATGTTTATGGGGCTGACCGACAGAAGATCATTTCGATGGGAAAACCTAGGGACAATGACTCCTTATCTGATAAATTTTATATTAGTAAAAATTTAATTCTTTGGAGTGTCGAAAATGAAATGGCCATTCACATAGAAGATGTCTTGGCACGAAGGGTCAGGTGTTTGTTTTTGGATGCCAAAGAGACCTTAAGAATCGCGTCTGAAGTGGCTGAGATTATGGCAACTGCCCTTCAAAAAGATGATGAATGGATTACTAAGGAACTTAGAGATTTTAAAACCATAACACAAAACTATATATTATGATTGATCCTTATATCGCCGAATTTATCGGCACTTTTTTCCTTCTTTTATTGGGTGTCGGGGTGGTGGCCAATGTAAGCCTTAAAAATACGATTGCCGAAGGGCAGAGCCCCTGGGTTTTAATTACCAGTGCCTGGGGTTTTGCAGTTTTTGTTGGAGTTTTCATTACTGGTCAATTCAGTGGAGCACACCTCAATCCTGCCGTTACCGTTGGTTTGGCTGTTGCAGGAAAGTTTTCTTGGACTTTGGTTCCGGGCTATATCATTGCCCAAATTTTGGGGACCATGATGGGCGGTTGGGTATGTTATCTGATCTATATTGATCATTACCGTCTTACCGAAGACGAGGGAGTGGTTCGCAGTACTTTTTGTACCGGCCCTGCAATCAGAAATTTTAAAAACAATTTTTTTAGTGAATTCATCGGTACTTTTGTTTTGGTTTTTGGGGTAATGTTCATCGCAGCTCCAAATATAGAAATCGAAGGTATTGTCGTAGAGAATTTTGGTTTGGGTGCCTTGCAAGCATTGCCGGTAGCCATTTTGGTGTGGGTGATCGGTATAGCATTGGGAGGAACAACAGGTTACGCCATTAATCCTGCGCGGGATTTTGGCCCCAGATTAATGTATCAGATGTTGCCCAGAAAAAACAAAGATGCCGATTGGTCTTATGCTTGGATTCCTGTTTTGGGACCGTTAGCAGGAGGTGCTTTGGCTGGATTTGCCTACACTTTGCTTATCTAGTTTGGAGGTAAAGCATCTTTTACCCGCTCTGGATAATCTGTGATGATCCCATCTACCTCTAAGGTCAACATTTTTTCAATATTCTTTGGATCATTGATGGTGTAGGGAAAAACCTTATACCCTGCGTGCTGTATTTTCTTGACATTTATTTCATTCAAGGATTTGAAATCCGGATTGATGGCTTGAGCATTCACTTCCCGGGCAATAGGCAATGCATCCAAAGGATCATCACCGGTCAGCAAGGCTATTGGAACCTCTTGATTCAATCGATAAAAGTGTTTGAGTTCTTCCCAGTCAAAACTCGATATGATGAATTGGTCTGCCGTCCATTTTTTTTGCTCTAAAAGGGGGGTCAAAATTTTATGGGTGGGTTGTGCTGTTCCACCGCCTTTTAATTCAATATTTAAAAATACTTTTCCATCGATTAATTCCAACACTTCCTCAAGGGTGGGGATCTTGTATTCTCCCAAAACGCTTATTTTATTTATCGAATCGTATTCCAGGCTTTCGATGTAGCCCTTGGCATTGGTTAATCGGTCCAGTTTTTTGTCATGAAAAACCACCAGTTCACCAGATTTACAAAGGAATATATCGATCTCAATTCCGTCAACTCCTAATTCCATGGCCCTGGCAATAGAGGGAAGGGTGTTTTCAGCTACATGACCTTTGGCACCGCGGTGTCCGATGATGATCGGCCTACTTGGATGAGTGCATTGTAAGTTCATATTTAAAATAATGATTAAACACAAGAATTTGATTTTATAAAAAAAAATAGGATGGGATAATGATTTTCTATTTGACATTTTAATGTGATTCAACTTAATTAATTTCAAGGAGATGTTTAAAGGGGGTATGCCCGTTGATATAAACTGTATTTCCATAGGGTTTTTCGTGCATTCCTCTCATGGTTCCCCACTGATGCTCAATTTTTCCGGGACCGAAGGTAATGACACTGTCATCTTTTGTATAAGTTCCCCATCCTTCTTTTAAAAAATACGAATCTGACCTATTTTGATCCGAAATGACTCCGGAGAGTTTACCTCCCTTTCTAAAATTCATTTCTAAAGAAACCAGTATATGCGCTGTTCCGTTCACTTCAACAGCCACTTGAATTTTTTGATCAAGCGTGGTGATGGTTATTTTATAGTGAATGACTTGTGGCTCCGACAATGTCCTTTCCGCACGGGGCATTTTACTGTAAACCCCATCTCCAATAATTTTATCCAAAGGAAAAGGCTGAAAATAACCGTGCTTTACGGATTTGGTAAGTATGATCTGATTGTTATTGACTTCGACATTTTCTGCCGTAAACTGCCCCCTCGATCCAAAAAAAGTTGAACCCAATCTCATGGACTGTAGGACAGTCGACCCCTTGATCAAGGATAAAAAAGTGGGATTGTTCTCGATGATTGAGACATCAAAGCTGGATTGTCTGATTCTAAAAACTCCTGAATGTTTGAATCGTTTGAAATATCGGTCGGGAAATTGTGTTGCCGAAATCCGTTTTTTTCTGAAAGATTTATCCTCTAAAAGATAGGGGATAAAAGGTATTAATTTATGGGTTAAATGATTTTCGATAAAATCACAAACGGCTGCATAGACAGGGTTTTTGTCTCTATAGGAAAAGTACAGATAGCTATAGTAGTACCCTGCCACATCACTAATTTTGTCACTGTCCTGCCTGCCACTGGCATCTGTCAATACTTCTCCTCCGGGCTGAATATAATAAAGCGTCATATCGAGATTTTTACGCGCTACATCGAGTAAGTCATTTCGATTCAGCAAACGCCCCATGGTAATAAACATTTCATCGCAAACTGGTGAGTAAGACCCCACACTTCTTTCGGTGTACTGCCCGTCGGGATCGAGATCAATACCCTCTTTTAACCATACATCAATTCTATCAATCAATGCATTGGAGGGGAAAAATGAGTTAATTCTTGCCAAGGCAGAGCAGATGACCCATCGATGGTTGGCCGTATGGGCACCTCCAGCCAAAAGACATTTGGATGTTTTTTTTAAGAAAATTTCAAAATAGGAAATTAGATTGCCCAATCGAGCTTGTTTTAAATTTTTTAAAATTATATATACAGGACTAAGATAGTTGACAAAAAAAGCGGTATCCGGGGTAGAGTGAAAATTGGTACTGTGCAAATCAATGGTACCGTCTTCGTGTTGAACTTCAACAATACACCTCATCGCTTTTGTCATTACTTTTCGTAATCTATCTGAAAGATAGAACTTTGAAAATGGGGATGCATAGGCGCTGGAAAGCTTGATCACAAAATTCATTGTTGCATGTGCATGGGGTACCTCGTAGATGTCTTTTACTCCACCATCCCAACGGCTATCAGGATCACTGATCTGTTTTAATAACAAGGACTCAATGATACCATCATTGAAAGAGGAGAGTTTTTTTAATAGTTCGTCACCTATTACATCAACCTCATTAGTCATTAAGAAGTTACTATTGAGGGCCATTAAACTAAAAGCCAATCCTGAATTTTTGATAAAATTCCTTCGACCATTTATATCATTTTTCATTATTTGGAAACATTGATACCCAAAATTACATATATTTTTTTAGGTCGAAGGTTTTAAGCTTGCCTTTAAAATCAGACAAATGGGTATCTTTAAGAAAACCATTATTTAATAACATTGAAACATAAAATAGGGAACATGATTTTTCAAAAAGAAATTAGCCTTCCTCCCTTTCCTCGGGGCTTTCACCTGATCACCGGATATATAAGTGAAGAATTGCCCAAGAAAAGTGGGATGTTGAATGTGTTTATCAAACATACTTCAGCCAGTTTGACCCTAAACGAAAATGCCGATCCAACCGTTAGACAAGATTTTGAGAACCATTTCAATGTAATGGTGCCCGAGTCGGCAAATTATTTTCTTCACACCTTCGAAGGGCCGGACGATATGACCTCTCATATCAAAAGTAGTCTTTTGGGAAGTAATGTCAATATTCCCATCCAAAACGGCCGACTGTTGTTGGGGACTTGGCAAGGAATTTATCTCTGCGAACACAGAAACCATGGAGGAGAAAGAAATTTGGTAATAACTGTGTTAGGGGAGTGATAAATATCCTTTATCAATTAGAGAAAAAAAGTTAAATTGTAGGAATAATATAAACTCCAATGCCTTAATTTTTGGATATTTATTTATTCCTTATTCAGCGGTCGCTTTAATGACCGTGCTGATTTAAGGGAAATATCGATGAACCATTTTAATTTTAACCACTCATGAAAAACATCTTTTTTATAACTGCATTGCTCATGTTGCTGTCCTCATGCAATGAGCCCATGAAAGAGGCAGAAGAATCTCCAAATTTTATTTTCATTTTAGCCGATGATTTGGGTTACGGAGAAATTGGGATACAAGGGCAAAAATGGATCGAAACCCCAAATATCGACCAGTTGGCCCGTGAGGGTATGATCATGACAGATCACTATAGCGGTGCTCCAGTTTGTGCTCCTGCCAGAGCAGTTTTGATGACGGGACTTCATACCGGGAATAATCCTGTAAGAGGAAATAGCGAATGGAGAGAAAGGGGAGAGGTTTGGAGTTTTAAAGCCATGTTTGAAAACCCTAATTTAGAGGGACAACGCCCCATGCCGGATTCCATTATCACCATTGCCAGTGTATTTAAATCGCAAGGATACAAAACCGGAATGGTGGGTAAGTGGGGTCTTGGGGCACCCAATACCAACAGTATTCCCAATAAAAAAGGGTTTGACTTTTTCTATGGCTACAATTGTCAACGTCAGGCCCATACCTTATATCCTTCTCACTTGTGGAGAAACCAAGAAAGGCACATACTCAATAACAAAATTGTGAATAAACAAAGGCTTGCCGCGGACTTGGATCCCAACGATGATACCAGTTATGCTCCCTTCAATCAAAACGACTATGCCCCTACCTTGATGCATCAGGAGGCCATGCAGTTTCTGGAGCGAAATAAAGAACATAAATTTTTCCTATATTATGCCAGTCCGTTGCCGCATTTGCCCTTGCAGGCACCTCAAAAATTGGTTGATCACTACAGACAAAAATTTGGACCCGAGGACCCATATCTAGGTAATTCAGGTTATTACCCTAACCGAACGCCTCGAGCCACTTATGCCGCCATGATCTCTTATTTGGATGAGCAGGTCGGAGAAATTGTAGCCAAACTCAAAGAAATAGGAGAATACGAAAACACCTTTATTATTTTTTCCAGTGATAATGGTCCTACGCATAAAGATAAACAAGCTGATATTCATTTTTTTAACAGCACTGGGATATTTATCAATTCCAAAACTACCGTTAAGGGAAATGTCAACGAAGGAGGGATAAGAGTTCCAACGATTGCCACTTGGCCAAGTAAAATTAAAGCAGGCACACAATCCCATCATGCCAGCGTTTTCTATGACTATTTCGCAACAGTATGTGAAATTTTGGATGTGGAGCCTCCCTATCCGATTGATGGGATCAGTTACTATCCCTCACTTTTGGAAAAACCACAGCAGGAACACGACTATCTGTATTGGGAGTTCCCTGCCTACAGTGGGCAGCAGGCCATCAGGATGCGTTCTTGGAAGGGCTTTAAAAAGAATTTATTTAAAGGAGCCTCTGCCTTGCAGCTTTATGATCTTTCCAAAGACCCTAAAGAGTTAAATGATATAGCGGCTGAGTATCCCGAAATTGTCCAAAAGATGGAAAATTTTATTGATAAAGCGCATACCACCGCTACACTGAAAAAATTTAGAATACCGGTTTTGGAGCAATGATGGCCATTTAAAAAACCAATTTATTTCTCGAAATCTGAGGGGTTGACCCAATGGGTTTTGATCTTTTCTCCTCCCATATGGCGGCTGTAAAAGTTTTTCACATTTTCACCTGAATAGGGATATTGATCAAAGACATCACCATTACCCAGCAACCTGGGGTCACCTTGTTGCTTTAAATCCCCAATCAGTTTGTCTTTCAATGATATTTTTAGTGTAGAATAATTTTCGTCAAAAGATAAGTTTTTTAGGCATTGAGGATCTTTATCAATGTCATATAATTCCTCCGGGGGCCTTTTGCCGAAAGCATAATTCCAATAGGTTGAATCTTTATACTCTCGATTGAGATCCAAAATTTCAGTTTTGGTGGGGCTGCCATCGGTATTCAGGTATCCCGTTTCAGGATTTCCTGCAGGCCAACGTTCCGGTTTAAAATTCTGGCTGTAAAAATAGTTACCCTCTATAATACCCCTCACCGGATAACCCTGGTCATCTTCCCTGCCTACATCATGGCGCTCTTTCCCGATGATCATGTACTCTCTGGGGTGGGTATCGGGAAGGTTCTTAAAAACAGGATCCCAGCTTTTTCCCGAAAAGGGCTTCATGTCATGATTTTCTTCATATACACCGGCCAAATCAAGGAAGGTGGGTGCAAAATCCGAAAAACTGAAATATTCTTCAATGACCCGCCCCGGATTTTTGATGCCTTTACCCCAACGAATGGCCAAGGGCAATCGATTGTCAAATGGATAGACTTGTCCTTTGACCCTTGGAAAGGGCATCCCGTTATCTGAGGTAACCACAATAAGGGTGTTTTCCAATAAATTTCTTTTTTCCAATTCTTCAATGATCTTTACCAGATGTCCGTCAAAATATTCTACTTCAAAAGCATAGTCCAGCATATCTGTACGTACATTTTTGGAGTCTGGCCAAAAATCAGGTACTTGGTCTATTTGATTGATGTTCTTATTTCCTTTATTGGTTCCCACCTGGTATTCATAAGCACGGTGTGGTTCATGTCCGCCTACCCAAAAGAAAAAAGCTTGATCCTCAGATTTTTCATTGAGAAAAAGCTTAAAATTTTCGAAATAGTCCACATTACTGATTAAAGTGGCAGGGGGATCTAATTTCTTTTCATGATAAACCTCTCCGATCAAATTTCTTTTTTTTCCATCTTTCATGGCCACCCCGGGGGCCCATCCTTTTCCTGTTAAGCCGGTTTTATAGCCATTGTTTTTGAGTACCTCCGGAAAGGTGGTGAATTTTTCAGGAAAATAGGGAACGTGGTTGGTCGCTTCCTCCAAAAGCCAACTGTTCCTACCGGTAAGTATGGAGGATCGTGAGGGGGAACATTTTGCGTTGGTGGTATAGGCTTGTGTAAACAATAAGCCCTCTTGGGCTACTCTGTCAAAGCCCGGCGTATTGATCCACTGAGTACCATAGATGCCGGTATGGGGATAGGATTGGTCATCTGAAATAACAAAAAGTATATTGGGTTTTTTTTCATCAATTGAATTACATGTGGTTAAAATAATACTGATCCACAATAGATATATATTTGTATTTTTCATAGGAGTTGGGTTTTGCAATAAAACTTTAAAATACAATTCGTTTGGACAAAATTTGCTTTTGACCTCAAATTAATAAAAACTTTTTTTCCATCCCATTGGCTGATTTTTTTTTACTTTAATTATCTAAAACTTTAAGATTGAAAAAACAAATTCATATTTCAGTCATTGTAATCCAGATGGTAATGATGATTGGGTTATTCTCCTGTGGTTCTGATGATAAGCATTTAAACCCTCCCAATATTGTTTTGATCAATATCGATGATATGGGATGGAATGATGTCAGTTTTATGGGCAGTGAATATTATGACACCCCTCATATTGATGCACTGGCTGATCAGGGATTGGTTTTTACCCAAGGCTATGCCGCATCTGCAAATTGTGCCCCCAGCAGGGCTTCTATTCATTCCGGAAAATGGACTACACGACATCAAATATATACGGTGGCGAATTCTGATCGTGGAAAAGCATCGGATCGAAAATTGATTCCTATCAAAAATACCACAGTATTGGATAAAAAATTTACCACCCTTTCCCAAAAACTAAAACAAAATGGCTACACCACCTGCCATTCTGGGAAATGGCACCTAAGTAATGACCCTTTGGAATACAGCTTTGATCTCAATATTGCCGGAGGGCCACAGGGCGCTCCTGGGAGTTATTACTTTCCATTCGGAAACAAAAAAAAACAGATCAAAGTAGAAAATGGAAAAAGTAAATATTTGACCGATTTGATTATGGAAAAAACTTTGTTGTTTTTGGAGGATGTCAATGGCCCCTTTTTTTTGAATTACTCCCCATATGCAGTTCATACTCCCATTCATCCTGTTGATTCCCTCTTATACAAATATGAAAATAAGCCCCCTTACAAAGGTCAAAAAAATCCAAAATATGCTACCATGGTCGAAAATCTTGACCGTAATATAGGGCTGATGGTTGACAAGCTCAAAAAGCGAAAACTTTTTGACAATACCTTTATCATTTTTACTTCCGATAACGGAGGTTATTACGGAAAAATTACCATGCAAAAACCCTTGAGAGCTGGAAAGGGGAGTTATTATGAAGGAGGGATCAGAGTGCCTTTTTTCTTTGTGTGGAAAAACAAAATCAGTCCAGGGAAAAACACCCAAACATACATTTCCCATCTCGATATTTTCCCCACCCTAATGCATCTTTCAGGGGATGATAGTATGAAAAACAATTTGGACGGTCGATCTCTTTTGCCTTTGTTGGCCCAAAATCAAGTTGTGGAAGAAAGACCTTTTTTCTGGCACTTTCCCATCTATCTTCAAGGTTATGATATCAAAGATAATGAAAACAGAGATTCACTTTTTAGAACACGACCAGGTTCTTTGATCCGGAAAGGGGACTGGAAACTGCACTACTATTTTGAAGATCATGGGATTGAACTTTATAATCTTAAAGACGACATCAGCGAAAGGAATAATCTTGCTGAAATACAAGTAGATAAAAGAGAGGAGTTAGTAGATGAACTTAAAGCTTGGTGGGAAAAAACCGATGCACCCATTCCAACTACCATCAACCCATTATATGCACCTAGATTAAATTGAATAATGAGTTAAAATTTATATAAAATAAAACCCATTTTTCCCATTTTTAAAAATACCATCTATGAAAAATAAAGTTTACTTGATTTTGTTTTTATCGCTTGTACTGATGCGTTGTAAAAAACCATCTCAAGGAAAGATTCAAATGACCTATACCATAGAACAATTTGATTTGGCCAATGACGAGATGAACGTAAACGTCATCATAGAGAATAATAGTTTGATGGATTTAAAAGGTGGAGCCTGGGAACTCCATTGGAACCAGATGAAAGGTTTTGTTCAGGCTGAATCCTTAGCTGAGGGCATAGACTTTGAATGGATCAATGGTGCCCATTATTTTGTATTAAAGTTCGGTAAACAATGGAAGCTTCCTCCTGGCGAAAGCATACAATTTTCAATGCAACAGCAAGGCATAATGGATCGAATCGCCATGGGGCCTGTTGGTGTTTTTATCGTTCAAGAACAGCAAACCACTACGGTAGCTGCACAAATCGAATGGAAACAAGCAAAAGGTTTGGATTCCCTAAAAATTCCTACTGCTCAGGATCGATATGCAACCATGGAGGGTTTAGAAAAATTAGAAAAAACAGAACTGAATTGGATCGTTCCTACCCCCAATCATCTCGTTTTTGAGGGGTCATTTAGAAATAAAGATTCATTATGGTCTGTAGATCTGGATGAACAATTTTCACAACAAAAGAAACGACTCAGCTCTTTAGTTGACAGTATTTTTGAGATCAAAACCGTATGGGATCAAAGTTCCAATGCCAACTTTTTGATCCATTATGACCCGGCCCAAAAAAGCGAATCTTATCAACTCACTATAGCCAAAAATATCATTACGCTTAATGCATCAGACTATTCCGGTATCGTTTATGGCCTACAATCGTTACGACAGATCATAACCACCACAGCCTTGGAAGATATAGAATGGCCTTTGATCAAAGTTGATGATTCGCCCAGGTTTGGTTACCGAGGGTTTTTATTGGATATCGCAAGGAATTTTTATAGCCCTAAAAAGATCAAAGAGGTTTTGGATCTTATGGGTTTATTCAAACTCAACCGTTTGGATTTCAGACTCACCGATGATGAAGGCTGGCGTATAGAAATACCTGATCTCCCCGAGTTGACCGATATTGGTGCCAAAAGAGGATATTCTCTTGGACAAAAAGATCGCCTTATACCGATGTATGGCTCGGGGGCCAATGGAGCAGAAACGGGTAATGGGTATATCAATCGACAAGCGTTTATCGACCTATTAAAATTTGCCCACCAACGCGCCATTAAAATAATGCCTCAAATCAGCTTTCCCTCTCATGCACGTGCCGCCATCAAAGCAATGGATCAGCGGTATGAAAATCCTCAAGTTCATGAGAATAATGATCAGATTAAAAGCTATCAACTCTCCGATCCGGACGATCAAAGTAAATACAGATCTGCACAAAATTACAATGACAATATCATCTGCATCTGTCAAGAAAGTGCCTATCATTTTTATGAAAAAGTTGTAGATGAAATTCTGGCAATGTACAAAGAGGCAGAGGTAACCATTGATCTATTCAGTATAGGAGCCGATGAGCTGCCCTATGGAGTTTGGACAGCCTCACCGATATGTCAGGATTTTATAGCAAACAATACATTGGGTATATCCAATGTCAATGATCTTTATCAATACAATTTAAAAAGACTAAAATCCATTTTAGAAAAAAGAAACTTGACCATGGCAGGTTGGGAAGATATCCTTTTAGACCATTCCGAAAAAAGCCAGGAGGAAACACAAATCAAATCAGAACACTTCAATTATGAGGTGATCCCCTACGTTTGGAACAACAGTTGGGGCGAAGGACGAGAGGATATGATCTATAAATTTGCCAACCTTGGTTTCAAGACAGTGATGAGTAATTCCTCTGCTTTTTATTTTGATATGACCGATGACAAGGATATGGAAAACTTTGGATTGAACTGGTCGGGATATGTGGATTACAGGGATGCCTGGGGAACCGATCCGGAGAATGTATTTGCCAACTACAGTCTCAATAAAAAACACGGTATCACTCCTCAATACATCGTCCAAAAGGAAAAACTTCAAGCCAACAAAAAAAACAATTTATTAGGAGTACAGAGCCAACTTTGGACAGAGACGGTACGATCCGCTTCTATTTTTGATGAGTTATTATCGCCCAATCTCCCTGTTTTTTCTGAGCGCGCTTGGGCAGCTCGACCCCATTGGATGGGTATGAACCGTACTGACGCACAAATCAAGGCCATGAATTTGGATTGGAATTTATTTGCCAATATGTTGGGACAGCGTTCCCTTCCCCTGCTCAATTCAATCTATGTTGACTTAGCCTATGACCTCCCCAAGCCAGGAGCCGTCATTGAAAATGACATGCTCAAAGTAAGTGTGCCTTTTCCAGGACTTAGGGTGCGATATACGACCAATGGACTTGTTCCCAATCAAAATGATAAATTGTATCACAAGCCCATTTCAATCCCTAAAAATTCAAATATCGTACTCAGAACCTTTGATGTTTCGGGTAGGGGAGGCAGGGCCATATCATTAAAATAATTTGTAACAAACAAATATGTACGAATATCATCAAGCTTCGACAGCACTATTAGATCAACTTGTTGAGGCCAATAAAAAAGTTTTACCCAAGGCCATAGCGTGGATGGCAAAAACCAAAATGTTTAAAAGCTGGTCCATGACCACTATACTGGGGGTAACAGGATTGTTGATGGTTATGTTGCTGAGTTTATGGGTATAATTTAAATACCAAATGGATTTTAAAACATAGCAATTCGTATTCCTATAATTATCAAAATCACTCCAAAAAGCCAGTTTAATTCCTTTTGATAGCCCAGAAACCAATGTTGAATTTTCTCATGTGTAAGAAAAACAGCTATCAGTGAAAACCACAATACAGTGGAGCTGACAAGAATAAATACCAGTATAGCCAAAACCGTTGGATCGACCCCGGGCCGAACAACGATGGTAAAGAGGCTCAAAAAAAACAAGCTTGCTTTTGGGTTCATTAGATTGGTCAGCAGTCCCATTCTGATTGCTGCAAACCATTTTATCTTGTGACTGTTTTGATCCTTCGTTAGCTTTATTTTTGAGTTTTTCGAAAAAAAAGAGAAAACCCCGAGATAAATTAAATAAACGGCACCCAGATATTTCACCATAGTAAATAAGGTATTTGATTGAGACACCACCCAAGTCAATCCAAAAAAGGCGAAACTTAAATGAACACTAACGCCAATTCCAAACCCAACGGCAGTCCATAATCCAATTTTACGGGAGTATTGAATGGAATTTCTGCAAGCGACAATAAAATCTGGACCAGGACTGATCAGTGCCAGTAAATGAACAATGGTTACGGTTGCTATCAATGTTAGGTTTTCCAAAAATATAGAATCTATTGGTTGGGTTCTACAAAACCTCTTGCCCGCATTAAAGCATCAATTTGAGCATTGCGACCTCTAAACCATCGGTAGGCCTGCAGAGGGTCAATTGAATTTCGCGGAGCAAACAAATATTTTACCAAACGCTTGGCGAGTTTATCATCATAAAAACCTCCGGGGGCTTCCACAAATGCTTCTGCTGCATCGGCTGTCAAAACATCTGCCCAAATATAGCCGTAGTAGGCAGTGGCATAGCCCTCCCCGGAAAAAACATGACTAAAATGAGGGGTGCGGTGGCGCATTGGTAATTCTTTTGGCATGTTTATGGATTTCAAAGTTTCACGCTCAAAGCTTTCTATATCGATATCATCGGGGTCGGACATATGAAGTTTCAAATCCATTAGAGCGGATGCCAAATATTCTGTTGTGGCGAATCCTTGATTAAAAGTAGCAGCATTTTTAATTTTTGCTACCAGATCATCGGGAATTGGTTCCCCGGTTTGATGATGGATCAAAAATTTGTCAATCACTTCATCGCTGGACAACCACCGTTCTAAAAGTTGTGATTGAAACTCAGTGTAATCCCGAACACCACTATTGAGGGTAGGGTAGCGAACGTTTGAAGCAAAAAAGTGTAATGCATGACCAAATTCATGAAAGAAAGTAGTGGCATCGTCCCATGATACCAATACAGGCTCTCCGGGTGCGGGTTTTACAAAATTTGAATTGTTCGAGGCAAGTACATTTTTTTCACCATCAAAACTACTGTAACTCCTATAGGTCGTCGCCCAGGCACCAGAGCGTTTCCCTGGTCTTGCAAATGGATCTAAATACCATAGCCCAATGTGTTTTCCCGTTCTTTTATCCTTTACCTCCCAAACCGTTACATCTTCATTAAAAACAGGAACTGTTCCGACTGCAAGCGGACTAAAATCATAAAAAAACAAACGACCGGCAACATAATGCATCGCATCGGTGAGTTGATCCAATTGTAAATATTGCTTGACTTCGTCAGAGTCAAGATCGTATTTTTCTTTTCGTACTTTTTCTGCATAAAAGCGATAATCCCAGGGTGCTATGACGATCTGATCTTGATTGGAAATCATTTGCATATCAGCTACTTCTTCAGCAACTCTTTCTGTGGCTGAGGGCCAAATGGTTTCAAGAAGATCTAAGGCGTTCTTAGGTGTTTTGGCCATTCTGTTTTGCAATCGCCATTCCGCAAAATTTGTATATCCCAACAATTGGACCCGTTCATGTCGGAGTTTTAATATCTCAGCAATAATTGCTTTGTTGTCATATTCATCTTCATTGTCTCCTCGCGAATAATAGTTTTCCCAAACCTGTTTTCTTAATAGGCGCTCTGTAGAAAAAGTAAGAAATGGGTCTATAGAGGAACGGGTATTGATGATGGCATATTTGCCCTCTTCACCTTTTTCTTTAGCCATCTGAGCCGAAGATTTTACAAAATCCTCTGGTAGGCCACTCAGCTGATCTTCAGTAAGATAAGTAATGTAATTTTCCTCGTCATGAAGTACATTGTTAGAAAAGGAGGTATACAACTTAGATAATTCTTTATTGATTTCGGCATATCGATTTTTTTTCTCTTTATCTAATGCCGCACCACTCATTTCGTAGGTTTGGTAAGTCCATTCCAAAAGGCGTTGCTGATCCTCTTCCAATGGATTTTGTTTTGAAGACCCATAAACCGTAGCGATCCTTTTAAAAAGTTTTTCATTTTGAATCATTTTTGAACGGTAATCTGCAAAATCTGGGGCTATTTTTTTTTGAATATCCCTAAATTCCGGAGTGGATTGATTTCTTGACAACACCCCATAATAAGCATAAGCTCTTTCCAATTGATAACCACTGCGCTCCATGGCCAGGATGGTATTCTCAAAAGTAGGAGGGGCTGTATCATCGGCAATGGTCTGAATTTCTTCCAAATGTGAGGCCATAGCGCTTAGCATTGCCTCTTCAACATCCTCAACCCGAACTTGGTCAAAAGCAGGAATCCCTTCAAATGGCCCAATCCAGGGGTTTAAAAGGGTATTGTCAGTATCTTTTTTTGGTTGATCACAGCTAAAGTAAATCATAATGACCAAGCTGAAAAAGAGATTAACAAAAGTTGATTGTGTTTTCATGAGGTAAAATTTAAATGTTTTAAAAACTTTTCTTTGGGGGTTTTGTTTCCTGTGATGGAAATTACAGTTAAAATCCAGAGGCTCCCGTTTATGAATGGGAGAAATCCCTTTGACTTACTGTGTATTACATTCAATAAATATAACAAATAACCAGCTTTCTGTGATTTCCGAAATAAGTACCATTACACTGGTTGTTGTACTCTAGTTTAATTCTATATAAGCATGTAAGTGCAGGAATAGATCAAGAAACAGATGATTTACTTTTAATTTCAATAGCATTCAAATGCAAATTAAATTTCATTTTTTGTTATAAAAAAACAATCACAAAGACGATCTAAACTTTTCAAAAAACGAGGCAGTGTTTTCGAAGTTGAATTGAAATCGGTAAATTGTTCCTAATAAATCAGACTGAAGCATAAGTGTTATGGATGATAAATCCATTATAACAGAATTATAAATTAATAACATGAGTAAAATTAAGAGAAGAGCTTTGCTCAAATCAATAGGGGCCTTTTCTGTTGCAGCAGGACTTCCCGGCGGGCTCCATGCAGAAACACTGATCAAACCATACCGAGTCAAGGAAAGTTTTACGGAAACAGACATCTTGATCGCTGGGGGAGGGACTGCAGGAACAATAGCCGCCATTCAAGCCGGACGAACAGGTGCCCAAACGACCTTGATCGAAAGTGGAAGTCAATTGGGTGGATGTACCACTACCGGGGGAGTATCTTTTCCTGGAATTTTTCATGCTTGGGGCGAACAAATCATCAGTGGGATCGGTTGGGAATTGGTTTTGGATGCTGTAGAACTCAATGGAGACCAATTACCCGATTTTACAAAAATCCCCAAATCACACTGGAAACACCAGGTGGCGATCAATCCAGCACTATATGTGATGTTGGCAGAAGAAAAATGTCTCGAGGCAGGTGTGGACATACGCTATTATGAAACCCCCACATCGGTTAAGTTTGAAAATGGAAGGTGGCTGGTTGAGAGCACTGGAAAAGGGGTCAAAACTATTATATCGGCCAAGCAATTGATCGATTGCACAGGCAATGCATTAATCGCTTCTATGGCTGGATACAAAGTACTTAGAGAAAAAGAAACCCAACCGGGATCCCTAGTTTACAGTATGGGAGGTTACGAGTTTGACCAGTTGGACTTGTCCAAAATTCCCCAGCGATACCACAGGGCCTTACATCAGAACATGATGACCTCTAAAATCAGAAAAACCGGCGAAAATACTTTTGTTCCTTATGGTTATGTCTATGTCTATGGCGCCGACTCTACAACATCAGAGACCCACACCATGGCCAATCAAAAAGGTCGTCAGAATTTGCTGCAGTTGATCCGAGAATTACGAGAGCTTCGTGGTTGTGAAAACATTAGGATTACTTCCATGAAAACAGAAACAGCCGTACGAGAAACCTTTAGGATTGAAGGTTTGTATAAAATCACAAAAGAAGATTATGTGTCTGGGCGTTTGTATGAGGATTCCCTGTCCTACAGTTTTTACCCGATCGATCTTCACCGTGACGGCAAATCCATTTATCAGGAATTTCTAAAACCCAATATAGTAGCCGCCATCCCCATGCGAGCACTCATTCCAAAAAATAGTGAAAACTTTTTGGTTGCTGGGCGTTGTTTGAGCAGTGATCGCTTGGCCAACTCGGCGCTCCGCGTACAGGCTTCCTGTATGGGTATGGGTCAAGCCGCAGCTGTCACAGCTTCCTTGTCCATTCAAGAAGGGATGACACCTGCCAAAATCGCTCCCAATTTGGTCAAAGAAAGACTTAAAGAATATGGGGCAATTGTCCCAAGTTAATTTTGTAATGTAATTGATATTTGATGTCTTCCTCTATTTCTAAATATGTCCTGATGCTTTATTTTTTGGCCTTGGGTTCCTGTTATTTACTGAAACCTAAAATCCAGTATTTTGTAAAAAAAAGTGATGGTTGGTCGGTTCAATTCAATAATGAACACTACATCTCTTTTGGTGACAGTCTTTTTTTAAGGGAAACTTCTGATGGGACGCCCAAAAGCTTTTATCAACATTTTAGCACCGGTGTCTGTTTTGACAATCAATGTCGTCCGCTGGATATCATTTTGCATTGGAGCATCAGCGGAAGGTATTTGGGTTTTGAAATGCCAAAGGGTGAATTTTTGAGTAAAACAGATCACGATCCCTTTTCCCGAAAAGAATACCTTCAACTCAGCGAAATTCTCTCCAATTATGACCTTCCTTTTAAGGACATCAAGTACCACGAACTAATGAATCAACCGGAAAGCTCCACGGAGTCTGCAGATGCAATATCAGGAGCAACTTCCGAACGGATCAAAGACATTGTGGTACAAAACGCAGCCTATACCACCTACAAACTTTGGAAATTGGTTTATGGAGAAAGTCAAAAATTCATTGAACAGTACACCGAAAAACACCTCAATACTTCAAATTTGATGACTGTTCTCAACAGTCAGGATCGCAATGAAATCGTTTGGGGTCTAACGCATATGAGGGATACGCTTTCTTTTTCCATACCTTTAAAAACCCGATTGGTATCCCTGATTCAAAGTGATGATTACTATCTGTCCTATAATGCGGTTCATGCCATTCCAAAAACCTATTTGAATGACAGTGATTTTTTGGAAATACTTTTTTTAAGTTATTTAAACACCCCCGATACCAGCACTAAAAAAGCAATGTTTAGAAAGTTGAAAGCCGCACCACGACTCGGTCAGAATCTGGTTGTAAAATCCAGACAAAGTATTGGAGCAATGGCGCCTCAAGAGATCAGTAGCTTGTTAAAACTTTATGAAAAACATAGCGTAGAGGACAGCGTTACAGTAGATGTGGTTCGGAAATTGATCAACCACCCCAATGCCTATGTCGTAAACCTTGCAAAAGGTTATTTAAGGAAACACGAAAACCGTCGAGAGTAAAAAAAATAACTGAAAGTGTATATCGTTTGATTTTATGAATTTCTCGCCTATATATCCCAATTCAAATCCATCCTTCTTCTAAAATCATTAAGCAGCTATTGGTTTAATTTTATACCAATGAAATTTCACCGCCTGTTTTTCATTTAATGGATTTAACAACCTTATATTATTGTTTATTATATTTATTAAAAATAGTATGTGCTTTTTAGAAGTAAAAAAAGTTAGATGAAAAGAGAATTAAAAATTCAAAGTGAGTCCCCCACCCACCCTTTTTTCTATTAAGACATATTTTAATAAAAAGCCATAAAGGCGAGTTTTATATTTGTTTTCCCAAAACTTATTTTTTATAAAAAATCTAAAAAATGAAAAATACACCACTGATCACATTAATTGTAATAAGTCTTTTTAGTTCGTTTATTTATTCACAGAGACCGAACACCAAAAAAATTGGGATTCCATATATTCAAGCACCACTCAATCCACTTGAAAAGAATATTGAAACATATCATTCGTCAGTGGTAAATAATTCCACCGTTTTTAAACCTCAGGTGGTTAGTAACTCGACTTCTTTTCAATCGATGGGACTTACAAATGCGACTGTATTTCAACCCTCACAGCAAAAAATTATTTTAAGTGGTTTTAATCAAATGAATTCATTAGGAGATACAGATTTAGAAATTAGATATGTGGTCAATAATGTGTCTTTCTCGAGTAGTGTTTTTAAAGAAAAATTCAAGAAAAAAATAAACGACTCAACCTATATAGATGCAGTAGGAGGGAAATACAGGGTTGATGCAACGGTCAATTACAGTGAGTATGTGATTGATAATAAGAACGACAAGAAAATAATTTCAAATGAAGGCATTATCATAAATAATTTTTTTCTTTCCAGCCTTTACAGAGAATATGCAACAGCAGTTAAGATCCACAGTGAAAAGAAAGACATTGATGCAATGAATTTATATTATCAAATTATTAATCGAAGTCTTCGAAGTTTTGAAAATGGTATTAATAACAACTATGGTTTTACACTAAAACACTTTGATGTCAGTTTTGCTCGGGGTCGAGGAAGTAAATACGATTACTCAGATTTATCAAAAGCTTTCGAAAATATTGAAAGCATCCGTGAAATCGTTAAAAATGGATTTTCGGGGGATACCCCCCCTAGGTTTGGAAACTTTTCAGAAAAGATGAGAAATGAAATCGCTCAAAAAGTAGATGAATGTATCAACATATGGGAAGAAGCAATCAAAGAATACGTTCCAAAGAAAAGAAGAACCAGAATTGGAGATAAAATCATTGATCACTTACATATAAATCTTTCAGCAGCCTATTTTTTAAAGGGTAATTGGGATAAGGCCTACAGCTCACTTTCCAGGGTTAGTCTTAATAAAAAAGAAATCAAAGAAGCTTCAAATTTTAGAGCTAAAATTGAAGATTATGCCAATAGAATCAATATCAATAAATAAACGGTCTAAATTTATTTATTATATTCTCTTAGGTTTGGAATTTAGAAATACTGAATCTTCTCTGAAGGGGATAATGATCTATAAGTCAACTTCTTTAATTCATTAAGTTTAATATCGTGATTTCAGTTTTCGATTTTAGTTATCTTACCCATTTAGTAGAAAATTCTAAAAAAACTAAATCTTAAAATAAAATTTAATTTTATACATATCTAAATACATTGTATTGAAAAAATTAAAATTATTATTTCTCTTCTTATTGCCTTTGTTCTTTTTTTTATGTGACTCACAACAAGATGAAGAGTTGAAAACCAACGTTTTATTCATCGCAATTGATGATTTACGTCCTGAACTTGGGTGTTATGGAGCAGAACACGTCAAATCACCAAACATCGATCTATTATCAGAACAAGGTGTTTTATTCAATAGGGTTTATTGTCAGGCACCCCATTGCGGGCCATCGCGGTCATCTCTACTTTCAGGAATAAGTCCGTTAAATTATGACGGAATCCCGCTAAAACCCGAGGAGTTAGCTCCCGGTAAAATTACCCTTCCGGCCACCTTTAAAAAAGCCGGCTATTACACCATTAATAATGGGAAAATATTCCACCAGCGGGAGGATGGTAAATTGGCTTGGTCGGAAGAACCTTTTTCGCTTGTAAACGGGCCAAAAGAAAATAACCATCTTACCTTCCATGAAAAAAAATCCGAAAATTATATACTTGATAAAAATCAACGAGGGCCATTCTTTGAAGCACCGGATGTTTCGGATAATACCTATATCGATGGTCAAACCTGTGATAAAACCATAGCAGATTTAAAAAGGCTAGCAAAAATGGATCAACCTTTTTTTCTTGCATGCGGTTTTGTTCGTCCACATTTACCTTTTTATGCTCCAAAAAAATACTGGGATATGTACCAAAGGCAGGAGATTGAATTGGCAAAAAACAGATATAAACCCAAAAATGCTCCCGTTGCCCTTAAAGGTTCTGGAGAATTTGGCAGCTATCACGATAGAAATATAGAATATAATTCTGATCAATTTCACATTATCTCACGACACGGTTATTATGCTTGTATAAGTTATGTAGACGCACTTGTTGGGCGGATATTGTCTACCCTAGATGAATTAGAACTTCGTGATAAGACAATAATCGTTTTGTGGGGTGACCACGGTTGGAATCTAGGTGAACACAATTTCTGGAGCAAACACAATTTGCTTTATACTTCAAAAAATGCACCGCTTATTATCTCTGCTCCCGGTTATAAAAAGAATATAAAAACAGATGGAATTGCCGAATTAATAGATATTTATCCAACTTTATGTGAACTTGCAGGAATAGACCTTCCAAATCACTTGGAAGGAAAAAGTGTGGTGCCACTAATGAAAAATCCAAAACAAACCGGAAAAAAGGCAGCATTTACCAAATGGAGAAATGGTACTTCGGTTACCACAACTCAATTTTCTTATACCCAATGGGACAACGAACAAAGAATGCTTTTTGATTTGGAAAAAGATCCTGAGGAGAATCAAAATATTGCTGAAAATCCCGATTGCAAGGAGAAGGTTAAAGAATTAACTAAGCTTCTTAATAACAGGAAAATTCATTAAAAAAACTTTTGGTATTAATAAGTTTAATGCTTGGTTAAATTTGGCTTTACAGTAGTTAAATTATCGATATAGAGTTGATCGCAAACCAAGTGAAGCTAAGAGAAAAACGAGAATTGTAACACCAATAAGCTATTGATTACCTATATTTTATAAGTAATATTGACTGATTAAAAAAAGGATAGAATATATTATTTAGCCAAATATTATGGATTAGAATTCAACAAACCAAAAAAATCATCTTAAATAAGCCAAATAATTTAAGTGTTGGTGAAAGTGTATGAGTTAAGGTTAAATCTAAACCAATATTTTTTTCATTACATTTAAATATTATAAAAGAGTTTCTAAACCGATCGGAAGTATATCATATCAAATATCATTTGCGAGATAGATTGATTATAAGTTGGGTTTAAAACAAAGAAAATATTTCTACAAAATTAATTCTTACCTAACTAAAATCTAAAAACATTTAGCAAACAATATTTAATTCTGAAATCATGACTTTTAATAAAACATATTTAATTTTTTTAATGTCAATTCTATTAGTTTTTTGTTGCTCAAAGGAGAATGAATCAAATTCTACAGATAAAGAAAGTAATACCATAAATGAAGTTGTGCAAACTGACGACTCAGATAATTCAACAACATCATCTTCAGAATCTTCTAATGAATCAAATAATTCAGCAGGTGCTGGAATTTATCTGGGTACAAAATGTAATGAGATATCTTATTCCACTATACCTAAACCAGATTATATAGAGGGTGATTATTCATATTATACTTATGGATGGCAATTAGATGGATCAGATCAAAATTCATGTGTTAACGCATACAATGGAGTAAATGCTGAAGGAATAAGTTTGGTAGAAGCTGTTCTCTCTGACGCAAAAGAAAAATTGGGTCAAATTTTACCAGTTAATACATGGATATTTCATACACAAATGACTGAGTTGGATAATATTTGTTCAGATTATTCTGCATTTACAGATGATTCAAGCTGTTTTGAACTCCGTCCAACAGCTGCTGCAACAGTCACACAATATGTATTACATAACGGAGGAAACTTTTTGCTATCTGAGGGTTTCTGGGGTGATCCAGAGCAGAATGGAGCTGGTTATAAAGTTGCTTATCATGAATATTTTCACATTCATCAGAATTCTCATAAATTTTATTTTGATGCAACTGAAAACTTTGGTATAAACATGACTCAATTTAGAAAAGTTGATCAAAATGAAGATGTAAATTTAGTAGGGCCAATTTGGCTTGAAGAGGGTGGGGCTGAGTTTGCTGGAGTATGGTATTCATCATTAAAAGGTTGGGTAGATTATAAACAATATTGGACTGATTATTTAGATGAGGCGCGGAGCGTAATCGCCGATGCTGCATCAAGAGGCGATATTGTTTCTTTAAAAGATTATGAAACCAGATATTCCATTGAGAAAGTTGAGTCATCTGAAAATTCAACAGGGACCCCCAGAGAATTCGCTTATGCATATTCAGCAGGAGGATTAGCTCATATTTACTTGATCAAAAAAGGTTTGTCAAGCTTAAATAATTTGATGATTGAATATTATAAAGGGGTAGCAGAATTAGAAAGAAAAAATGTTGGTGAGGGATACAAGTATGCTTTTGAAAAATATTTTGGAATGCCGTTGGATGCTTTTTACACTGAATTTGATGATTTTATGCTTAAATCAAGAGCTGAACAGTTATCAATATTAGAATTAAATTAAACGAATATAAATTTTTTGATTTCAAAGTATAAAATAAAGTATCATGAAAATAGTTTATAGCAGATTTTTATTTACTCTAATTCTATTTATAATTTTTTTGAATTGCTCAAAAGAAGATAATTCAAATACCGAAATTTCCCCTTCAGCTGTTAGTTCGGAATCTGACCAAAATACAAGTTCATCAACTTCAACAAATAGTTCAGAATCTAATCAAGACAATAGCTCGACGACCCAAGATTATACAGGTTTCGAATGTGATAATTGGTTCTATAATTTACTAAGACCAGAGCCTGTTTCGGTTGATAATACTCATAGGTACTATAAATACTCTTGGCAATCTGATCCAATGTTATGTTTAAATGCCTATGAACCATCTATCCTTGGTGAAAGGGTAGAAAAGGTTAAAGATTTTTTAAGTTGGGCTAAAAAAAATATGCCCAATATATTACCAGTGAATGTGTTTTACATTGACCAAGTAAATGCGAGTGCTGAATCAAAACTCCAACACACCACAGATTTTTGTAACCTGGTAAGAGGATCAGATGAAGTTAATTCATGCATAATTGAAAGTAATGATTCTTGGGGAGAAAGATCACATGGAGCAGGGGTTTATGGATCATATCTTCATAAAGGAGCTGATCTTATGATCTATGATGATGCTTTCAAACACTCCGGAGGAGTAGATGAAGGAATGTATTATTTAAATCATGAATATTTTCATACATTCCAAACTGGTCATATGTTTTATTTTGAAGAAAATAAACAATTTGGTATTAGTATTGATCTTGAAAAAAAGTCCCCCCCTTTACCTTTTTTACCGATATGGATCGGGGAGGGTGGAGCTGATTTTGCAAGCATTGCAATGATGGCAAAACAAAATTTAAATATTGACCCTTTCGAGGAGGCTCTTACTAAATTAGATCAAGCAAGAAGAGCCATGGAGGGTTCAAACTCTTCTTTTTCATTAAAAGACTTTGAAAGTGAAAACAATAGAATTAATGACGAGTACTTCGCATACGGTGGAGGAGCAATGGCTCACATTTATCTATGGCATTTGAATGAAGATAATTTCAAGAAACTCATAGTAGAATATTACACAATTTTTGCTGAAAAATACAGATTAAATCCTCAGAGCGGATGGAAGGACGCTTTCGAGGAAACATTTGGAATTACATTGGAAAGTTTTTACTCAGATTTTGACGCTTTTATGAGACAAGACCGAGATAGTCAGATCGCTATTATTAAATCATCTGAAGAATGGGAAAATGCTTCTTGGAAATAAATAATCACATCAAGTATCAAAATCAACAGTCAATATATCTTTATCTAGAAGTGCGGTATATTGTTTTAGATTTCCAGATGTAATATTAGAACTGCAGTTAGCTACAGAGCCCGCCCCAGTTCCATAACTATTTCCGTGATTAGCGCATCTGAAACTTCCATTTGAGTATGACCATCTGTTTGAAGTCCCTAAATGAGGACAACAATTGCTTAAAGCTAAAACTTTATCTTCTGTCTTTCGAAGAAGTAAAATATAGTGATTTGTATCATTGATAAACTCACCAATGTTTTGAAGCTTAGAGTAATGATCGTTTGATGTATCTATATAAAGAAGTTTACCATCTAGAAAAAATCCATTCTCACTGGTTTTTTCTTTTAAGTAGAGGTAGGCTTTTTCTTCCTCAGTTATTCCATCATCATTTTCCTCTGTTTCACAGGACAATATAAGTAGTGTTGAGGAAGGTATAATTCCTAAAAAGACAAGTGTTTTTTTAATAAACAGAGTTCTTTTCACGATCTTTCTTTTAAGTATTATACTTAAATCTAGTTAATAATGAAGCTGTAGACTAGGGTGAATGAGCTACTTGTTCCATCAGATGTTTTCACTCTCCAATAATAAGTATTTCCACCTTCTACCTCAACCTCTAATGACGTTTCTGTTATATTTATATTTGCTGTCTGAGGTGCTTGTAGTCCATCTATACCATCAAAATAAATAGTATAACTTAGGACTTCCCCTTCATCTGGGTCGTTACCCTCCCACGAAAGTGTAATTTTACCTTCACTTCCGTCAACTGCTGCTCCTGAACTAGGGCTAATTATTGTTGCTGGAAAAGGGGCGTAATTTTCCTGTCCATCACCTGCTAGATAAAACTGCCAAGTATCTGAGTTGGTTGTATCACTTGTATCATTTGCTTTAGATACTACCTTCCAGCTGTAAGAAAAATCTGTTGCTAGTGTTAATGCTTTTGAATTAGTGGTAATCCCTGACTCTGTCTGTGTTTGATTTGTTTCTAGATTGGTTATCTGTAGATCATAACTGTCCGTATCTGAGGAGGTGCTCCATGAAAAGGTAACCTTACTATTTGAGGCATCAACAGTTTCCCCTTCATAGCACACTTCATTATTGACTGGAGCTGATAAACTGGATTTCCCAGGAGTGGGGACTTGAGGCGCTGGTGTTGACGTTTGCTGAGTCGTTGTTGTTGGTGAAGAGCTTCCGCTATCATCCTCTGCACTGCAACTAAAAACAAGCATAATCAATAATAGAACTCCTATATAGCTCTGTATTTTCATCGCTTGATCATTTTAAATGTTTGCTCTACTGTTTGACCATTTACTTTAACTACATAGAAACCTGTTTTTAGGCTTAAAGTGCTGACCTTTACGATTCTTGAAAAAGGTATTTGCTCCTTGTAGCGCTTGATCAAACTTCCGGTTCGGTTGTAAATCGCTACTATTGTCTCTCTATCCTGTCCTGGGACGACAAGATTTAATTCGCCTTGGACTGGGTTGGGATAGTGTTTGACTTGTTCGGAGATAAAGACCTGCTCTACATGTACTCCCTGACATTCCTGTGGGGTAGATATCTTTACAGTATTCATACCTGGTCTGAGTTGAAGGGTGAAGTTATCTAACTTATAACTTCTTCGCTCTCCATTGACCTCTGAATAATACAAATCAGAACCAGATAGATTCACTGTCATAGTTTTTCCTTTCTGATTTACTGATGATTTTGCACTTAATGCTGGAGGCTCGGTAATTCCAATCTCAAAGGTCTGAAGATAGCTTTCCTGACCCTCTACTTTAAAGTTTAAGGTATAGCTGCCAATTTCGAGTTCATCAATAACAAGTTGGTGATCATTCTCAGTGTTTAAGATGTACAATCCTTTAGTCTCGGGTATTGATAAATTGTAAACGTGCTCTGTATTGTCAACGCCAATGGTAATAATACCGTTAGTCTTGCCTGAACAAGACACCCCATTGGTCTGGATTGAATAATTATTTGCAGGCAAAGAAAAAATCTCGCAACCATCTGTGTTAACCATAGCTCCTATTGGGGTGGTGTTACATAAATCACGGTCATCACTTACTCCATCACCATCAGTATCAATATACTTACCCTGTATAATCGATAGCTGATCGAATTTTTTGAAGAGGACCTCTTCTTCTGTTGTTGGATTGACCGTTAACCACTGATTCATAATTGAGGAGTATACCTGTCGAAAATCAAATTCAGACTCTAAATTATCTTGCCATTGTGCATTACTTGGAATAATAGGATTATTTCCTAGAACACCAGAGTCAACCTTATTTCCAAAAACAAATAGTGGAGCTGCAGTACCATGGTCTGTACCCATTGAGCCGTTAGAGGCTATTGTTCTTCCAAACTCAGAATAGGTCATAACAAGAAGATCATCACTTCTTTTAATATCATCCATGTTTTGCATGAAAGTTAATATGGTATCATTGAGTGTTTTCATTAAAATAGCATGAGCTCCTTTAGTGTGATCGGACTGATCTACTTGAGTGTCATGTGTGTCAAAACCTCCCAACTCAACTAAGTAAATGCGTGTATTTAAACCGCCACTTATTAACTTAGTTACTTTCTCAAATTGTTCTCCTAAATCAGAAGGGTTGTAATCAAATTTGCAAACCCCTGATTCATATGCCTCTTTAACAACTGCTCCATATAGGTTAGATTGTTTTCCAACAAGTTGAATATAATCGAGTTTTGTTCCTCTTTTGCTTGATGTATCATATACATTATCAAAATCAGTGATAATTTCTTTAAAATCTTCTGGATTTCTTGCAATAAAACTCGTAAATGAATTCTTAGCAGTCAATAATAAACTGGGACTACCCAGCTCAACTGAAAGAGGATCTGGATATTGATTATTTGGATAATTTTGAGGATATTCTGGGTGTTGGTCTCCAATGTATCTACCCATCCAACCAGAAGTTACAAACTTGTTATAATCAGAAGCTGATTCCCAAATATCCATTGATCTAAAATGAGAAAAATCAGGGGTTTCATATCCCACATTTTGAATGATTTTTAGCCTTTCTTCATTATAAAGTGACTTAAAACCGCTTAGCTCTGGATGCAAACCCAAATCTTTTTCACCTAGATTAATAATTTTATTCTCAGGTAGAATAACATGTGGTCTAGCATTATTCAGATTACTTAACTGATTTAATGGCACAATTGTATTTAAGCCATCATTCCCTCCATTTAATTTAACAAGGACCAACACTTTACCTGATGATAGTGTGTTACTTAAGTATGAATTTGAATTATTTAGTCCTGAGCCAAATGCTAAATCGGGTACAAAAAAGGAGGCAGCACCAAGGTGACTTAAATTATGTAAAAAATCTCTTCTTTCCATTGTTAAAATAAATGAAATTCTCCTGTTTGTCCCATGATTTCAAAAGCATTACCGAGTCTCCATTCTATACTGGAGTATGACTGCTCAACTGATGAAGTTGAGTTAATCAAATTATTAATTTCTTCACTCCAATGATCTTCATTTAAATCTCCTAAAAGTGCTTGAAATATTTTATTTTTTGTATTTTCACTTGCTTCGCCTCCTAGAAATCTAAACACCAACTCATTTGTAAATTCAGATATTGATCTTGGATTTTCAAATGTTTTCAAATAATTTATAAGATTAAATCTCCTTTGTATACCATTATCTCCAATAAATATATTTAACCATGCACCCCACCTTAAAAAATCATTCACAAGATTAATTCTTCTAGTTAATGTTGAGGTGTTAATCCAAAATAAATCATATACCGGTTCTTGATAAAAAGCAGGCCAACCAGACACGCTTGGTGGTTCGGTTATTGATAATCCTAAATCCCTTCCGTAATAACCACCAAGGTAACCTGTTATCGCATACTTAAAAAAAGAGTTGTCCTTTTCTTTTTCTCCAAAATATTCAGGGTCAAATAAAGAGTACTTTGAGTTTGATCCATCCCAGTGATGTGCTACACCTTCATTAATTAAGTCAACTTCTTTTAAAATACTCATCGAATATTCAATTGGTGATTTTATTAAAGAGTTTTGGATTTGATTCTCGAAGAAATGTTGGCTTTTAAGTAATACTTTTAAGGGTTCAGTTAAAGAGTAGTTGTTGTCCTCATAAACTTTTGCCAAAGGTTTGATGATATTTTCTTCAATTTCATCTGTTAATGCTGGATATACAAAAAACTGATAAAGTCTTCGAGCTATATAAATTGAATTTTCCTCAGTATCAAAAAGCATATCCACCACTTCCTGAAGTTCATTTGCTCCAGACTGTCCTTCTTTACCCCTAATTACTCGATTTCCATAAAAGGATGAAAAAAATTTATCGCCAACATCGTGATTCCACGGAGCGAAGGTGGCAATATTTTCATGCCCTTCCTCATAAACAATTTTTTCGTAATCATGACTCCAACCTACTAGGGCCCTGGCAATTTCTCTAACATCAGATTCAGTGAATTTTGCAAAAGGTCTTTTACCTACTGTAAATAATTCCTGAACCTCTCGAGCATAGTTTTCATCAGGGGTTTCTTTTTGACTTAAATATAAATTCAAGTAGGATAACATTGAACCATCAATAGTTATATTGTAAATAAAGTCTTTATAGCTAGTAAAGCAAGAATTAAATAGTAGTTTTAAATAATTGTATGCCCCCTTGTGGCCTAATAACTCAAATGATTTTGTTGGTGCTAGATTATGAAGAAAAAGAAAGATTCTCCAGTGAATAGAAGTGTTTTGATTGTACATTCCGTCAAGGTAAGACCAATTAATTGCTGTGCTTCTTTCCCAACCGAATTGCTCTTCGAAAGTAGGTCTTAATCTTTTATAAGGTCTATTAATGAAAGGATCGTTTGGACCGACATCATCACTTTCATATCGCTCTTTGTATTGCTCAGCATTTTTTTCCCAATAGTAAATATTAACAGGCTCTTTATAAGTATCTTCTCTGAAAATCAAATCAATTGATTGATTTAAAGAAAGTCCATCTAAATCTCTATGATGTCTATGGCAATATCCTACCATAGTTCTGTTCAACAAATGCTTTTTTTGAATATCTCCAAATTCTCCTGTATAGGGTTCGAGACTAAAATTTGTAAAACGCTTAGCAGTTTTTTTTCTTTTAGTTAATGCATTTTCTAGGGCTTTATGATCAATTTCTTGGTCGTAAAATTCCTTAACTAAATCAATTGTTTTTGTATTTTTTTGGCTCATAAATACTTAATAAACAAAATATTTTAAATAAATACATGTTTTTAATTGTTTTATTATAATAATTAAATAAATATTTCCCATTTCATTTCAATATTCATACCATAAAATACCCCTCCTAAAAAACCTCTAAAAGCTCTATAATATAAATGATGATAGTATTATACAATGAATTTAGATTGGTCCCAATCATGAGAAAATAATTTAAGGTTATATATATTATTAAGAGCACTTAAATTCCATTTAGAGTAATCAAAAATTTATATTACTTTACATGATCAAGTATTTGTTTTAGCTATGAAAAAGTTAATGTACTACCTTTTATTAGGTATTTCTTTTATGACATTAAGCTGCATAATTAATCCTAAAAACAACAATAGTAGCACCAATAAAAGACCCAATATACTTCTGATCGCTGTTGATGATTTAAATGATTGGATTGGTCCTTTAAAAGGGCATCCCCAAGCCCTAACACCAAACATAGATAGGTTAGCCAAGGAAGGAATGGTTTTTACCAATGCTCATTGTCAGGCTCCCGTATGCACCCCTAGCAGATCAAGTCTAATGACATCTCTCTACCCAAGTACAACTGGTTTATATTTTTTGAATCCGGATATTAGACATTCTCCTATCGCAAAAAAGAATGTATTGATGCCTCAGAGATTTCAAAATGAAGGATATTATGTGACTGGAGCAGGTAAGTTATTTCACAATAGAAGTGGGATAAATGAAAAATATATACCCAATTATGGAGGAAATTATGGAGGTTTTGGTCCTTTTCCTGCGGAAAAACTAGTAGATTTTCCTGGTCATCCATTGTGGGACTGGGGAATTTTTCCAAACGATGATACATTAATGCCAGATTATAAGCTGGGAACTTGGGCAGAAAGTATTCTGAAAAATGAAATGACTACACCGTTTTGGATGGGAGTAGGTTTTTATCGCCCTCATGTCCCCCAGTATGTAACAAAAAAATGGTTTGATTTATATCCTTTGGATTCCATTCAACTGCCGAAAGTAATTATAAATGACTTGGATGATATTTCTAAATACGGTACCGACATAACTAGAGAAGGGCATGTCTCTCCGAAACACGAATGGGTCATTGAAAATCAACAATGGAAACCACTGGTACAATCCTATCTTGCGTGTGTGAGCTTTGTAGATGCCCAAATAGGTCGTGTTTTTGATGCACTTAAAAATAGCGACTATTCCAAGAATACATATATCGTACTTTTTAGCGATCATGGATTTCACTTGGGTGAAAAAGAACGATATGCAAAAAGAAGTCTTTGGAACGATGGAACCAGAGTACCTCTTATTTTCTGGGGGCCAAATATCTCAAAGGGAATAAATAAGAATCCTGTTCAGTTGCTAGACATATACCCAACACTACTGGAGTTGGCTCAGATCAGTCCTGATAAACTACACGAAGGACATTCTTTAATAAATCTCTTAAAAGGGAAGGAAGAAAAATGGCCTCATCATGCCAGAACAACTTTTGGCCCCGGTAATCATGCAATCATTTCTGAAAATTATCGATATGTTCGATATAGTGACGAAACTGAGGAGTTTTATGACCATACCATTGACCCTCACGAATGGGAAAATAAAATTAAAGAGCCAAAATATCAAGTATTGATTGAGCAGCACAGAGCATCACTTCCTAAAGCGGAACATACTGCTTTGGGAAAGGGCTCCACAGGTCACGCTAGCTATAAAATTTCTGAATCATCCAAAAATTAGTTGTTAATAGTCAGTCAATTAACTTAAGCGGTCCAAGTATCTCAAAAAAAACTAAATCAAGGAAAATAATTTTCAAAAATAGAAGTGGATTTGATCAATTTTTAATAATTAAAAATCCAATTGATGAAACAACAATAGATGAAATAATTAATTTGATCATAATTATGATCTAAAGAATTAAATCTGGAAGATATACAAAAAAAATTGGGTGGGATGAAGATTACCGCCCAATTCACGAAATAATCAAACCAAACATTCTAAGGAATTCAGCGTATCCCTTATTCATTTTCATAATCTTGAGTTTAAGTAATATAAGGAATAAAGGCTGCTAATGCCTGGTTAGTAAATTCATAATATTAATTGAATTAGATTTTTATTTGAATACTTAAAGATACTCAAATATAAAACTGATAAATTTGATAAACTAGATTGAAGGTTGTAAAACAGAGGAAAAGGTAACCCTAGAGGCAACTAAAAAAAAAGAAGTCCTAAAAACACAAGTTCTTTAGGACTATTAAGCCGAGAAAGAGGGATTCGTACCTTATATAAATTCTTAGTATGGATTTGAGGGCATTATTTCCCATGACTTAAAAGATTTTACATTAATTTCTCCACCAATTGAAAATAATGATATTCCATTACCCTTTTTTTCAGGATAAATTCTTCTACATATTGCTTGCTTGTTATTTACAAAAACTTCGATAATCGAATTATCTATAAAAACTCTCAAATTAATATTTTCTTTAACTTTTAATTTTAGCGGTGCCTCCTCAATAATTTTATTTCCAAAATCAAATCCTGAATCTCGATTGTCAACAACAATTTTATTTTCTAGAGAGTCATAGTAAATTACAGTTTTCTCAAGTCCGTCCTTTGAGACCCCAATTTCTAATCCAAATTTATGGGCGTCATTAGGTTCAATAATAACTTCTAATTCCATTAATCTTGAATTAAAACCATCCAAATTCATTTTACTTTCAGTATTAACTTTTAAATCTTTAAATGATTTTTCATTAATTCTTAAAGATTTTAGCTCTTCAACAGGCCTTATCCTAAGTGTTCCATCTTTTCCAAGCCATAAAGATCTTGGAAGGGAATAAGTTCCTGACCATCCTGATTTTGTTACCATGTGCTTTGGACGATAATCAAAAACCCAAGTCCACATTATTTGTCTACCATTTCCGTCTATCATAGCTTCTGGGGCAAAAAAACCATTATCATTCCAGCTCATTCTTCCGTGATTATTAGGATAAAAATGATTGTTCTTGTAATCACCTACGTAGTATTGACATCCTCTATTGTGACTTATGAAAAGCAATAGGTGTTTCGAACTTGATTTACCGCCAGAGGGTTTTGATGGTAAGGGCAAGAAACTTGGACACATATTATCTTCTGTTTTGCTAGTCCACTCTCGATTTGAATTGTAAAATTGATTGAGATAATTCCAATCAACTAAATTTTCTGATTCAAAAAGGTATAGTCTATCTCCTTGATAACTTATAGAATCTTTTGGCAATACATTCTCTTCTTTGTTAGCCGGGAGCCCTTTACCTTTCGAACCAAATTTTCTCAATACTAATAAATTTCCAGTCAATAGGTAATATTTTCCATTCTTTTTCCAAATATTAGAGGGGTCCGCAGAACCAACGAATGTATTTTTACCTGATGAATCTTTAAGATTGGTGATACCCCATTCGGTCGATTTAATTACTGGGTTTTCTTTAAATTTTTCCCATTTATCCATATTATTATCAATATTTTTAGCAAGTCCTACGCCCCTTTTTTCCCCTTTAATTTTCCAGTAAGATAAAATTACTTTACCGTCATCATCAACAAATGCACCTCCGCTAAATGATCCTTCTTTTTTACTATTTGCTATTAAAGCATCCGGATGATTTCTCCAATTTATAAGATCATTACTTGAAACATGTCCCCAAGTCCAACCATAAGATTCTCCGCCAAGACGCTTGTATAAGTACATTAAATGATAGCGCCCATTTTTAAAAAATGCACCATTTGGGTCAAAAGGTATCTTATTTAGGGTTTTACTTGTACTTAAGCCTTCTGGAATACAAAAATGATATGCAGGTCGATAGGGATCTTTAAGAAGTTTCTCCCTATAAAGTTTAAATGATAATATTGATTCTTTTGTAATTTCTTTATCAGAATTAAAATGTACATTAATTCTGTCTTTTTGAGATTTTAACTTAAGTGGGACCATTATTAATCCCATTAATAAAAATTTATAATTTAATACCATCTATTATGTTTTGAGAGAGTTTTTTGAAAAGAATCTTTGAAAAAATAATAAAACAAAGATTTTCTGTGAACTTCATTTTTAAATATATAAACTTTTGTTTATCTAACAATTTTATTAGCCAATCTCCAAAAGGAAAATAGATTTATTTTGAAGGGGTTAGGTCTTATTATATTACAATAATATTTTTAATTAAATTTATATTTTACAGTTAATAACCCGGAGTTTCTTTGGTTCATTATCATTAATATTATAAAATGAAAAATATTAAACAATATTTAATTTTTTGGTTTACTCTTTTGTTTTGTTCTTATGTGTTAATGGGGCAAGAGTTTGTGCATCCTAGAATATATGTTACTAACGGGGATAAAGCCAAGTTTTTAAAAACCATTGATAA
>CESO01011941.1_pt1 | contig 53958 bp, 44 predicted proteins | sample 356341 | NCBI WGS metagenome assembly CESO01 (sample SAMEA2621812, study PRJEB7988) | marine metagenome | biome: marine biome (ENVO:00000447); feature: deep chlorophyll maximum layer (ENVO:xxxxxxxx); material: "saline water (ENVO:00002010), including plankton (ENVO:xxxxxxxx)" | depth 35 m | reverse complement strand
TCACCTTGACTTGAGGCCAAAAAGTGTTGAAAAACCGCCCATGTCAAAAAACTAAAATAAAATGCCAAGATCAGTAAATTCAGTGGCTTCAAGAGCCCGTCGAAAAAAAATTCTCAAACAAGCCAAAGGTTACTTTGGAAGAAGGAAAAATGTTTGGACTGTCGCCAAAAACGCAGTAGAAAAGGCCATGCTCTACGCCTACCGTGACCGAAGAAGCAAAAAGCGAAACTTCAGATCTTTATGGATCGTAAGAATCAATGCCGGGGCCAGAGAGTACGGTATGTCTTACAGCCAATTTATGGGTAAAATAAAGTCCAATAATATCGGACTTAACAGGAAAGTTTTAGCCGATTTGGCCATGAACAATCCTGGAGCTTTTAAAGCTGTCGTTGACAAAGTCAAGTAGTTATTTTAAATACCACAACCCATCTCAAAAGGATGGGTTTTTGTATCATGAAATTTACCGTTTACCACAATCCCAGATGCAGAAAATCTCGAGAGGTAGTTCAATTCCTTCAAGAGAAAGGACTCTCCTTTGACACAGTAAAATATCTGGAGCAGTCTTTTGATAAAAACACACTGGGTGAGGTATTAAAAAAGATCGACAAGAAACCCTCCGAGATTCTTAGAAAAAACGAAGTCCTTTGGAAAAAAGAATACTCTTCTAAAGACCTCAGTGAATATCAAATTTTACAACTGTTGGTCAAACAACCCAAATTGATTGAAAGACCCATTGTAACAACTAAAGAAAAGGGAGTTTTGGCTCGGCCTATCGAAAAACTGATGGAATTTCTAAACAATGAATAAACCTTTTGAAATTAAGCGGATCTTAAGAGTATTATTCATTCTATGAAAAAAGTTTACATCATTGCCCTAATCAGTTTTTCCTATTCCCTTTTTGGACAACGACCAGCTGGAAATATTCCCAAGATTAAACTTACGGGAATGGTGATCGATCAAGGGACCCAACAAACTCTTGAATACGCTACTATCAGTCTTCAAAACACCAAAAACCCTGATCGCTTACAAGGAGGAATCACCGGAATTGATGGAAAATTCAACATAGAGGTATTTCCCGGCACTTATGATATCAGTATCGAATACATCGGCTTTGAAAGATTTAGCAAGCATGGAGTAGTCATTAAAGACAATATTGATATAGGAACTATAGGTTTGCTCATTACCAGTACAGCACTTGAAGGTGTTGAAATCATGGCCGAAAAAACCGAAGTAGAAATCAGACTCGACAAACGCATCTACAACGTGGGAAAAGACCTTACGGTGAGAGGGGGCAGTGTGGCGGATGTATTGGATAATGTGCCTTCGGTAACAGTAGACATCGAAGGCAATGTGGCCTTAAGGGGAAATGACAATGTTAGGATACTAATCAATGGAAAGCCCTCGGGTTTGGTGGGTATTTCTGGACCCCAAGGCTTGCAACAATTGCCGGCTGAATCCATCGAAAAAGTAGAGGTAGTAACCTCCCCTTCTGCCCGTTATGGCGCAGAAGGTACCGCTGGGATTTTGAACATCATACTAAAAAAACAAGAGCTGCTGGGCTTTAATGGCAACTTTGTGGCCAACGCAGGACAAACCCATTCCAATGTCATTCCTTCAAACTATGGTGGCTCCGCTAATATTAACCTTAGAAAAAACAAATTCAACATCTTTTCAACCAATTCCTACAGGAAAAGTCTTTCCATTGGTCGGGTGTTTAATGAAAATGAATATTTTAATGGTGATCAACCCAGTAGTTTCCTTGAGGAATCCCGAAAGCCGGAGCGTGAAAATTTTAGTTTTTTTTCCAGCTTAGGGGTGGAGTATTTCCTCAAAGAAAAAACTTCTTTGATCTTAAGTGGATTCATTCGCGACCAAAGCGGGGATGACTACTCTAAAAACATCCTCAAAAGATTCGATGCCAATAAAGAATTGATTTTTCAATCCGAATTGATCGAATTAGAAACCGACAAAGACGATGCCCGTCAGATCAGCCTTAATTTCGATTCCGAAATCGATGAGGAAGGAGAAGAATTTACAGCAGTATTCCAATATGAAGAAAACTCGGAAGATGAAAAAGCAGATATTAACAGCAGTATAAAAGATAAAGATGAATTAGTCAATCAACTTGAGAGTGAAAAAAGAATACTGTTGCAAGCAGACTATGTATTACCGTTGGACAAGAATACCCAGTTTGAATTTGGATATAGGGGAAACTTCTCAAATCAAGAAAACGACTATCAAGTTTTCCAAATCGAAAATGGTACTTTTGAGAAAAATACCGGTTTGTCGAATGTACTGGTCTACAAAGAACACATTAATGCTCTATACACTCAGTTTGGAAAAAAGCTTAATGCTTTTTCCTTCCTTCTCGGTCTGAGGATGGAAGATTCTAAAATCGTAGTCGATCAACGAACCATAAATGATTATAACGAAAAAAAATACACTAATTTCTTTCCCACCGTCAATTTATCATATGAGTTTGGCGAAAGTGAAAGTCTAATTTTGGGCTACAGCAGGAGAATTTCCAGACCCAGAGGAAGATTTTTAAATCCTTTTCCCTCCAGAGCCAGCGTGGCCAATTTTTTTCAAGGAAATGCAGACTTAGATCCAAGTTACTCTAATACGGTAGACATCGGTTACCTTAAAAGATGGGATAAGGTGACTTTTAACTCATCCGTTTATCATCAAAGGTCTACGGATGTGTTTACTTTTATTGCTGAAGATAGCGGACAAACTGTTGAGGTCAGTGAAAACAATGGAAGCGATGACCTCGTTAAATTACCCATCATCATCAGAAATCCTATCAATTTGGCTGAAAACAACAGAACCGGATTTGAGTTTACACTCAGTTACAACCCCTCCAGAAAATCAAGGATTTTCGCCAACTTTAATCTTTTTAACTCCCAAACTATTGGCGTCCATGAAGGCTTAGACCTGAGCAGAACCAATCTGAGTTGGTTTTCGAGGGTCAATGGGAAGTTTACAATTTTTAAGGACATCGATTGGCAAATCCAGATTTTTTACAGAGGGCCCAGAGAGAATGCACAATCCAAAAGCAAGGGGATGGTCTTTACCAGCATGGCACTCAATAAAGATATCTTTAAAAAGAAAGGAACCCTTTCCTTCCGGGTAAGTGACTTATTCAATTCGGCCATGTATCAATCTCATACATTTACACCTACCTTTCAGAATGATGTAGTTTTTAGAAGAAGTTTACCATCATTCAATCTTTCTATGACTTATAGGGTCAACCAAAAGTCAAACCAACAGAGGAGAAGATCATCCGGCAATCGCGGTAGTAATGATCAAACTGGTTTTGGTTTTTAAAAAACCTAAGATTTATTCTTTTCCCTGCGATCTTTGAGATATTGCATCAAAGATCCAAACAGCCAATAAGGAATGACAAAAGTCAAAAGGAATATCATTAGCCAAAAGCCGAGTGTTAAAATGGATAGGAAAGCAAGAAATCCTAAATATTGATCAAATTCAAACATGGTTTAAAATCTAATATAAATTTACTACTTTTTCTTTTTCGTTTTTAGTATCATGGAAAATTATTTTAACAGCCTCAAACAAAAGGCTTATTTTTGTAGAAAAGAAAACAGCACACCATGGATCACCGCATAGAAAAAGACACCCTTGGAGAAGTTAAAGTCCCTTTAGATGCATATTGGGGAGCCCAGACAGAACGCTCAAGATCTAATTTTAAGATTGGTCCAATGGCCTCCATGCCGTTAGAAATTATTTACGGTTTTGCCTATTTAAAAAAAGCAGCGGCCTACACCAACTGCGATGCAGGGGTTTTGGATCAAAACAAAAGAGACCTCATCGCCAGCGTTTGTGACGAAATCCTCAAAGGAGAATTGGATGATCAATTTCCTTTGGTCATCTGGCAAACTGGTTCAGGGACCCAGAGCAATATGAATGTCAATGAGGTCATTAGCAATCGTGCCCATGTACTTGAGGGAAACAAATTGGGAGAAGGAAATAAAATCTTAGCCCCCAATGACGATGTAAACAAGTCGCAGTCATCAAACGATACCTTTCCCACGAGCATGCACATTGCTGCTTACAAAAAAATTGATGAAACCACCCTTCCAGGATTGGAACAACTAAAAAAAGCCTTTTCAGAAAAATCTGAAAGCTTTCAATCGGTTGTCAAAATCGGACGTACCCACCTGATGGATGCCACTCCCCTCACCCTGGGCCAAGAGTTTTCAGGTTATGTCTCTCAACTCGACCACGGCATCAAAGCACTCAGAAACACCCTCGACCATCTGTCTGAGCTTGCCCTTGGAGGAACCGCTGTTGGTACCGGGATCAACACCCCTGCCGGTTATGCTGAAAAAGTTGCGGCCTATATAGCAGAGTTTACTGGCCTTCCATTCGTCACTGCTGAAAACAAGTTTGAAGCCCTAGCAGCCCACGATGCCTTAGTAGAAACCCACGGTGCACTCAAACAGATTGCTGTCTCGCTCAATAAAATTGCCAACGATATCCGGCTCTTGGCCTCTGGTCCTCGCTCCGGAATTGGAGAGATCACAATCCCCGCCAACGAACCCGGAAGCTCCATCATGCCAGGAAAGGTCAACCCCACCCAGTGCGAGGCAATGACCATGGTCTGTGCGCAAGTGATGGGTAATGACGTAGCCATTGGCGTAGGAGGACTTCAGGGTCATTATGAATTGAACGTGTTTAAGCCCTTGATGGCTGCTAATATTCTTCAATCCGCCCAACTTATCGGGGATGCCTGTGTCAGTTTTACGGACAATTGTGTATTGGGCATCGCACCCAATCTCCAACGTATAGAGGAATTGGTCAATAATTCTCTAATGCTGGTCACGGCACTCAATACCAAAATAGGTTATTACAAAGCGGCAGAAATTGCCAACAAAGCCCATACCGAAGGAACCACACTTAAAGAAGCCTCTATTTCATTGGGCTACCTTACAGCAAAGGAATTTGACCAATGGGTAAAGCCGGAGGACATGACCGGTGGTTGATTTGTTAAGTTTTTTTATTTCTACGAACTACAATTGGAAATGTTTTAATCCCTCTTCAGCAAATGAACGGATTTGATTTTTCTAAAAGAAAAAATCTAAAAAAACAATTATCATGTTAAACACAACAAAATCTCAAAAAAAGTGTTTAGCTTAGTTTGACACTATATATTTGCACAAAATCAAGAAAAAAAATTGGGCCAAAAAACAGATCTCGCCATAGAAAAAAACAAAGACCAGAACAAAATATTGGTCTCTGAACTCAATCAAAAAATAGCCCAAATCAAATTGGGTGGAGGTAAGTCAAAACTGGAAAAAATCAGGTCGCAAGGTAAAATGACCGCCCGTGAGCGGGTCGATTATTTACTAGACGAGGGATCAGAACGAATAGAAATCGGTGCTTTGGCCGGACACGAAATGTATGAAGGAGAAGGAGGCTGTCCCGCTGCCGGTGTGGTCGTTGTCATGGGCTATGTCGCTAAAAAGTTATGTGTCATCGTCGCCAACGACGCCTCGGTAAAGGCAGGCGCATGGTTTCCCATCAGTGCGAAAAAGAATTTGAGGGCTCAGGAGATTGCTTTGGAAAACAGAATTCCCATCATCTACTTGGTAGACAGTGCCGGAGTGTTTCTCCCACGACAAGATGAAATCTTTCCCGACAAAGAACACTTTGGCAGAATTTTTAGAAACAATGCCCAAATGAGCAGTGAGGGTATTGTTCAAATTGCAGCTGTTATGGGCAGTTGTGTTGCCGGTGGCGCCTATTTACCCATAATGTCCGACGAAGCCATTATAGTAGATAAAACCGCTAGTATCTTTTTGGCAGGAAGCTATCTGGTAAAAGCTGCCATAGGAGAAGACGTTGATAATGAAACTTTGGGAGGAGCCACCACTCACTCAGAAATCAGTGGTATTACCGATTACAAAGCCAAAGACGATTCGGACGCCCTCAATCGCATAAAAGCCTTAATAGAAAAAATGGGAGATAACCCCAAAGCAGGCTTTAACCGAATTAAAAGCATAATGCCTAAGAAAAAGGGTGAAGACATATACGAAATACTCCCTTTTGATAAAACCCTTCCTTATGACACCTACCAGATTATTGACTGTTTGGTAGATCAAGGTTCAGTGGAGGAATATAAAGCAGATTATGGCAAAACCATGATCACTGCGTTTGCCAGAATCAATGGTTGGGCAGTGGGTATTGTGGCCAATCAAAGAAAAATGGTGAAAAACAAACAAGGAGAAACCCAGTTTGGCGGCGTCATTTATGGGGATGCGGCCGACAAATCGACCCGTTTTATTGCCAACTGTAACCAACGCAAGATCCCTTTGATTTTTTTACAAGACGTGACCGGTTTTATGGTGGGCAGTAAGGCCGAACATAATGGCATCATCAAAGACGGAGCAAAAATGGTCAATGCCATGGCCAACTCTGTGGTACCAAAGTTTACGGTTGTCATGGGCAATTCCAACGGTGCCGGTAATTATGCCATGTGCGGTAAGGCCTTTGACCCGCGGTTGATTCTGGCATGGCCGGGATCTAAAATGGCCGTAATGGGAGGCGAACAAGCCGCCAAAGTTTTGATGCAAATTGAAAAATCAAAACTCAAAAAAGTAGGAGAAAAAATTGATCCCAAAACAGAAAAAGCCCTTTTAGAGGAAATCAAATCCCGATACGACAGACAAACACGCGCCGATTACGCCGCCGCCCGAATGTGGACCGACACCATTGTTGACCCCGTTGAGACCCGAAAATGGATTAGCATGGGAATCGAAGCGGCCAATCACGCTCCCATCAATAAGCAGTTTAATATGGGTATTTTACAGGTCTAGGTGATTTTCAAAGTACCAACGGTCTTAGCCCTAAGGTATTTTCCGTTATTTCTTATAATTTCAGGGACAAAGTACAATGCCTTGGGCACTTCGAATTTATCCATGGCCTCACAAACTGCCATCTGTTTTTCTACTTCCTCGGATTGATCATCGTTCCCCTCAACCACCATAATGAGCTTTTGACCCAAGGCCTTATCTGGAATGCCGAAAAGAAAAAATGGAAATTGAATATGATGAGCCAACTTTTGTTCGGCAACCTCAGGTGAAATTTTAACGCCCCCACTATTGATCACATTGTCTCTCCTGCCCAAATAACTAAAGTTTTTTTTGTCGTGTATTTCAACCAAATCATTTGTGTGAATCAATTGATCTGTTATGTCGGGAGCATTTACCACAAGACAACCTTCCCCATCTATCTCAAGATGAATCCCGTCCAATGTGTGAAAGGGTGTTTTGGGTATCGAAAGTTTTGAAGCCGCAATATGCGTAATGGTTTCTGTCATACCGTAGGTTTCAAAGCAATTGTCGTGTAGAGCAACCAATTTCTCATTCAATTCGGGATAAATCGGTGCACCGCCAATGATTAGGGTTTTGATTTGGTGGATTCTTCCCAAACTATGGTGAGCTTGCATGGGCGTCATGGCCACAAAATCATAGGAAGTATTGACATCCTTCATGGGTTGGGCAGTGGGTTGAACTAAGTCCAATGATAATCCCAAAATCATCGCACGAACCAGCATCATTTTCCCGGCAATAAAATCAGCCGGCAAACAATGTAGGGCTGTATCACCGATTTGAACATCAAAAAAATCTCCGGTTCGAATGGCAGAGTTGACCATGGCCTGTTTGGAGATTTGAATGATTTTAGGGTTACCTGAAGAACCGGAAGTTTTTACATTGATATAATCTTCCTTATCCATCCAGTCCATTATGAAATGGCCAATGGCGATCTCATAGGGAACTCCCTCTTTGATAAAGTCATAGCCTATATCCTTTAAATCCTCAGCCGAAAAATAATAGCCTTTGAGTTTAAATCGATTGTGAATCTTGGTGTAGTGTGGTGTATTCATTCAAATTTATTAGTTAATTGAGTCGTCCAGTTCTTCCATTGGTACTTTTTGGCAAAAATAAGGGCCACCAATGGATAAATAACTGCGAGGGTAAAGATGAGTTCCATACCCAAGGAAGGCTCTGAGTTATCAATAAGTAAGGATTCTGTTTGAAATGCAGTCCAAGAAGCCGTTACCAATAAAGCTGTCACCAAATTATTGGCCGCATGGAACCCCAAAGCCAATTCAATGCCCTCATCCATAAGGGTAATCACTCCCAAAAACAATCCGGTACCGATGTAATACCAGATCAGGTGAATCCCTAATTTATCGATTTCGGGATTCCAAATGTGGAGCATTCCGAACAAGACTGAAGTTAGCAATAAAGGGAACCAACGATTTTTAAAAAGTCTCCCAAAACCCTGCATCAAATAACCCCTAAAAACTAACTCCTCAACCGAAGTTTGTAGGGGAATCATCACAATACTGATCAGCAATAATATCAAAAAAGGTAGGGGTTTAAAGTTCCAGATGTAATTCTCAGGACTCATCATGTAATCATAAATCACCATCAAGGCAGAAACGGTTCCCCACAAGAAAAAGGAAAAGAGAATTTTTTTGTAATCCACTCGATCTCTGGAGGTAATCAAACTTAAAAATGACCGCTGATGGAGCCGGGTCACTACCATATAAATAAACGGTAGTACAACAACAAAGGGTAGTAAAATTAAAAATAATATCGAGTTGGAAGGCAGTTTAGAAAACAAATCCTGATGACTAGTAAATTCCCCAACGAGATCCGATTGTGAAATGATATAAAGCGAAAGTGGAATCTGTCCAACAAAATTAAAAAAAATAAAAATAAGCGACCCTTTGAGGTAATCGAAAAAGCCTTTCTTTTCAGTCGTGGTTTCTTCTAAATACTTCATATGCCAAGCACTTCCCAATTTTGATTTGAATTAAAAGTAAGATAGCCGTGTCGAACTTCCAAAGGAGATTTAAAATTATTTGTAAACAAGCCTCCTGTACCCAGCCCATGATGATTTTTGACCGACAGTGAAAAAGTCCACTGTGCAATGGCATTCAACCCAATATTACTTTCCAAGGCGCTGGTCACCCACCAGCCAATAGCTCGTTCTTTGGCCAAGGCAATCCACTCTTCACAAGATTGAAATCCACCCAGCAAAGACGGTTTTAAAATCAAGTACTGCGGCATGATTTGATCCAATAAAGCCTTTCTGTCTTTTTTTTCTATAATTCCAATAAGTTCCTCATCTAAAGCAATGGGAAGGGGAGAATTGATGCACAAGTCACGCATGGCATGACCTTGACCTGCAGCAATGGGCTGCTCGATTGAATGAACCCCCAAATCTGCCAAAGATTGTAGTTTATCCATCACCTCCGAGGGAGCAAAAGCACCGTTTGCATCTACCCTTAACATCATTTGTTCTGGATCATAATATTTTCGAATTTCTTCTAATAAAGAATACTCATCATCGAAATCCAAGGCACCGATTTTGAGTTTGATGCAATCAAACCCTTGGGCGATTTTTTGATCAATTTGAGCTTTCATAAAAGAGCGATCTCCCATCCAAACTAACCCATTGATCGGTATACTCTCTGCTCCTCGGGTAAAGGGTGAGGGAAAAATCTCGTAAGGATCTTTTGATTTCAATGACAATAAAGCCGTTTCATAGCCCATCTGAATGGATGGGAACATTTGAAGTGAATTGACGGAAACCCTTTCATTTTGATTGATCCGATCACACAAATATTTAAGTTGATCCTCATAATCCGGTCGGTCATCTGCACTTAACCCTCTTAAGAGACCACACTCCCCTACTCCTGTTTTTTTTCCATTGGTCAAAAACAAAAACCAGCTTTCTTTCTCCTTCAATATCCCACGAGAAGTACCACCGGGACGCTTAAACTTTAAAATATATCTTTTGTAATGGGCTTTCATTGGTAGCGGTTATAAATTACAAATAGCACCAGAGAAACAAAAAAAGTTAACAGTGCAAGTTGTTTTAACAATGGATCATAGCCTCTGGGCTCCCGAATTTTAACGACCTGATAGAGGTGAATTAAAATCGGAAGTAAAATCAATAATGACAGTGGGTTTTTTTTTACCCATACCGTCCCCATTCCTAAAAATAAAAACAAGGCAGCCAGCATCATCAAAAGATAATGGTAGAGTTTTGCTTTTTGGCTTCCCAGTTGAACCACCAAAGTATTTTTTTTTGAATTCTTATCGTTGGCGATGTCTCGCATATTGTTGAGATTGAGTACACCTACACTGAGGAATCCGATGGCCGTTCCCAAAAACAAGGCGGTGCTATCGACTGTTTGGGTCTGCAAATAATATGCCCCCATGACGCTTACCCATCCAAAAAAGATAAAAACGAACAAATCTCCCAATCCGCGATATCCATAGGCACCTTGACCGATTGTATATTTGATCGCAGCCCAAACTGCCGCTGCGGCAAGTGTAATAAATATCAAAGAAACCAACAATTGTTCCCCTCCTAAGGCTGCATAAATCAAACCAATGGCAAGTAGTATTGAAATCAATGCAGCGATCAATATTCCTTTTTTTAGTGCTTTGGATGAAAGAAGTCCCTGTTGTAGCGTTCTATCCGGTCCTAGTCTGTAAGCATTGTCTGTTCCCTTCATCCCATCGCCATAATCATTGGCAAAATTGGAAATGATTTGAAAAGCTATGGCGGTCAACAAGGAAAGTATAAAAATCGAAGATGAGAAACTTTCACCCTTGAATGCAATAGCGTTGCCGGTTATGATCCCTGCCACAGAAAGGGGTAAGGTTCTAGGACGGGAGGCGACCAGCCAAACTGAAAGTTGAGAACTCAAAAGACTAGGGAAACTTTGGGTACTGTTTAAAATTGGGGTCCCTTTTGTCCAGAAAAGCCTGCTTACCCTCCTGTGCCTCATCCATTAAATAATACATTAGAGTTGCATCTCCGGCCAATTGCATCAATCCGTGCTGACCATCCAATTCGGCATTCAAACACCTCTTAATCATACGCAAAGCCAAAGGACTCCTTTTTTGCATCATCTTACACCATTCCAAAACGGTAGTTTCGAGTTGATCTAAGGGAACGACCTTATTGACCAACCCCATTTTTTCGGCTTCGGCAGCAGAGTATTGCTTACATAGAAACCATATTTCCCTGGCTTTCTTTTGTCCCACATGCCTTGCCAAATAAGAAGAACCAAAGCCTCCATCAAAGCTGCCTACTTTAGGGCCGGTTTGACCAAAAATGGCATTTTCACTGGCAATGGTCAAATCGCAGACCACATGTAAAACATGCCCGCCTCCAATGGCATAGCCATTGACCATTGCGACAACAGGTTTAGGCAACTCTCTGATGCGTTTGTGTAAATCCAGTACGTTCAATCGGGGTACACCGTCTTCTCCGACATATCCTCCGACCCCTTTCAAATTTTGATCTCCCCCACTACAAAAAGCCTTATCTCCCGCTCCGGTAAACACCACCACATCGATGTCATTACGTTCGCGGCAGACTTCCATCGATTCCAACATTTGTATGTTGGTCTCCGGACGAAATGCATTGTATACTTCGGGGCGGTTGATAGTGATTTTTGCAACACCTTCGAATAACTCAAATTTTATGTCACTGTAGTGGGCTAGACTCTCCCATTCTATCTTTTTCATAGGTTGTGTTTAGATTTCAAATTTAAGACTTTTGCATGGCTTTAAAGAAATTTAGTAGAATACTGTCGTTGATTTTTCTCGGGGTTTTGATCTCAAGAATCTTGGGTCGATGTGAAGGCTTAAAAAAATTTTTTAAGGCCCATTTCAATCCGGTATTGGTTTTTACTGACTTATATTTAAGGCCAAATGCCTTGGAAATTTGCCGGGCATTTCGACTATGAATGGTTTCAAAATAAGTGTCGTATTTGGGACTGTCCTTTTCTCCGGGTAGAATTCTAAAAATTCCTCCTCCCTGATTATTGATCAAAATAACCCTAAAATTGGAGGGAATGTGATCGTTCCATAATCCATTGATATCATAAAAGAAACTGAGGTCTCCAGTAACTAATAAGCAGGGGTTTTGATTGATCAAAGCTGCCCCTATCGCAGTGGCCGTTGACCCTTCAATACCACTGGTTCCTCGATTGCAAAAAACCTCTGCCTGTTGAGGTATATCAAAAAGCTGTGCGTAGCGTACCGTTGAACTGTTGGCCAATTGAAGGTGGAGTCTTTGCGGAAGATTAGAAAAAATCGTTTCAAAGGCTTTTAAATCAGAAAAGGGAACAGAATTAAGATAGGCATTCCCCAGATTGAGTTGGACCCGATACTGATCCAAAATCATAGATTTATAATCACTCTTCGGACTGCGGTAGTCTTCAAATAATTTAGAAAAAAAAGCATTTACAGACATAAAAAAATGTTGCTTTAAACAATGGTAAGTGTCATAGGCCTTGTAGGGATCGACATGCCAGTGCTCTTGAGGTGAAAAATCTCTCAATAGTTTTTTTATTTTTTTGGAGACTACCATCCCTCCGAAAGTCAATAAAATTTGGGGTTGTAGGGTTTTAAAAAAATCAGAATCCCCCTTTTCATGCGGAGCAATTAAAGAGTCGATAGAATTGATGGCATTTGGCAAACGCAAATTGGAAGTGGTTTCGGTGAGCAAAATCACCGAGGGGTCAGCGTCGATCAAATCCAACCACTGTTTATGAATCGTGTCGGGATCATTCACCCCGACTAAGACGAGCTTTTTCTTTGCCTCCTGCCATTGTTTTTTGAATGATTTAAAATCAATTTTGGGCTTGGAAATCACGGGCGCCGTTATATGGCTAATCTCCAAAGGGGAAGTTGTCATTCCATACAACGGTTCTTCCATGGGAACGTTCAAATGAACGGGACCGCTTTTCTGTATGGCGTGATTTAAAACCGAATTAATGTTTTTTTCGTTGTCATTTTGGATTTCCTTTTGTTTGTTTTCGATCTCTTTTTGAGTCGCTTTTTTGGGAATCAGCTTTTGATTGGGGTTTTCTAAAAGGGTGATAACAGCGTGATTCACATCCGGGCTTAAATAAGCAAAACCCACCAAATGTGGTTCAAAGACACCCTTTTGTTGGATGGTTTGGCCATCTCCAATATCAATGCGATGGGGCATACGGTCTGCAGAGATAATCAACAGTGGAATATTACTGTAAAAAGCTTCGGCAACGGCCGGATAAAAATTGAGCAGAGCAGAACCGGAGGTACAAATCACTGCCGTGGGAGTATTGAGTTGCTGCGCCATGCCCATGGCAAAAAAAGCTGCCGAGCGTTCATCTACGATACTGTAGGTTTTAAAGAAAGGATTTTCAACAAAACCGTTGGTCAATGGAGCGTTTCTTGAACCCGCACAAATCACAATGTGCCGGATGTCCTTCATTTGGCAGAATTGTACAATCGTCTGGGCTATTGGAATCTCAGGGTATTTAATCGATGTAATCCTTGAATTTTTCATTTTCATCGCCTTGCAAAAATACAAAACGCCCAGGGATTGATCCCCTCAAACACATTAAAGGGCAGCCAAAAGCGTTTTGGCTTTGTTTTGGGTTTCCTCCCACTCTTTTTCGGGATCACTGTCTTGGGTAATTCCTGCCCCCATATACAACAGTAAACCCTCGGGAATGATTTGCGCACAGCGTAAGTTCACAAACAAATCGATTTCCCTCTCCCCCTTTACCGGCCCCAAAAATCCGGCATAGTAAGAGCGATCAAGGTTTTCGTATTCGGCGAGAAAACGAATCCCCTCCCCTACGGGGATCCCACCTACTGCGGGTGTGGGGTGTAATTTTTTTAATAGTGCTGTTGTATTGACATTTTGCCCCTCTACTGACAATTCATTGCATAGATGTACCAAATTGCCTGCCCTAAGGGTAAAAGTTTCGGAACATTCGACCGCTGCCGATGGAAAAAGCGCTTCCAGATCTACCTGTAAAGTATCTCTGACCCAGCGCTGTTCTGTCTTTTCTTTGTCACTCCAATAGTACTCTTCTTTTGTATTATGGGGTAAAGTCCCTGCTAGTGCCATAGTGGTCAGCCTGCAGGAACGAAGCGAAAAAAGCAGTTCAGGGGTTGCGCCTACCCATGTCTCTGTTTTTGGGTGATGCCAAAAATAAACCATAGCATGGGGATAAAGCGTCAGCAAATGGTTAAACAATTGAAAAGCATTTACTTCCTCTCTTTTGATCACATTTCGGGCCACCACCAATTTTTTAAGGCGGCCCGATGCGATGGCCTTTTTAGTTTCATTTACAACATTTATAAATGATGATTTATTTTCTAAATCCAAATTGGTAACTGTCTCTTTTCCTCGAAAAGGTTGGGTTTTGTACTCAAATTGCAAATGGTTTTTGTCGGAAATATATATCGAAGGTAGAGGCGAATCAAATCGACTCATCACAAAACCATTGATTTTTAAATCGTCAGTATGGGTCAGTGAGGTATCTTGTTGAAAATGGCAATGCACGGTTTTGCGCTTTGGTAATCTGTAAAAAACAAAGGCTTGGTCAGCCGACAAAAGCTGGTTAAACACCTCCTCTAAATCGGGCTTGTTCATTTATTTTTTGGGTCGGGAAAAGGTAGAAAGTTTACAATGGGATATCAAATTGCCCTCCTCGTCAGTGACCCTGATCTCCATCAACTGAATATTTTTTCCCATACGTAAAGGTTTGGCGGTAGCCGTAACGTATCCGCTGCTTACGCTTTTGAGGTGATTGGCTGAAATTTCAATACCAACGATAGAAACGGTGGGATCTTGACTCAAGACGGGAACTGCTGCACTGCCCACTGTTTCTGCCAGGGCCACTGTTGCCCCTCCGTGAAGTACACCGTGAATCTGATGTACTTTGGGGGTAACAGGCATTCGTGCAGATAGGAAATCTTCTCCCACATTCACAAACTCAATATTCAAGGTTTCCATCAAATTCCCTTTTACCATGGCATTACAAATCTCAAGTATTTTTTCTTTATCCATTACAATAAATTAAAAAATAAAAACCTTCCGTCGATCTGGACGGAAGGTTCATTATAAAATCGAAGATCTAAATCAGTCTTTTACTTCTTCAAAATCTACATCTTGGACGTCATCCCCCCCCTTGGCTTCTTCCTTTGCTTCAGCATTTGGTGGTGGAGTTGCTCCTTCTGCACCTTGACCCGCTTCTGCCTGGGCTTTGTACATTTCCTCAGAAGCATTTTTCCAGGCTTCATTGATTTTTTCCAAAGCCGCATCAATGGCAGTCAAGTCTTTGGACTCATGGGTTTTTTTCAACTCTTCCAAAGCAGCCTCAATGGGTGCCTTTTTGTCGTCAGAAAGCTTGTCTCCAAATTCCTTCAATTGCTTTTCAGTTTGGAAAATCATTTGATCTGCGCTATTGAGTTTATCAACCTCTTCCTTAGCTTTTTTATCGCTTTCGGCATTGGCTTCGGCCTCTTGTTTCATTTTTTCGATTTCCTCCTCGGTCAGACCTGAAGAAGCCTCGATACGAATATCTTGGGATTTACCTGTTGCCTTGTCAGCAGCACTTACTTTGATAATACCATTGGCATCAATGTCGAAAGTTACCTCAATTTGGGGGGTTCCTCGAGGTGCCGGTGGAATTCCGTCGAGGTGAAACCTTCCAATGGTCTTATTATCTGCTGCCATCGAGCGCTCACCCTGTAATACGTGAATTTCTACCGAGGGCTGGTTGTCGGCTGCAGTAGAAAACACTTGTGATTTTTTGGTTGGGATGGTAGTATTGGCATCAATCAGTCTAGTCATCACACTTCCCATGGTTTCAATACCCAAGGATAGTGGAGTAACATCTAGCAATAAAACATCTTTAACGTCTCCGGTCAATACCCCACCTTGAATGGCTGCACCAATGGCTACCACCTCATCGGGATTTACCCCTTTGGATGGTTTTTTACCAAAAAACTTTTCGACCTGTTCTTGTATGATGGGAATCCGTGTAGATCCCCCTACGAGAATTACCTCGTCGATGTCTCCGGTGGAAAGTCCTGCATCGTCCAAAGCTTTTTTGACGGGCGCCATGGATCTTTTGACCAATTGATCAGAAAGTTGTTCAAACTTGGCACGTGTCAAATTGGTAACCAAATGTTTGGGTCCTGATGCAGTTGCGGTTACGTAAGGCAAATTTATTTCGGTTTGAGCTGAAGAAGACAATTCAATTTTGGCTTTTTCAGCAGCCTCTTTCAAACGTTGTAAAGCCATTGGGTCTTCTCTCAAGTCGATTTGTTCGGCTTTCTTAAAATCATCTGCAAGGAAATCGATCAATACCTGATCAAAATCATCCCCTCCCAAATGGGTATCTCCATTGGTGGACAGCACTTCAAAGACACCATCACCCAATTCGAGAATGGAGATATCAAAAGTACCTCCCCCCAGATCGTAAACGGCAATTTTGCTATCGCCTGCATTTTTCTTGTCCAAGCCAAAAGCCAGAGCGGCTGCAGTAGGTTCGTTGATGATCCTCTGTACTTTAAGTCCGGCAATTTCACCCGCTTCTTTGGTGGCCTGACGTTGGGCGTCATTAAAATAGGCCGGTACAGTGATCACTGCTTCGTTTACATCTTGCCCTAGATAATCCTCTGCTGTTTTTTTCATTTTTTGCAAAATCATGGCAGAGAGTTCTTGAGGTGTGTACAAACGACCGTCAATGTCAATTCTTGGTGTATTATTGACTCCTTTGACAACTTTATAGGCCACTGTTTTGGCCTCCTTAGATGATTCGGAGAATTTATTGCCCATAAATCTTTTTACGGATGCAATGGTTTTAGTGGGGTTGGTCACAGCTTGTCTTTTTGCAGGATCACCCACTTTTATTTCGCCTCCCTCAACAAATGCAATTACAGAAGGAGTAGTTCTTTTACCTTCGGCGTTGGGAATGACAACAGGTTCGTTTCCTTCCATTACGGAAACACACGAATTAGTGGTTCCTAAGTCAATTCCTATTATTTTACTCATAATTATATTAATTTATAGTATATATTTCAAGCATTGTGCCATATTGATATCTCTGACACCTTGTCATATTCATACAAGGGAATGAAATAATTTTACGACATCAACCCAAAAAAAACTATTTTTACAAGCACTATGTCAAAAGCAAAAGAAAATTACGCTAGAATTACCACCCTAACCCTGTCAGAAATGAAAGCCCAAGGAGAAAAAATTGCCATGCTTACGGCCTATGATTATACCATGGCGGGGATTGTTGATAAAGCGGGCATAGATGTAATTTTGGTGGGTGATTCGGCTTCGAATGTCATGGCAGGTCATGAGACCACCTTGCCCATTACGTTGGATCAGATGATCTACCACGCCGCCAGTGTGGTGAGAAGTGTGGAACGTGCACTGGTTGTTGTTGATCTTCCTTTTGGCGCCTATCAAGCAGATTCTAAAGAGGCCTTGCGTTCATCGATCAGAATCATGAAAGAGGCGGGAGCCCATGCGGTCAAACTAGAGGGGGGCAGTCAAATACAAGATTCTATCGAACGAATTCTTCAAGCCGGTATTCCCGTTATGGGTCATTTGGGGTTGACCCCCCAATCCATCTACAAATTTGGAACATATACCGTAAGGGCCAAAGAGGAAGCAGAAGCCGAACAATTGATCATTGACGCTCAAATGCTTGAAAAAGCCGGTTGCTTTGGCATTGTCTTAGAAAAAATTCCGGCCAAATTGGCCAATAAGGTTTCTCAAATAGTTAATATTCCAATCATTGGAATTGGTGCAGGAGCCAAGGTGGATGGACAAGTTTTGGTCTTGAATGACATGCTGGGGATGAATAAAGAATTCAGTCCTCGGTTTCTTCGCCGTTACCTCAACCTCGATGAAGAAATTTCCAAAGCCGTCAAAAATTATACGACCGACGTTAAAAACCAAGATTTCCCCAACATAAAAGAACAATATTAGCCCCCGTCATTAGTTGTGCTCAAAATCCTATACGAAGACAATCATCTTATCGCGATCAACAAAGTCGCCGGTGATCTGGTTCAAGGTGACAAAACGGGAGATAAACCCTTGGTCGATAAAGTCAAATCCTATATCAAAAAAAAATACAACAAGCCGGGAGCAGTATTTTTGGGTGTAATTCATCGACTAGATCGACCCACAAGTGGGGTAGTTCTTTTTGCCAGAACCTCCAAAGCACTAAGCCGAATGAATCATCAGTTTAAAGAAAGAAAGACCAACAAAGTCTATTGGGCCATAGTGGGACCTGATATTGCTCCCCAAACCGCTACCCTAAACCATTGGCTGAAAAGGAATACAAAAATCAACAAGTCTTTTGCCCATGAACATGAAATCAACAACTCTAAAAAAGCCGTGCTTCACTATAAAAAGTTAATTGATTTGGATCGCTACGTGGTTCTGGAAATTACACTGGAAACAGGAAGGCACCACCAAATCAGAAGTCAACTGACTCAAATTGGTTTTCCAATCAAAGGTGATCTTAAATACGGAGCAAAAAAGAGTAATCCAGATGGCAGTATCGATCTACACGCGCGTTGGTTGCGTATTGATCACCCAACAACAAAAGAAAGTATTGAGATCGTAGCTCCTCCCCCGCTTAAACCACAATGGAACTTCGCTCTTTCCGATTGATAACTTTGGCTTTTTCGCGGATGATTTCTCCTACGGGGCGATTTTCTATTTTACTCTCCAACCAAGACAAGATATCGAGGTACAAAAAGGCCCGACGTTCATAGGGGTCCTCTTCGTATTGCTTTAATTCCTTGTGGAGTTTAACAAAAGCAGCCTTAAGCTCGTGGGGATAGATATCACCCAAAAAGCGAACAAAACGTATCATGGCTTTTTGCACTTCGTGCAGATCATTCATTTTAATCAGAAACTTATAGGTTTCGCGCAAGTGTGTTTCTAGATGATAATCAAAACCAGCTTCATAATGTGCAACTACACTGAGCACTCGGGTAAAACAGAGTAAATCCTCCCGCATCCTCAGGTGCTTGTTGTTGATTATTTTATTCAGATAAACAATGCATTTTTCATAGTCCTCCAAACCAAAATACAAACAGGCAATTTTGTAATAAAACATCATCACGTGGTGGGGATCAATCTGATTTTTGAATTTTTCAATCCCTTGGGTGACCTCGGGAATAATGCACAAACCTTCCTTAAATTCCCCCTGGAGGAAATACATGTTGAACCAATTGTTGTAGGAATACAAAAAACTCAGGGCGGCCAGATTGTCATTTTTTGGAAACTCCTCAGAATTGACCCTAACCATCATATTGTGTAGGGTTTCCTTAAACTTTTCGGGGTACTTGATCAAGGCCAAGGATTCCATCAAAAAGTTATTACCCTTGAGATAAAAAACAGGGTGGATGGAGATCATCTCAGTATTATCGTTAAACATATCTACCCACTTGCTTGAGAATTTAAAGCAAGACAAAAAGTCCTGAACTAAAAAGCTGTACCAGACGTGGGCTTTGTAGTACCACAATTTTTCTCTAAACCCGAGTTTGTCAAGTTCGAGTACCGGCATTTTTTCATAAAAAAACTTGGTAATTTCTCTAAACTCATCATCGCTTTTGGCGTAGCCCGTTTTTATAAGTTGTTCGTAGAGCAAAAGAGACAAATTGGACAATTGGCTGGTCAGATCGTTTTGGGTACGCAAGTTATCGGCCTCAACGATCAACTCTTGTGCTCGGTTGGACAGACTGCGTGTGATGTATTGGGATTCTATAAGTTTTTCGAATTCTACGATATCGTATGCCGCGTATTTTTCTTCATTTTTCAGCGCCAATGCTTTGGCCTTATCCAATATTTTTAAACTCAATTTATACAATCCTTTTTGATACAATATGGCGGCAAAATCCATTTGCTCTCGGATTTGAATTCGAATGTTCTGGTGAATGGGATTGAGCCGTAAACTGATCAATATTTGTTTGTAGAGATGTGCTTTGAGGTTAGATAGCTGTTGCTTGGTCACAATTCCCTTTACGAGGATTGCTTTTTCGCTATACTTGTCTAACTTGTCCAAAAAATTAAAAAGACTCAAAAATTTTGCGTTGTTGTTAGAGCCCATCCGACCCACATACAACTTAAATTGACGCTTTTCTGATTTTGTCAAGGACTTGATCAACTGAAATAAATTGTCTTTTTGTTCATTAATCATTGTAACAAAAACTGGTTTAAAAGGTTGTTATATAGCTATTTATACCCAAAACAAAGGTAGAGAATATTGTAATAAAATTAAGCAATTAATATTAGTATTTCGCATTTCACACTACATTCGTTTTAGATTATAAATCTATCCTGTTAATGGCCAAGGGACAAGTACAAATATTCGATACCACTTTACGAGACGGAGAGCAAGTCCCCGGCTGTAAATTAGACACCAACAACAAGCTGATAATTGCAGAACGCTTGGACGAATTGGGGGTAGATATTTTGGAGGCAGGTTTTCCCATTTCCTCTCCGGGAGATTTTGATTCAGTTGTCAAAATTGCACAGTTGGTCAAAAACTCCAGGGTGTGTGGATTGACCCGTGCTGTAAAAAAAGACATTGAGGTAGCTGCAGAGGCTCTCAAAGACGCCAAAAAATCAAGAATCCATACCGGTATTGGTACTTCCGATTCTCACATCAAATTCAAATTCAACTCCAACCGAGACCAAATTACAGAACGTGCCGTGGCGGCCGTGACCTATGCAAAAAGTTTTGTAGAGGATATCGAATTCTACGCAGAAGATGCCGGAAGAACCGATAACGAATATTTAGCCCGGGTCTGTGAAGCTGTTATCAAAGCTGGGGCCACCGTGCTCAATATTCCAGATACAACAGGCTATTGCTTGCCCGATGAATACGGAGCAAAGATCAAATACCTTAAAGAAAACGTAAAAGGAATCGACAAAGCCACACTTTCCTGCCATTGTCACAACGACCTGGGATTGGCCACCGCCAACTCCATCGCCGGAGTAATTAACGGTGCGCGGCAAATAGAATGTACCATCAACGGTATCGGTGAAAGAGCAGGCAATACCTCTTTGGAAGAGGTGGTCATGATCATGCGCCAACACCCTGATTTAAATCTGGATACCCATATTAATTCCAAACTACTTTACTCCACGAGTCAACTGGTCTCTGAAAGCATGGGAATGCCTGTTCAACCGAACAAAGCCGTAGTAGGAGCCAATGCTTTTGCCCACAGCTCGGGCATTCATCAAGACGGAGTGATCAAAAAACGTGAAACCTATGAAATCATGGATCCCCATGATGTGGGAGTAACTCAGTCTGCCATTGTCTTGACTGCCAGAAGCGGTAGAGCCGCACTGGCTTATCGCGCCAAGAACATTGGATTTGAATTGGACAAACTTCAATTGGATAAAGTTTACAGAGAATTTTTAAAAGTTGCAGACCAACAGAAGGAAGTCGGTGATAATGATATTCCTAAAATTATCGAAGCCTGCGGATTATAAAACCCTTATTTTTACAGAAGGTTAAACGCTCATAGAGGGATTTAAATAACCAAGATAAATCCCTCAACAAAATTAAATGATTAAATATTAGCTAATAAATATAGATTTAAACTCATGAAAGAAACACTTTTTGATAAAGTTTGGGACAAACATGTGGTTCAGCAAATAGACCAAGGACCAGATGTATTGTTTATCGACCGGCATATGGTGCATGAGGTGACCAGTCCGGTTGCTTTTTTAGGTCTTAAAAACCGAAACATCAAAGTGATGTATCCGGAACGAACTTTTGCTACGGCAGACCACAATACCCCCACCATCAATCAACACCTTCCTGTACGAGATCCCCTTTCGGCTAAGCAATTGGATGCCTTAGAAAAAAATGCCGCCGAGCACGGTATTTCGTTCTGGGGACTGGGACACGAAAAAAACGGAATCGTACATGTGGTCGGGCCTGAATACGGGATTACTGTCCCCGGAGCCACAATTGTTTGTGGAGACTCCCATACTTCTACTCACGGTGCTTTTGGCGCCATTGCATTTGGGATTGGAACTTCTGAGGTAGAAATGGTTTTGTCTACCCAATGCATCCTTCAGCCCAAACCTAAAAAAATGAGAATCATCATCAATGGAGCCCTTGAAAAAGGAGTGACTCCTAAAGATGTTGCGCTTTTTATCATCTCCAAATTGAGCACCTCAGGTGCAACAGGGCACTTTATAGAATATGCAGGTGAGGTTTTTAAAAATATGACCATGGAAGGTCGGATGACCGTTTGCAACCTGAGTATCGAAATGGGTGCCAGAGGTGGGATGATCGCTCCCGACGAAAAAACCTTTCACTACATCAAAGATCGAGAGTATACCCCCAAAGGAGCTTCATGGGACAAAGCCATGGAGTACTGGCAAGAACTCTACACGGATGAAGGAGCCGAATTTGACAAAGAATTTTTCTTTAATGGAAACGAAATAGAACCCATGATCACCTTTGGAACCAATCCAGGAATGGGAATGGGTATCTCCAAAAACATCCCCACAGCTGATGCTACTGTAGACGGTACTGCGACCTACCAAAAATCACTCAACTATATGGGCTATAACGAAGGGGAAAGCATGATCGGTAAGGACATTGATTTTGTTTTTATCGGCAGCTGTACTAATGGGAGGATCGAAGATTTTCGTGCTTTTACCGAAATTGTTAAAGGACGTAAAAAAGCAGACAATGTTACTGCCTGGTTGGTTCCAGGATCTCATAAAGTAGAAAAAGCCATCAAAGACGAAGGGCTTTTGGACATACTCCAAGCTTCGGGATTTGAACTGCGCGAACCCGGCTGTTCTGCCTGTTTGGCAATGAACGACGACAAAGTCCCTCAGGGGAAATATGCCGTGAGTACCTCCAATCGAAATTTTGAAGGAAGACAGGGCCCCGGTTCCAGAACCCTATTGGCCAGTCCCATCATGGCAGCAGCGGCGGCAGTAACTGGAAAAGTAACTGATCCAAGAACACTAATCCACTAAAAATGGCATACGATAAATTCGACATACTCAAAAGTACTGGTGTACCCCTACCTATCGAAAACGTGGATACGGATCAAATCATCCCCGCACGTTTCTTAAAAGCCACCGAAAGGGTGGGTTTTGGAGACAATCTTTTTAGAGATTGGCGTTACAACAACGATGATACCCCCAAAAAAGATTTTGTTCTTAACAACCCTACCTACAGTGGTAAAATCCTTGTGGGAGGAAAAAACTTTGGTTCCGGCTCTTCCAGAGAGCATGCAGCCTGGGCGATCTACGATTACGGATTCCGCTGTGTGGTGTCCAGTTTTTTTGCTGATATTTTTAGGAACAACTGTCTCAATATTGGCGTGCTGCCCGTTCAGGTCAGTCCCGAATTTTCGCAACAGATATTCTCTGTCATAAAGGCTGACCCCAACAGCACTTTAACGGTAGACCTGCCCGAGCAAAAAATCACCATCGACAGTACTCCTGCCTCAGAAACTTTTGACATCAATCCTTACAAAAAGGACAATATGACCAATGGTTTCGATGACATTGACTACCTTTTGAATATAAAAAAGGACATCAAAGATTTTGCGCAAGACACACCACTTTAGAGGAATTATTTTGGATTTAAGGCAATGAGCTTCCCCAAGGGGGATTTAAAACAGACAAGATAAATTCCTCTTCAAGATAAAAAAATTAAATACCGGTCAGTGAACCTAAATTTAAATATGTGAAAAAAAGAACCATTGAGATCATGGATACCACCCTGCGGGACGGTGAACAAACCTCAGGTGTGTCTTTCTCGGTTGCAGAAAAGATGGCCTTGTCCAAACTCTTGCTGGTCGAACTTAAAGTAGATCGTATAGAAATCGCTTCAGCGCGTGTATCCGAAGGCGAACTAAACTCCGTTAGGGAAGTTTCCCAATGGGCCCTAAGCAATGGTCACGAGCAAAAAGTAGAGATTTTAACTTTTGTCGATGGAGGTACTTCCATCGACTGGATGATCGAATCTAGTGCCAAAGTTCAAAACCTTCTTACCAAAGGTTCGCTTAATCACCTCAAACATCAGCTTAAAAAAACCCCAGATCAACACTTTAAGGCAATCGAAGAAAACGTGTTGGCTGCCCAAAAAGAGGGTATCAGCACCAATGTATATTTGGAAGACTGGAGCAATGGTATGCGCAACTCACCATACTATGTTAAAGACTATTTGTCATTTATTTCCAACCTACCGGTCAAAAGGGTCTTACTGCCCGATACATTGGGCGTAATGACTTATTTCGAAACTTTTTCTTTTATTTCTGAAGTCGTAAAAAATCACCCGAAAATTCACTTTGATTTTCACGGACACAACGATTACGATCTCAGTGTGGCCAATGCCATGGAAGCAGTTAGAGCAGGTTGTCATGGGCTCCACCTTACCGTCAACGGAATGGGGGAACGCGCCGGTAACACCCCCATGGCCAGTACGGTTGCCACCCTAAAAGACTTTCTTCCTGAGGTGGAAATCAACATCAACGAATCATCGCTCTATAAAGTTAGTAAGTTGGTAGCCACCTTTACCGGTTTCAGAATTCCGGTCAACAAACCCATAGTAGGACAAAATGTTTTTACCCAAACCGCCGGAATCCACGCCGATGGAGACAAAAAGAAAAACCTCTATTTTAACGATCTGCTTCCGGAACGCTTTGGAAGAACACGAGAATACGCCTTGGGTAAAACCTCCGGAAAGGCCAACATTCAAAAAAACTTACAGAAACTGGGGATAACCCTTAATTATGACGAAATCAAAAAAGTGACCCAACGCATCATTGAATTAGGCGATAAAAAAGAAATTGTCACCACCGAGGACCTCCCTTACATCATCTCCGATGTGCTCAACAGCAATACAGAGCAAAAGGTAAGGGTAAATTCCTATGTGTTAACCCATGCCAAAGGACTGCAACCCAACACAGTCGTCTCCCTGGATATAGAGGGTGAAATATTGGAGGAAAGCGCTACGGGTGACGGACAATTCGACGCCTTTATGAATGCGCTAAAAAAAATATACCAAAGGAAAAAAATGGCCCTGCCTGAATTGACAGACTATGCCGTTCGTATCCCTCCCGGTAGTAATTCCGATGCCTTGTGTGAAACCCTGATCACTTGGAAGAATGGGGATATTGAATTCATTACCCGCGGACTGGATTCAGATCAAACCGTATCGGCTATCAAAGCCACAGAAAAAATGTTAAACATCATCTCAACCTAATGCAATTAAAAATCGCCTTATTGTCCGGAGACGGTATCGGTCCCGAAGTCATTGACCAAGCCGTAAAAGTTTGCGACGCTATCGCACAAAAGTTCAATCACGATATCCAGTGGATGCCTGCACTGACCGGTGCCACTGCCATCGACGCTGTTGGAGAACCTTATCCCGACGAGACTCATGAAATTTGTGTCAGTTCCGATGCTGTATTGTTTGGAGCCATTGGTCACCCGAAATTTGACAATGATCCCTCGGCCAAGGTCAGACCCGAACAGGGACTACTCAAGATGCGGCAAAAACTCGGTTTGTTCGCCAATGTCCGCCCTACATTTACCTTCCCTTCCCTGGTCGATAAATCCCCACTAAAAAGAGAACGCATCGAAGGTACTGACCTGGTGTTTTTGAGAGAGCTTACCGGTGGGATATATTTTGGAGAAAGAGGACGTAAAGACGATGGCCATACCGCCTTTGACACATGCACCTATACCCGGGCAGAAATCCAACGATTGGCCAAAAAAGGTTTTCAGCTTGCCATGACTCGCAGTAAAAAATTATGCTGTGTGGATAAAGCCAATGTCTTGGAAAGCTCCCGACTTTGGCGAGAAACCGTTCAAGCCATGGAAAAAGACTATCCCGAAGTGGAGGTGGTCTATGAGTTTGTGGATGCTGTGGCCATGCGACTGGTACAATGGCCCAACAGCTATGACGTATTGATCACCGAAAACCTTTTTGGAGATATTCTTACCGATGAAGCCTCGGTCATCTCCGGGTCTATGGGCTTGATGCCCTCTGCCTCTGTGGGTGCCAATGTCGGTTTGTATGAACCCATTCACGGCTCTTTCCCTCAGGCCGCTGGAAAAGATATTGCCAACCCCCTGGCCACCGTACTCTCTGCCGCCATGATGTTTGAAATGTCTTTTGGATTGCAGGAAGAAGGCTCTTTGATCCGTAGGGCGGTAGATCAATCCCTTGCCGAAGGTATCGTGACCGAAGACTTGGTAGAAGGGGATACCAAAGCCTATAAAACCAGTGAAATAGGAGACTATTTGGTTTCAAAGATCGTGTAGTCAATTTCTTTTTACCAAAGCCTTTTTTTAAATTGAATAAAAAAACCAAATGAAGCACCGGTTGAATACAATTTTGCTTCTGCTTAGCCTGAGCGTATGTGGTTATTCGGTTGCACAAATTACTCCTTCCACCTACGTCATTGTTCACGGGGCATGGGGCGGGTCATGGGCCTTTAAAGAAGTGGATCAATTGTTGATTGCCACATGTAACACGGTTTACAGGTCCAGTCTAACGGGACAGGGCAAACGGGTTCACTTAGCGGATGAATCCATCGGATTAGAAACTCATATTATGGATGTGGTCAATACCCTCCTGTTTGAAGAATTGGAGAACATTATCTTGGTGGGCCACAGCTATGGGGTCATGGTGTTGACGTGCGTGGCCGATCGCCAGCCGGATAGAATCAAAAAACTGGTCTATCTCGATGCTTTTATACCCGAACACAGCGAAACTTTCAATGAAATTTTTGTCAATGACCCAAATAAATACTTTATTATTGACGGAGGGATCGTTCCTCCTTGGGTGGCCAAAAATCAACCGCTACCCTTCGATTTTCCAAATCCCTACAAAACTTTTACCGAGCGTATTGACTTGAAGAACCCTAAAAGGCTTGAGCTTTCCAGCAATTATATCCATACGCTAGAAAAAGGTAAAACACCGGAGTCAGACGACTTTATCTTATACGCCAATCGTGCAAAAGAAAAAGGATGGCCGGTTTATATTTTGGAAGCGGATCAACCCCTAATGGTCTGCCCCCAAAGCCTTTGTGAAACTGCTTAAAAAAATAAAAAAACAATGAATATTAAAAATCTAATAATGGGGTTCTCGTTTTTATTTTTGGCCTGTCAAACGACTCCTATGGCCGATCTTACTCCCAATGCGGTGATCCCAAGTAAAAAATTGATCACTTACCAGCAAATGGAATTTATCGGTTTTATCCATTTTACGGTCAACACTTTTACCGACAAGGAATGGGGATACGGAGACGAAAGCCCTGAAATTTTTAATCCTACCGCCCTAGACGTCGAGCAATGGGCGCGAACCGCACATGCTGCGGGAATGAAACAATTGATCCTGACCGCCAAACACCACGATGGCTTTTGTCTGTGGCCCAGTCAATACACTGAACACAGTGTAAAAAATAGTCCATACAAAGGTGGGAAAGGCGATTTGGTAGGAGAGTTTGTCGCTGCCTGCAAAAAATACGACCTCAAAGCAGGGCTCTACCTTTCTCCCTGGGACCGTAACCATAAAGACTATGGTACTCCAGCTTATATCACCTATTACAAAAATCAGTTGGAGGAGTTACTCACCCAATATGGTGAAATCAATGAAATTTGGTTTGACGGAGCCAATGGTGGAGATGGTTATTATGGGGGTGCCAACGAGATCCGAAAGATCGACAGAGACACCTACTACGGCTGGGAAGATATCATTGCCTTTGTCAAAAACCTACAACCCAACATAAAAATATTTTCCGATGCCGGCCCAGATGTCCACTGGATTGGTAATGAAAAAGGCTTTGCAGGAAGTACTTTTTGGTCCACCATCAAAACAGACCGTTTGACCATCGGCTCCTCCAAGACGGACTACCTCAATACTGGGGATCCGGAAGGTACAAAATGGATCGTGGGACAATGCGATGTCTCTATACGTCCAGGTTGGTTTTACCATGCCGATCAGGACAGTTTGGTCAAAACCCCACAACAGTTGGCCGATATCTATTACAAATCAGTGGGACGAAATGCCTTGTTACTGCTCAACCTCCCTCCCGACAAGCGAGGGATCATTCACGAAAACGATGTAAAAGCGCTTACTGAATTTAAGGCGATTATTGACGCATCTCTTGCTACAAACTTAGCAAAAAGGCAAACGGCCTCAGCAAACAACTATCGCTCAAAACATTCTAAATTTGCACCTCAAAATACCCTTGATGCAGACCCCATGACCTATTGGGCCACCGATGATGACGTTTTTCCTGCAGCACTGGAAATTGATATGAAAGAAAATACCATTTTTGACCGTATCATGATCCAAGAACCCATTCATTTGGGACAACGCATCAGCAGGTTCGAAGTTGACATCATGGGAAGCAATGGCTGGAAAAATATTTTTAAAGGAACCACCATTGGTTATAAAAGGATTCTTAGAATCTCTAAAGTAAAAACCAATAAAATAAGATTGCGAGTTAAAGCGGCCAACAACACCGTAGCCATTTCCAATATAGGGCTCTTTGAGTCCTCCTCCAAAGAAGTATCACAATAAAATTAACACATAATGAAAACTACAACGTACCTACTCTTAATCCTTGGAATGAACATTTCCTGTGAATTCGAAAATCGTTCCGGAGATTTTAAACTGCTGCCCCAACCCCAGGAATGGAAAATCACAGGCAAGAGTAAGCTCAATACCTTCGACCTAAAGTATCACCATAATGCCTCAGGTATTCCCCTTCCTCCCGGAAGTGATTTTTTGGCTGAAGCAGAAGCTACCGATGATAAAAATCAAGCCCAGTTGGTCTATGCCATAGATCCACAACTGGATCTTAAGGCTGAAGGCTATCTGATGGACATCAACACAAATCAAATCCAAATCACCGCCAAAGATCAGGCAGGGCTGATCTATGGATTGGCGACCTTGGAGCAATTGATGGAAGACGCAGAAGAGCAAGAGGTTCATCTCCCCTTATGCCAAATCAAAGACTATCCCTTACTCTCCTACCGCGCCATCCATTTGGATGTCAAACACCATATGGAAACCTTGGATTATTATTATCGGATGATTGATAAACTAAAAAAATATAAGATTAATGCAATCATTGCCGAAGTAGAAGATAAAATAAAATACAAAAGGCAGCCCACAGTTGGTTCGTCCGACGCTTTAACCATCGAACAATGGCAGAAACTGAGTGAATACGCCTATACACGCAATATTTCCATTTCACCCTTGGTGCAGGGATTGGGACATGCCTCCTTTGTTCTGAAGCATGAACAATACAAATCCCTCCGAGATGATCCTGAGAGCGATTGGGCCTTTGATCCCCTCAATCCCAAAACGTATGAGGTTCAATATGACCTGTATCTCGATGCTTTAGAGGCCCTACCCTATGGAAAATACCTTCATGTGGGCGGTGACGAAGTTAAAACTACGGGGAGAAATAGTGGAAAGTCAGCATTGGAATTGCAATTGATATGGTTAAATAAAGTATGTCAATTTGCCGAAGAAAGGGGAAGAACCCCTATTTTTTGGGATGACATGCCCCTAAAACAAACAGGGGTTTATCGTCCCATGTTCCGACCGGAAATGACAAAATCCGAAGTGGACAGTATTTGGAATGCCAATGAGCAAAATCTTGAAAAAGTTTTGCCAAAATTCCCGACAAATTGTATCTATATGCGTTGGAATTATCACAGTCCCGAAGCTTATGGCAACACCAAAACCATGCAATGGTTTCGGGATCACGGACTCAAAATAATGGGAGCTACTGCCGGACAAACCCGATGGGTATTGATGCCCCAAAGGGAGGGCAATATGGACAACATTCGTTCTTTTGCCTTATCCTCAATCGAAACAGGACTCAACGGACTGTTGTTGACCCTTTGGGACGACGACTCGCCACATTTTGAATTGTATTACCGTGGGATTATTGCTTTTGCCAATGATACCTGGTCAGGGGATCAACTGAACAAAAGTGAACTCAAAAGTGCCTACCGTCAAAGAGAATTTTCATTTCTATTTGCTGAAAATGATTTTGCTTTCATCGATTCTCTGGAGCAATCCGTCGGTCAATGGAAAAATATTTTACTCCAAGGCAACAAAAGAAACTACCTGAAAGAGATGGAAAATCCTGAAGAGGATGGATTGATCTCCCTGCCAGACAGCAGAAAATCCGGTCAATGGTCCATTGAAAATAAGGAACGCCTATTCATCGCAGAAAAAATGATCGAAAATACATCCAAAGTGGGTCAAAAAATCGAACAAATGCAAAAGCTCGCCAAAAGGAATTCTTATGCCCTTGAGGTTTATCAGCGGGTAAACGAAGTAGTGGGTTTCACCCCAAAGATTTTGTTGGCCCTAAAACGTTTTGATCATGCCGCTAACGATGAGGAAAGACTGATCGAAAAAGCCAAGATAATTCAGTTGAAATTAGACTTTTACAATTTGAGAGAAAAGGTAGAAGAAACCTATTCCAAAACAAGGATCATTCACAAACCCAATGACTATATTTTAGATCAAGACCATCATCACCATTTGGCAAATCAACTACACGCTTTTGATTGGCAGTTTTACTCCGAATTACTGATGTTCGATAAGATCAATAAACAACTCCAGTGGCAAAGGAAAAAAATTGATTGAGATCACGGATCAAATTTTAAAATATAATCCTCAAAAAACATGATACAATCCTACAAACGAAAATTTAAAACGGAGGAAAAATATGACACCATTGTCATTGGCTCTGGTATTGGCGGACTGACCGCCGCCGCTTTTTTATCTAAAGAAGGCCAAAAAGTTTTGGTGTTGGAACGACACTATACGGCAGGGGGGTTTACCCACATTTTTAAGCGAAACGGCTATGAATGGGATGTAGGGATCCATTATATCGGGGAGGTACAACGCCCTAATAGTGCCATCAGAAGAATGTTTGATTACATCAGCGACGGAAAACTTCAATGGGCCGATATGGGACGGGTCTATGACCGGATTATCATTGGTAAAGAAGAATACGAATTCGTCAAAGGAGTCGAAAATTTTAAAGAAAATATGATCGGCTATTTTCCAAAAGAAAAAAATGCCATCAACCAATATGTAGATTTGATTTTTGCTGTAGTAAAAACAATGGGATCCTATTACAGTTCAAAAGCACTTCCTCCTTTTCTCTCTCGCTTGTTGGGGGGTAAAATGAGAAAAAAATATTTGGAATTTGCAAGCAAAACAACCGATGAAGTATTGCGATCGATCACCCAAAATGAATCCCTTATAAAAGTCCTTACGGGACAATACGGAGATTATGGCTTACCACCCAAACAGAGCAGTTTTGCCATGCACGCAACCGTGGTAAGGCATTATTTTAATGGAGGCAGTTTTCCTGTAGGCGGATCTTCACAAATTGTCCAAACCATAGATCCGGTTATCGAAAAGGTCTGCGGTACGATTTTGATCAATGCTGAAGTGGACAAAATCCTGATAAAAAAAAACAAAGTCATAGGGGTGCAAATGAAAGATGGCAGAAAGTTTTATGCAAAAAATGTGGTAAGTAGTACGGGAATTTTTAATACCTACGAAAAGCTCATTCCTCCAGCCGTTGTTAAAAAATATAAAATGCACGAGCAACTCAAAAAGGTCAACCCGTCTGTGGCTCATGCCTGCTTATACATTGGATTAAAAGGAAGTCCCCAAGCACTGCAACTGCCCAAAAATAATCTGTGGATCTATCCTGAAAAGGGAGATCACGACAGTATTGTTGCCAACTATCTCAAAGACCCTCAAGCTCCTTTTCCCGTGGTATATATTTCTTTTCCTAGTGCCAAAGACCCCAGTTGGACTGATCGCTATCCCGACCGCAGTACCATTGACATCATTACCCTTTTACCCTTCGATTTGGTCAAACAATGGGAAGGGACCCAATGGAAGAAAAGGGGAAAAGATTATGAACAGTTAAAAATAGAAATGTCAGATAGATTGTTGGAAATATTATATCAACAGCTGCCCCATCTCAAGGGTAAAGTAGATCATCAAGAGCTTTCTACACCCCTTACAACACAGAACTTTGTTAACTATAAAGAAGGTGAGATTTACGGTATCGATCATACCCCCGAACGATTTAAACAAAAGTTTCTGGAACCCCGAACACCCATCAAAAATTTCTATCTAACCGGTCAAGATATCGTATCAGCAGGTATTGGTGGGGCAATGTTTTCGGGCGTGGTTACCGCCTCAGCAATACAAGGAAAAAATTTGGTCAAAAAGATTTACAAAAACTAAGTGCTATAGTATGTAATCAGAGGAAACAAAGTTGGACTCATTGGAGTTCAATAAGCTTTCCAGAATTTCATTGTTGTAGGGATTGTCTTTGGAAGCAACAAAAGTTCTGATCGAAAAAGACCTTAATGCATCAAATACACTCAAGGTGCTTACTGCAGAGTTTTTTCTGCCGGTAAATGGATAGACGTCCGGTCCTCTTTGACATGCACTATTTAGGTTAACACGGCAAACCAGATTGGCCAATATATCGATGAGCGGTCCAATTTTTCGAACATCTCTTCCAAACAGGCTGACCTGCTGACCATAATCAGAGGCCGCCATGGCGTCCAAAGGCTCATTGATGTCTTTATAGGGAATGATAGGAATGACAGGGCCAAATTGTTCCTCGTGGTAGAGATTCATGGAATTATCAACGGGATACATCACCGCGGGATAAGTATAATTCACTGACATCTGACCTCCCTTTTTATTGATGACATTCGCCCCTTTGGAGGTAGCATCCTCAATTAGGTCTTTGATGTATTGTGGCTTGTTGGGCTCCGGTAGGGGCGTCAAGAACACATTTTTTTCCCATGGCAGACCGAACTTTAAATCATCTACCGCTTCAGAAAACTTTTTGTTGAATTGATCAATGATGGACTCATGAACATACAATACCTTGAGGGCCGTACAACGTTGTCCGTTGTAGGACAATGTTCCGGAAATACATTCTTTTACAGTATGATCGAGATCAGCATCGGGTAAAATGACACCCGGATTTTTCGCTTCCAACCCCAACACCAGTCGCAGTCTGTTTTTGTTGGGGTGCTCGTCTTGTAATGCCACCGCAGAAGAACTATGACCAATCAAGGCTAATACGTCAACATGTCCTGTTTTCATGATGGGTTGTGCAATTTTTCTACCACGACCAAAGAGAATGTTTACCACACCGGGAGGAAAACATTCTTTAAACGCTTGTAGCAAAGGGGTAATTAAAAGTACTCCGTGCTTGGCAGGTTTAAATACTGCTGTATTCCCCATCACAATAGCGGGAATCAACAAACAAAAGGTTTCGTTCAGGGGGTAATTGTAGGGCCCTAAACACAGGACAACGCCCAGTGGACTTCTTCTGATGTGTGCATGGATGCTGCCTTCTTTTTCAAACTTGGCACTTTTTTGGTCTAACTTTTTGTAGGCCTCAACAGTATCGTATATATAATCTACCGTCCGGTCGAACTCTTTTTCAGAGTCATTAAGTGTTTTACCAATTTCCCACATCAACAATTTGACTACCTCATCACGGTGGTTCTTCATTTTGTCGGCAAAACGTTGAAGACAATTCAACCGCTCTCTTACCCGCATGGTAGGCCATTGGCCTTTGCCTCTGTCGAAAGCTTTCTTGGCAGATTCTAGTGCTTCTAGTGCAGGTTCAGATTCCATATCGGGGACAGAACCCAAAAGGGTAGGAACCATTTCATCATTTTCATTTTCAGTTCTGATGGTGGAATAAACATCTGCCATATTGCCATTCCAGGTTTTCAATGCTCCATCAATAAGGTATTGATTGAAGTTGGTCACTTGCGGCCGATAGGCTTCTGGGATGTCACTGATTTTAAGAGATTTAATGCCGGGTTGGGTCAAAACATTACTCATTATTGTGGTTTTGTTTTATTTTTGTTAAACAAAGTTAAACATTTTTTTGCATCAAGAGTAAGGAAATGAACTTCCAGCTAACCCTTAACTAAAAATTAACTTTAAATGGATTTGAAAATAGGAGGATTTCAGTTGCTTGTTAAACGATCTTCTTCATTTCAGTCATGGACTCCCTCAAATCATATCCGATGATCTCGACTGGATGAAAACGAATGATTTCATTGACGTCGATCAATTGACGATTGTCTACACCATTACCTTTCCCTTCAGCAAAAGCTTTTCCAATAACATCGGTATCAATGTCTTTCATAAAATTAACTAGCAAAGGTTTGGCAGCGTGATCAAAAAGATAACAACCATACTCGGCTGTATCTGAGATGACACGGTTCATTTCAAATAATTTCTTTCTGGCGATGGTATTGGCGATTAAGGGTGTTTCGTGAAGTGATTCGTAATAAGCAGATTCTTCTTTGACGCCTGAGGCCACCATGGTGTCAAAGGCCAATTCTACTCCTGCTCGAACAAAAGCAACCATCAAAACTCCGTGATCAAAATATTCTTGATCAGAAATTTCTTGATCGGTAATGGTGGTTTTTTCAAAAGCTGTTTCGCCTGTAGCAGCTCTCCATTGCAAAAGATTTTTGTCGTCATTTGCCCAATCCTCCATCATGGTTTTAGAAAAATGACCGGACATAATATCGTCCATATGCTTTTGGAACAATGGTGTAAGGATTTCTTTTAAGGATTCGGAAAGCTCGAAAGCTTTAATTTTTGCCGGATTGGAAAGACGGTCCATCATATTGGTGATCCCACCATGTTTGAGTGCTTCGGTGATGGTTTCCCAACCATATTGGATCAATTTGGCGGCATAGGCAGGGTCGATACCTTTTTCAACCATTTTATCAAAGCTGAGAATGGAACCGGTTTGCAATACCCCACAGAGTATGGTTTGCTCTCCCATAAGGTCAGACTTAACCTCAGCGACAAAAGAGGACTCTAGAACACCAGCACGGTGCCCTCCTGTTGCTACGGCATAGGCTTTGGCATAATCCAGGCCGTGAGCGTGAGGGTCATTTTCAGGGTGAATAGCAATCAATGTCGGTACACCAAATCCTCTCAAAAATTCTTCTCTAACCTCGGATCCGGGACATTTAGGTGCTACCATGATCACAGTCAAATCTTTTCGGATGGTCATCCCCTCCTCTACAATGTTAAAACCGTGAGAATAAGAAAGAGTAGCCCCTTTTTTCATCAAAGGCACTATGGCTTCGATAACAGAGCTATGATTTTTGTCGGGGGTCAAATTGATGACCACATCGGCAGTGGGAATCATGTCTTCGTAGTTTCCAACGTTAAAATTATTGTCAACAGCATTTTGAAATGAAGCTCTCTTTTGATCGATAGCACCTTTACGCAAGGTGTAGCTTATGTCCAAGCCTGAGTCGCGCATATTGAGACCTTGGTTGAGCCCTTGAGCACCACATCCTACGATGACGATTTTTTTCCCTTTAAGCGCATCAACGCCTTGGTCAAACTCTGACTGATCCATAAAGCGGCATTGCCCCAGTTGATCTAATTTTTGTGCTAATGAAAGTTGATTGAAATAGTTGGCCATTATAATGATGAATTTATATTAATTATCTGATTTAAATTTTTTAATTATTTCACTGATTCCCATTTTTGATTTGGTGATTGAAATTCGTCCAGATCGAACAAATTGAAGCAAACCAAAGGGGGCAAGGTCTTGATACAAACGATCGGTTTCTTTTCGGAATCCTGTTTTTTCTATGACAAAATACTCGGGAGAAACGGTTACGATGTTGGCGTGACTTTCTTTGATGATATTTTGAATGTGCCGCTCTTCAAATAAAGCGCTGGATTTTACTTTATAGAGTGCACTTTCTTGAAAAATGGTTTCCTCATCGGTGTGATAAAAAGCCCTGATCACATCGACCTGCTTTTCAATTTGCTTGATGAGTTTTTTTACATTATCCTCCGGAACTTTAACGATGATGATGAATCTGAAAACGTCTTTGATTTCGGACTGTGAAGTTGTCAAACTTTCAATATTAATGTGACGTTTTAAAAAAATAGCAGAAATGCGATTCAGCAATCCTACGTTGTTTTCGGAGTAAATCGAAATGGTAAATGTTTTATCCATTATTGCTTCATTTATTTAAGTCGTATGTCAGAGACTGAAGCTCCGGTTGGGATCATGGGAAATACATTGTCTTCTTTTTCGACACATACCTCAAGGAAGTAGGGCTTATCGGAGGCAATCATTTCGGCTACTGCAGCATCAAGATTTTCTCTTTTATCTACTTTTTTGGCATCCAAATAATAACCTTTTGCTATAGCAACAAAGTCGGGATTTACCATTTCGGTTGAGGCATATCTTTTGTCAAAAAACAATTGCTGCCATTGTCTTACCATTCCCAAAAACTCATTGTTGAGAACAACAATTTTTACAGCGGCTTGAGTTTGGAAAATAGTTCCCAATTCTTGTATGGTCATTTGGTATCCTCCATCGCCGATCACAGCAACTACTTCTCTCTCTGGAGCTCCCATTTTAGCACCTAGAGCAGCGGGAAGGGCAAAGCCCATGGTTCCCAGTCCACCTGAAGTAACATTACTTCTTGAACGAACAAAATCTGTATATCTACAAGCTACCATTTGGTGTTGGCCGACATCGGTTACTAAAACAGCATCCCCCTGGGTATGTTTGTTTATGGAAACGATGACTTCTCCCATGGTCAAACCATCTTTTTCTGGGCGCAGATCCTTGTCGATAACTTCCTTGACCTCCACTTTCATCAATTCATCAAAACGCCCCTTCCATTTATTGTGGGATTTTTTTTGAATTAGGGGAATCAAAGCCTCTAAACTTTTTTTACAGTCCCCCAATACAGGAACATCAACTATTACATTTTTATTGATCTCAGCTGGATCAATTTCAAAATGTATGATTTTGGCCTGCTTGGCATAAGTATCCAAATTTCCGGTAACCCTATCGTCAAACCTCATACCTAACGCGATGAGCAGGTCGCATTCGTTAGTCAGCAAATTGGGGCCATAGTTACCGTGCATCCCCACCATACCCACATTGAGTGGATGGGCTGTGGGCAATGCGGAAAGTCCCAGTATAGTCCAGGCAGCAGGAATCCCGGACTTTTCTACAAAGGCTTTGAATTCCTCCTCGGCACTCCCCAAAATAACACCTTGTCCCCAAATTATAAAAGGTTTTTTGGCCTTATTGATTAACTCAGCAGCTTTTGAAACCGCATGGGTGTCCATAGCAGAAAAAGGTTTATAACTTCTGACCCCAATACATTTTTGATATTTAAAATCCAAAGTTTCGAACTGAGCATTTTTTGTTATGTCGATCAAAACCGGACCAGGTCTGCCGGATCTGGCAATGTAAAAAGCCTTAGCAAAAATTTCGGGTATTTCAGAGGCATTGGTGATCTGATAATTCCATTTGGTAACTGGGGTTGAAATCCCAATGATGTCGGTTTCTTGAAAAGCATCGGAACCCAAAAGATGAGACCCCACCTGACCTGTAATGCAAACCATGGGTGTGGAATCGATTTGTGCATCGGCAATTCCGGTCACTAAATTGGTTGCTCCGGGACCAGATGTTGCAATGGCTACTCCCACCTTTCCTGATGTTCTGGCAAATCCTTGAGCGGCATGTGTAGCCCCTTGCTCATGGCGAGTCAATACATGATTCAATTCATCCTGAAACTTGTAAAGTTCATCATAAACGGGCATAATCGCTCCACCGGGATAGCCGTAAATCAAGTCTACCCCTTCGGCCAAAAGACACCTTATTACGGCTTCTGCACCGGAAATTTTTTTGCTTAAGCTTTCTACCTCTTGCAAGGCGATTTGTTCTTTTGTTTTCATCTGATTAATTATCGGTTACACAACCCTCCGAGGCTGTCGATACACTTTTTATGTATTTGTACAAAACTCCCTTCGAAAATTTGTAGGGAGGTTGTACCCAATTATTTTTTCTTTTTTCTATTTCTTGTTCGGATAATTCCACACTCAAGGTATTGGTTTCGGCATCAATAGTGATGATGTCCCCATCTTGTAACAAACCGATGACCCCACCTTCTTGAGCCTCGGGTACAATATGTCCCACCACAAAACCGTGGGTTCCACCGGAAAATCTGCCGTCAGTGATCAAAGCAACCTCTTTCCCCAATCCAGCACCCATGATGGCTGCAGTTGGTTTGAGCATTTCCGGCATTCCCGGACCTCCTTTGGGCCCTTCGTATCGGATCACCACTACATCTCCTTTTTTAACTTTTCCGGCTCCTATTCCCGCGTTGGCGTCATATTCACCATCGAAAACTCGAGCAGGACCGACAAATTTAAGTCCTTCTTTTCCTGTAATTTTTGCAACAGAACCTTCCGCTGCCAAATTCCCTTTTAATATTCTGATGTGTCCGGTGGGTTTGATTGGATTTTCTAGAGGTCGGATCAGGTCTTGCCCTTCTTTTAAACCATCTACATTGGCCAAATTTTCTGCCAAAGTTTTACCAGTAATAGTCTTACAGTCTCCGTGGAGCATATCGTTTTCGAGCATGAATTTGAGCACAGCAGGGATACCCCCAATGGCATGAAGATCCTTCATTAAGTATTTTCCACTGGGTTTAAGATCAGCCAAAAAGGGTGTTGTATCACTTATTTTTTGAAAATCGTCAATGGACAAATCTATATCAGCGGCGTGGGCAATGGCCAAAAAGTGTAATACAGCGTTCGTAGATCCTCCCAAAACGGCGATAAGTCGCAAGGCGTTTTGAAGCGATTTTTTGGTAATAATATCCAAGGGTTTTAAGTCCTTTTCGATCAGTTGCCTCATCGCCAAACCTACGGCTTTACAATCTTCTATTTTTTCTTGACTTACGGCAGGATTAGAGGAACTGTAAGGCAATGACATGCCCAAAGCTTCAATGGCCGAGGCCATGGTATTGGCCGTGTACATTCCTCCGCAGGCTCCCGCACCGGGACAGGCATTACGGATCACCTTTTTGTATTCGTTCTCGTCTATTTTTCCGGCTACTTTTTCACCCCAGGCTTCAAATGCGGAAACCACGTCCAATTCTTTGTCTCTGACACAACCCGAGGCAATGGTTCCCCCATATACCAAAATAGCGGGGCGGTTGAGTCGCAACATCCCCATCAAGGCTCCAGGCATATTTTTGTCACAGCCTACTACCGTTACCACACCATCATAGGACATAGCTTGTACTACAGTCTCAACTGAGTCGGCGATCACATCTCTTGAAGGTAAAGAAAAACGCATCCCAGGGGTTCCCATAGAAATTCCATCACTTACTCCAATGGTATTGAAAATCAAACCCAACATGTGGTGGGGTGCAATGCCCTTTTTGACGTGCAACGACAGATTATTGAGGTGCATGTTGCAGGGGTTGCCTTCGTAGCCTGTACTGGCGACGCCAATCAATGGTTTTTCAAAATCCTCATCGGTCATACCGATGGCGTGAAGCATAGCTTGAGCCGCGGGTTGCGTGGGATCTTGTGTTACACGTTGACTGTATTTATTAAGTGGCATATTACGAATTTGATGCTAATTTAATGGCTGGCAACCTTTAGCCGTGATTTTTCAATTATTTTAAATTATACCCAAATTAATTTAAATCAATATAATTATCTGATTATCAATTATTTAATTGATGTTTAATAATACATTCAAACCAATAAAAAATAAAAAGAAATCTATTTGAGTTATATTTATAAAATACAAGCCCCAAAAATACCAAACAATGAAATACAATTCAGACAAAACCGTTGATAATTTATATCAAAAGCAAAAAGTATTTTTTGACAATCAAGCCACTAAACCCACTGCTTTTAGGATTAAAAAACTAAGGGCATTACTGAAGGAGATCGGTAAAAGGGAAAAAGACATTTACGAAGCCCTTCACAGGGACATGAGAAAATCGGGCTTTGAATCAATGACCTCTGAAACGGTCTTGGTGGAAAAGGAGATCAGAAAAATGATCAAGATGCTGCCTCTTTGGAATAGACCCCATCGGGCCAAAAGTAGTTTGATCAATTTCCCTTCCAAGGACTACATCCTGCCTGAGCCTTATGGAAATACTTTGATCATTAGCCCGTGGAATTATCCTTTCCAACTGGCCGTAACTCCATTGGTAGGTGCCATTGCGGCGGGAAACACAGTGGTATTAAAACCCTCGGAATTTGCCCCACATACAGCCCGTGTGATCCAGTCCATTATTGAAATTGTTTTTGACGAAGATCATGTTGCCGTGGTCGAAGGTGATGCAACAACTGCAACGACACTACTGAAAAAAAAATGGGATTACATCATGTTTACCGGTAGCACCTCCATCGGAAAAATCATCGCCAAAGCTGCTGCTAAATACCTTACCCCAACGACCTTGGAATTGGGTGGAAAAAGTCCCTGTATCGTTGATGAAACAGCACCTGTTGGTATCACGGCCAAAAGATTGGTTTGGGGAAAATTCCTGAACAGCGGACAGACTTGTATAGCACCGGATTACCTGCTGGTTAACCAAAAAATAAAAAATCAATTGACCCAAGAACTCATACTACAAATCGAAAAAGCTTTTGGGAAAAACCAACAAGAATCTGCAGACTACGGACGGATCGCTCACCAAAACCATTTTAACAAGTTAAAAGCCTCTCTTACAAATCAAAATGTTATTTACGGAGGGCAAACGGATAAAAAAGAGCTTTTCTTCGGCCCTACCTTGGTCGATAATCCCCCCTTAGACAGTGAATTGATGCTAGAGGAGATATTTGGCCCCATTTTACCCATCATCAGCTACCAAAATGAAGAAGAGATTCATAAAATTTTAGAAAACAGGGAGCGTCCTTTGGCCTTTTATGTGTTTTCCAAAAGAAAAAAATTCATCGATAAGCTATTCCAACGCTATTCTTTTGGTGGTGGTGTGGCCAATGATTCGATCATACAATTTGCCAATGATAATCTTCCCTTTGGCGGGGTGGGGCACAGTGGCATGGGATCTTATCACGGCAAGTACAGCTTTAAAAATTTCTCTCACGAAAAACCCATCATCAAACGCAGTTTTTGGTTTGACCTCCCGGGACGCTATGCACCTTATCCAAAGTCCTTATCTTTGTTGAAATTTTTATTAAAAAATCTTTAATGTCCGAAAAAAAAGTAAGTGAAGCCATCGAATATAGACGCTCTGTTAGGGTTTTTGATGATGAAAAAGACATTGATCCTAATATTATCAAAAAATGCATCGAACAGGCTATTCTTGCCCCCAACAGCAGTAATCTTCAACTTTGGGAATTTTATCATATTACCGATGCTGACTTAATCAAAAGAATCGCAAGGGCATGCTTTAGTCAGCCTGCGGCCAAAACCGCCAAGCAATTTGTCATTCCTGTGGTGAGGAAAGACCTTTGGAAAAAAAGAATTGCCTCCAACGTGGCTTTTATCGAATCTGAACACAAAAAGTCTAAGAGCAAAGACCCTAAAAAAATTAAAGCGGCAACATCTTACTATCAAAAAATCCTTCCAAAAATCTATGGTATGGGCAATCTGATGGGGTGGATCAACAGTTTCATCACCAACATCAAGGGATTAAAAAAGGTGGTTTACCGACAGGTAAAAAAATCGGATATGCGTGTTGTAGCACATAAAAGCACAGCCTTAGCCGCTCAAAATTTTCTGGTGAGTATGTCGGGTTACGGTTACGACACCTGTTCCATGGAAGGCTTTGATTCCCAGAGGGTCAAAATAATATTGGGCTTGCCCAAAACTGCAGAGATCAGCATGATCATTGGCTGTGGCATCCGAACTCCAAAAGGAATTTACGGACCGCGCTTTAGGGTTCCGTTCGACGAAGTTTATTTTAAAAAGTAAATCAACTTCTGCCTAAGCCAACCAACCCTCACGAACCAGACTTCTGTATTGGATCGCTTCGGAGATATGGTCAGAATCAACATTATCCTTTCCTGCTAGGTCGGCCAAAGTTCGCGATACTTTTAATATACGATCGTAAGCTCGGGCAGACAACGACAAACGTTCCATCGCTGATTTGAGTAGTGCTGAGGCTCCTTGGGAGATCATCGACGCCAATCGCAAAACAGAGGCACGCCTCAAAACCATTGAATATATTTTGGATCAAATTCCACATCAAAATAAATCAGTTAGATAAGGTTCCCTTTTGCCATTTGTGTGACTGTGGGATTTATTCTGTTTAAAATTATAGTGTAAATTCGCAAACAATGAGACCTTATATCCTAAGCGAGTGTAACTGGAAAGATCTAAAAACCCATCGGTTTGAATTGGCTGTTTTGCCCTGGGGAGCCACCGAGGCGCACAATTACCATTTACCCTATGGGACAGATGTCTATGAAGCCGATGCCATAGCTACCGAATCGGGAAGAAAAGCATGGGAAAAAGGTGCAAAAGTGGTGATTTTACCCACCATTCCCTTTGGGGTCAATACCGGCCAGACAGATATTTATTTGGATATGAACATGAGTCCCTCCACCCAAATGGCGGTGCTTAAAGATGTTTTGACCGTGCTCAAACGCCAGGGCATTAAGAAATTTTTGATCCTCAACAGTCACGGGGGCAATGATTTTAAAACAATGTTGAGAGAGTTGGGCTTGGATTTTCCTAAAATGTTGCTCAGTAGTTGCAATTGGTTTCATGCCTTGGACAAATCGCAATACTTCGAGGAAGAAGGAGATCATGCCGATGAAATGGAAACCAGTATCATGATGCACATTCATCCCCAATTGGTCTTACCACTTTCAGAAGCAGGGATGGGCCTAGAAAAGAAAAGTAGCATCAAAGGGTTTCGTGAAAAATGGGCCTGGACAGAAAGAAGATGGTCTCAAGTGACCAAAGATACGGGTGTGGGTAACCCAAAAAAATCAAGTCCCGAAAAAGGAAAAAAGTTTTTTAATGATGTATCAAATAAGATCAGTGAACTGATGCAAGACATTTGTAAAACTCCACTGGATGAATTGTATCAATAAGCCTTTCTCTATGAATTTTTCTTACAAAGCTTTTTTAACTCCTTTGCTTTTACTGTTCTTTTTTCAAACCGCCAGGGGTCAAAAGATCAATGAGGATTACGTCCTAAAAATCGGAAAAACTTCGGAAAAAATCATTATGGACGGTGAACTCAACGAAAGCATTTGGGAGCTAGCAGATGTGGCCGAAAATTTTTCCATGATCCTCCCACAAGACGACCGAAAAGCCACCCAGTTTTCGGAGGTAAGGATGGCATATGATGACAAAAACATTTACCTCGCTGTAATTTTCTTTAACAATACCATAAAAGGAGATTATGTGGTAGAATCTTACAAAAGGGATTTTAGTTTTGGGAAGAACGACAATTTTTTGGTGGCCATTGACCCCTTTAATAACATGACAACTGGTTTTGCTTTTGGACTCAATGCCTATGGTGCCCAGTGGGACGGCACCATGTATGACGGTCGGAGTGTTGACCTGAATTGGGATACCAAATGGTATTCAGAGGTAGCTTTCGATGAGAAAAAATGGACGGCAGAAATCGCCATTCCATTCAAATCTATTCGTTACAATTACAATTTGGAACAGTGGGGTATCAGTTTTAGTCGTTTGGATCTCAAAGCCAGTGAAAAGTCGGGATGGACTCCGGTTCCCCGTCAATTTCCATCCATAACGATGGCCTATTCTGGAGTATTAGAATGGGACAACCCTCCACCTACCCAAGGTTCTAACATTTCCTTCATTCCCTACCTCTCTGGTGAAATGGACAGTCTTCAAAAGGGGACAACAAACCAAGAACTTAATGCAGGGGCTGATGTCAAATTCAATTTGACCTCCTCCCTTAACTTAGACATCACTCTAAACCCGGACTTCTCTCAGGCAGAAGTTGACCAGCAGGTAACCAACCTCGATCGCTTTGAACTGTTCTTTCCCGAAAGGAGACAGTTTTTTCTTGAAAACGCCGACCTCTTTGCCAACTTCGGTTATGAAAACATACGACCCTTTTTCTCAAGAAGAATCGGACTAAACAATCCCATAGTGGGAGGAATACGTCTGAGCGGAAACATAGACGAAAAATGGAGGGTGGGACTACTGGACATACAAACTCAGGCGGAGAAAGAAAAAGGTCTTCCTGCCGAAAATTTAGGTGTTTTCAGTTTACAACGAAAGGTTTTGGACCGTTCTTCCATCGGAATGATTTTTGTCAACAAGCAAAGCTTGGGTAAGCTTGAAGATACTAAGACAACAGCTGGGGAATACAACCGTAATTTAGGACTGGAATACAACTATTTTTCTACGGATAATCTCTGGAATGGTAAATTGATGTACCTCAAATCTTTTAGTCCGAACCTGAGTAATGACGATGCTATTTTTGCTGGTAACCTCACCTATAACGACAACAACTTTTTGGGAAGTGTGCAAGCTGAATATGTGGGGGAAAATTACAATGCAGAAGTTGGCTATGTTCCACGAACCCACTATTACAAGTTTGATACAACGCTTCGTTATTTGTTTTTCCCCAGTCAAGATTCTAAGGTTTTGTCTCACGGCCCATTGGTCGGAAGTATTCAATATTTCAATTTTGATGGATTGGGTATCGATCGAGGAACACAATTGGGCTATGAATTAAATTTTAAAAACAGAAGTGAAATGGTTTTCACTTTTGAAAATCAATTCATCATCCTACAAAACCCATTTGATCCTATAAGAACAGGAATCCGCAGTCTTGAAGCACTCACCGAACACCGCTGGAATAGTGTTAATCTAGATTACAACTCCAAACCCCAAAGCCTTTTTACCTATGCCCTTAAATCCTCCTATGGGGGCTACTTCCAAGATGGAAAAAGGTGGTTGTTTTTCAGTGAAATGGGTTACCGCTTTCAGCCTTATATAGAATTGAATACCTTAGTAAGCTACAACCATATCGAACTCGAAGAGCCCTGGGGAACCAACGGATTCTGGTTGTTGGGGATTAAATCGAATTTCACATTTACCAAAAATATTTTCTTTTCCAACCTCTATCAATATAACGAGCAACAAAAACTTTGGAATTTTAACTCGCGTTTTCAATGGCGTTACAAACCTGCCTCTGATATATTCTTAGTATTCAACAGCAGTGACACCCGCATGCTTACCCCCAACAGAAATTGGAGCCTAACCCTAAAGATTAATTATTGGATCAATCTGTAGATCAATCTAAAAAGCGTAGCCTTGGGTTGAATTTTTATTTTCTCTAAATTTTGATAAGCCCTCTTCCAACCAATCCCTGTAGGTGGCTGTATCCGTGTATTGAATGGGAGAACTTAGAAGGGTTGCATCTGACGACAATAAAACATAATAGGGCTGGGAAGCATTACTAAAGTTCAAGTTCTGAAAAGTAGCCCACTTTTCCCCAACGGTTTGGATGGTTTTGATCCTTCCATTGGGATATTGGAAATTGAATTGCTCTGCTTCGGGCAATTCTTTTCGGTCATCGACATAGAGGGATATGATGATAAACTCTTCGTTCAGCAATCTAAATACCTCGGGTTGTGACCAGACGTTTTCTTCCATTCTACGACAGTTAACACAGGCCCATCCCGTAAAATCAAACAGTATGGGTTTGTCCTGAGCCTCGGCATAAGTCCTACCCTGTTCGTAATCCTTAAAGCAATTGAGTCCCAGAGGACATTCGGAGTCGGAGGGGTAAACGCTGTAAAACACCGGGGGTGGAAAGCCACTCAACAAAGTGAGCTGACCATCTTGATTTTTTCCCAAACCAGGCATCAAATAGAATATAAACAATAATACCAAAAAGGTGAAAATGCGTTGAAACTTGGAAATTTTAGCTCCTTTGACATCGTGTGGAAAGCGCAACCATCCCATGAGATAAACAAACAACAGTATGGTAATCACCATCCACACGCCTACAAAAACCTCCCGTTTGAGAATCCCCCAATGGCCTACAAGGTCTGCGTTGGATAAAAACTTTAAGGCCAATGCTAATTCAAGAAATCCAAGGGTGACTTTGACTTTGGTCATCCATCCACCCGATTTGGGAATGGATTTGAGGGCATTGGGAAAGAAGGCCAACAAACCAAAAGGTAAAGCTAAAGCAAATCCAAAACCGGCCATCCCAACGGTCAATTGGGTGGCTCCTCCTTCTGCGGAGAGCGAACCTGCCAACAAAGAACCCAATATGGGCCCCGTACAAGAGAAAGATACGATCGCTAATGTAAGGGCCATAAAAAAGATGCCCAAAACGCCACCACCAGCTGCGGCAGCATCAGAGCGGTTTACCCAACTGCTGGGCAAGGTCAATTCGTAATAGCCAAAAAACGAAAAGGCAAAAAAGACGAATATGGCAAAAAAGATCAGGTTCATCACGATATTGGTCGATAGCGTATTTAAGATTTGGGGGTCTAGTGCATCCAAAAAGTGAAAGGGCAAACTCATTAAGACATAGATCAACAGTATAAAAAATCCATAGAGCAAGGCGCGAATCACCCCACTACTTTTAGAGATACTTTGTTTTAGAAAAAAGGAGACTGTAAGCGGAATCATCGGAAAAACACAGGGGGTAAGCAGTGCGATCAAGCCCCCGACAAAGCCCAATAAAAACAGATTCAACAAAGGGTTATCACTTTTTTGGTCTTGATCTTGCACCAACAATTCCTTATTTTTTAAGGATAATTGCAATGCCTGGGATTTTTTTAAACTTTCTGGATCAACGGTTTTTTGATAAACTGCCGAGACTTTGGAAGCATCCAAAACAAAACGAAAGGGTTCATTCCTAAAAATACAAACCTTGTCATCACAGGCTTGGAAATTGATCTCCCCAGAAACTGCTCCCAATTCCGCTTGGAGCAATCGAATCTTTTGTTGGAAGGTCCCCTCCCCTTCAAACCAAGACAAATCCATTTCAAAAATGGGATCGAAAGCCGTAACGGTTTCACTCTCCTCTATTTTTCCAACCAATTCATATGCAGTTCCTTCTTCTTCAAAGACAAATTCAGTAGGCAAAGGCCCATCTTCGGGAAGGCTTTGAGAATACAAATGCCATTTAGGTTCTACCGATGCTTGAAAAATGAGTAAGTATTCCGTATCTGATAACTTCTTGAGTTCAGTCGTCCAAACCACAGGATCTTGTGCTTGAACTCCCAAAGTCCACAAAAACAACAGTAAAAAAATTTTTCTAATCATCACAACGAACTAACCATTTGTTTTCTGTATAAGGGGTCGCCAAAAAACGTTGATCTGCTCTTTTACCAACGACCCAAACGATGTCCTCACCCGAACATAACAACCACTGAGACTCTTTATCCAAAAGAGAAAACTTTTCATCTTTAAAATATTTACTTAGTTTTTTCTTCCCTCCCAATCCAATGGGGTAAAAATAATCACTTTGTTTCCATTTTCTCAGCATCAAAGGAAATTTTAACTTGGATTTGTCTAACAACAGGCTTTTTAAACCTCCTTTAATAAAGGTTTTTTGATGGGAAAAAACCATCTTTAAAGGATGGTCAATGGAGGTCAATTCTAAATCAATAGTATAGGATTCTGATGCTGAATTGTCGAGAGTGGTCAATAGTAAAAAGTTCCTGTCTTTGATCAACCTGTGAGTCTCCGAAAAGAGCTGTTTTCCACTTTGTGCATCCAACAACTTTCTGAGGTCTGCTAGGGTTCCAAAACCATAGGAAGCAAACAAGCCATGTAGATAATAATCCAATGATGACGAACCTATAAAGGCATCGATCGAGACCTTGAATCCGTGTTGCCAAGGGATAAAATTTTGGTTTTTAAAATCTTTTAAGACATCATCCAGCAATGTTTGGGCTTGACCTAGATATTTGAGTGTTTCTTGAAACTGGTCATCAAAATTGGGGTCTCTTTTTTTCCATTGTGGAATCACCTCATGCCGTAGGGCATTTCGCAAATAATCTGTCTTGGCATTTGAAGAATCCTCACGCCATTGGATTTTATTTTTATGAGCAAACTGTATGATTTCCTCACTGGAAAAAGACAATAAGGGACGTAAGATTTTTCCTCTTCTTTCGGGTATTCCCAACAAACCTTTTAAACCAGAACCACGCATGGCGTTGATCATAAAGGTTTCCAAAGCATCATCGGCATGATGAGCAATCAGTATCGAGTCATAACCCTTTTGTTGAGACAAAAACTCAAACCATTGGTATCGTAAATCCCTTGCCGCCATCTGAATGGAGATTTTTTTCTCTTGGGCATAGACTTGGGTTTCAAATGTCTGAACATGAGATTCTAATCCTTTGCTATCGGCCAAATTTTTGATCCAATCGGCATCGGCATCACTTACGGAACCTCTCAATTGAAAATTACAATGGGCCACGGCCGGAGTCAAACCCGATTTTAAACAAAGATCCAACAACACACAACTGTCCACTCCTCCACTCAGTGCCAATAGCAGTTTTTGGTCCTTGAGTTGCGGAAAACGAGTTGTTAGATGGTTTTGGAACTTTTGAAACATATGCAAAATTAAGGATTTTGGAACAGTCGGTTTATAAGACAATCCAGACTTACTTATTTTAAAACATTAAGAACAAAAGTAGATTTCCGATTCTTATTTAATGATTTTGTCAAAAAAAATAAAATTCGGATATTTGCATTTCAAATGAAAGATGCAACGACATACTCCTTGGGAACGGCCGCTAAATTTAGCCCGACTCCACTTCGTCCACGCCGCCCCTAGCGGGTACATTTCTCTATTGGAGACTCAGGTGCGTCCGGTCTCACTTTCCAAAGCTTTTAACCTATTTTTTCAATCAAAAAACGTTTGTCAATAATGGAATTGATTATTGCCAATTCAAAACATATTATACACGCCCAAGACATCAGCACCTGCATAGGCGAATCGGCCAAAATGCGCGGTACTGGCATTGCTCGAAGAAGTCCTGAGTACATCAGTAAAAAGATGGAAGCAAGAAATGCCGTAATTGCTTTAGAGGATAATAAATTTGCAGGCTTTTGCTATATCGAAATATGGGGACACGGAAAATATGTTGCCCATTCTGGCTTAATTGTCTCTCCCAACCATCGAGGAAAAGGACTCGCCAAAAAAATCAAGCAAAAGGTTTTCGACCTGTCCTTAGAAAAGTTTCCCAAAGCCAAAATTTTTGGAATTACTACTGGAAAAGCTGTAATGCGAATCAATTTTGAGTTGGGTTACCAACCCGTTGATTTTTCTCAACTTACGGACGATCCTGATTTTTGGAAAGGCTGTCAAACCTGTAAGAATTATGATGTGCTGACCCGAACAGAAAGAACGATGTGCCTGTGTACGGGCATGTTGTGTGACCCAAGACAATGATAAATCTATAGTAAATCAGAAATGGAAAATAAAAAGTTAGTATTGGCCTATAGTGGTGGATTAGACACCTCCTACTGTCTTATGAAACTTTCACAAGAAGGTTATGAGGTTCACGCCATCAGTGTCAATACCGGAGGTTTTGATGCTACTGAGGTCGAAGAAATGGAAACCAAAGCGCTACAGATGGGAGCCCATACCTATCAATCCATCAATGCTTTGGACTCCTTTTACCACAAGGTGGTTAAGTATTTGGTTTTTGGAAACGTTCTAAAAAATAATACCTATCCCCTATCGGTCAGTGCAGAGCGAATTGTACAGGCGATGGAAATCGCCGCTTATGCCAAGAAGATTGGAGCAGATGCCATTGCACATGGAAGCACTGGCGCAGGAAACGATCAGGTTAGATTTGATTTGATTTTTCAGGTCATGGCAGCCGACATAAAAATCATTACCCCCATCAGAGACCAACAACTTTCGAGAGAAGCAGAAATTGCTTTTCTTAAAGAAAATGGAATCGATCTTTCATGGGAAAAAGCGCAATACTCCATCAATCAGGGTTTGTGGGGAACCAGTGTGGGCGGGAGGGAAACTTTGACCTCACACGACAGCCTCCCCGAATCGGCCTATCCCTCTCAGCTTGAAAAAAAGTCATCCGAAAAAGTAAGCCTACATTTTGAAAAAGGAGAACTGGTTAGGATTGATGGACAGATGGACAGTCCAGTCAATAACATCATCAAATTACAAGAGCAAGCCAAAAAATTTGGCATCGGCAGAGACATCCATGTTGGGGATACCATTATAGGCATCAAAGGAAGAGTTGGTTTTGAAGCCGCAGCTCCTCTTTTGATCATCAAAGCCCATCACCTACTGGAAAAACACACCTTGAGCAAATGGCAACAGTTCCAAAAGGAACAATTGGCTAACTTCTTCGGAATGCTGCTTCACGAAGGACAATACTTAGACCCCGTCATGCGCGATTTGGAAGCTTTTTTGAGCAGCAGTCAAGAAATGGTGAGTGGAAAAGTGTTTGTAAGCCTCCATCCTTACAGATTTGAACTCAATGGAATTGAGTCTGAACACGATTTGATGAATGCTTCCTTTGGAAGTTATGGAGAAGTCAATAAAGGTTGGAGCGCAGAGGATGCCAAAGGCTTTATCAAATTATTGTCCAACCAAAACAAAATATACAAACACGTAAACAAAGAAAAATGAAGAAAGTAGGCATCATAGGGGGATCGGGTTATACCGGAGGTGAGTTGATACGATTGGTATTGCATCATCCGGCATTGGAACTCGATTTTGTATACAGCACTACAAGACCGGGAACACCACTCCACGATACACATTCCGATTTATTGGGTGCTGGAGCACCAGACTTTACAGGAAGTATCAATCCCGAGGTCGATGTAGTTTTCCTTTGTTTGGGCCATGGAAAATCAGTTGGGTTTTTGGAAAAAAATCAATTCTCTGAAAAAACCATCATCATTGATTTAAGCAATGATTTTAGACTGAAAAAAGACGCTCAATTCCAGGGGTATGATTTTGTTTATGGCTTGCCAGAAAACCAAAGGTCAAGTATCGAAAAAGCCAATGCTGTGGCCAATCCTGGTTGTTTTGCTACTGCCATTCAATTGGCCCTTTTGCCTTTGGCCAAAGCGGGAATGATACAAGAGGCCGTTCATGTCAACGCCACCACAGGAAGTACGGGAGCCGGGGTAGGATTGAGTCCCACTGGACATTTCAGTTGGAGAAACAACAACGTTTCTTGGTACAAACCTTTTACCCACCAGCATTTGGGTGAAATCGGAGAAACCCTGGGAGCACCCAAAATGTATTTTCTCCCACAAAGGGGAAATTTTACTAGAGGTATTTTTGCCAGTTGCTACACCCCTTTTGAGGGTAAGCTAGAAAAGACCGTGGAAATGTATAAGGAATTTTATAAAAGTCACCCTTTCACCCATGTATCTGACAATGAACTTACCTTAAAACAAGTGGTCAATACCAACCATTGTGCTTTGCATCTGCACCAATTTGAAGATCAGTTTCTCATCACATCCGTCATTGACAATTTGATCAAAGGTGCCTCGGGACAAGCCATACAGAATTTAAACCTCATCATGGGATGGGAAGAGGATTTGGGACTACAACTCAAAGCCAGTGTATTTTAAAAATTAAAGAGAATAAAAATGAAAATAGCCATCATCGGATCAGGAAATTTGGGATTGAGTATTGCCAAAGGCTTGGTATATAACAACACCTATACTTCACTTTACCTGACCAAAAGAGATATTAGTGAAATCAAAAAATGGGAAGAATACAACAACGTAAAAATTACAACAAACAATCAAGAGGCTGTAAAAAACTCAGACATCATCATTTTTACGGTACAGCCCCGACAGTTTGACGGTATCTTGGAAGAAATAAAGGATGTATTGACCGACAAGCACGTATTGATTTCTGCCATCACTGGCTACAGCATCCAGCGAATGGAAGACAAATTGGGAGGGAATTATCCCATCATCAGAAGCATGCCCAACACCGCCATTTCTGTTGGAAAATCCATGACTTGTTTGTGTTGTAATACCACTGGAGAAAAGAGAATTGCCATTGCCGAAGCCATTTTCAATGGATTGGGTACTACCATCAAGATCGACGAAAAACAAATGCAAGCCGCTACTGTAGTTTGTGCTAGTGGGATTGCTTTTTGGATGCGATTGATTCGCGCCACAACTCAAGGAGGCGTCCAAATGGGCTTTGATGCTGATGAATCCATGCGCATGTCAATGTACACTGCTTTGGGCGCAGCCAGTCTATTGATTGAAACCGACTCCCATCCCGAAACTGAAATCGACAAGGTCACTACCCCACAAGGCTGCACCATTACCGGATTGAACGAAATGGAACACCAAGGGCTGAGTTCCTCCTTGATTAGAGGACTTATGGCTTCTTTCGAGAAAATCAATGAAATTAAAATTCAATGAATATTAACACATGAAATTATTTGACGTTTACCCACTCTATGAAGTTTGCCCCGTAAAGGCAAAAGATGTCCGTGTTTACGACGAGGCGGGAACGGAATATTTGGATCTTTACGGAGGACATGCGGTCATTTCCGTAGGACACAGTCACCCCCATTACGTCAATCGATTGCAGGAGCAATTAAATAAAATTGCCTTTTATTCCAATGCGGTAGAAAACCCGCTACAGCAACAATTGGCAGATGAAATCGGGGAACAATCTTGTTTGCACGACTACCAACTTTTCCTGTGTAGCTCTGGAGCCGAAGCCAATGAAAACGCCCTCAAGCTGGCCTCTTTTCACACCGGAAAGAAAAGAGTAGTGGCTTTTAAAAATGCTTTTCACGGGAGAACCTCAGCAGCAGTAGCTGCAACGGATAACCAAAACATCAATGCCCCACTAAATCAACAGCAGGAGGTGACTTTTATTCCCTTTAATGATTTACAGGCTTTGGAAGAAGAATTGCAAAAGGGAGATGTCTGTGCCGTCATTTTCGAACCCATTCAAGGGGTAGGCGGTCTTGATATGCCCGAGGATGATTTCGTTTTGAAAATGGAGCAGCTCTGCCAGCAATATGACACCGCCTTGATTGCAGACGAGGTGCAGTCTGGTTTTTCAAGATCGGGAACCTTTTTTGCTTTTCAAAACAACAACATCAAACCACATGTGATTACCATGGCCAAAGGAATGGGCAATGGCTTTCCCATAGGAGGAATATTGGTTCATCCAGATGTCAAACCCAAATACGGGATGCTAGGAACTACCTTTGGAGGAAATCACCTGGCCTGTTGTGCCTCATTGGCAGTTTTGGAAATCATAAAAAAAGATAAGCTCCAACAACATGCCAAAGAAATGGAAATCTATTTCAGAAGCAAGGCGGAAAAAATAAAAGGAGCCAAGATCAAAGGACGCGGACTGATGCTCGGATTGGAATTTGACTTTGAGGTTGGACCTTTAAGAAAAAGGCTCATCTATGAAAAACACATATTTACCGGAGGCAGCAGCAACAAAAATGTATTGCGAATCCTTCCGCCATTGACCGTTCAAAAAGCACATTTTGATCAGCTCTTTGATGCATTAGAAGATTTACTATGAAACATTTTATCACCTTAGCGGATTTGCCCGACTTTCACCAAACCTTGGATTTGGCAATGGAGCTGAAAAATCAACCCACAAAATGGGATGCGATGGGTAAAGGCAAAACCCTAGGGCTTTTATTTTTCAATCCAAGTCTTAGAACCCGATTGAGTACCCAAAAGGCAGCCCAAAACCTAGGACTTCCAACCATGGTTATGAATTTTAGTCAGGAGTCTTGGGCATTGGAATTTGAAGACGGCACCAAGATGAGTGGACTGAGATCAGAACATGTTAAGGAAGCTGCTGCTGTAGTTTCCCAATATTGTGATATGGTGGCCATTAGGGCTTTTGCATCCCTATCTGACAAAGAAAAAGATGAGGCCGAAATCGTATTGAGAAGCTTTGCCAAATACGCTTCTGTACCCATCATCAACATGGAAAGTGCAACTGCACATCCTCTGCAAGCCTTGGCTGATGCCATTACGATCAAGGAATTTCAACCCGCCCACAAACCCAAAGTCGTATTGAGTTGGGCTCCTCACCCCAAAGCACTTCCTCATGCAGTTGGAAATTCTTTTACCAAAATGATGAAACATATGGATGTCGATTTCATCATTGCCCATCCCGAAGGTTATGCCCTGAACCCTAAAATTACTGAAGGGATCACATGCACCACCGATCAAGAAAAAGCTATGGAGG
>CESO01126119.1_pt1 | contig 55058 bp, 47 predicted proteins | sample 356341 | NCBI WGS metagenome assembly CESO01 (sample SAMEA2621812, study PRJEB7988) | marine metagenome | biome: marine biome (ENVO:00000447); feature: deep chlorophyll maximum layer (ENVO:xxxxxxxx); material: "saline water (ENVO:00002010), including plankton (ENVO:xxxxxxxx)" | depth 35 m | reverse complement strand
TGAATTTCGACTTAAATTATTGTCTCTCTAGAAGTTTCAAGACAGTCCAGGCTGCTTCTTCTCCTTTATGGCCGTGATCTCCACCTGCTCGCTCTATGGCTTGTTGTTTGTTTGAGGTAGTTAACACACCAAAACCTATGGGGATATTCTGCTCAATAGTAATTTGAGATATTCCATTGGCTACAGCATCACAAATAAAATTAAAATGGGGTGTTTCACCTTTAATTACAACTCCAATGCAAATAATTGCATCCATACCCTCATTAGCTAACTTATTAGCTGCATAAATAAGTTCATATGAACCCGGCACATCCCAAGCAGTAATATTTTTAAATGGAATACCAGACTTAGCAAGCGTTTCTATTGCTCCAGATTTTAGTCTAGAAGTAATTTCTCCATTCCACATAGCGGTGACAATCGCAATTTTAAAATTGGTATGTGGCAAGTTAATCTTGTCACTTAAAAAATTTTGATTTGCATAGTCAGCCATTATATCTATTGGCTAGCTTGTTTAGCTTTAGCCCGAGCAACAAGTGCTTTTACAAGTTCAGCCTGTCTTGAATTTGGATAAGATTCTTCTATCTCTGTGTAAGCATCAATAGCATTATCAAAAGAACCTGCTTGTTCATAGGCTGCTCCAGCTTTTAACAGGGCATATGGGGTTGTTAACTGATTGTCACGTTTATTGGCTGCAGACATGTAGATTTTGCCTGCTTTTGAATAATTTTCCATTTCAGAATAGCAATCTCCTTGCAAGGTAATTACTTGAGCTGCCATTATTTGATCATCCATAGAGACATTACTTAAATAGTCCAATGCTTCTTCAAATTTACCTTTTTCTAGCAAAATTCTTCCCGCATAGTAAGATGCTTGATTTCCAATTTTTGTCGATCCAAACTCATCAGCAATATCAATCATTCCAAGATGAATACCATCACCCATTAGAGCTTTATCAAGCGAATCAAGACCAAAGTATCTTTCAGCCATAAAAAAACTATCTGCAGCATCCATCTCTTGTTGAGGAGTATATACATCATTGTAATAATAAATGCCTCCAGCCAAAATAATAAGTGCTACACCAGCAGCAATTGCATTATTTTTATGTTTTTCAAAAAACTGAACAAATGATTCAATTCCCTTATTTTCTGTGGTTTGTTCTTCTGTGTTCATTGTTTTAAATGGTTTGCAAAAATAGCGTTATTCTACTATAAAAGGATATTCAGTTTCGTACACATCCTTGTAAATTTCATCTGGACTAGGAAAAGGTGAGTTATCAGCAAATTCAACAGATGCTTGAACTTCAGCTTCCACACTTTCTTCAATTTCTTCTAACCCTTTTTCGGTTAAAAACTTAGACTTAAGAATAGTAGCTTTCACCACTTCAATTGGATCAACTTTTCTATACTCTTCTACTTCATCTTTTGTTCTATATTTAGCTGGATCACTCATTGAATGCCCTCTGTATCGATATGTTTTAAGCTCAACAAAAGTTGGACCACCACCTTTTCTTGCACGATCAGCAGTTCTCTTCATGCAATCATGAACAGCCTCACAACTCATGCCATCAACTTGTTCTGAATTCATTTCATAGGAAGATGCCATTTTATAAATATCAGTAACATTAGTTGTTCTTTCTACAGAAGTCCCCATTGCATAATTATTGTTCTCACAAATAAATACAACAGGTAAATTCCATACCATTGCCATGTTAAATGTCTCATGTAATGCACCTTGCCTAACAGCTCCGTCTCCCATGTAGCAAAAACAGACATTATCAGTTCCCTTATATTGTTCTGCTAATGCAATACCTGCACCTAAAGGAATTTGACCACCTACAATACCGTGGCCACCAAAGAAATCATGCTCTTTTGAGAACATATGCATACTTCCTCCTTTTCCCTTACTACAACCATCAACTCTTCCGAATAATTCAGCCATAACTGCATTTGCAGAAATCCCCATGGCAAGTGCGTGACCATGATCTCTATATGCTGTAATCACTTTATCTCCGTCCTTTTTTGCAGATACCATTCCCGCAACAACAGCTTCTTGTCCAATGTACAAGTGACAGAATCCACGAATTTTGTTTTGACCATACATTTGAGCTGATTTTTCCTCAAATCTTCTGATTAGTAACATCAATCTGTACCAATCTATATAAGTTTTTTTAGTGTGCTTTGCTTTTGCCATTTTATATTTGGTGCGGCAAAAATAACAATTTTAATTGCTCAATTTACACACTTGAAAGTACAAAAATTATCTTTAGTCTTTTTTAAGAACCACAATGACTTAAGTCTTGAGATGGAAGAGGTAACAGCTATTGCCGGACTGAATGGTGTTGGCAAAACTTCGGTCTTGGATGCAATACACTTTTTGTGCCTTGGAAAGTCTTACTTTTCCTCTACCGATGTTCAATGTATACAAACAGATCAATCCCAATCAGGAATTTTAGCAGAAATTGAAAACAAAGACAAATTTCATTTAAAAGTTAAATTAAAACGAGGAGGACGAAAAATCATAGAAAAAAATAGCATTCCATACAAACACCTAACTGAACATATTGGACAATTTCTTGCCGTAGTAATTGCACCCAATGACATTGAACTAATCTATGGCACAAATGACAAAAGAAGATCATTCACAAATCAAATAATTAGTCAAATAAATCACAAACATTTAAAAACACTAGTCAAATACAACAAACTTATTGAGCATCGAAATAAGCACCTAAAAGAAGATACCGTTGACCTAACTTTAATTCAAACACTAGACGAGCAAATTGGACCTCTTGCTCAAAATATTTTTGAAGCTAGAACAAGATTTTTTGAAGAATTCAGCTCCTATTTCAATTTAAAATATCATCAATTATCAGATAACAAAGAGCACATAAAACTAATTTACAAAAGTCAACTTTCTAAAAACACCTACACTGAATTAGTCAATATAAACAGAACCAAGGATATTGCTATTCATAGAAGTTCAAGTGGTACTCACAAAGATGAAATTGAAATTGAACTCGATAATTTTAGCCTTAAAAAATATGGGTCACAAGGTCAAATAAAATCTGGACTAATTGCTTTAAAATTAGCAGAATTTGATTATTTGAAAGATAAAAAAGAGTGGTCTCCAATTCTTCTATTGGATGATATATTTGAAAAAATTGATGAAGAACGATCTAAAGTACTTACAGAGATTATTAAAAATGGTAACTTTGGACAAATATTTATTACAGATACAAATTCCTCAAGATTAAAATCATTTTGTGAGGAAATAGGTAAACCGTTCAAAACCATTACACTAGATTAGTTGAAAGAGGAAAAATCCATCAAAGACCTAATATCTACCGTTTTTAAATCCTATGACCAAGGGTATAAATACGAAGAAACCAGTGTTATTAATAGCTGGGAACAAATTGTTGGAACTGTGATTGCAAAAAAAACATCTAAAATATTCATTAATAAAAAGGTGTTATACCTTACAATGACATCTCCTGCTTTGAAAAACGAACTCAGATATCATAAACTTGTACTTATTGACAAAATCAATGATTTTGCCAAACAAAAAATAATTAACGATATAAATTTCTATTAAAAATGACACATAAAATTGCTCCCTCAATCTTAGCTGCAGATTTTGCTAATCTTCAAAAAGACATCGAGATGGTAAATTCTAGTGAGGCTGATTGGTTTCATATTGACATAATGGATGGAGACTTTGTTCCTAATATATCTTTTGGTTTTCCAGTGATGAAGGCTATAAATAAGCATGCAACCAAACCCCTTGATGTTCATTTAATGATATCAAATCCTGATCAATATATTCAACAATGTGCAGATAATGGAGCTGAGGTAATTACTGTACATTATGAGGCTTGTACCCACCTACATCGAACACTTAATGCTATAAAAGAAATGGGTTGCCTATCTGGAGTAGCAATAAATCCTCACACCCCTGTTCATTTATTAAATGACGTTTTTAAAGAAATAGACTTGATCTGCATAATGAGTGTAAATCCAGGTTTTGGAGGGCAATCATTTATCGAAAATACTTACATGAAACTCCAACAACTCAATAGTATTTGTCAATTAAAAAATCACCAGCCATTAATCGAAGTTGATGGTGGCGTAAATACTGAAAATTACCAAAAGCTCTTAGAGTGTGGTGCCAATGTTCTTGTTGCTGGGAGTTCAGTTTTTTCAAGCCCGAACCCCACTGAAACTATACTCACGTTGAAACAATAGTTGACATCCTATCACGTTACTATTCTTTTGAAATCACATCTAATAACCATATCTATTCTTTTTTACAGTGTGATTGGTTTGTCTCAATCTTCAATTAATGGCAAGGTTTTAGATTCAGAAAAAACTCCTATTTCAAACGCTTTCATTAAAATTAAAGGAACTGCAATTTCTACCTATTCTACTGTCGATGGTAACTTTAGCTTTAATGTACCGTCAAACAAGATTTTAATTGTACAAATATCTTTATCAACTGAAACCATTGAAAAAAAAATCGGTCCATTTTTAGCAAACAAAGAATACAAACAAAACTTTAACCTGAAATCATCTATTTCTCTTGAAACTGCAATTGTTATTGGAGACAAAAATAGAGATCGTCCGCTCATCAAAATTGACCCAAAAAAACTTGAATATTTTTCAAATACTTCAGGGTTTGAACAAAAGTTAAAATTAATTGGTATAGGAATTAGTTCTGGTGGAGGTGAATTGTCTTCAGGCTACAGCGTAAGAGGTGGAAATTTTGACGAAAATCTTGTCTATGTTAATGATATTGAAGTATATCGTCCTTTTCTAGTTCGCAGTGGCCAACAAGAAGGATTAAGTGTTATTAATCCTGAAATGGTTGACCAAGTAGAATTTTCTGCTGGTGGATTCCAGGCTAAATATGGAGATAAGCTTTCATCTGTACTAGACATTAAATATCGAGAGCCTGACACCCTTAGGTATACAATACAGGCCAGCTTACTTGGCTCTAGCCTACATTTTGAAAATAGAAGTAAAAATAAACGCTTTTCCTATTTGGTTGGGGCACGTTTCAGAGCAAACCAATATTTACTAGGAAGTTTAGATGTTCAGGGTGATTATAAACCCCTATTTTTTGACCTTCAGACGCTACTAAAATACCGTTTAAAATCAAATCTAAGTCTTTCATACCTTAGCACACTTTCGCAAAATAGATATTTGGTATCTCCTCAAAGTCAGCAAACAAGTTTTGGTAATATTAATAGTGCTATCAGCCTATTTATTGCTTTTGGTGGAAACGAACTCATGCAATACACTACATGGATGAATGCTTTAAGTTTAGATTATAAACCTAAAAAAAATATCACACTAAAATTCAATACCTCATCATATACAACAACCGAAAGAGAGCACTTTACTGTTGAAGGAGCATATCGTCTATCCGAATTAGAAACCAATTTTGGATCTGATGACTTTGCAAATGAAAAAGCTCTATTAGGCATTGGTTATTTTATCGACCATGCACGCAATGATTTGGAAGCACAAGTATACTCTGCAACTCATAAAGGACGATATATTGGTAAAAATTCAACCTTACAGTGGGGAGTTGGATTTAAAAATGAACAAATATCTGATCGACTAAAAGAGTGGAGATATAATGATAGCAGTGAGTATAACATCACAACCATCAATACTCAGGATAAACCAGCAATTGTATTGGATGAATTTTTAAAAGCTAATATTGACATTCAAAGTTATCGTATCAATGGATACATTCAAAACAGCCAATACATCAATAAATCATCTAACACCAAAGTAACCTATGGTATACGAACAAATTACTGGAATTATAACCAAGAGAATGTCATCAGTCCAAGGATGCAATTTTCATGGGAACCCAACAAAAAATATAACGATAGCACAAAATTAAAGTATGGTACTAGTGATACTATACAAACAAAAAGAGATTGGCTATTACGATTTGCAAGTGGATACTATTACCAACCGCCATTTTATAGAGAGCTCAGAAGGTTAGATGGGACTCTCAATCCGTCTATTAAAGCACAACGATCAATCCATTTTGTATTTGGTGGAGACATGAATTTTGAAGCATGGGGAAGACCATTCAAATTCATAAGTGAGCTTTATTATAAGCACCAAGATAGAATGATTCCCTATATAGTAGATAATGTTCGAATTCGATATTTGGCTGAAAATAGTTCTCAAGGATATGCTACAGGACTTGATGCTCGGGTCAATGGTGAATTTGTTGAAGGTATAGAATCATGGTTTAATTTTTCAATACTACAAACCAAAGAACGTTTATATTACACAGATAATAATGGCTCCGAACAACTTAGTGATTGGTTGAGAAGACCTACAGATCAACGGTTAAACTTTTCTATCATGTTTCAAGACGAGCTCCCAAGTAATCCAAGCTATAAACTTAATTTAAGTTTGGTTTATGGATCAAAAATGCCTTTCTTTTTTAATGCTGAAAATCGTCAAAATCCAGGATTCAAAATACCAGCATATCGTAGAGTCGATATTGGATTTTCAAAAATACTTCTAGATAAAACATCTAAAAGACGTTCCTCAAAATTTAAAAACATTGAATCACTTTGGGCAAGTATTGAAGTTTTTAATCTTTTACAAGTAAACAATACCATTTCGTATGTCTTAGTCAAAGACTTCTCTAATAATGTATACGGTGTACCTAACTTTTTGACAGGCAGAAGACTCAACTTTAGGTTTATTCTAAAAATTTAGGATTATTAAACTTAACTGAATCTGATTTTAGAACCACCTCACAAATCAACGGATTTATTCTAGCAAATCTCAAAACAATCCGATTCTTAGAAAGCTTAACTACTTCATTGAAAGATACATCCATTCTCTTAATGTATTCATTTTGATTTACCTCATAACTAACAATGAGTCTGTCAAGTGAGCTTCTTTCAAAATCAATTATTGCAGTTGTGTAATCAAAATCGTTACTAATGAGATATGATTTTCTTACAGAATTCAAGATTGAAACACCTACAATACCAATTACTAATAAAGATACAAAAGAAACAGCAATCCATCGCTCAAAATTGAGCCTAATGGGTTTATGTAGGGATTTTGTAGTCAAATAGGTATATGCCTCACTGGCTGAGACAGCCAATGTACCTCCAAAAATAAAATATCCCAATACTACCCAAATATATGCATTTGCAGTGTAATTAAGAAAGTAATTAGAGAACATAATCTGAAGCCCCCAGATTAAAAAAATGATAATCCCAATAAGTCTGTAAGGCAATGGAAAAATAGAGAGACTCTTCTCGTATTTTTCTTTAATTTTAATCTTATGTGCCTCATCTACCCTTGATTTTCTCTCATCTACAGATAATGATTTCCAATATTTATTTTCTTTGAGCTTTGATTTACTTTTTAATCGATTTATTTCAATCAAATAAGCTAATTTTAATTGCCTATCATAGTTATCTTTAGACTCTTGATTTCCCAAAAAATCTTTTGCAAGATTAAGGTATCTAGCCATCTCCTCTGCATCGGGGTCTGAGCTTACATCGGGATGATATTGTTTGATAAGTTTTTTATATGCAACTTTTACAACAGCAACAGATGCATAATTTTCTAAACCCAGTATTTTATAGTAATTTATCAATAGTAACTGCCAAATTAAACAACTATTATTAATTTAAACCACTGTAAATCAAAATTGATTTAAACTAAACATACAAATTAAAATTACCTAAATCCTATAAAACAATCAGCTAAGAGACTAAATTTGAAAAGTATGAATCTACATCAAGAATCAATGTTGAAAGAAGGATCATTGTCCAATAAGGTAATATGGGTTACAGGCGGAGGCACTGGATTGGGAAAATCAATGGTTAAAACATTTATTAGCTTGGGTGCTAAAGTGGCTATTTCTGGAAGAAGATTTGAAAAATTAGAAGAAGCACAAAAAGAAATATCTGAAGATAAAATATTTCCAGTAGTGTGTGACGTTCGAGAGAGTGGGCAAGTAGAAAAGGCTTTAAATCAGATTATCGAGCATTTTGGAACTTGTAACGGACTGGTAAACAATGCTGCAGGAAACTTTATCAGCCCTACTGAACGATTAAGCCACAGAGCTTTTGACATTATACTAGACATCGTTCTTAAAGGAAGTAAAAACTGCACCTTAAGTTGTGGTAAATATTGGATAAAGAACGACATACCTGGATATGTGCTTAACATAGTAACTACCTATGCTTCTACAGGAAGTGGTTATGTGGTACCAAGTGCTATGGCAAAAGCTGGTGTGTTAGTAATGACCAGGAGCTTAGCTGTGGAATGGGCTAAATATGGCCAAAGGCACAATGCAATAGCTCCAGGTCCATTCCCAACAAAAGGAGCATGGGACCGTTTATTTCCAAAGGAGATGTCTGAAAAAGTAAACCTTGAAAACAGAATCCCTTTAAAAAGAATGGGAGAACATATGGAATTAACAAATCTTGCGTCCTACCTCATGTCTGATTATTCAAGTTACATAAACGGTGAAGTGGTAACCATAGATGGTGGTGAATGGCTTCAAGGTGCTGGTCAGTTTAATCAAATGGAAGCTATCAGTAAAGAAGAGTGGGATATGTTAGAAAAAGTCATAAGGTCTAATCAAAAAAAGTCGTAAATTGAATTATCGAATTAAGTATATGCCAATGAATAATTCACCTCTTTAGGTGATGTTTAAATCAAAGTTTAATAAAATATTTGCTCAATAAATTATAGTTTTTAAGACCCATAAATATAACCCAACAATACATGAAATCACCTAATATCAAAAACAAAGTATTTGTTCTTACTTTAATTTTTAGCTTTCTATTTATTCACCAAAAAAGCATCACTTACACTGGAGGTGCTCCTGGTGGATACACAAATGCACCCAGTGAATCAAATTGTACTAGTTGTCATGGGGGTTCGCTTCAAACAAGTGGCACAAATTTCAATAATATTATTCTGACTAATAACTTCACCGGAGGAGGTTATATACCTGATAGCACATATACACTCACTTTAAAGTATACCCACTCAGGAAAAAATAAATTTGGTTACCAACTAACATGCCTTGATAATTCAAATAAAATGGCAGGTAGTTTTAGCACCATATCAGGAAATAATAAATCATTTATTAATTCTTCGACAATTTCAGGTTCAGTAAGAAACTACATGGGACAGACCAGTGCAGGTACATCAGGTTCTGGATCAGCTGCATGGAGTTTCAACTGGAAAGCACCTTCTACCAATAAAGGAACGCTAACAATATATGCCGTTGTCAATGCTACAAACTCATCTTCAACTACTGGTGGTGATATAATTATTGCCAAGCAATTTAATCTGGTGCCTTCTTCTCTACTACCTAAAGCTACAGCAGCAACCAGCAATTCAACTCCCTGCCAAAATTCTAGTTTTCAATTATCTGGATCAGGTACGAATAACCCCACCTCCTATTCTTGGTCAATTCCTGGGGGAAATCCAAGCATCTCTAATCAAAAAAATCCTAGCGTAGTTTTTAACTTCCCAGGTAAAAATAGAGCTATCCTCACTGTCACCAATACAAAAGGAAAATCAAAACCAGATACATTAGACATTAATGTTCTTGAAGCCCCAAGTCCATTTATATCTGGTAGTGCAAATCAACTTATTTGTGATGGAGATTCAATTTTACTCAAACCCTCTACTATTGAAAGGGGTGTTACTTATACTTGGAATAATGGCAAAAAATCAGATTCTCTGTGGGTAAGTTCTCCAGGCGATTACTTTGTATCTGGCCTATCTTCCAATGGTTGTGGTAAAAAAAGTAATACCGTGAACATAAAATTCTATGATAAACCTATTACTTCGTTATCCAGCTCTGTGAGGACATCTAATGATAGTACATGTGAAAATACAACAATTACACTATTTTCAGATTCTACGAATTATGACAGTTTTTATTTCTACAACTCAGGACAACTTTTAAAGAGTTCATCCAATTACAATTACGATGTATTTGTCAAAACTTCAACCAAATTTGGTTTACAGGTTAAAGATCATAGAGGTTGTTTAAGTGACACATCAAAGTATGAAGTATTTACTAAAGATAAACTTCCTGCAGCTCAGATTTCATGTATAACATCTACACCGGATAGTATAACCTTTTCTTGGTCAGATGATTTTATACATTACGGCTATCAAGTTAGTATAGATGAGGGTAAAAATTGGTCATACCCATCAAGCGGAAATAATGGTAAAATTCATGAAATTGGAAGACTAAACCCTGAAGATTCTGTAACCCTATGGGTAAGAGGTATTGATCCTAGTCCATGTTATTACAGTGATATAGCAATTAAGAAATGTTTTTCTAAAGCATGCTCTCCATTAGATTATACTGTAAAAGCAGATTCTAGTATTTGTTTTGGTAATGTATGGTCGATTGAAATAAACGGACTTAAAAATCAAAATTATAGCATTAGTTTAGATGGAGGAAGTTCATTTACGGATACGCTATTTTCATTTAATCCTTCTATTTCTCGCGAATATGTTGTTCAAATTATTGACTCGTCTTATCTAACATGCCCGGCAAATGAAATTAAAATTCCTCTCGTTGTAAATCAAATTCGGAAGGCCAAACTAGAACCAATTAAAAAACAATCATTCTGCGATGGAGAGACAATTACATTTATTGCTAGTGATAGTATGGACCAATGGGACTTTATTTTGAATGGCGTAATGGTTCAATCAGGTAATAGTTCATCATATACAAATAATCTAATGTCTGATGGAGATAGTATTTATGTCATTTTTGAAAAAGGTCAGTGCTCAGATACCTCTCAAAAATTACGTGTAAATGTTGAACAAGATATTGATGCATCTTTTGACTATTCAAGAAATCAAACAGAGTATTCATTCACACCAACTATTGGCACTTTTGAAACTTATTCCTGGAATTTTGGAGATGGAAGCCCACTTACTAATACTATTTCTCCAACTCATAATTACGAGACAAGTGAAGGTAAAGATGTCAATGTAAACCTAGCTGTAACTACATCTAACCAATGTATTGAAGATAGCACCTTACTAATTTCTTTACCCGTATTTAGTAATATTAAAGAGTTTAACAACCTGGGCATTCATATTTATCCTAACCCAGTTGATCAAACAATATTTGTAGAACATAAACTTGACCGTGATTTGAAATTAGTTATCAGAACAATGAAAGGGAAATTAATCCAAGAAAATTCTATTGATAAATCACTAAATGAAATTGAATTAGATAAACTGGAATCAGGAATATATATTCTTGAAATTCATGATCAAAATAACCAATGGTCTAGCACAATAATAAAGAGATAAGCTGTATTTAATGAAGTCCTATTCGACCTTTGATTTTGTGGTGATGTTTTTGTAGGATAGAATCATTAAGAGCCATCTTTTCAAAATTTTGAATTAGTTTATTTGGTAACTTAGGTTGTCCAGCATCGACCCACGCAGTGTACCAAAAACAACCAATCATGTAAATTGCTTTCTTCATTCGACGTTCAACCATATTGTTGAGCAGAAGATGGTATGATTTTGAAAACTCTTGACTGTATACCTTAATTGTTGTCGCACCTCTTTGTTCAAAGGAATACTTTGTGTGTTCCATTTTTAATGTTTATTCCCTTTCTAAATTAAGTACCGTATCATGAGCAGAAAAACTCTCTTCTAATGCCATCCAAATAGACAAAAGAGGCTTATGAATATATTTTGCATTCCCTAAAAAAAAATCATAATCGGATAAAAAAACTTCTGGCAATCTTGATTCCCATAGACCATGAATACCATGTTGATTAGTCAACTGACCATTATAATTTTTTGTAGTATGTAAAGGGACATATGCATCTGCAATGTAATGTCCCAAATCAGCACTTAATTCTAAAATTTGACTATAGTCATGATTTCTCATAGCCTGCGTTAACCAGTATTTGACTTTTAAAATATGCCATGGAACAATTCCATGATCAATCAATACTTTTTCACCATATAAAAACATGGCACTATCCCAATAAAATGGTAAAGTATCTAACGGGACCTTGGACTCATAAAAATCAATATCAATATAATGTCTCGGAGACTCCTCTTCCACAACATACCTTCTTTGATCTGGTCGAACAGCCAATTCCCTGATTACATCAACATTTGTCTTGTAAAACCCAAACATTTCAGGCGGAAGAGTAAAACATGCATGATAATTAATCTCTTTATGGGCAAAAAAGCCCCATGGAGATGACGAAAAGCAGTAAATTAAAATAAAAAAAGTAAATAAAATTCTCATATACTTCAAAGGTAATTTTATCCTACATACTTAACTTAGAATAAATATCCAGTTAATCTTTTTCTTTGTAAGTATATTGAATATTAGTGTTATGAGCTTCTTCATCAATCTCAATTGAATTCCAATATTCATCTTCAAAATCATCAAAGTCATCATCTAAGGGTGGTGGTTTTTGAGGGCCTTTATTTCGATACAACGTTCCAAAAATAACTCCAGTAATTGCTCCAGATAGATGCCCCTCCCAAGATATATTTTTTCCGATTAATTTCCCAAACTCTGGGAATAGCCCATAAATTAGACTGCCGTACAAGAATATTAAAGTAAAAGAGGCTGCTAACATTTCTTTATTACGAGTAAAAAAAGAATGAGTCACAATAAAGAAAATTAAGGCATATACCAAACCACTAGCACCAATATGGTTACTTCCATGTTGCCCAATAAAAAAGAGTATAATCCCTGTAAATAAACTATTTAATACAATAATTGAAGCCCTTTCCTCACTGAAATTTATAAATATAAATCCCATCGATAATAAAAGGGGAATAGTATTACTTAATAAATGATCAAAATTACTATGTAAGAAAATCATGGTAACTACCCCATACAAGTCGTTCCACTTTTGAGGGTGTAAACCATAAGAATTTAAACCTAATTCATACCTTAAATTGACAAAAAATACAATCCAGATACACACAACTAAAAAAGCTGGCCATACCACAGAATCAATTAGTTTTATAAAAAAGGAAAACATCCTCTAGAATACTTACAAAATACGTTCCATCTTAAATTAGACTGACAGAAGGTCTTCATCTAATGAAAGACCATAGAAGACTTTCGAATCAAACGTAAAAAGACTAAACTTGCAACAAAATACAATAACTAATGGCTTTACAATGTGGAATCGTGGGCTTACCCAATGTAGGAAAATCGACACTTTTTAATTGTCTGAGTAGTGCTAAGGCAGAAAGTGCTAATTATCCATTCTGTACAATCGAACCAAATGTAGGAATGATTACTGTACCTGATGAACGATTAAATAAACTGTCTGATTTAGTTAATCCACAGAAAATAATTCCAACTACCGTTGAAATTGTTGACATTGCTGGCTTAGTAAAAGGAGCAAGTAAAGGAGAGGGTTTGGGTAATCAATTTCTTGGAAACATTAGAAATACCAATGCCATTCTCCATGTGGTTCGATGCTTTGATGATAATAATATAACCCACGTTGACGGTAGTATCGATCCCGTAAGAGATAAGGAAATCATCGATACAGAGCTACAACTTAAAGATCTTGAATCGATTGAAACAAAGATTTTAAAAGTTAAAAAACTAGCAGAAACTGGGAACAAAGAAGCTAAATCAGTTTACGAAGTAGTATCCCAGATAAAATCCACACTTGAACAAGGTAAATCTGCAAGATCAATAGATTTAGACTCAAATCAATTAGAACTAATTAAAGATCTAAATTTATTAACGCTCAAACCCGTTTTATACGTCTGTAATGTTGACGATGCTAGTGTTGTGAATGGCAATAAACATACTGACAGGTTTATTGAATCTGTAAAAAATGAGAATGCTCAAATCATGTTTGTCTCTGCTGAAATAGAGTCGGATATGATTGATATGGAGGAAGAAGATAAAATGATGTTTTTAGAAGATATGGGACTTCAAGAAAGTGGTGTGAACCGCATTATTAAGTCTGCTTATAAGTTATTAAACTATCAAACTTATTTTACGGCTGGTGAAAAAGAAGTTCGTGCATGGACCATAACAGAGGGATATACCGCACCACAGGCAGCCGGTGTTATTCATACTGATTTTGAAAAAGGGTTTATTCGAGCTGAGGTAATTGGCTACAATGATTACATTGAGTATGAATCTGAGGCTAAATGTAGAGAGGCTGGGAAACTTAGAGTTGAGGGTAAGGATTATTTAGTCAAAGACGGAGATATCATGCACTTTAGATTCAATGTTTAGATATATTAACTAACTTCGCAAATAACACTACAAACATGAAAAATATTATTAAATTTTTGGGCCTTATTGTTTTTGTCAGCATAACATTTATGGCTTGTGAAGACCAAAAAGAGTGTAAAAAAGAAACATCTTCTTGTGATACAGAAAAGGAGGAGTCCTGTTGTAAAAAGAATAAAGAAACATGCGAGGAGGAAAATAAAAAACCATGCTGTGATAAAAAAACTGACCCTAAAGAGAACGAGTCAAATAGCGACACTACTCAAAATGATTTAGTTATTGGTGATTTCGTTCTTTAATTAAAAAGAATCAGATTCTCTCAAATCTTTTATCTTTAAGCTTCTAATAAAAACAGACATACCAGATAAGATACATATTATTAATCCTGTTAGTCCATCAAGAAAACCAAGTTTTAAAAAATAGTCTCTCATAAATCTAAAAATAGGCTTGAAAGATAAATGATAAAAATTAACTCTTTCTCCCTTTGAATATCTCTCATTTGCACCCCAAGTGCTGTACCTATCCCACTTTTCTAGATAATGATGGATATCTTTAAATGTATAATGAATTAGCTTTTCTTTTAATATACCCACTTTGCCATCACAAATCATTTCTGCATGGACATTTTTATCTTCATACACACATTTATCTTTCCTAAATAATCGAATAACTTTATCCCCTTGCCAGCCAGAAAATCTAATTTTTTTCCCCATAAAATGGTTTTGTCTTTTGATCCAAAAAGCACAATAGGGCAAATTGTTTTTTACGACATTAATAATTTCTGTTTTTAAATTAAATGTGATTCTCTCATCGGCATCAATCAAAATCACCCAATCATGTGAGGCTTGTGGGATGGCCCAATTTTTTTGAGATGCAGAATATTCATAAGTCCTTTGAATAACTTTCGCACCTTTATTTTTGGCAATTTCTACCGTTGAGTCTGTACTAAATGAATCAACAACTAATATCTCATCAGCCCAAGATACTGAATCAATAGCCTCAGCGATATTATGCTCTTCATTAAATGTTGGTATTAATGCTGATATCTTGTAATTCATCAATTTAGATTTTTTTAGTTACCAAAGGTATCATTTTTATACTTTTGTTTTTGATTATAGTTTAATTATTAATAATGAAAATAAGTGGTTTCACCTTTATAAAAAATGCAGAAAAATTATATATCCCTGCAAAACAGTCCATACTTTCTATCTTACCAATTTGTGATGAATTTATAATTGCAATTGGTGATAATGATAAAGATGATCGTACTACAGAAATTATTCAATCCATTAAATCTGAAAAGATCAAAATCATACATACAAAATGGAACACAAAGGATTACCCCAAAAACACCATATTTGCTCAACAAACTGATATTGCAAAACAACATTGTAAAGGAGACTGGTTATTCTATCTTCAATGTGATGAAGCTATTCACCAAAATGATTTAGATACAATAAGGAAAGCTTGCAAAGATCACCTTTATAATAAGAGTGTGGATGGCTTTTTATTCAATTATTTACATTTTTGGGGAGATTATAATCATTACCATAACAGCCATTCATGGTATAAAAAAGAAATTAGGATTATAAGGAATTTACCATCTATTCATTCGTGGCAAGATGCTCAATCTTTTAGAAAATTTACAAAATGGGGAGGTGGAACATTCAATGACTACACAAGTAGAAAAGACAATGCTAAATTAGATGTCATTGAGCTAAATGTGAATGTTTTTCATTATGGTTATGTAAGACCCCCAAAAATGATGTCGAATAAGAGAAAATCAAGCTCTTCCTCCTATCACGGGAAAAATGCAAAAAATATTTTGTCAAGAATAGCTATTGAATATGACTATGGACCCTTAAATAAACTAAATAAATTTAATGGGTCTCATCCATCCGTCATGAACAATTGGATTAGTCTATTCAATTGGTCCTCAAAATTACAATACAGTGGTAATAGGAATAAAAGACGAGCACCTCATAAACATGAAAAAATGAGATATAGGATATTATCTTTCATAGAAAACACCTTTTTCAAGGGTAATGTCATTGGGGGTTTTAAGAACTATAATATCATCAAGAAGTCTTAAACTTAAAGAAAAAAATCTCAGGATACACAAACCCAAAGTGCTATAAAATCAATATCTAGAACTTACTTGGATACTAATTCCTTAATATGGTCCTCTAAATCATATTCGTCACCCTCAACATAACCTGTGTGAGTGTATACAATTTTACCCGATTGATTTACTAAAAAAGTAACTGGAGGGTTGGCAACATTCATTGCTCTTTGCAACTCACCATTTGGATCTAATAAAACATCAAAACCCCAATTTAGAGCATTGACCGTAGGTTTAACTTTGGCGGCATTTCTTGAATCGTCCAAACTAATAGCCACTAATTCCATATTATAATCTTCAATCCAATCATCCAATAAAACATTAAGATTCTTTAACTCCTTGATACATGGTTTACACCAAGTAGCCCAAAAAGAGATAACTGTAATTTTCTCGTTAGTCCCATAATCAGCGAGATTAATATCCTTACCATCAATATTTTTAAGGGTAATTTCTGGAAGTGATGACAAAGAAGCATTATCCACTTGAGCTTGTGAATTAAGTGCTGCTATAATTAGAATTATTAATGAGATGTGTTTTAGCATAATGTTTTTATGAAGTTTTAATCAATGAGTATGCCAAGATCAAAATAAGCCATTGATTTCAGCATCTATTTTATTAATAATTGACCCAAGATGTTCTGGATTATTTTCAAAATCAATATCATCTACATCAATAATTAGAAGTTTTCCATCCTTATAGGTGCTAATCCAGGCTTCATAACGTTCATTTAACCTTTTAAGGTAGTCTAAACGAATACTATCCTCATACTCGCGTCCTCTTTTTTGGATTTGTCCGACCAAATTTCCGATAGAGCTTCTAAGATAAATAGTTAAATCAGGTGCATCAACACTAATTTTAATATTAGTAAATAAAGCTTGATAGGTATCAAAATCTCGAGTACTCATCAATCCCATAGCATGAAGATTTGGGGCAAATATGTATGCGTCTTCATAGATTGTTCTGTCTTGAATAATATTTTTAGTACTATTTTTTGCTTGAATTAAACTACTAAATCGCGTATGTAGAAAATAAATCTGTAGGTTAAATGACCAACGCGTCATATCATCATAAAAGTCAGTGATATACGGATTATTATCCATAGCCTCATAGTGAGGCTCCCAATCATAATGATTTGATAATAGTTTGGTTAGTGTGGTCTTACCTGACCCGATGTTACCTGCTATAGCTATATGCATTTTATTTTTTGGTTAGTTTTATTTATTTGTAGAAATTCTTAAATCCAATAATTCCTCTTACTTCTTGTAACGTTTTATTGGCACTTTCATTCGCTTTTTCAGCACCTATTTTTGCTGCTATAGCTAGAGCTTTAGAATCATTTTTATAATGATTTATTTTTTCTCTAATAGGGGCTACAAATTTCAGTACATCTTCTGCTATTTGTTTTTTTAAATCTCCATATCTGATTTGAGCAGTTTGATGTAATTCCTCAAAATGAGCAATAGTAGATTTATCAGAAACTAAGTTCATAATATCAAACAAATTCTGAAGACCTTCCGACTTAAGCATTCCAGGTTCGGTTGGTCCATTATCTGTTACTGCCCTCATAATTTTTTTCCGAATCACTTGATCTTCTTCATCAAAAACAATCGTATCAGCATCTCCACTACTTTTACTCATTTTCCCTTGTGCTGTAAGTCCTGGAACTTTAATTAGTTTACCAGTATTACTGTAGGCTTTTGGTTCGTTGAAGTAGGTATTACCATACATATGATTAAATCGATTAGCAAATGTTCTTGTCATTTCTAGGTGTTGTTGTTGATCCTTGCCCACCGGAACAAAGTCAGCATGATGTGCTAATATATCAACCGCCATAAGCACTGGGTACGTCAATAGACCAGCATTAACATTATCTTTTTGAGATCGTATTTTTTCCTTAAATGATGTACTTCTCTCTAATTCACCCAAGTAAGCATTCATATTCATATAAGTGTATAGTTCAGCAATGGCTTTTACGTCACTTTGAATGAACAGTGCACATTTTTCAGGATCCACCCCCATAGCTAAATGTTCAGCTAAAACTTGTTTGACATTGCTGTGTAAATCAGATGGTGCTGGATGAGTAGTCAAAGAATGAATATCCGCAATGAAAAAAAAACATTCATGTTCTTCCTGCATTTTAAGAAAACTATTAACTGCACCAAAATAATTACCTAAATGCAGCTTCCCTGTGGGCCTTATACCAGATACGACTCTTGACATCTAATTATTGAAGCCTCAAAAATAGAACGCCAAAAACATTATACCAATGTTGTGGATATTTAAAATGATTTAAACTAAAAAAATTAAACTTAAGTAGATTCAATCAACTGGAATTGTTTTTGAAAAAGCGTGAAATATGCCCCTTTTTTAGCCATTAGTTCTTTATGATCTCCAATTTCGACAACAACACCTTTGTCAAGGACAAGAATTGAATCAGCTTCCTTGATTGTACTCAAACGATGTGCTATTACTATAGATGTTCTATTAGACATTAGTTTCTTAATAGCTTGTTGGATGAGGTCCTCTGTTTCAGAGTCAACACTCGATGTGGCTTCATCTAAAATTAATATTTTCGGATCTGCTACCATAGCGCGGATAAAAGAAACTAATTGGCGTTGACCACCAGACAATGAAACACCTCGCTCCATAACTTCATAGTTAAAATTACCTTCTAATTTTTGAATAAATTCATATGCACCAACTGCCTTTGCTGCATCCTCGACCTGTTTTGAGGAGATTTCTTTATTCTTAAGATTTACATTTTCATTAACAGTCCCAGCAAAAAGAAAAACATCTTGCATTACTACACCAATCTGACTTCTTAATGATTTTAAATCTAAGGTTTTTAAATTAACCCCATCAATCAAAATATCTCCTTTTTGAAATTCGTATAATCGAGTAATTAAATTTACAATACTTGACTTACCTGCACCAGTAGCACCAACAATAGCAAGACTTCTTCCAGGTTCAATACGAAAACTTACATCTTTTAAAACTTGAACATCTTCATTATATGAAAACCAAACGTTTTTGAAATCAATACCACCATTAACATCTGTTAAAAGTTGTTTACCTTTTTTTTCTACATCTGAAAAATCATCTAGTAAATCAAAAATACGTTCACTACTAACCATTCCCATTTGCATTGTGTTAAATCGGTCAGCAATGAATCTAATTGGTCTAAAAATAAGATTGATATACAATATAAATGCTGATATTAAACCAACACTTGCCTCAGATGGATATCCAACACTCCAAAAAATTATTAATCCCAACGCCAAACTACTTAAAATCTCAACAATTGGGAAATAAATAGCATAATAAAAGATAGATCGTTTATTAGCTTCACGGTGTTCCCGATTAATTTTTTCGAACTTATCAAATTCTTGATTCTGCTTGCCAAAAATTTGAACAACTTCCATCCCGACAATTTGCTCTTGAACAAAAGAATTCATTTGAGATACTTTAGTACGAACGGTCTGAAAAGATACCCTAACCCCTCTTCTAAAAAAGTCAGAAGCAACAATAAGTAGAGGTAAAACACACAGGGAAATAAGTGTTAGCTGCCAGCTACTGTATAACATAACTCCCAAAACCACAATTATTTGAGCTAAGTCCCCAAGAATAGATATGAAACCCTGAGAAAAAAAAGATGAAATAGTCTCAACATCAGAAATAGATCGAGTAACAAGCGTACCTACCTTGCTTCTATCAAAAAATCTACTGCTCATTGAGATGATGTGCTTATAAACTCTGATCCGTAAATCTTCAATTACCTTTTGTCCCAATAGATTAGAAACATAAGTGTTACCAAAAATTACAATGCTATTTAATAATAGATGAACAAAAATGAAAATAGAAAAGGTAGTAATTCCCTCAATATCTTTATTTGCGATAGGTTGATCCAGTGTATATTGAACAAGTAAAGGGCGAACAGGTGCCAAAATTGTAGCAATTACTGTCAATACCAAAGCAAGTAAGGCTATAGTTTGGTGTGGTTTTGCTAATTTAATTATTCGCAAAATCAAATGAAAATCAAAGGAAATAGAATTATTAGACTTTGAACTCATCCCAATTATAGCCAATTTCTAATAAATATAATCCTGCTGCCGATACACTTTTGCCAGCTTTACTTCGCTCAAGACTACTAATTATTTTTTGCAAATCATCTATGGAAATATTTCCATACCCAACTTCCAATAATGTTCCAACCAATGCTCTTACCATATTGCGTAAAAATCTATTTGATCTTATACGAAATTCAATCAATTCATAATTCTCGGACCACTCAGCCACCATTAGATCACAGAGCGTAGTTTTGTTATCCCCTCCTCGCTTGCAGAAAGAGGCAAAATCTTCATGTTTTAAAAGTTCTCTGCACCCCTCATTCATGAGTTCTATGCTTGGTTTGTTGTAAAGAAACAAGGTTTGATTCTCAGTAAATGGGTTCTTGATTGCTGTAGCTTTGTATACATACGTTCGGTAGATAGCCGAAAAACGTGAGTGAAACTGATCGTTCACTTCAAATGATTCCTTTATAGCAATATCTTTGGGTAACATCTGGTTCAATCGAAAAACAAATCGTTCAGGCAATTCTAGGTTATAATCAAAATGCAAAAAAAATTGAATGGCATGTACACCTGTATCTGTCCTTCCACAACCCATTACTGAGGTTTGTACTTTTAAAATTTTAGATAACTCTTTTTCTAAAACTTCCTGAACAGTAACATTATTAGATTGCATTTGCCAACCATGGTAATTTGTTCCGTTGTAAGCTATTTCTAATACGTATCTCAATGGTACATACAAAGCAATGTATTTTTACTCAAATTGAACATAAAAACAATTAAAATATCATCACATTTAATAAGAAGTACTTGATTTAATTTATTCTTTTGAATTTGAGGAAATTATTAACTAAAAGTATTCATCTAATTATATTTTTGTTGCCATTATAATTAAAAAATGAATCAACAACTAATAGAATGTGTACCAAATTTTAGTGAGGGTCGTGATCTTGGAGTCATTAAACAAATCACCAATGAAATTGAAAGTGTCGATGGAGTTAAACTTTTGGATGTCGATCCGGGAGCAGCCACAAACCGGACTGTGGTGACATTTGTTGGGACGCCACAAGCTGTTGTTCGTGCCGCATACAAAGCAATTGTAAAAGCTGGAGAATTAATTGACATGAGTAAACATTCTGGAGAACATGCCCGGATGGGAGCAACAGACGTATGTCCTTTTATTCCAGTAGCAAATATATCTATGGAAGAAACTTCCAATTGGGCAATTAAACTTGCCAAAAAAGTTGGAGAATCTACCAAAATACCGGTATACCTATATGGCGAGTCACAACCAAACAAAAAACGTCACATTTTATCCATTATTCGAGCTGGAGAATATGAAGGATTTTTTGAAAAAATTAAAAAGCCTGAATGGAAACCTGATTTTGGACCATTGGAATACAATTCAAAATCAGGAGCAACCACCATTGGTGCAAGAGATTTTTTAATTGCATATAATATAAATCTTAATACCAAATCTACTCGAATAGCAAATCGGGTCGCTTTTGACGTGAGAGAAAATGGAAGAGTTAAACGTACGGGCAATCCATATACGGGTAAAATAGTTACTGATAAAAATGGTCAAACAGTTCGCTTACCTGGAACGTGTAAAGCCGTACAAGCAGTGGGATGGTATATTGATGAGTATAATGTTGCTCAAGTAAGTGCCAATCTAACCAACTATCAAATCACCCCAATTCATACATTCTTTGACGAGGTTCAAAAAAGCTGTATATCAAGAGGGGTTAGAATTACTGGAAGTGAATTGGTCGGCTTAATTCCCTTAAAAGCAATGTTAGATGCAGGTAAACATTATTTAAAAAAACAAGGAAGATCTCTCGGTGTAAGTGAGGAAGAACTAATTCATATTGCCATCAAATCTATGGGGCTTGATGAATTAGGACCATTTGATCCGAGTAAAAAAATTATTGAATATCAACTTAAAAATGAAAGTGATGAACGTTTAGTCAATTTAACTGCCAAGAAACTAGCCCAAGAAACGGCCTCTGAGAGCATGGCACCTGGTGGAGGGAGTATCTCTGCATATGTTGGTTCTCTAGGAATCTCATTAGGGACTATGGTTTCTAATTTATCTGCCAACAAACCAGGATGGGAAGAAAAATTAGATGATTTTTCAAATTGGGCTGAAATTGGTCAAAAAATTCAGAAAGAACTATTATTTCTGGTAGATGAGGACACCAGATCATTTAACCAAATTATCGATGCAATTCGAATGGCTAAAGACACAGAAAGTGAAAAAAAGCTAAGGATAGAGGCTATTCAAAATGCAAGTAAGTATGCTGCTGAGGTTCCATATCAAGTTATGCAAACCAGCTACAAATCTCTCGATTTATTAAAAGCAATGTTAGAAATTGGCAACCCAGCATCGATGTCTGATACTGGTGTTGGGGCTTTATGTTGCCTAACAGCTATAGAGGGAGCGTATATGAATGTTAGAATTAATACCAAAGATTTAAATGATAAGGATTTTGCATCGAATCTCAACAAAAAAGCAAATAAATTGATGGCTGAAGCCAAACTAAATTTTGGATTAATAATAAAACAGGTTCACGAGAATATTCATTAGTAAAGAAAAATTTCAAAAAATGTGACCATTTAATTTCATTAAAATTACCTATAATTGTGCCTTAGGATAATGAATAAGACGTTATTACCACTTATGAAAAAATTACTAATTTTACTTGCGGCCTTTTTTAGTTTAAATACTTATGCACAGCAAGATCCTTACTACACGCACTTTAAAGACGTCATCCAAGCTTACAACCCAGCAGGAGCAGGAAACAGACAAGGAATGATTTGCATAAGCGGTTTAACTCACCATCAATGGAGGGATTATACAGATGAAACTCAATACAGAGGAACAGAGGCCATCGATGGTAGTGGTCAAGATGTTGCTCCAGTTACGTATAATATGAATGTGAATTCAGTCTTTAATTTGGGTAAATCTGGCGATCAATTTTTAGGTGCAGGTCTTAGTATAATCGATGACAAAATTGGATATACAAAATCTACTGCCTTCATGGCCAATTTGAATTATCGTAAACAATTTCAAGGAGGATTCAACGAAGTAGCTATTGGTCTTGGTATTGGAGGTACACAATGGGGTTGGGTCGATCCTAAATTTCAAGCAAAAGATGCATTTGACTCAAACATTCCCGATGGAGATGGTAATGAAATGAAACTTGACTTAAATTTTGGATTGATGTATAAACAACAACAAATTGGAGTAAGTTCATTCAAAAACTTCTATGCTGGATTTTCTATGACAAATATTAATCAAGCACAATACTCAGTTTCAGTTTTGACAAAAGATGGTCAAACTAGATCTCTAAATATGTCATATGTCCCCCATTATTATACCATTGTAGGAAGCGATATCGACATGGGTAATTTTACTCTAGAACCTGCTTTTTTAGTTAAATATGGTTTACTACAAGGTTCTTATAAACCTCAAGTTGATTTAAATATGACCGCTTTATTTGCAAATACATTCCGAGGAGGATTAGCATACAGACAATGGGCAAATAGCGATGCGGTATCTGTGCTTCTAGGTTACCAAAAAGATAACATTAAAATTGGATACTCGTATGATATCACTTTATCAAATATTCAAAAAGTGAGTAATGGTACACATGAAATCTTTGTGAGGTATTGTATTCCTATATCTGTTACACCTCCAACTAAAATCATTAGAGAAAGTGTTAGATTTTTATAATTTCATCTTAATTAAGTAGATATATACTTAAAAGATATTTTCAACGTTAAAACCCCAGACAATAGAAATATTGTTGTTTTTTTCAACATTTAAATGTTAATTTGTCAAACTTTTAATAGAGTAAAAAGATATGAAATATACAGTTAAAGCATTAGTAGTTATGTCATTCCTCACTTTAATCGGTTGTGGAATGGGTGACAATGGAGAACTGATTGGTGTTCAAGGAAGAAGACCTTGGTTTCACCCACAGCCATTTGGCACTGTCTATATTCCTACAGGAACATTTCATACAGGCCAAAGTGATGAGGATATATTTCACACTTACATAGCTCCAAACAAACAAGTTTCTGTAGCTGCTCTGTGGATGGACGATACTGAAATTACAAACAATGAATATCGCCAATTTGTGGCTTATGTGAAAGATAGTTTCATGCGACTCGAAATGGAAGCTACAGTCGAAATTGAGGATGAGTATGATGACTATGAGGTTCTTGATTATGACGCTGATGTTACTGTTGAAGATTTTTATAACGAACATGGAGATCGTTACTATTACAAGGGTAAAGAACGATATGATCATCGTAAACAATGGGATATCCGTAAATTAGAATACACCTATACATACGTAGATTTTCAATCTGCTGCCAAAGGAAGCTATTTAGAATCTAATCGGGCTGATTACCTAGTTACTAAAACAAGAGCTATCTATCCAGATACTTTAGTATGGGTAAGAGACTTCACATATTCCTACAACGAGCCAATGACTCGTCAGTATTACAATCACCCAAAATATGATGATTATCCAGTGGTAGGAATAAACTGGCACCAAGCAAACGCATTTTGTAACTGGAGAACCCGATGGATGAATAGATATTGGTCAAACCAAGAAATGCCAATAACTGAAGATTGGAGACTTCCAACAGAATTCGAGTGGGAGTTTGCTGCCAGAGGTGGAAGAGATAATAATATGTATCCATGGGGTGGACCATATACTAGAAACAGTAAAGGATGCTTATTAGCCAATTTTAAACCAAATCGTGGTAACTACATGGCTGATGGAGGATTTTGGCCAGTGAGAGCTGATTCATATTTCCCCAACGATTATGGCCTATATAATATGGCTGGCAATGTTGCTGAATGGACGATTTCTGCTTATGATGAAGCAAGTATGCAATTTACTCATGATCTTAATCCTGATTATCAGTACGATGCGGATGATGATGGACCACTTTCATTAAAACGTAAGGTTACTCGTGGTGGTAGCTGGAAAGATATTGCTTACTTCATTCAGAATGGATCAAGATCCTACGAATATCAAGATACTTCAAAATCGTATGTGGGCTTCAGATGTGTTCAGACCTACATTGGAAGAAGTGCAAACGATACCAAATAAGCTTATTTGGCTTGCACTTTAATAGCAATCTAAATTAATTTTATAGACATAATAGAATTAAATGTTTAAAAATGACATTTTTAATCTATTCGCATAACAATATGCATCATATATTTGAAAAAATTATTAAAAACATTAAAAAATAAAAATTATGGCAAATTTCTTTGAATCAAAATCAGGTAAAAAAATTATGGCAATGGCCTACGGGTTAGGTGCTGCAGTAGTAATTGTTGGTGCATTATTTAAAATACTTCACCTCCCAGGTGCAGACGCTATGCTTATTTTGGGTATGGGTACTGAGGCATTTATATTTGCCTTATCTGCATTTGAACCACTACATGAAGAATGGGATTGGAGTCTTGTTCATCCAGAACTTGCGGGCATGGAGGGTGATGATTCCTCAAAGAAATCAGGCACAGTATCACAGCAACTAGACCAAATGCTTAACGAAGCAAAAGTAGGTCCTGAACTTATAGAAGGTCTTGGCACAGGTCTTAAATCACTTTCGTCGAATGTTAGCTCTATGGCTGATTTATCAGGAGCTACAATTGCAACAAAAGAATATGCTGATAACATTCACAAGGCAAATGAGCAAATTATCGGTATGGGTACATCATACACACGTGCTATAACTGCTTTAGATAGCTTATCTGAAACTACAGAAAATTTCAAAGAAACAACCTCAAAAGTAGCAAGTATTAATTCTACCTTGAACGATAGTCTAATTAGCTTCGACCAAAACATACAAAACTTGAATAAAGTATATGGTGGCATGTTGAATGCAATGAGACCAAATAATTAATCTTTCACATAATTAAAAATTAAATAAATAAAATTATGGCTGGAGGTAAATTATCCCCGCGGCAGAAGATGATTAACATGATGTACCTTGTACTCATGGCTCTTCTTGCCCTAAACGTATCGAAAGAGATTTTAAAATCTTTTCACCTATTCGAACAAAGTTTTAATAATGCGGCTTTAAATATTGACGCTAAAAACAAGGCAACGTTCGCTGCACTTCAAAAATCAAGTGATGAAAATCCTTTAAAAACTAAACCTTACATTGAACGAGCTCGCAAAACTCAAACCATTGCTAACGATTTTGTAAAATATGTAAATAATTTAATTTCTACAACTGAAACCCTTTATGGTGGTGATGAAGCTCGAAATGAAGAAGGTGAAATGTTAGCTGCTGACCAAATGGAAAAGCATGCCAATTATTTTGTCAATGAAGGTCATGGAAAAGAATTTCAAGACAAAATAAATAAGGCAAGAGAGGATATGCTTAATATTCTTAAACCTGATTTGTCTGATACACTATACAATATCAAAACCAACGAAGTTTATGATGAGGTCAAAGCATCTTGTCAACTTTGGGCTAAAGAACCTACTGGTGGTAAAGGGACATGGGTGTCTCAAAACCTTGAACACGTTCCCGCAGCTGGTCTTATGGCGGTTCTTTCAAGAATCAAAAATGATGCTAAATCTCTAGAGGCTAATGTTTTAGAAAAATTAGCAAGTAGAATTGATGCAACAGATTACAAATTTGACAAGCTCGAAGCCAAAGTCCTAGCAAAATCAAATTATGTGATGCAAGGCGAACCATACGAAGCAGATATATTATTGGTTGCTTCTGATTCTAAAAGTGATCCACAAATTACCGTTGATGGAACAAGTATAAATGTTGATGGTGGTGTTGGTAAATACACACAACTTGCAGGTGGTATTGGCATCAAAACCTTTGCTGGTAAAATAGTTGTCAATGGACCTGAAGGACCTCAAGAATTTGAATTCGCAGATGAATTTACCGTATTTAAACCTGCAGCAACCATTGCAGCTACTGAAATGAATCTTCTTTACAAAGGCATTGATAACCCGATGTCGATCTCTGTCCCTGGGTTTGCTGCCTCTGATGTAAGAGTGTCTGCTCCTGGATTAAATTTAAAATCACTGGGTGGAGGTAAATACAATGCGAAAGTTCCAAGCAGTACAAGTCGAGAAGTAAGAATTACTGCCTCTATAACAAGAGATGGAAAATCAAAGGTTGTTGGATCACAGAAATTTAGAGTTAGAAGTTTGCCTCAACCAAGAGCTCAATTAGGAGGTATTCCGAATGATGGCCTCCCCAAAGGAAAGGCATCTGTATCTGCTCAATCCTCAATTATTGCATCTATGGGTGCCGGTTTTGCTTACAATCTAAACTACAGAGTACAAGGATTTAAGCTAATCATGGCATACAAGAGAAAACCTCCCGTTATGGAAAATAGTTCTAGTGGAGCTTTAACTAATCGAATGAAATCTTTGATTAGATCAGCTAAAAAAGGAGACAGAATTTTAATAGAAGGTATACGAGCCAAGGAAGCAAAATATGGTTTTAAAGCCAATTTGAGTCCAATCATTATCACTATTAAATAATTTATTGAGAAATAATTCGTTATTTTGCAGAATCGAGATTAAAGATATGAATAGAATACTTATAATATGCATGACTATTTTCCTTATGACCTCTGCGTCTAAGGCACAAATAAGTAAATTCGAAGATTTTACATTCCCACACACAGCTGTGAAAGAACGTAAAGCTGTTCCTTATCGCTATATCCGTGAAGCAAATGTTAAATGGAGTAAGCGTATTCATCGAGTTATTGATGTCAGAGAAAAGCAAAACAAGGTAATGCACTGGCCTAGAAACCCTTTCTATCTTCTTGTTTGGAACGCTGCAATGAATGGTGAATTAACTGCTTATGCTAACGATTCTCTAACATCTATTAAGACTCCTGAGGATATCATGAAAGAAATCAGTATTGAAACAACAGTAATGGTTCCTAATCCTGATAACCCAGATGATCCTTACGATTTAGTTCAAACTACAGTTGTTGAAACTCAAGAGCCTTCTGATTTTGTTAAATACAGACTTATGGAAGATTGGATTTTTGATTATAATTATTCTGACTTTAAGGCTAGAATTATCGCTATAGCCCCGCTGATTAGTCCATTAACAGAGTCTGGCGTGGAATTAGGTGAAATTCCTCTATACTGGTTGAAAATGGATGACTTGAGAGACAAGCTATCTCAAGAAGAAGTATTTAACGGTAAAAATGATGCCGCTAGAATGAGCTTTGACCATTGGTTCCAAATGAGGCAGTTCAGTAGTTATATTGTCAAAGAAAGTAACATGTATGACCTAGATATTTCGATGCTTGAGGAATTCAGAGATGATGGTGTAGAAGCACTGCTTGAGAGTGATCGAATCAAGAATGAGTTATTCATACTAGAACACGATCTCTGGGAATACTAAAAATAAAGAACAAAAAAAAGAGGGCCGATTTGGTCCTCTTTTTTTTTTGATCTAAAATAAGTTAGCATTTCTTAAAAATCACTGCTACCCCCTGCCCTACACCAACACACATAGTAGCCAATGCATATTTCGCAGTCTTACGTCTTTTAAGTTCATGAATCAATGTACTTGCAATTCGTGCACCAGAGGCACCTAAAGGATGACCAATTGCAATCGATCCACCATTTACATTAATAATTTCAGGATCAATGGCTAGGTCTCTTATACAAGCGATTGACTGAGCTGCAAAAGCCTCATTCAACTCTACTAAATCAATATCTTGTATAGAAATTCCAGCTCTTTCTAGGGCTTTAAATGTTGCGTTTACTGGACCAATACCCATAATATCTGGAGATACTCCTACTGCTGCACTTGAGACAATTTCTGCTATTGGTTCTAAATTGTATCGTTTTAGTGCTTCTTCGGAAACTACCATTAAAGCAGCAGCTCCATCATTAACTCCTGATGAGTTCCCTGCAGTTACGGAACCGCCATCCTTAAAAGCTGCTCTTAAATTACCAAGAACTTCAACTGAACTCATACGGGGATGTTCATCTTTATTAAAGATAATATCCTCTAATTTTCTTTGGGGTATCGTGATTGGAATAATTTCATCTGAAAATTTATCTGAATTATGAGCTGTTTCATACTTGAACTGTGAATGATGAGCAAATTCATCTTGCTCAACTCTAGTTATTTGGTATTTATCGACAATATTTTCAGCGGTCTCACCCATTGCATAGGGATGATACATCTTCGATAGTTTAGGATTTATAAATCTCCATCCGATTGAAGTATCATATATTTTATTTGACCGACTATATGCTGACTCAGATTTTGGAAGTACAAATGGAGCTCTAGACATACTTTCAACACCTCCTGCTATATAAACATCTCCATAACCTACTGCTATATTCTTTGATACATCTGCAATAGCTTGTAAACTGCTTGCACAGAGACGGTTAATCGTTAGCCCTGGCACAGTATAAGGCAAGCCTGCAAGTAGCGAACTCATTCGAGCTACATTACGATTATCCTCGCCTGCTTGATTTGCAGCACCCAAAACAACATCCTCTATATCTGCAGGATCTACATTTGAATTCCTTAACATTAGAGATTTAATAACCTCAGCTGCTAGGTCGTCAGGTCTCTGAGAAGCTAAAGTCCCTCCAAATTTACCTACTGCAGTTCTTGCCGCATCAACAATATATGCTCGTTTCATTTAATTCAAAAATAGTTAGTTATTAATGGTATCCATGATGAATGAATACATTGGTTGTTTTTTTGTTATGTTCATGATAATATATTCTTTATCTATCTGAGTGTGATCATCCTCAATAAGCCATGACGGAGCATGTTTTTCTATCATATAACGATGATAGCGATACTCAACATTGGATTTATTCTCATCTATTAGGGTATTAAGACTATTATATCCCTTATTAAAATAAGAAAGCTTTTGATAGGGGTTCATAACATAATCTGCCTTCATGCATTCAAAAACTGATTTATAACATAACTCATCTTTAGACAATACCTCTTTGTTGTTCAAATCTTCTAGGATAGAAATTACCCGAGTTTTATCTTGAGACTGATAGACCTCACGGCATCTGGAAATATTCAAAAAATTAATAGTAAATAATATGATATATATAAGAATATTCATTTCACATTAGCAAGAGCACCCAGTAAAACAATAAATGCACAAATATCATCCAGTAACTTCTGCCTGTAATCGATGGAATTTTCCTAAATAACAATTGAAAAATAAATGAGAATATAAACCAACAGATGTAGTTAAATATAGGTATCTCACCATTCGCCCACCACCACCAACCAAATCGAACAGCAACGAGCTCAAGTAAAAAATCATAAGCTGTAATGACGATTGCTGATAGCAATGCGGAAATTACATACTGGTTTGTTACCAAATTTATCAAACTTCTTGCTGCTATTGATAGCATTGCCCATGTAAGAGGAATTATTACTGGTACATGATAATATTTAAATCCTAATATGCTTCCATATTTATAGTCTCCAAATAGGTATCCATAATTGACCCCAACGTACTCTATTCCAAAAGAAAATAATAGGATTAGAAGGATGGCCAAAATATTTCTAATAACCCATCTCCCCTCTTCTAAATAGACAATTAAAAAACTAAACAATAACATGTATGGGGTTAAGCTTAGAAAGAAGGATCGTGTTACAGGCAATAGAATACCAATAAGCCCTACAACATAGGGTACTAGTAAAAGTGTAAAAAAGTTAGTTTTAACAAATCTTGAAATCATTACTTATAATATCCGTTGAAATTTTTGCAGATAACAAACATAAAGGAATCCCTCCACCTGGATGCACACTACCACCACAAAAATACAAACCCTTGTGATGTTTATTAAAATTTGAATGCCTTAAAAAAGCTGACATCTTGTTGTTGGAACTAGAACCATATAGTGCACCTTTATAGCTACCCGTCTTATCCCAAATCATTTGTGGTGTAAGGATGTGCTCAACCTCAATCATTTTCTCTATTTCTTCACCAAGTATGCGACTAAGCTTAGTCAGTATATTCTTTTTTGTCTCACTGATTAGACGACCCCAATCTTGATTTTCTACATAAGGTGCATTGACCATAACGAACCAATTTTCACAATTAGAAGGTGCGTCATCTTTCTTACACTTACTACTTATTTGAACATAAACTGTTGGGTCTTCATCTATGGTATGATTTTTAAATATCGATGTAAACTCTTTTCGATAATCTTCAGAGAAAAAGATATTGTGAAGTTCCAAATCCTTGAATTCCTTTTTAATACCCCAATAAAAAATCAAAGCTGAACTACTTGGTTTATAATGCCTATTTTGGGCTTTCAGTAGCTTTTTTAATGGACCTTGAGATGCAGAAGCAATGTCCATATTGCAAATAGCTATATCATAAACCAAATCTTCCTGATTTACCTTGTATCCTTTATCAACCTTGACTAATTCATTCACATCAGTATTGAAATTAAATTGAACACCTAATTTTACTGCTTTTTCATAGAGAGCGTCAACAATAGATCGCATACCTTTCTTCGGAAAATACGCTCCAATACCAAATTCATAATGCGGTATAATATTTAAAGTAGCTGGCGACTCATAAGGGTTTGAGCCATTATAAGTAGCATATCTATCAAAAAACTGAATTGTTTTTGAATTTGAAAATTGTTTTTGATTTTCGATGTGCATTTTTTTTAAAACCCCTACTTTATGAATACTTAAAAAACTTTTAAAAGTGTTCCAACTCAAGTAAGTGCCTAATTTGTGTAGAGATTTCTCTAAAAAAACATGATTAGTTATCTGATACTTTCTTTCACTGTCATCAAGAAATGAATCAATATTTTTTGGATTTTCATCTAATTTATCATGGAATTCCTTTTTTAATTTTTCTCGATCACAGTACGCAGACAACTTGGTGTTATCCTCCCAAAAGTATTTACACAAAACATCTAATTCATCATAATCAAACGGAACATTATCAAGTCCATCAATGGTTAATAAATCAAATACATACTGGGGCATAGTGAACAGTGATGGACCAGTGTCAAAACGATAACCTTGGCTTTTCCATACTCCCATCTTACCTCCATAAGTAGATGATTTTTCATACACGGTAACCTTTACTTTCATGGCAGCTAATCTGATAGCTGACGCTAAACCGGCAATACCAGAACCTAAAATAACGGAATTCAGTGAATTGGATGATCTCAATGTGTTGGCAATATCTGACTAATTCTATAGAAATGAAAACACTAAAGCTGACTTTATGTTTACATTTGAAATATATGTTGCAAAGAACTCAGACTTTATTTCTTTTAGCTATCATAGTAATCTGTGGTACCCTATCAACTGTAAACATCCCATTCTATTCCAGTGAAAAAGAAAACGGGATTGAACGTGTTGAAGTATCTTTCAATAAGACAGAAATGATTGTCATCCAGCCAATGAAACATTCTGTAACAGAAAGCAATACGCTAATCATTAGCTGCCTAACTATTATTGGTATTCTAAGCATAGTAAGTCTTTTAAGTTTTAAGAATAGAAAATTACAATTATTACTTACCTCACTAAATTTTTTAGCTATAGGTCTTTTGATTAGCTTATTGTACGTCTTTAGCTTAGGAATGGATTACTTTGGTCCGTCTGGGACATCATCATTTAAAATTAGTCTAGGCTTAATTTTATTAATAATATCATTTAATGTGCTTGCTTTTCGCGGAATAAAAAAAGATGAAGAACTCATCAGATCAATGGATAGATTGAGGTAATTTTGAAAATAATTAATATAAAAAACCTATCCGTTAAATTCAACCAAAAAGAGAAAGACTTTGAGGCTGTAAAAGGAATAAGTTTCTTCCTAAATATAGGAGAAATTCTTGGATTGATTGGAGAAAGTGGAAGTGGAAAATCTGTAACAAGTCAGTCCATAACTCGATTAATTGATGATGCCATATACAAAGGGTCGGTTGAATATTACACTGGTAGTGAATCGATTGATTTACTTAAATGTTCAGACAAACAGTTACAATCAATCAGAAAAGAAAAGATATCCTATATTTTTCAAGAGCCTATGACAGCTCTCAATCCACTGATACAATGTGGGAGTCAAATACTAGAATCATCATCCTCAAAAAGTAATGAGACACTTTTTGAATTGCTAAATAAAGTAGAACTAAATGATGTTGAACGAGTCGCAAAGAGCTACCCCCACGAATTAAGTGGTGGTCAGAGACAACGGGTTATGATTGCAATGGCACTAGCAAAAAAACCTGAATTATTAATTGCTGATGAACCTACCACAGCATTAGATATAGCCATTCAAAAAGAAATTCTCACCTTATTGAAAAAATTAAGTAATGAAGAAAAAATGGGTATTCTATTCATAACCCATGATTTGATATCACTTAACGAATTTGCAGATAAAATAGCTGTAATGTATCAAGGAGAGATTGTAGAACAAAACACAACCACCAAAATTCTCAATTCTCCAAAACATCCATATACAAGAGCCCTATTAGAAAGTAGGCCTTCACATCGTAAAAAAGGAAACATTCTTGAAGAAATCAATGATTTACTTGTTGAAATTGATGATAATCTCGAATATAAAAGCCCCAAAACTCAAAAACTCCCCATAAATAAGCCGAGTGAGAACATACTACTTGAACTTAAAGATATTAGCAAATACCATGTTCAAAAAAACTTTTTTAAAGAAACCAAACAAATCGTCTTGGATAAAATCAGCTTAAATATTAATCAAGGAGACATCGTTGGTTTAATTGGCGAGAGTGGTAGTGGGAAAAGTACAATTGCTAAGATTATTTTACGCTTATGGAAAGAAACATCTGGAGCTATAAATTTGAATAGAAAAAATATACACACTGTATCTGATTTATCAAAAGAAATTCAATTGGTATTTCAGGACCCATTTTCTTCATTGAATCCAAAACATTCAATCGGAGATGCTATTTCTGAAGTGTACCAAGTTTCAGAAGCGAATTTAAAATCCCACGAAATCAGACAAAAAACTGTCGATCTTATTGAAACTGTGGGGCTATCAGAAAGTGATTTTAACAAATATCCTCATGAATTTTCAGGAGGACAACGACAGCGAATTTGCATCGCAAAGGCTCTGGCAAAAAAACCAAAGTTTATTGTATTGGACGAGGCTGTTAGTGCTTTGGATGTAAGTGTCCAAGCAAAAATACTTAATCTTCTTAATCAATTAAAAATACAAAATGGACTTACTTATCTGCTAATCTCGCATGACATGAATGTTGTGAGTTATTTCTGCAATAAATTAGTTGTCCTTAAAAATGGTAAAATCATCGAATCAGGAGATTCAGAAAAATTAATAACTAATCCAAAGTCTGATTACACAAAAAGCCTCTTGGAATCAAGCATAAATTGAAAAACTTGAAAAAGAAGAATAAAAGAACAAAAGAGGAAAAAAGTTACTCATCTGTACTAAATGTACTTGTTGATTATGCAAATAAACCACTCAATTATAAACAGATTGGTGCTAAGATACCCAATCTGTCATTCAAAGAAGTCAGTCAAACACTGGAAAAGCTTGTTTATGAAGGAAAAATAAAATCACCTTCGGTTGGTAAATATGTCTTTGAGAAAAAAGATATGAATGAAATAGAGGGAACACTAGACTTCAATTCAAAAGGTGATGCCTACTTAGTTGCCGAAAACCTAGAAAAAGATATTAAAATTAAACATGGCAATACACTAGATGCATTTGATGGAGATACGGTAAAAGTAAAATTGTCGTACGTTAGCGGAAAAACTATGCCTAAAGCTTTTGTAACTTCAGTTATAAAAAGAAATAGAGAATATATCGTTGGAACGTTATCCTCAAATCAAAATACGCACTTTGTAATTCCTGACAACAACAAAATTCACACTGATTTTTACATTCCAAAAGAATTCTTAAAAAATGCTAAAAATCAAGATAAGGTAAAGATAAAATTCAGAGATTGGCCAGCAAGAGCTAAGAACCCTTGTGCTAGAATTGTCGAAGTGTTTGGAAAATCGGGAAATAATTCGGCAGAAATGCATGCAATAGTTGCAGAATTTGGATTTGAAACCAATTTCAGTGATAGTATAGAAAATGCCGCCAATCAACTACCAAAATCTATCCACAAAAAAGAGATTTCTAAAAGAGAAGATTTCCGAAAAATAACTACTTTCACTATTGACCCTGCTGATGCTAAAGACTTTGACGATGCATTAAGTTTTCAAGAATTATCAAATGGAAACACTGAAATTGGTGTACATATAGCTGATGTTTCACATTATGTTAAACCTGCTGATATTATTGATAAAGAGGCAGTAAAAAGAGCTACTTCTGTGTATCTTATAGATCGAACAATCCCAATGTTACCAGAAGTATTGAGCAATAATATCTGCTCACTTAGACCTCATGAAGAATCTTTATGTTTTTCTGTAATTTTTGAATTTGATTCCAAGGCTAACATAACAAATTACCGGTTTGCAAAAACTATAATATATTCCGATCATAGGTTTTCATACGAAGATGCCCAACAAGTTATTGAATCAAAAAACGGTCCATACGCCACAGAACTTGAAAAGATGAATGAAATTGCATCTAAACTAAGAAAAGAAAAATATAAAAATGGTGCAATCAATTTTGAAACAACAGAATTTCGATTTATTCTAGACAAAAGTGGAAAACCTACAGCCGTTTTACCCAAAGTAAGAAAAGAAGCCCATAAAATGATTGAAGAATATATGTTACTAGCCAATAAATATGTAGCTAAGCACCTATATTTAGATAACAAAAAAATGCCTATTCCCTACAGAGTTCACGAAGAACCAAGTCCAGAAAAACTAGCTGAATTTGCAGCAACTGCAAAAAACTTCGGTTTCAGAATTGATATTTCAAACTATAAACAGCTCGCATCCTCTATTAATCATATGGTAAGCAGAGTACAAGGGACACTGGAAGGGGATATTCTTCAACCCCTTGCGATTAGAAGCATGGAAAAAGCTTATTATACGACGAAGAAAATTGGACACTTTGGACTCGGTTTTGACCATTATGCTCATTTTACCTCACCAATCCGTCGATATCCTGATCTTATTACTCACCGAATGTTGCATGATTACCTCGAGAACAAAAAAACCTTTGATTACGCTCAAGTTGAATCATTGGCTTCTCATAGCAGCAAGCAGGAACAAAAAGCGACAAATGCTGAAAGAGCAAGTATCAAATATAAACAGGTTGAGTACATGAGTGGTTTTAAAGGAGAAGAGTTTGAAGGAATTATAAGTGGAATTACTGAATGGGGTATTTATGTCGAAATTATTGAGAATAAATGTGAAGGTATGGTAAGATTACGAGATATTAGAGGAGATCATTATAGCTTTTATCCAGATAAGAAAATAGCCAAGGGAAGAAGAACTGGTAAAACTTATAGTATGGGTGATAAATTATGGATTCGCGTAAAAAACACTGATCTTAAAAAACGAAACATTGACTTTCAAATTATCTCCTAAAAATAAGAAGTGTAAATTTGTTATTCATGCAAAAACTTAAAGAAATAATCGCTGTTTTTGAAGCTAATCTTCCTTCTATAACAGAACAGCCAGGAGAACCAAGAGAAGTTTACGAGCCTATTTCTTACATTCTAAATATTGGTGGAAAACGCATCAGACCAGCAATGACGATTGCAGCATACAAACTCTACCAAGAAAAAATATCTGATGATGTCATAAAACTTGCTCAAGCTATTGAAATGTTTCACAATTTCACCCTTATGCATGATGATATTATGGATAATTCATTATTGAGAAGAGGACACCAAACTGTCCATCTTAAATGGGACAATGCAACTGCCATACTCTGTGGAGATCTTCTCCAAATTGAAGTTTATGAAAAACTTACTGAAATTGGAAGTATTGAGATTCTTAACCTATTCAACAAAATGGCCAGAGAATTGTGTGAAGGTCAAATGAATGACATGATGTTCGAAACCAGAGAAATTGTTTCTAATGAGGACTACCTCCACATGATTAAACAAAAAACGGCTGTATTAATTGGTTTTAGTTTGCAAGCTGGTGCTCTATTAGGTGGTGCAAATGAATCTGAATCTAACGCCTTATACGACTTAGGAATATCTATGGGATTATCCTTCCAATTAATGGACGACTACTTAGATAGCTTTGGAGAAAAAGCTAAGGTGGGAAAAAAGATAGGTGGCGATATTTTAAATAAAAAGAAAACATTTCTTTGGAATGAAATGTGGGCAAACCTAAACAGTCAGGAAAAAAAATCATTGAATACTATTTTTGAAAGTGGAACTGATTCAGAGATTATTGATTATGTGAAAGATAAAATGAAATCAACAGGTGCAGATAAAAAAACACTCCAATTAGCTCAAAATCATGCGGCGAGAAATGGTCATATCTTAAGCCAAATGTCTTCAGAAGGTAATAAAGATTATTTAAATGAAATCATGACTTTACTATCTAAAAGAGAAAATTGAAACCTTTTGATATCTATATTTCATCCTCTCAAGATGTTTTTGAGAATATTGCTCTTGAAGAATACTTTTTAACTAAATACAAAAAGGATATTCTATTATTTTATATAAATGCAAATGCCGTTGTAATTGGTAAACATCAAAACCCATGGAAGGAAGTAGATTTATCCCCAGATAGAGATTACAAAGTTATTAGAAGGTTAAGTGGGGGTGGGACAGTTTACCATGATCTAGGGAATATTAATTTTTCATTTATCAGAAATAAAGAAAGGGATTTTGTAAACTTCAAGGAACACATTATCCCAATAAGTCAAGCACTTGAACAACTAAATATTCCAAATACTATCTCTGAACGAAATGATTTATTTGTTGGAGAAAATAAGGTCAGTGGAAATGCTGAACACGTCAATAGTTCATTAAAAAGAATACTACACCACGGCACATTACTTTACGACAGTAATCTTATCAAGTTAAACGGAAGTATTAAACCAAATAAACCACTAGATATAAAAACCCATGCAGTACAATCCAAAAGAAGTCCTGTGGCTAACATGAGAGAAATACATGATTTGGGAAATACCAATTCCTTTTTAGATTCAATCATTAAAAAACTGAAAAATATCATTATTGTCAACTCCGTAAAAGAAATAGAACCCTCAAAAATTGAGACCATTACAAAGCTAATTGAGAAAAAATACATCACATCAGATTGGAACTTTGGTCATACGCCACAATTTAAGTATACCGGTAAATCTGGGGAAGTCTATCGTATACGAAAAGGGAAAGTGATTGAAACAAGTGATTCCACAAAAATTGGACTAACATTCAATAAAATTCTTGAAAATGACTAAAAAAGAACGAGCATCTAAGATTCATAAAATATTAGAATCAGAGTTTCCTGAAGTACCCATTCCATTAGATCATAAAGATCCATACACACTTCTGATTGCAGTATTATTGTCAGCCCAATGCACAGACGAACGAGTAAATAAAATCACTCCACTCCTATTCTCAAAAGCAGATAATCCATACGATATGATTAAAATGACTGTCGAAGAGATCAAGTCCATTATAAGACCTTGTGGATTATCTCCAATGAAGAGTAAAGGAATCTATGGTCTAAGTAAAATTCTAATAGAAAAATATGATGGTCAAGTTCCAAAAGATATGTCAGCACTTGAACAACTTCCTGCCGTTGGTCATAAGACAGCAAGTGTAGTTATGAGTCAAGCATTTGGTATTCCTGCGTTTCCTGTAGACACCCACATTCATCGTCTTGCTTATCGCTGGAAACTAAGCACTGGTAAAAATGTTAACAAAACTGAAAAGGATCTTAAAGCTTGTTTTCCAATAGAATTTTGGAATAAAATTCATCTTCAAATCATTTTTTTTGGCAGAAAATATTGCCCAGCAAGAGGGCACAATCCACAAATCTGTCCAGTATGTAAAACCTATGGCCGTGTCTCATTATTCAAATAGGGATTTATTCTAAGTTTTCAGATTGATAGACCTAACTTTGCAATCCATAAATGAAGCTAGAAATACTTTACGAAGACAATCATTTAATCGCGGTAAATAAACCTGCAGGACTTGTTGTTCAAGACAATGAACACGGCCTACCATCACTAGAGTACCATGTAAAGTCTTACATAAAAGTTAAATACAATAAACCTGGAGCAGTCTTTATTGGCTGTATTCACAGGTTAGACACTAATGTAACAGGTGTTGTATTATTTGCTAGAACAAGTAAAGCCCTTGCTCGAATGAATGAGCAATTTAAAGATCGAATAATCCAAAAAATCTATGCTGCCCTAATTCGCCGCAAACCCCAGCCTATGGCTGGCACATTAGAACATTGGCTTAAAAAAGATCCAAAACAGAATAAAACAAAACTATACCATGAAGAACAAAAGGGAAGTAAAAAAGCAGTACTTCATTATGAATTTATAAATACTGCCAATCATTGTTTCCTCTTAAAAATAAGACCTATCACCGGGAGACCACACCAAATTCGTGTTCAATTAGCTCGAACATTCACAGGAATCGTTGGAGATGTAAAATATGGTCAAACAAAACCAACTTCTGATAAAAGTATCTACTTACATGCTTTAGGCTTATCCTTCAAACACCCGGTAACTAAAGAAAATTTAAATTTGCATGCCCCAATGCCTCAATTTGGAAATTGGAAATTTTTTAAAGACATCGAAAAAAATTTATTAAAAGAATGAATCAAATTGTAAAAATACCTAAAGCTAAAAATGAAGCGGTAAAATCGTATGCCCCAGGCAATCCTGAAACACTTAGTCTCAAAAGTAAATTACAGGAGATGAAAAATACTTCGGTTGATATACCTATGTATATTGGTAGTGAAAAAGTTTTTACTGATAATAAAGTATCTATTCATCCACCTCATGAGATAAGTCATTCACTTGGTTCATTTAACAAAGGAAATGCATCACATGTTGAAGCCGCTATAAATGCTGCGTTGAAAGCTAAGGAAAATTGGGCTAATATGCCATGGGAATCCAGGGCTGCAATATTCTTAAGGGCCGCGGACCTTCTTGCAGGACCATATCGCGATAAGATGAATGCAGCTACCATGCTTGCTCAGTCTAAAAATGCTATGCAAGCTGAAATTGATGCCGCATGTGAGATGATTGATTTTTTCAAATTCAATGTCCAATATATGAGTGAGATATATGCACAACAACCTCCTGAGAACTCACCCGGTGTATGGAACCAACTTGAGTATAGACCACTTGAAGGTTTTGTATTTGCACTTTCTCCTTTTAACTTTACAAGTATTGCTGCAAATCTATGCTCCGCTCCTGCTATGATGGGAAATACCATCGTGTGGAAACCTGCAGAAACCCAAATCTATAGTGCTCAAGTTATTATGGAATTATATAAAGAAGCTGGATTACCTGATGGAGTTATAAATTTAGTCTATGTAGACGGACCTACTACTGGTGACGTAATATTTAATCACAGAGATTTTGCTGGAATTCACTTTACTGGAAGTACAGGCGTATTTCGACAAATATGGAAAACTATAGGAAGTAATATTGAAAAATACCGAAGTTACCCAAGAATTGTCGGTGAAACTGGTGGTAAAGATTTTGTAATGGTTCATGGAAGTGCAGACATCAATCAAGTAAATACAGCCCTAGTTAGGGGATCTTTTGAATTTCAAGGACAAAAATGTTCTGCAGCATCCAGAGCATACATCCCTAAGAGTATGTGGAATGAGCTTAAACCGCTCCTCATTGAAACAACCAACAGCTTAAAAATGGGAACTACTGAGGATTTTAGCAATTTTGTAAATGCTGTAATTGATAAAAAATCTTTCCTAAAAATATCAGGCTATATTGACCGAGTTAAAGAAGGTTCGGATGCTCAAATTATCGCTGGTGGTACTTATGATGACAGTGAGGGGTACTTCATTAGACCAACTATAATTGAAACTACGAACCCTTCATATGCTACCATGTGTGATGAATTATTTGGTCCAGTTTTATCCATTTACGTATATCCAGATGAGGAGTATGAAAAAACACTTCATTTAGTTGACAATACTTCAGAATATGCCTTGACAGGAGCCATTTATGCCAAAGGACGTGAACATATTAATACAGCCCTTAATATATTAAGAAATTCAGCAGGTAATTTCTATATCAATGATAAACCAACAGGAGCTGTTGTTGGTCAACAACCCTTTGGTGGTGCTAGAGGTAGTGGAACCAATGATAAAGCTGGAGCACCTATAAACTTGATGCGTTGGACATCCATGCGAACCATTAAAGAAACTTTTGTATCTCCTACCAATTATGAGTACCCATTTCATAGTTAAATTACTGAAAATGAGAAATTTATTTATTTTATACGTTTTATTTCTAATTTTAGGATGCGGAGGTGGAAATCAACAATCTGGGTTCGAAAATGATGAACCTATTACGTCTGCCCCAATTGCTAAATCAAAAATTATCACTTCAGATACCCTTTTTATAGACGCATTAGGGGCGAATATGAGTGAAATGAAATTTAATAAAAAAGTTATACGTGTACCCGCTAATAAAAATATAACAATTGCTTTAACTAATGAGAGTTCAGATGCTACGATGCCTCACAACATTGTTATTATTAAAAAGGGATTTGCAAATGATGTTGGTCAAGCTGGCTTAAGGCATAAGGTAAATGCTTATGTAAAACCTAATGACCAGAATGTTATTGCAAATTCACCACTTGCTCAAATTGGGGAAACCGTTTATTTTTCCTTTAAAACTCCAGAAATCGGAAATTATGAGTTCATATGCTCCTACCCAGGTCACTGGGGTTTAATGAAAGGTGAATTCATTACCAAATAGGGTTAAAATGGATCGTCCTCTCCTGGATTAAATGGAGACATGTCGTTCATTTTACTGGTATAAGTTACACTACTATCAGTAAATGTGTCTGCCCCATAATTGCTGTAACCCCAATCGGTAAATTTACCATAATGTTTCACAAACTTCAGATTAACTGTTCCTGGCGAGCCATTTCTATGCTTACGAATAATCAATTCAGTTAGACCTTCATTATCATTCCCTTCCTCATCTTGTGTTATTCCATAATATTCAGGCCTGTAAATAAACGTCACAAGATCTGCATCCTGTTCAATAGATCCAGATTCCCGAAGATCAGATAACATCGGACGTTTATCTTGTCTTTGCTCCACTGCCCTACTTAGCTGAGCTAATGCAATAACTGGGATATCTAACTCTTTTGCCAATGATTTCAATGATCTTGAAATGTAAGAAATTTCTTGCTCACGATTTCCTGCCATCTTTTTGTTTCCTTCGTCAGCCCTCATTAATTGAAGGTAATCAATGATAACCATATCTATATTTCGTTGACGCTTTAGTCTTCGTGCTTTTGCCTTCAAATCTAATACGGTTAGGGCAGGTGTATCATCGATAAAAATTCCTGCATCTTCAATTGTACTGATCTTAGTATGTAGCTGCTGCCATTCATGCTCAGCTAATTTCCCGCTTCTTATTTTTTCAGAGGATAATTCAGCTTCTGAAGAAATTAATCTTTTTACCAACTGAAGACTACTCATCTCTAGTGAGAAAAGTGCTATATTTTTATTACCTACAACAGCAGCATTTCTGGCAACTGACAAAACAAAAGCTGTTTTACCCATTCCAGGTCTTGCAGCTAATATTATAAGATCACTATTTTGCCATCCGGAGGTCATTCGATCTAACTCTGTAAAACCAGTTGCAATTCCTGAAAGACCATCTTTATCTGATTTTGATTCCTCAATATCCTTGATAGCTTTAGCAATCAAATCACTCACTGAATCATAATTTTTTGTCATGCTATCATTTTTGATCTCAAATAATTTCTTTTCAGATTCATCCAATAATTCAAATGCATCTGAGGTCTCTTCAAATGCTTTCTCTCCTATTACACCTGCTACAGAAATTAATTGACGTTGAATACTTTTCTGAATGACTATATGAGCATGATATTCAATATTTGCAGCACTACTAACTCTGTTAGTCAATGAAGTAATATAGAACGCTCCTCCAGCAGCTTCCAAATTAGCATTTTTACGCAACTGTTCTGTCACAGTAAGAATATCTACAGGATTACCAGCCATGAATAGCTGGAGTATTGCCTCATAAATCATTTGATGACTCTCTACATAAAATGCATCTTTCTTAAGGTAACTAGCCACTTTTTCAGGGGCATATTTTTCAAGCATAAGAGCCCCCAAAACAGCTTCCTCTAAATCACGAGCTTGCGGTTGTAGTTTTGACATCTGATTCAAATTACTAAGTGACATTTTACTTTTGGGGGTATTAACTCGTTTTTTTTCCATGCTGTTATATTATAATAAGCTGATATAATATTAAGTTATTACGCTTAAGACTGTCAAAATTATTAAGCTCTGTAAAATTTCCTAGTAATAGAATAGACAATTAAAATTATTAACAAACAATCAAAAAATGTTTGTGGAACGTTGATAACCTAAATATAATCTTGTAAACAACTTATAATCAGAGTGATTTTATCAACACAGCTTTAAACATCACCTTAAAGTTTCACGATATTACTCTATAATTTACTCATATATTTTTATTATAAAAAGCTGATAATCAATTACTTTATAGTTATCAACTTGAAAGTACCAAACAACTCAATTTGCAAAAATTGAAAGGACGTTTAAATCATAAATTGTAAAAAAATAGTAAAGGATTTGAATTGATGACATGAGACACTTTTTTGGTCTTATATTTGTTATATTCATATAAAATGGAGGCACAATTTTCACCAGGAGTAAAAGAAGTAATACAATTTAGTCGTGAAGAAGCTATACGATTAGGTCACAGCTATATAGGTACTGAACACCTTTTATTAGGACTGATTAGACAAGGCGACGGTAAAGCAATAAGACACTTAAAAGGTATGGGTATTGATATGCTCAGACTCAAAAAAGCAATTGAAGACAGCATCAGAGACACTACAAATAAAACCTCCAATATTGGAAATATTCCACTAACTAAACAAGCCGAAAAAGCTCTGAAAATCACCTACTTAGAAGCTAAAATTTTTAAAGATGATGTCATAAGAACAGAACACTTATTGCTCTCCATATTAAGAGATGAAGATAACGTGGCTTCTCAAATACTCAACCAATTTGGTGTCGATTACGATTTATTTAAAAATGCAATGGAGGATAAATTTCCAGATGCATCAATCGAGATGAGTAGTGATTCACCTGAAGAATTTTACCAAGAAGAATCAGAAAAATCCACCCCACCACAAAGCAAACCCAAATCCAAAAGCAAAACTCCTGTACTAGACAATTTTGGGAAAGATTTGACCAAATTGGCAGAAGCTGACAAATTGGATGCAATTGTAGGTCGAGAGAAAGAAATTGAACGGGTTTCTCAAATCTTAAGTAGAAGGAAAAAGAACAACCCAGTACTTATTGGAGAACCCGGTGTAGGAAAAACAGCTATTGCTGAAGGTTTAGCACTTCGTATCTCACAAAGAAAAGTCTCAAGGGTCTTATTCGATAAAAGAGTCGTAACACTTGATTTGGCAAGCCTTGTTGCGGGCACTAAATACAGAGGACAATTTGAAGAACGGATGAAAGCTGTCATGACTGAACTTGAAAAGACAGACAATGTCATTCTTTTTATTGACGAAATACACACCATTGTCGGTGCTGGGGGAGCAAGTGGATCATTGGATGCATCTAATATGTTCAAACCAGCCCTTGCACGTGGAGAAATTCAATGTATTGGTGCTACTACATTGGACGAATATCGCCAATACATTGAAAAAGACGGTGCACTAGAACGAAGATTTCAAAGTGTAATGGTTGAACCTACCTCATCAGAAGAAACACTTGAAATACTTGAAAACATAAAAACTAAATATGAAGATCATCACAGTGTAGAATATACCCCCGAAGCCCTCGATGCTGCTGTAAAAATGAGTGTCCGTTACATTACTGACCGTCATTTACCTGATAAGGCTATTGATGTGCTTGACGAAGTTGGTGCTCGTGTTCATTTAAGTAATATACATGTTCCACAAAACATTTTAGAACTCGAAAAGAAAATTGAAGAAATTAAAGAAAATAAAAATCGTGTCGTAAAAAGTCAAAAATATGAAGAAGCTGCTCGACTTCGTGACGAAGAAAAATCGTTGCTTGAAAACTTAGAAGACGAAAAAGTACAATGGGAAGAAGATAGTAAAACCCAACGATACAAAGTCAAAGAAGATGACGTAGCAGACGTAATTGCTATGATGACTGGTATACCTACCAAACGCATCGCTCAAAAAGAAGGAAACCGTCTCCTTAAAATGGGAGAAGAATTAAAAGGAAGTGTAATTGGTCAAGATCAGGCTGTTGCTAAACTAACCAAAGCCATTCAACGAACAAGAGCTGGATTAAAAGCACCTAATAAACCCATTGGATCATTCATCTTCCTTGGAAGCACAGGTGTAGGTAAGACAGAAATGGCCAAAACACTCGCTAAATACTTGTTTGATTCTAAAGAAGCACTCATGAGAATTGATATGAGTGAATACATGGAAAAGTTTGCAGTATCCAGACTTGTTGGAGCTCCTCCAGGATACGTAGGTTACGAAGAAGGAGGCATTCTTACTGAAAAAATTAGGAGAAAACCATACGCTGTGATTCTTTTTGATGAGATTGAAAAAGCTCATCCTGATGTATTCAATCTCCTTCTTCAGGTATTGGATGAGGGTTTTTTAACAGATAGTCTGGGAAGAAAAGTTGATTTTAGAAATACAATTATCATCATGACCTCAAATATTGGGTCAAGACAACTCAAAGAATTTGGTGCTGGAGTTGGATTTGGAACAAATGCCAAAATTCAAGCTTCTGATTTAAATTCCAAAGGTGTGATTGAAAATGCATTAAAACGCTTCTTCTCACCTGAATTTTTAAACAGAATTGATGATGTCATTGTATTCAACTCTCTTGAAAAAGAACACATCCAACAGATACTAGAGTTATCATTAGAAGAATTAATCTCCCGAATTAAACAAATCGGGTTTAATATTAAATTGGATAAAGAGGCAAAAAGATACCTAGCCGAGAAAGGATTTGATTCTGATTTTGGTGCTCGTCCGCTCAACAGAGCCATACAAAAATATTTAGAAGACCCATTAGCGGAAGAAATTCTAAAATCCGACATCAATGAAGGCGACTTGATTCATGTTAAATACAGTAAAAAGCAAAACAAACTTGTCTTCAAAAAAGAAAAAGCTCCTGAAAAAGATAAATAGGTCTCTTTCGTTGCATTATTTTTTCTTTGCTTCATTCTGCTACTGACATATTTTAATTGAATTTATTATAAAGTATAACCAATAGCCTTTAACCAAAAAACTAGGTTAAATAACTCCTATTCCATTAAATTTGCCACCATGGAAATAGGATCAAATCTCTTTAAATTTAGTCTAAAAGGAACCAATAACAGAACCTACAACAACTTTACGTTTGCTGACAGAACAGCTCTAGTAATTGTTGTGACTTGTAATCACTGTCCATATGCCCGTGCATATTGGAGTCGGTTAATCAAACTTTATAATAAATTCGAGGAGGATAATCTAGGGATTCTAGCAGTCAATGCTAACGATGCCGAAGCATATCCCGCAGACTCGTTTAGTGCGATGAAAGACCTTCACATGCAACTTAGACTCCCTTTTCCTTATCTTCATGACGAAACTCAAAAAGTCACTAAAAAATTAAAGGCAACAAGAACACCAGAAGTTTTTGTTTACAACAGTAAACGGAAATTAGTTTACAAAGGAGCTATTGATGATAATTGGGAAAATGAAAGTATGGTTACACGAGTTTTCTTGGAGGATGCTATCGAATATACACTGGATGGCATGGAGCCAGATTATGCAGAAATATCTGCTGTAGGATGCAGTGTAAAATGGAAAAAGTAATTTTATATGGATTCGCTAAAAGGTAAAAATATTATAATTACTGGAGCTTCCTCTGGTATTGGTAAAGCATTAACTATTGAAGCATCCAAATGTGGGGCTAATCTTGTATTGGCTGCAAGACGAATAGAAAAGCTTCAAGAATTAAAATCTACAATAACAACACCTTCATCAAACATTTTTTGTATTCAAACTGATGTAACCAAGCAGCAGGAATGCGAGAATTTAATTCGAATAACTAAAGAAAAACTTGGAAGTATTGACGTACTCATTAATAATGCAGGTATATCTATGCGAGCAGCATTTGATGAAGTTGAAACAAGTGTACTGGAAGAAATAATGAAAGTAAATTTTTGGGGTACGGTGTATTGTTCAAGAGCAGCTATATCATCACTATTAAAAAGTAAAGGAAGTTTGGTAGCAGTTTCCTCGGTTACAGGTTTCAAAGGGCTACCCGGAAGAACAGGCTATGCATCCTCTAAATTTGCCATTAATGGGCTCTTTGAAAGTATCCGAATGGAATATATGAACAGAGGGTTACACACACTGATAGCTTGTCCAGGATTTACTGCAAGTGAAATACGTTACAATGCACTAACTTTTGACGGATCTAAGCAAAAAGATAGTCCAGGAAATGAATCTGAAATGGATAATGCTTCAGACGTTGCCTTGGATTTATTGCAAGCGATAAGAGACCGTAAAGACTTTATGCTCACTAACAAACAAGGTAAAATCATTTATTGGGTTAATAAATTTTTTCCAAAATTTCTAGAAAAAAGAATCCATAAAGCAATTGCTAAAGAACCCAATTCACCTATCAAAAATTGATGAATATATTGACGACACTGGTTGAAAAAACACAAGAAGCAATCACTCAACTCTATGGGTTAAGTGACACTAATATTAGTTTTGAACAGACCAATTCAAAATTTGATGGAGACCTAACGTTTGTTGTGTTTCCCTACCTTAAACACAGTAAAAAGAGACCTGAAGATACTGCAAAAGAAATAGGAGATTATATCTTCAATAAAATGAAAGCAATTAAATCTTTCAATGTTGTTAAAGGATTTTTGAATATTGAATTCAGTGATGATTACTGGCTAAATGTTTTACAAAGTAGAATTGATCATGGCATTCAAATTCCTGAAATTGGCGTAAATAAAAAAATTGTTGTAGAATATTCATCTCCCAATACCAATAAACCTCTTCACCTCGGCCATATTAGAAACAATGTATTGGGTTTTTCCATTTGTCAGATTTTTGATGCAGTAGGCTACGACGTTGTTAAAAATAATTTGGTTAACGATCGAGGCATCCATATATGCAAGAGCATGGTCGCTTATGAGAAATGGGGAAATAACGAAACTCCACAATCTGCTGGTCTAAAAGGTGATCATTTGATTGGTAAGTACTATGTAATGTTTGATCAATATTATCAAAAAGAAGTAAAAGATTTAATCTCAAAAGGAGTTGATAAAGATGAGGCTAAAGAAAAATCATCGCTCATGATGGAAACTCGAAATATGCTCCAAAAGTGGGAAAATGGAGATCAGGAAGTATTTACACTATGGACAAAATTGAATAATTGGGTATATGAAGGTTTTGAGAGTACCTACAATCGACTCGGGGTTAACTTTGATAAAATATACTATGAGTCCAACACCTATCTCCTAGGAAAAGAAATTGTCCAAGAAGGCTTAGATTCTGGTATATTTTTTAAAAAAGAAGATGGTAGTATTTGGATAGACCTCACACCAGAGGGACTGGATGAAAAGATTGTTCAACGTTCTGACGGCACCTCTGTATATATTACTCAAGATATAGGTACTGCAGACTTAAAATACCAAGAATTTAAAATGGATAAGTTTGTCTATGTTGTTGGAAATGAACAAGATTACCATTTCAAAGTACTCCAACTCATTCTCAAAAGATTAGGAAAATCATATGCTGATGGCTTATACCATTTAAGTTATGGCATGGTAGATCTCCCAGAGGGTAAGATGAAAAGCCGTGAAGGAACTGTAGTTGATGCAGATGAATTAATGGATAAAGTTGTAGCAACTGCAAAAAAACAAACAGAGGAACTGGGAAAAACCGATGGAATGAGTTCAAAAGAACTTGATGAATTATATGAAGTATTAGGTTTAGGTGCACTCAAATATTATTTACTTAAAGTAGATGCTAAAAAAAGAATGATGTATGATCCTAAAGAATCTATTGATTTTCAAGGCAATACAGCACCGTTCATACAGTATACCTATACAAGAATAGCATCGCTATTAAGAGCAGCTGATAAGGTAAATTTTAGTCTTCCTATTACATTTCATTCGATAGAAAAAGAATTAATAAAACAACTCAATGCATATCCTGAGGTAATAACATCAGCTGCAAATAATTATAATCCCTCAGAAGTCGCGAATGCTATTTATGATCTTGCTAAAACATTTAATAAGTTTTACCATGAATTAACTATACTTGGAGAGCTGGATAGCAATACAAGAAGTTTCAGAATATCGCTCTCGAAAACAGTTGGCGAAACGATCAAACATGGATTTGGTTTACTTGGAATACAAGTGCCCGAAAGAATGTAAAAATGAGGACCGATTAATTATTTAATCTTCAGACTATACCCAATCTTAAAAGTTCTTTGAGCTTGACGCTGAGTAAAAATTTGATCTTCAGCATTATATCCACGATATACTTGAACTGGAATATCGTTTAGGATATTTGTTACAGCAAAAGATAATTGTGATCTTTTTTCTTTTCCAAGCGAGTAGGATGACTTGAAATTTAAACTATGAAAAGACTCCGTATAAACATCTGGCAAACGTCCAATTCCTACAATCGATAATTTAGGCCCTTGAACATTATAGGATAGGTTGGCAATAAAACCAGATTCTCTGTTATCATAATTCATCCCTACATTAATGATATAGGGAGCTTGACCCTGCATCTCTCTCTTGTCAGCAAGAGTTTGTCCTTCTCGTAATTCATTCATTTTTCCAATTCTCTCATTAGGGGTCATTTCTACTTGTGATAGTATGTAAGAAAAATTACTAACTAATGAGAGTTTATCCGACAAGAAAGAAAGCGACTTTCTGATTTCTAACTCTGCACCGTATATGTCCGCACTCACTGCATTTCTAGGAGTAAAGTTGGTTGGCGTCTCCGGTTTATAGACAACGATCTCAATTGGATTATTAAAATGTTTGTAGAATCCACTCACAGAAATTAATTCTCCTCTTTTCATGAATTTCTCAAAACGTATATCAAGATTGGTTATTTCAGTCTGTTCCAAATCTAGATTACCAATAAATGTTCTTCCAGAAATTGGATCATAAATTTGAGCCAATGATTTTTCCTTAAAGGACGGTCTTGCAATCGTTTGTGATGCAGCCAATCTTATGTTAACATCTGATGTTGCTCTGAAAACAAAACTTGCAGAAGGTAAAACATTAAATTCGTTTAGTACATTTTCATTGGAGTAAACCTCATTATTTGTATTTTCTCCCGTGTAAAACATATCAGCTTTTTCAACTCTTAACCCGTAAATTGCAGTTGATCTTGAACCTATGGGGAGCTCATTCATTGCATAAGCACCCATGACATTCATTGAAGAAATAAACTCATTTGACTTGATGGGTTCTCCAAAAACTGCATATCCTCGATCTGATTCAGCTTTGTAAAGGTATTCGTCAAATATCTGATTAGGATCACCATTCAAATTAAAGCTACCAATCGGCTGGAATACATATTGTAAAACCCCAAAATCACGATGCTTATAATTGTGAGCTATTCCAAATTTCAACTTAGAAACTTTGCTATTTCCTAAGAAAATTTTTCGTTCTGCATCAAACTTACTATTGATATTCTTCTCACTTAGATTACGATAAAGTCTTTTAATTTCTGAGCCGGCACCCACATTAAATTTATAACCATCCTCGCCAACAGAGAGGGCTGTTATCTTCATATCGGGCTCATAATTAGTAGAAATTGATGGAGATAGTTTAGTTATAAATTTCCAAGCTGAATCTTTCTTAAACTCATGCTTAAAGAACAAATTAGTAAGTGTTCGCTGATTGTAGTATAAGATTGTTCTGTCTAACGTAGCTCCAGCATCACCAAAAGGATTAGCAACATTCTCATATAATAGTTTAGATGATTTTTTTACCCCATTTCTTGTGTGAAAAATAGAAGTACTGAAACTATGCTTACCTGATTTAATTGAACCATTAGCGAGTGTGCTCCACAATACTTCATTTTCACCTACACTACCATTGTTCTTTTCAGCTAGGGTTAGCTCATTCACTAATTTATCTTCATTTCTCAAATACGTTTGAAAAATCACATTATCGTAATAATTAAAATTATTACTATAACCTGTTGCTACATTAAACCCATAGGTCTTATTTTTTTTGTTATACTGATTACCGTAGTCCAACGAAAAAGAGGTGTTTAACATACTTGTTTGAGACATCACGTCCATATTTTTATTGAAGGCATTCGCATTCCTCTCCGCTCGTTGAGCACCTCCTCCTGATTGTGTATACTCAGACTTTGGTATAACTTTAGGTTCAGAAAAGGGAAGGCTTCTAGATGATTTTCCAAATGCTAATAAATCCGCGTTGGTGGATTCATAGCTCAAATAATTTGAATTCAAATTCATCGCTGGATTAAAACCAAGACTTAGTGAAATACTCATAGCTTCTTTAGACTGAAAGTCTTTGGTTTGAATATCTACCCAACCACCAGTAAAATCTCCTGCCAAATTTGGAGTAAAGCTTTTTAGGATTACTATATTGTCAATAAGATTTGTTGGGAAAATATCCATTTGCACAGTATTCTTATCCGGATCTAGTCCAGGAATTTCCATACCGTTTAGGACAGTTTTAGTGTATCGATCGCCTAATCCTCTAATAAAAAGATATTTACCTCCATCAACACTAACGCCAGTAACCCTACTAGCTGCACTGGCTGCGTCTCCATCTCCAGCTTTTTTGAAAGCTTGTGCAGAGACCCCATCCATTAAATTGACAGATTTTTTCTGAGCAACAATCAGTGCATTTTCGGAGTTTGTTGCTTTTTTGACACGAATAGTTACACCGCCTTTTACAGCATCTTGGGCTTGAATACCTATTTTGATAATTCCTAAATCAACAACTTCTCCCTCGACAAGATTAACATTAGATATGATTTTGGTATCATAACCCATTAATTTGATTTGAATGTCATGAGACCCTACTAGGAAACTTGCGGTAAAATTCCCTTCTGTATCAGAATATCCTCCGCCATTTGATGTAGGTGATGTAATCGTGGCACTCACAAGTGGTTCACCATTTGAAATATCTAGAATCTTGCCCGTAACTTCAGCTCTCTGTACTTTTAGAGTCATTTGTGCCTTCACATAAAAAGATAGCAAAATGAATATAAAAGTGATTGATTTTTTCATTTGTTTGTATAAATTCTACACTGCAATGTTCAAATGGGAAGGTTATCTAAATGTTAACTAATTATTATAGAATTTCTTGTGTATAATTTGTTAAATCTCTTCAGAATTAATATTACAAAAAAAGCACCGCAATTCCTGCGATGCTTTTGAAAAATGAATAGATTTATTAATTGTTACTTAGTTAAAAATCAGATAATAATCCTTCTGCATCTGCAAGTGTCCATCCAACAAATTCAGATTTATCAGCACCACCATCTTTAGCAGTTACTAATTTATTACCCGAAGAAACAAACTTAGCATCTGAAGCAGCAGCATCAGCACCTTCAGCTTTGTCAGCGAAAATATCTTCTACAGAAGACCAAGTAGTTGTATTTCCATCTGGCTCGCCATCTTCGTCTAATGTCCATGCAGTAGAGTTGAAAGAATTGTTAGCAATGTTAAGAGCTCCTGAAGAAAAGTTAGAAGATACAACTGGCTCATCCAATTCAACATCAGCATTTTGATTGAATCCAAAGAAATAAAGACCTTCAACAGTTCCTCGAGCTTTTGATCTAAAATCAGTAAACTCACCTTGAACAGCGTTACCCATCAATGAACCATTCTTTAATGTGAAAGAAGCTTCCGAATTTTCAGAACCTTCTGGTCCGTCAATCTCTAAACCATGGTCAGAGCTTTCTCCACCTATGTAAATGAAGTTATCAATAGTACCAGCATAAGCCTGATCAATATCGTAAGCGTCATCTCCTTGATACATTACCAATGCATGATCTATGTTGACTGTTCCTCCAAAGCATTCGATACCATCATCAACATTAGCCACTACCTCTACGTGGTGGATAGTAGTACCTGTGCCAACTCCACCCAATGTAAGACCGTTGATTTCATTACCTTCACCGATTAAAGTACCTCCGTGACGGATAGAGATGTAAGTAATTATACCTGAATTATCTGCAGCATCAGGACCACCGTAGTTACCTTCAACAACATCAGCAGGGATTCCTTCAATCTGCTCTGTGGCTCCTGTTTTTGGAGAAGTTGGTGCATTACCCAATACGATAAGACCACCCCAGAAACCAGTTGCAGTAGCAGGATCCAAATTTGATCCAAATTTCTCTCCTAAAGCGATCTCATCAGCAATAGATGTAAAGATAATTGGATTTTCTGCAGTTCCTGCAGCGATAATTTTTGCTCCTCTTGCTATAACTAGAGATGAAGCATTTGCACCTGTTCCAGCTTCGCCTTTAACGATTGTACCAGGTTGAATTGTTAATGTTACTCCACTTTTAACTACAACCCTATCTTTTAAAATATGAAACTTGTCTGAAGACCATGTTTCATCTTCAGAAATAAACCCAGAATGATCTACTGAATTAGCATTAACAGTTGGTTCAGTGATAATATCATCATCAGAGTCACATGCAGTAAAGAATAAAGATAAAAGGATGATTGAAAATAATAATGTTTTGCTTTTCATTTTGTTATTTGTTGTTAATTTTATACTGCAACGTTGGTTAAGTAATATTATCAATAGGTTAACAAAATTTTATTTTTTCACTAATGTCTATAGAAGATTTTCACATATCAATTTATATAATTCAGTACACTCCACGGCTTCTTTTACATCGTGAACTCTCAAGATATTAGCCCCATTTTTAAGTGAAAAAGCATGTAAAAATGTAGTTCCGTTTAACGCATCTTTCACATCGATATTTAAAGATTTATATATCATGCTTTTTCGAGAAACACCAATCAATATGGGAACATTAAGACTTTTTAATTCACTCAGTTGACTCAATAACATATAATTGTGAGTCACCAATTTGCCGAAGCCAAATCCTGGATCTATAATTACATCTTCAATACCTGCAGATTTACATTTATCAATTACATGCTTCAAATACGAATAAACTTCTTCTAACACGTTCGAATATTGAGGGTTATTCTGCATATTTGATGGTTTACCTTGTTTATGCATGGCGATAAATGGCACATTATGTTTAGCCACTGTATGAATCATATTTATATCATCACTTCCAGCACTGATGTCATTGACAATAGAAGCTCCAATTTTTATAGATTCATCTGCCACGTGGCTTCTAAACGTATCTACTGAAATAGGTATATCCATTTCTTGT
>CESO01048246.1_pt1 | contig 56688 bp, 52 predicted proteins | sample 356341 | NCBI WGS metagenome assembly CESO01 (sample SAMEA2621812, study PRJEB7988) | marine metagenome | biome: marine biome (ENVO:00000447); feature: deep chlorophyll maximum layer (ENVO:xxxxxxxx); material: "saline water (ENVO:00002010), including plankton (ENVO:xxxxxxxx)" | depth 35 m | reverse complement strand
TTGATGCTTTAGGTTATGTTTCTTTTTTTATTCCTGTATTTGATTTCTTTTGGGCCCCATTGTCAGCGTACCTAATGACGCGAATGTACAAAGGTAAAAAGGGTAAAATCGCAGGGGTCATCGTTTTTATTGAAGAGGCACTTCCTTTTGTTGATGTCGTCCCAACTTTCTTTATAATGTGGACTTACAACTATTATTTGAGCGAAAAACCGTTTAAGTAATAAATATTATTTTCGAAAATGCTTAAGCCCCAAGCGGGACAGCATTTTTTTCTCAAAGTCCCAAAAAAAGTCAAACTGACCAAGAAGCCAACCCCAAAAAACCAAAAGAATTTGATAGAATATTAGACTTATGACAATAAAAAGAAACCAATAGAGAAAAGGGTTTAGATTTTCATTTGAAATTCCAACCAAATTAATGAATGGGCGACCAACATATACAGAGGAGGAGCCGGTTAGTGCAAAAACGATAAAAATTCGAATCAGTTCCCAACGGGCGTCAACCAACCATTTATTTTCAAGTTTCTTGATACAAAACACACAAAACTGCATAAAAATAAAACCCATAGCAAGTCCAAGTAGAACACTTAACCAATATGGGTTTTCCAATACCTTAGGACTAAATTTTAGTCCCATATAGCAGGATCCAATAATCCCAACAAGCGGGTAAAGGAGCTGCCAATTTTTAGTTATTTCCCAATTGGATTTAAATGTATTTATACGGTTTGTCATGTGGACAAATATAGCACATTACAGAATTTTAAGTATTTAATTTTTGTTAAACAATTTCCCAAAAACAATGGCAATTCCACTTTTTTTTGCCACTTATGACTTCTGCAACTTCGTCAATTTTAGATCCAAAATCCCAACACAGTAGAGGCTGGGATTTCAAATAAATAAAAATTGAATTTTATTTCAGTATTGAAACGATTTGTGTGGCCAATTCAGAACCAATTCTCTTTTGGGCTTGCGTGGTTGCCGCTCCAATATGAGGAGTTAGGGACACGTTTGGAGTCATTAAGACTTGAACCGCAGGAGTGGGTTCGTTTTCAAAAGTATCTACACCCGCAAAGCCTAATTTACCAGATTTTAAGGCTTCCACCATCGCGACTTCATCTACCACACCACCACGAGCGGCATTGACAAGGCCAGCACCGTCTTTCATCAATTCGATTTCGGCAGAGCCGATAACAAACTCTTTTTGCGCCGGTACATGCAATGACAAGAAGTCTGCTTCTTTTAAAACCGTCTCTTTGCTTTCAATGTCAATATCAAAGGTAAGCGACTGGCCGTCAAAAAATGGTACTGTCACAGCAGCTTTTTCCAAAAAAGGGTCGTGTGCAATGACTTTCATACCGAGGCCTAAGCCTATTTTAGCAGTGGCCTTACCAATGCGTCCAAAACCAATCACACCCAAAGTTTTACCTCTTAATTCAGTGCCTTTTGCGTAAGCCTTTTTAAGGACTTTAAATTTAGAATCTCCATCTAAGGGCATGTTTCGGTTGGAATCATACAAAAATCGAACTCCAGAAAAAAGGTGGGCAAAGACCAATTCTGCAACGGATTCCGAAGAGGCTGCAGGCGTGTTGATCACATGCAATCCTTTGTCGCGGGCATATTCTACATCAATATTATCCATTCCAACACCACCACGTCCAATTATTTTAAGGCTGGGGCAGGCGTCGATTAAATCCTTACGGACTTTGGTAGCACTTCTAACAAGCAGTGCTACAATGCCTTCATTATTGATGTAATTTTCCAATTGTTCTTGGGCGACTGTGACTGTGCTGACTTCAAATCCAGCAGCTTCTAATTCTTCAACGCCATTTGCTGAAATGCCGTCATTTGCTAATATCTTCATTGTTATTTATGCTTTTCGTTCTAATTCACTCATAATTTCTACCAAGATCTGTACGCTTTCAAGCGTCAAAGCATTGTACATTGAGGCTCTGTAGCCACCCACACTGCGGTGGCCGTTCAAACCATTGATGCCAGCTTCTTGACACATGGTATCAAAACTCTCTTTAAGATCATCATTATTCAAGACAAAGGTCGCATTCATCGTTGAGCGGTCTGCCTTGGCAGCAAACCCATCAAAAAGTGGGTTTAAGTCAATTTCAGAATAAATTAGTTGGGCTTTCTTTTCATTCTCTTTTTCAATGGCCGCAATACCGCCTTTATTTTTTAGCCACTTCAAATTCAACATAGAAGCATAAACTGGGAAAACCGGGGGCGTATTGAACATACTGCCTTTGCCAATGTGTACTTTATAATCCATCATGGAAGGAATTTTACGAGATACTTTTCCTAAAATATCTTCTTGAATCACCACTAATGTGGTGCCTGCGGGTCCCATATTTTTTTGCGCACCTGCATAAATCAACCCAAATTTTGAGAAGTCGATACTTCTTGAAAAAATATCGCTGCTCATGTCACAAACCATAGGAATGTCACAGTCTGGAAAGTCTTTAATTTGTGTTCCAAAAATGGTGTTGTTGGAAGTACAGTGGAAATAATCGTGGTCTGAAGGTATGTCATAACCTTTAGGGATGTAGTTGTAATTGGCATCCTTAGAAGAGGCGACTTCTAATATATCATCAAAAATACGAGCCTCTTTAATGGCTTTATCACTCCACGTTCCGGTATTTAAATAGGCTGCACGTTTTTCTAACAAATTTAGTGCCACCGCTAAAAATTGGGTGCTTGCACCACCTTGTAAAAACAAGGCTTTATAACCCATGCCTTCAAGACCCAGGAGCTCCAGTGCTAGTGCACGTGCATTTTCCATAACGTCTACAAAAGCTTTGCTGCGGTGAGAGATTTCAATAAGTGAAAGCCCATTGTCATAACCCATGATAGCTTGGGCAGATTTATCGAGGACTTCTTGTGGTAAAACGCATGGGCCTGCGCTAAAATTATGTCGTTTCATTTGGTGGATGTTTTCCATTAAAAGTTAAGCCGTAAATGTCTGAATTAATTATTGAAAATAGAGTAAAAAGAATGATAATATTAAGTTATATTTTCAACAGGAAATCAACAGTGTCAATCCCATCGGCATAATCGCTCAATTTGGGCAGTTGTGTCGCACCAAATGTTACTTCATTTTCACTAAAATTTTTAGAAACCAAACATTGTATTTGAGAAGCATCGGCTTTAATTCTAAGTTTTAAAGATTCTAAGTCTTCATAAAATTCGTAAAATAAAGTTGCGATGGGAGAGGCATAGTTGGTATCTTCCTTAAGTATTAGAAAACCATTTTCAATCAAATCATATTCACTCATTAGATATACTGCTTTATTGTAGTCATAATTGTTGGCGTATTTAGCACTTTTCATTATGAAATTCCAGTCGTAAACGGCCTTAAAAAACATATCAAAATCATAATCTTTAGGAACAAATAACTTGGAAACACTGCGGCATCCCAGGCCGTAATATCTAAAAATATCTTCTGCCAAAGATTTTAAATCGGCTTCCGATTCCATACCAGTCAAAATACTGATTGAATTTCTATTCTTGCGAATTATTGAAGGTTTGTTTTTAAAATAGGCCTCAAAATACCGCGCTGTATTGTCGCTTCCCGTTGCAATTACCGCGTCAAAATCTTGAAGTTTTTCTTTAGTAAATTTAATTTTGGACTTTAAATGCGGTTCTAAATGAGTTAGGTAGGCTGCTAAATAGGGTAAAAGATGGCGGTCGTTAGAAGATTGCTTGACAATAATGCTGTGGCCTGAAACCAAAGCCGAAATAAAATCGTGAAACCCAACCAAGGGAATGTTGCCTGCCATGATTATTGCAATTGTTTTTGGATTTTTTGTAGGTATGTGATAGGGTGCTAACCATAATTCAAGAGGCCTGTTTTGAAGCAATTCTGCCCACTGTTTTATGGCGTAACAAAGGTTCGCTTTAGTAAACCAGCCATTGTGTTCATTTGCAAGCTTTAATTGGTGTTTAAATCCTTCAAAAAAAATATCATTATGCAGTGCCTTTTCAGACATAATTGGTGCTGACCCTTTGAATTGAGACATGAATGCTCCCAATCTGACAAGTGACTGAATTATAATATTTTTATGATTCATAATTTGTTAAACCTTAATTTTGGTATTAATTTCGTTTACAAATTTAAGTAATAAATTTACTTTAAGCGTTTATGGCTATTATAATAACTGAAGACTGTATCAATTGTGGTGCTTGCGAAACCGAATGTCCCAATACCGCAATTTATGAAGGAGCAGATGACTGGCGTTACAAAGATGGTACCAGTTTGGATGGTCAAATCATTTTGCCTAATGGAAAGCAGGTCAACGCCGACGAACCGCAAATACCCATTAGTGATGAGTTTTATTTTATTGTCCCTGATAAATGTACTGAATGCAAAGGGTTTCATGAAGAACCTCAATGTGCTGCTGTTTGCCCAGTGGATTGCTGTGTGCCTGATGAGGCCAATGTAGAAACAGAAGATGTTTTGCTTGGAAAACAACGGTTTATGCACGCCGAAGATTAAATTTCTTAAAAAAGGAATGTTTAATAATTCAAATATTCAAAGTACTTAAACTAAATCTCCACCAATGGTTTGTTTAAAGCTTCATTTGTGTATTTTTGTTGCCAGAAATTTTAAAACATGAAAGCAGGAATTGTCGGATTGCCCAACGTTGGAAAATCAACTCTTTTTAATTGTTTGTCAAATGCCAAAGCTCAAAGCGCGAACTTTCCCTTTTGCACCATTGAACCAAACATCGGCGTGGTCAATGTCCCGGATCCCAGAATTTCAAACTTAGAAGGCTTGGTCAGGCCCGAGCGTGTAGTGCCAGCCACTGTTGAGATTATTGACATTGCAGGTCTTGTAAAAGGCGCTAGTAAAGGCGAAGGACTTGGTAACCAATTTTTGGGAAACATTCGTGAAACAGATGCCATTTTGCATGTGTTGCGTTGTTTTGACAACGATAATATTGTTCATGTCGATGGTAGTGTAGACCCCCTTCGCGACAAAGATACAATTGACATGGAACTGCAGTTGAAAGATTTAGAAACGGTTGAAAAAAAACTTGAAAAAGTAAAACGCACTGCTAAAACAGGTAATAAGGAGGCTCAAAAAGAAGCCGCTGTTTTAGAAACTATAAAAGCCCATTTAGAAGCGAGTGCTTCTGTTCGTAGCCTTGAATTGTCTGAGGATGATTATACGGCCTTTGTAAAGCCTTTGCAGTGCATTACAGCAAAACCTGTCATGTATGTCTGTAATGTGGATGAAAAAGCCGCTGTTAGTGGTAATAATTATGTAGATCAAGTCAAACAAGCAGTAGCCCCAGAAAATGCCGAAGTGTTGGTGCTTGCTGTGGGTACCGAAGCTGAAATCAATGAACTGGATGACTTTGAAGAGCGCCAATTGTTTTTAGAAGACATTGGATTGGAAGAACCTGGCTCAGCTAAATTGATTCGCTCCGCTTACAAGTTATTAAAACTTCAAACGTATTTTACAGCAGGTGTTAAAGAAGTAAGAGCTTGGACCATTCCTATTGGTAGTTTGGCGCCACAGGCTGCTGGAGTGATTCACACAGATTTTGAAAAAGGTTTTATTCGCGCTGAGGTCATTGCCTACAACGATTATGTAGAATTTGGCAGCGAAGCTAAAGTCAAGGAAGCCGGTAAAATGCGGGTCGAAGGAAAAAATTATACCGTCAAAGATGGAGATGTGGTTCATTTTCTGTTTAATGTTTAATAAATAAGCACCATTTTTAGAAAATATATTTCTCAACATTTCCACTTATTTTTTGTTAATTAATTTGTGATTTAAAGGTTTTATCTTTTGCGATGATGCAGTATATTAGCACTTCATCTGTAAGCCTCTATGGTCGAAAACACAGCCTATACTGAAGACAATATTAGATCCCTCGATTGGAAGGAACACATTCGCATGCGCCCAGGAATGTACATTGGCAAGCTTGGAGATGGTTCTTCTGCCGATGATGGAATTTATATTTTACTCAAAGAAGTACTAGACAACTCTATTGACGAATATGTCATGGGGGCTGGAAAGTCTATCGACATTTCCATTCAAGGAAACAAAGTCATTGTTAGAGATTATGGACGTGGGATTCCATTGGGTAAGGTAGTCGATGTCGTTTCTAAAATGAATACAGGTGGAAAATACGACTCCAGAGCATTTAAAAAATCGGTCGGTTTGAATGGCGTTGGTACTAAAGCCGTTAATGCACTTTCAAATTATTTTCGGGTTGAATCGACTCGGGAAGGCAAATCAGCTTCAGCGGAATTTGAATTGGGCGTTTTAAAGAACCAAGACCTATTAGATGACACCTCCAGACGCAAGGGTACCAAAGTCTCATTTATACCCGATCCTGAGATTTTTAAAAATTACAAGTACAGAAATGAGTATGTGGCACGCATGCTTAAAAACTATGTTTATTTAAACCCCGGGCTCACCATTACCTTTAACGGTGAAAAATTCTTTAGTGAAAATGGCCTTAAAGACCTTTTGGAAGACAATTCCAAAGCAGAAGACCGGCTGTATCCAACCATTCATATCAAAGGCAACGACATCGAAGTTGCGCTGACTCACAGTAAAACACAATACAGCGAAGAATACCATTCCTTTGTCAATGGGCAAAATACGACGCAAGGGGGGACCCATCTCTCCGCCTTTCGTGAGGCTTATGTAAAAACCATTAGAGATTATTTTGGCAAAAACTACGATGCTTCTGATATTCGTAAATCTATAATATCAGCCATCGCCATTAAAGTGATGGAGCCTGTTTTTGAAAGCCAAACAAAAACCAAATTAGGATCTACCGAAATGGGGGGTGGCCTTCCGACAGTCCGAACGTTTATCAATGATTTTGTAAAAACGCAATTGGACAATTATCTACATAAAAATGCAAATGCTGCTGAGGCTGTTCAACGAAAAATTTTACAAGCAGAGCGGGAACGAAAAGAACTGTCAGGTATTCGTAAAATCGCAAAGGAACGTGCCAAAAAAGCCAGCCTACACAATAAAAAATTGCGCGACTGTCGTGTGCATTTTGGTGATACCAAAAACAATCGAAATTTAGAAACAACCCTTTTTATCACAGAAGGAGATTCTGCTTCTGGAAGCATTACTAAGTCTAGAGATGTAAATACACAAGCTGTTTTTAGTTTAAAAGGGAAGCCGCTCAATTGTTATGGATTGACTAAAAAAATTGTTTACGAAAACGAAGAATTCAACTTGCTACAATCAGCACTTAATATTGAAGAGTCTATTGAGGATTTGCGATATAACAACATTGTTATTGCGACTGATGCCGATGTAGATGGAATGCATATACGCTTGCTTTTGATTACCTTTTTTCTTCAATTTTTCCCTGAACTCATCAAAGAGGGACATCTTTTCATCCTACAAACACCACTTTTTAGAGTTCGGAATAAAAAGGAAACTATTTATTGTTACTCGGAAGAAGAACGCATTTACGCCATTGATAAATTAAAACCAAAGCCTGAAATTACACGCTTTAAAGGTTTGGGAGAAATCTCTCCCAATGAATTCAAGCATTTTATTGGAGATGATATCCGATTAGACCCAGTGATGTTAGATGCAGAAACAACGATTGAAGAAATGCTTTCATTTTACATGGGTAAAAATACGCCAGACCGCCAAAAATTCATCATTAATAACCTTAAAGTTGAACTCGATTTGATCGCTACCGAAAAGCCCTCATAAATGCTAGAACCAGAAGACAATATCTCTAACGAAAACATTCAAAGTGAAGAAACCATTACCCGGGTCACTGGAATGTATAAAGATTGGTTTTTAGATTATGCTTCCTATGTTATTCTGGAACGGGCCGTTCCAGCCATAGAGGATGGTTTTAAGCCTGTTCAACGGCGTATTCTCCAATCCATGAAAGATTTGGATGATGGCCGTTACAATAAAGTCGCGAACATTGTTGGACACACCATGCAATACCATCCACATGGCGATGCCAGTATTGCTGATGCCATGGTGCAGATTGGTCAAAAAGATTTGCTCATTGACACCCAGGGGAACTGGGGAAATATTTTAACAGGGGACCGCGCGGCTGCTTCTAGATACATTGAAGCGCGCTTGTCAAAGTTTGCATTAGATGTGGTTTTTAATCCAAAAACTACAGAATGGCAAGCCTCCTACGATGGTCGCCGTAAAGAACCTGTAAATTTACCAGTCAAATTTCCTTTGCTTTTAGCCCAAGGTGCAGAAGGCATCGCAGTTGGTTTGTCTACCAAGGTAATGCCGCATAATTTTATAGAACTCATTGAGGCTTCCATCAAACACCTCTCCGGAAAACGTTTTACCATACTTCCTGATTTTGCCACTGGGGGTATTGCAGATTTTACCAATTACAATGATGGCCTAAGAGGGGGTAAAGTTCGATGTAGGGCCCGCATCAGTCAGTTGAATAAAAACACCCTTGTGATTACGGAAGTACCGTTTGGGACCACCACTTCTTCTTTGATTGATTCTATTTTAAAAGCCAACGACAAAGGAAAAATTAAAGTTAAAAAAATTGAAGACAACACGGCGGCAGACGTTGAGATCTTAATTCACTTACCATCTGGAATATCTCCAGATAAGACCATTGATGCGCTCTTCGCTTTTACCAATTGTGAGACTTCAATATCTCCCTTAGGATGTGTGATTGAAAACAATAAACCTTTGTTTGTAGGAGTCTCTGAGATGCTTCGGCAATCTACGGATCATACGGCTGCATTGTTAAAATTAGAACTAGAAATCAAACTCAATGAGCTGGAGGAACAATGGCATTTCGCATTCTTAGAGCGTATATTTATTGAAAATAGAATTTACCGCGACATTGAAGAGGAGGAAACTTGGGAGGGCGTGATCGCCGCAATTGACCGTGGATTACAGCCGCACATCCAACATCTTAAACGCCCGGTCACTAAAGAGGATATTGCGCGCTTGACAGAAATAAAAATTAAAAGGATTTCTAAGTTTGATATTGACAAAGCGCAGCAAAAGATAGAAGCACTTGAGGCTCAAATTGAAGAAGTAAAAAGCCATTTATCCAACCTTATTAATTATGCCATTTCTTACTTTAAACGCCTTAAAATAGATTACGGTAAAGGAAAAGAACGCAAGACAGAAATTAAAGTCTTTGATGATGTAGATGTGACTAAAGTGGTCATTCGCAACACAAAGTTATATGTCAATAGAGTGGAAGGTTTTGTAGGAACCGGGATGCGTCGGGAAGAATATGTTTGCGATTGTAGCGATATTGACGACATCATCGTTTTTACCAAAAGCGGGACCATGATGGTAACCAAAGTGGACACCAAAACTTTTATTGGAAAAAATATTTTGCATGTGGCTGTTTTTAAAAAGAAAGATGCGAGAACCATCTATAATATGATATACAAAGATGGAAAGGGTGGGGCCACTTTTATAAAGCGTTTTGCAGTGACCTCAATCACAAGGGACAAAGCCTATGATTTAACCAAAGGAAAGCCGCAAACAAATGTGCTATATTTTTCAGCCAATCCCAATGGTGAGGCTGAAATAGTTTCCGTTTTATTGCGCCAGGTCGGGAGTATTAAAAAATTAAAGTGGGACATTGACTTTGCTGCAATTATGATCAAAGGCAGGGCTTCTAAAGGCAATTTAGTCACCAAACATGCGGTAAAACGTATAGAACTTAAAGAAAAAGGCGTCAGCACCTTAAAACCGCGTAAAATTTGGTTTGATGACACTATTCAGCGCATTAATGTTGATGGTAGAGGCGATTTAATTGGCGAATTTAGAGGTGAGGATCGGTTGTTGATCATTACACAATCGGGGAACCTTAAAACCATTATACCAGATGTTTCAACCCATTTTAGTGAGGATATGATTGTTTTGGAAAAATGGATGCCTTTCAAACCCATTTCAGTGGTGTATTTTGATGGCGCAAAAGAAAAATATTTTGTCAAGCGTTTCTTGGTTGAAAATGAAAATAAAGAAGAAGTATTTATCTCATCACACGCAAAAAGTAGGCTTGAAATCGTCAGTACCGATTGGCGCCCCGTTGTAGACATTACCTTTTCCAAGGATAGAGGTAGGGAGCGAAAACCCAATCAAAGTATCGACATTGAACAGTTTATAGCTGTAAAAGGCATCAATGCATTGGGAAATCAATTGTCTAAATTAAAAGTCAATCAAATTGACTTATTACCCTCATTACCTTATGACCCTCCTAAAGAAATTCATGCAGATGAGCTAGATGTTATAGATGAAGAAGAAGTGAAAATCACCCCTTCTTTGCAAAGTAGTACTGAAATACTTTCGGAACCAATCTCTAATTTAGAGGCAACAGACGGTATTGATGATGAAGACTCTAACAGTTCTGAGGCAGGGCAAACAACACTCTTTTAATCCAGTCTTCTGGCGGTGCCTTTCTGTTTATTGGCTTCCCCAACATAGCCATACTCAAAGTTGTAAGTATTGTCTGTTGTGTTTAGTATTTTAAGGTGAATGTCTTTTTTTTCAGCCAATGTTTTTGGGTTTATTGTTTTAAAAATCATTTCACAATCATTGATCCATCGTACACTTACAGAGTCCACTTGCCCTCTAAAAGATTCAACTTGTAGAGATTCAGTCCGTTTAAAAGTTGAGGTAAACAACACTTCGTTTAAAATAATCTCACTCTCAAAAGTGCCCGTTCTAAAAGCATTGCAGTCCCGCTGTACTTCGTAACAAGAGTTTGCTAAAAAAATAATTAGTAAGATTTTAAATTTCATACTGTAAAGATACAAAAGAGACCACGGACTTCTTAGTTATTTTCATTTTCAGTGTAATCACTAAAGGTGCCATCGTTGTAAAACACAACAATGCGCGCTATAGACTTGGCGCTGTTTAAAATCATATTTTTTGAAGGTATTTCGTTATTAGATTTATTTTCGCCGTTTTCAAATATTTTATCACTTTTTTCTGTAACTGATGAGTAGGGTTTGAGGGTCATTTCCCCGGATCCGTTTAGCAACCAATACAAATTAACATCTGGCAAGGCTGTATTTAATTTTGTAATAAAGTCTAAACTTGGTTTGTTTCGACCACTAAGAACGTGTGAAATACTGGAGCGTTGTACATTAATTAGTTCTGCAAAAGCCGATGCAGAGAGGCTATAATGTTCAATAACTTCTTTTAAGCGCTTACCAAATTTAGTCGCATTCATAATAGTTTACATTTGTGTATTAAGTTGTTATTTACAAATTTAAAATTTTATTTTTAGATACAAAAATGTTTAATATTAATTGATTAATAACTTTATATAAATTTATTAAATAACTGATTTACAATAATTTAATTGTAAAATTAAGAATAAATCAAAATTTTCAATAAACATGCTTAAAAAATGTACATTTCTAAACTGAAAAACCCTAAAATTCAGTTTACAAATGTAAAAAAGAGATTGATTACTTTTGTAATTGACTATAGCCAAAAATGCAACTGTATCAAAACATACATTCAAATTTTTCAGACCGCAAGGTTCAAGATCTTAATGGACGGTATATTACCAACGCCCATATTTTACCAATTCTGAACAGACTTCCCAAAGGTTTTAGTTATGAGATAGCAGGTCATTCTGAACGCGATCAACCAATTTTTATGGTAAAAGCCGGCAACGGACCCTCCAAAATTTTAATCTGGTCTCAGATGCACGGCAATGAGTCTACCTCTACTAAGGCACTTTTTGATTTTATATTTAATATAGAATATTTGGGGATTTCATCCTTTCTAGAGCACTGTTCTTTCTTTATAATTCCGATTCTCAATCCTGATGGTGCACATGATTACAATAGATTCAATGCGAATGGAATAGATTTAAATCGAGATGCACAAGCACTCACTCAAAGCGAAAGTCTTGTTTTAAGAACAATTTTTAACACATTCAAGCCTGATTTTTGTTTTAATATGCATGACCAACGCAGTATATATTGTGTTGGTGGTACTAAAAATTCAGCTAGCTTAAGTTTTTTGGCCCCCGCAGAAGATAAGGAGCGTTCAATTTCTTCTAACCGTGAGCAAGCGATGGGGGTTATTACTAAAATTAACAATGTATTGCAATTATTTATACCAGATCAAATTTCTAGGTTTGACGATAGTTTTAACATTAATTGTGTGGGTGATCAGTTTCAATCTTTGGGAGTGCCTACAATCCTTTTTGAGGCCGGACACTCAGGTGATTACCATAGGGAAGATACCCGAAAATACATGCTCATAGCCTTGTTAAGTGCCATTAAATGTATAAGTCAAAAAAATTTACCTAAAGATGCTGTAGAAACTTACCTTAATATTCCTGAAAATAAACCCCTATTTTTTGATGTTCTGATTAAAAATGTTTCTGTTGAAGTGGATGGAAAAACCGCAATAACTGACATAGGAATTCTTTATGAAGAGGTTTTGACTGAAAATCAAATTCATTTTGTTCCCAAGATAAGTGTTATTGATTGTTTAAAAGACTACGTTGCACACCGATTTATCGATGGTGAATTTGAAGCCTTGGCACTATCAAAAAATAAAAAAATTGAATTGGGGGCCACAATTAGTCATTTTTTAATAAATAGGGGTCAATTCACACTTTTTATTAATAATAATTGACGCTAATCGGCTTTTTGTTGTATATAATTTGTTAAATTTACCGAATTAATAATTATTTTTTAAAAAAATGGCCAAATTCAAACTTGACGAGGTAGATCACCAAATTCTCAGTATGCTGATTGATAACACGCGAACCCCTTTCACTGATATCGCAAAAAAACTTCTTATCTCTGCCGGTACCGTTCACGTCCGTGTTAAGAAAATGGAAGATGCAAAAATCATCAAGGGTTCATCTTTGACTTTAGACTACCAAAAATTAGGTTATTCATTTATTGCTTATGTCGGTATTTACCTACAAAACACGTCCCAAACCAAGTTTGTTTTGCAACGCATTAATGAAATTCCTCATGTTACTGTTGCACACATCACGACAGGGAAGTTTAATATTTTTTGTAAAATTCGTGCCAAAAGTACAACCAATGCAAAAGAAATTATTTTCAAAATTGATGATATTGAAGGGATATACAGAACGGAGACTATGATTTCATTAGAAGAAAGTATAAATGATAAAAAGCGTTTGATGCACTCTATTTTTGATGAATTATAGTAGTTAATCTTTTGCATAATATCTAAAGGCATCATATACTAAAGCCTCGCCCACTTCAACATCTAAGCGGCATTTCCCAATAGCTTCAAGCAAGACGAAATTAACACGGCCATGGGTGTTTTTCTTATCGTGTTTGATTAAATTCAATATAGACTTAATGTTTTCATCCCCAAATTCACACTTTTCATAAATTTCAGAAAAAGTGGTTTTAATAGCTATTAAGTCATTTTCACTCAATCCACACAGCTTGTAAGATAGAAAGGCTTCCAAGACCATTCCAATTGCAATTGCTTCACCATGTAGCAAAGTTTTTAAGGTTTTACTGTCTAGACAATACGATTCAATAGCGTGCCCCAAGGTGTGTCCAAAATTTAAAAACTTCCGAACGTTCATTTCGTTAGGGTCTTGAGTTACTATTGTATTTTTAATTTCCACAGAACGATATATAGAAGGCGTTAAATCAGCTATTTTAGGCGATTTAAGTCCTTTTAACGCATCCCAATACAAACGGTCAGAAATTAAACCGTGCTTTAGCATTTCCGCCATTCCTGAGCGTAATTCTTCTTTTGGTAGTGTGTCTAAAAATTTTGCATCAACGAGTACCATCTCAGCGAAAGAAATGGTCCCAACTTGATTTTTAGAAAGATCTAAATCGACGCCGGTTTTACCGCCTACTGAAGCATCGACCATAGCGAGTAGGGAAGTAGGAATATTGATAAATTTTAGACCCCGTTTAAAAGTAGATGCTACAAAACCACCAAGATCAGTAACGACTCCACCTCCAAGGTTGACCATCAATGAATTTCGATCTGCACCTAGTTCACTAAGGCGTCTCCAGACATTTAAACAGCTAATGATTGTTTTATGAATTTCTCCATTAGGTATTACAATAATTTCAATTTTTAAATTATTTGCAATCTTATCAATAAGTACAGGCAAACACGAAGCTTTTGTATTAAAGTCTACCAAAACAATTATTTTGGAGTGATTACTAGACTGTAAATAGCTGTGCAGTGCTTGAAATGCAGTTTCGCCAAAATGGATGGCGCAGGATGTAGTTAGAATTGATTTCATTTTGTTATTCAAATATAGTATGAAATTTATTAGAATTCTATAATTTTGAAATGAACATTTTATTGATGTATGAGATCATCCAATCCCCACATAGATTTTTCAAACACGGAAATTGCCTTCCATCTAAAAACAGATGCTGAGCTCAAAAGGGCTTATTTTTTATTTAAAATGATTTCCAACCAGCCTTTAGTTCGCATTGGAGCTGCGGCCACGCATTTTGCTTTAAAAAGTAAATTCCCGGTTGAGGGCTTAATTCGATCAACTGTATTTGACCATTTTTGTGGTGGTATCAATGCAACTGATTGCATGACTAAAATCGACCGGATGCATACAAGTGGGGTTTATAGCGTTTTAGATTATTCCGTTGAAGGGAAACAAAATGAAGCGCAATTTAATTTTGTGGTTGAAAAGACCTTAGAACTAATCGCTTTTGCTGCTGAAAACAAAGCGATGCCATTTGCTGTATTTAAACCTACTGCTGTAGGTCGTATTGAGCTTTATGAGAAAGTTAGTAAATCCGATATACTAACGCCAGCAGAAAACAAAGAATGGGAGCGAATTAAAACACGCTTTCATACCATTTGTAAATACGCTCAGAAAATGAAAATTGCGGTTCTTGTGGATGCCGAGGAAAGTTGGATGCAAGATTCAGCTGATACCTTGCTTTTAGAAATTATGAAGGACTACAACAAAGAAAGCGTAGTTGTTTACAACACAATTCAAGCCTACCGTTGGAATCGATTGGACTACCTAAAAGAACTGTATGCTATTGCAAAAAAAGAAAACTTTAAATTGGGTTTTAAATTAGTTCGAGGCGCCTATATGGAAAAAGAACGCAAGCGCGCCGAATTTAAAAACATCAAATCTCCAATTTGCAATACTAAAGCAGATACGGACATAAATTTTGATAATTGTCTAAAGTTTATTCTTAAGCATCTCCCTGACATCAGTCTTTTTCTTGGCACCCATAATGAAAATAGCACATTATTAGCGTTAAAGACTTTATCCAATCTAAATATCAAAAAGAATGATCCTAGAGTATGGTTTGGGCAGCTCTACGGAATGAGCGATCACATTAGCTTCAATTTGGCAAAATACGAATATAATGCTGCCAAGTATTTACCTTTTGGCCCTGTAAAAGATGTCATGCCATATTTGATTCGAAGGGCAGAAGAAAACACCTCTGTAGCCGGACAAACCAACCGTGAATTGGAATTGATAAAAAAGGAGAAAAAGCGCAGAAATATTTAATCTATAGATTTAAGACTAATAACCACAGCCGCTTTATCACAGTTCTCTACTTTTAATTTCAAATAATCGCTTTGAATTGTATACAGCTTACAGCTATCCAATCGCGTATTACTATCGTTGAAATTAACATTACCATTTTTTAAAACTTCATAAATAGCTAGCGTGTCGATTTGAAATATCTCTATAGTGCTTCTGACATTTTCAGAAAACTGAATGGGTTTATCGTTAATATTTTTTAGAACTCTGTCATTGGGTCCATACGCAAACTTTGTTTTTTTTTGCTTGAGAAAAAAAGCTAGAAAAACAAGTCCAATTGAAAATCCGCCAAGGAAAAATCCAAGTCGATGTTTAAATTTCATATGGTATTAGAAAATTAAAAGATTCAAATCGCTTGAATCCAAATTGAACCAGTTGGAAATTGACTTATTGGTAATGACGCCATGGTATAAATAGAGCCCGTTCTTCAACCCATGATCCTGGCGAATGGCATTTTCAAGACCACCGGCATCAGATATTTCAAGTAGGTAAGGCGTGAAAATGTTACTCAAAGAAACCGATGAAGTTCTTGAGTAGCGTGCCGGAATGTTAGGCACACAATAGTGTATCACGCCATGTTTTTCAAAAGTCGGTTTGTCGTGAGTTGTGAGTTCGCTAGTTTCAAAACAACCGCCCATATCAATACTCACGTCGACAATTACAGACCCTTGTTTCATAAGCTCTACCATAGCTTCATTGACTAGAATAGGAGCTCTGTTTTTTCCTTTTATAGCTCCTATTGCCACATCGCAGCGCATCAGCGCTTTGATCAAATTCTTGGGTTGCATTGTTGAAGTATAGACACGTCTTCCAATATTGGCTTGTAGTGTTCTTAATTTAGTAATGGAATTGTCAAAAACTCGCACATTGGCACCAAGGCCAATTGCTGACTTGGCAGCATATTCACCAACAATACCAGCCCCAATAATAACCACCTCTGTTGGTGGGATCCCACTGATATTTCCAAGCATTAAACCATTGCCTTCATTAGTGATGGACATGATTTCTGAGGCGATCAAAATTGAGGCTGCACCTGCAATTTCGCTTATCTGTCTGACTGCAGGAAACGTTCCATCATTGTCTTTTATAAATTCAAATCCAAGGGCAGTAATTTTTTTCTTTGCAAGGGATTTAAAATAAGCTTTCTTTTGCATCTTCAATTGAAGCGCAGAAATTAAAACCGTATTAGGCTTAATCATTTCAATTTCATCAAGGGTAGGGGGTTCAACTTTTAAAATGATTGGTGATGAAAACACCTTGGCGGTGTCACTCGTAATTTCAGCTCCGGCATCACTGTATTCTTTGTCTTCAAAAGCGGCATTATTTCCAGCCCCGCTTTCGATCAATACCCGATGACCATTATTGGTGAGCGCAGAAACAGCATCTGGCGTTAAACAAATACGCTTTTCTTGAAAAGATCGTTCTTTAGGGATGCCGATGAATAAAGATGTGCTGTCGCTTGAAATCTCTAGGCGTTCCTCTTTTGGCAACAGTTGTGCCTTTGAAAAAGGAGATTTTAATTTTTGCATTCTTGGTTGTATTGTTATTGCAAATTACAATTATTTTTTCAACTTAATTTATCCGACTTGAGTTTAAACCCATTCTAATTCACGCTCTTGGTCAGACAAAATTGTAAGCTTGATGGCAGTTGTCTTATCAGGAAGTATATGTTTAATTTTATCAGGCCACTCGATAAAATTCCAATTTCCAGAGTAAAAATAGTCTTCAATTCCAATGTCCAATACTTCGGAGTGATTTTTTATTCTATAAAAATCAAAATGGTATACAATATCTGATTTCACTTTATATTCATTCACAATTGAAAATGTAGGACTGGATGCTTTTGAATCTCCTCCTAAAATTTTCACCATGGCAGAAATTAGTGTTGTTTTTCCACTGCCCATTTCTCCTTTAAAAAGAATGACTTTTGTTTTGGATTCTTCCAATAATTTTCGTGCTATTTTATCAATGTCTCCTAAAAAATATTTGACGCTCATCGCAATTTATCTTGGATTTAAAACAACAAATGGAATCAATACCTCTTCCAATGAAATACCACCGTGTTGATAAGAATTTTTGAAGTAACTAACATAGTGATTGTAATTGTTTGGATAGGCAAAAAATAAATTATTTTTTGCGAAAATAAAGGCACTATTCATCGATATAGAGGGCAGCCCAATACTGCTTGGATCTTTAGCTGCAAATACGTCTTTACCATCAAAGCTTAGGCTGCGACCTGTTTTGTAGCGCAAATTTAGGCTGGTATTTTTATCTCCAATAACTTTTGAAGGGTTTTTAACATTTATTGTGCCATGATCTGTGGTAATAATAAGTTTAAATTTAAGTAGTTGCGCTTGCTTTATAATGTCTAATAATGGAGAGTTTTTAAACCAGCTATGTGTAAGGGATCGATAGCCGCGATCGTCCGAGGCTAATTCTTTAATAACTTCCATTTCTGTTTTAGAATGGGAGAGCATGTCAACGAAATTGTATACAAGAACTGTTAAATCATTGTTGGCTTTACTTTTGAAATTTTCAGCTAATTTTTTTCCAGCTTTCAAATTTGTAATTTTTATGTATTCGTGATTTAAATTTGAAAGCCCCAAGCGTTTTAGTTGCGTATCTAAAAATTTATCCTCGTACAGGTTTTTACCACCTTCGTCGGTATCATTTTTCCAGTATTTTGGGTAATGTGTTTCCATTTCCTTTGGAGTAAGACCAGAAAAAATGGCATTTCGAGCATATTGCGTTGCAGTCGGTAATATGCTGTAGTAAAGCATTTCATCTTTCACTTTATAGTGTGTATTGACGGTTGACTCAATTGTTTTCCACTGGTCAAACCTCAAATTATCAATAACAATTAATAAAGTGGAATGCCCTATTCCAACTTCTGGCGCGATTTTGGTTTTAAAAAGTGTGTGGGATAAAACGGGGGCATTTTTATTCTGAAACCATTGAGGATAATTTTTATCAATAAATCTAGAAAATTGTGCGTTTGCTTCTGTTTTTTGCGCCTCTAATATTTCAAACATTGTTCCATCCTGAGAATTTTCTAATTCCAACTCCCAATAAATTATTTTTTTATACAAATCAGCCCATGCTTCAAAAGAATTAACATGGTTCATTTCCATGGCTATTTTTCGAAACTCTTGAAGGTAATTTGAAGATATTTTTTCAGCTACCAAACGGCTGTGGTCTAAGTTTTTTTTAAGGCTGAGAAGAATTTGATTAGGGTTAACGGGCTTGATAAGATAATCTGCGATTTTACTGCCAATCGCTTCTTCCATTATGTATTCCTCCTCACTTTTGGTAATCATTACAACAGGAATATTGGATTTTACCTCCTTCAATCCAGCCAAGGTTTCTAGGCCCGATAAACCTGGCATGTTCTCGTCTAAGAAAACAATGTCAAAATCTTTAGACTTAAATATTTCAAGTGCCTCAGAACCACTTTGACAAGGTAGTATCTTGTAGTTTTTTTTCTCAAGAAATATAATGTGAGGTTTTAAAAATGAAATCTCATCATCCACCCACAAAACATTGATTTCTCTCATAAATACATCTGTTTAAAAATTATATACACTGATTTTTATTACTTTTACGATCAATATAACTTTGATTCTCCATTTAGCGTCTAAAATAAAATTTAATTCCTTTGAATACCAAAAACAAGCTCAAAATATTTAACGATCCAATTTATGGATTTATTACAATCCCCAGTACTTTAATTTTTGACTTGATTGACCACCCTTATTTTCAAAGACTCAGAAGAATAACTCAGATGGGGCTATCTTATCTTGTTTATCCCGGTGCTCACCATACGCGTTTTCATCATGCATTAGGAAGTTTGCATTTGATGCAAAAAGCTGTTAGAATTTTAAAATTTAAAGGGACGCTTATTTCAAAAGAGGAGGAAAATGCCCTGTATGTCGCCATACTTTTACACGATATTGGACATGGCCCATTTAGCCATGCCATTGAACACAGTTTGTTAGAAGGAGTTAACCATGAGTTTATTTCATTGCGTTTTATGGAAATTTTAAATGATGAATTTAATGGGCAATTATCCTTAGCCATCACCATGTTTAAAGGGGACTATAAGCGACCGTTTTTTGGTCAATTAATATCTGGCCAATTGGACATGGACCGTTCCGATTACCTAAAGCGCGATAGTTTTTACACAGGTGTTTCAGAAGGCAATATCAACAGTGAGCGTTTGATTTCAATGATGAATGTTATCTCAGATGAATTGGTTATTGAAGAAAAAGGAATTTATTCAATAGAGAAGTTTCTCTCAGCTCGCCGTTTGATGTATTGGCAAGTATATCTGCATAAAACAGGGGTTGTAGCAGAGAACATGATCATCAATGTTTTAAAACGCGCCAAAATGCTTTCTCAATCAAATGTACCCTTGTTTGTAAGTCACGGACTTGATTTTTTCTTAAAAACTGAAATCCATCCATCAAAACTTACAAAAGCCATATTGGAAAACTTTTCCGAATTAGATGATAATGATCTTTTTTCTGCTTTGAAATCGTGGAAAAATCATCCAGATTATGTTTTAAGCAACCTTTCTAAAAGACTTTTAGATCGACAATTGCTTAAGATTGAATTTTATTCAAAGCACGATATCAAATCAGCTTTAGAAAAAATCAAAACAAAATTCAAAGTACATTTAAATTTAGACGACACCGAAATACCATTTTTTGTATTTGATGGGGTCATTTCAAATACAGGCTATGATTCTGAAATACATCCCATTTCAATTCTTCATAAAAATGGAAAAACTTCAAATCTAAATCAAAGCTCTGAATTATTAAATGTCAAGGGGTTGACAAAAAAAGTTACACAGTACTATATCTGCTCTCCCAAAGTGATGCTATGATAATTTTTTATACTTTTGCAATGGTATGAAATTTACAGCCAACCAAATAGCAGAATTACTCAATGGTACCGTTGTTGGGGATGAGAATGCTGAAGTCTTTAAACTTTCTAAGATTGAAGAAGGTTCTCCAGGGTCTCTTACTTTTCTTTCAAACACAAAATACACCCCTTTCATATATTCAACAGATGCCTCTATTACAATAGTAAACGATGATTTTATTCCCGAAAAGGAATTCAATACCACTTTGATTAAAGTTCCCAATGCCTACACTGCGTTCTCAACACTCTTGGGACATTACAATGCTGTTAAATCAACCAAAATCGGTATTGAATCACCTGTTCAAATATCAAATTCTGTATCTTATGGAGTGGATATTTACATTGGTGCATTTTCATATATTGGAGATAATGTTAAAATTGGGGATAATGTAAAAATCTATCCAAATTGTTATATTGGAGACAATGTAAAAATTGGTCATGGAACAACGCTTCACTCAGGAGTGAAAATTTATTCTGACTGTAGTATCGGGGATCAATGCAATCTTGAAGCTAATGTAGTAATTGGTGCAGATGGGTTTGGATATTCACCAAACGATAAGGGGGTTTACAAAAAAGTGCCTCAAATTGGTAATGTAGTCATTCACGATTGTGTTGACATTGGAGCCAGTTCCACCATTGACCGTGCAACAATGGGGTCTACAACTGTACACAAAGGAGTAAAATTAGACAATCAAATTCAAATTGCTCACAACGTTCAAGTTGGTGAAAATACAGTCATCGCTGCTCAAACGGGGATTGCGGGTTCTACAAAAATTGGTAAGAATTGTCAAATTGGAGGGCAAGTTGGCATTGCTGGCCACATAAATATTGGTGATAATGTAAAAATTCAAGGGCAATCTGGAATTACCAAAAATGTTAAAAATAATGAGTCTCTGCAAGGTACTCCCGCATTCGGTTTGAGCGACTATTACAAATCCTATGTTCATTTTAAAAACCTACCAAAACTCGCCAAAACTATCACTGCGCTTGAAAAAAACAATAAAAAATGATAACAAAAACCCAAGCTAAACAAACTACGATTTCAAAAGCAACATCCCTCAAAGGCGTCGGAATTCATACGGGTAAAGAAGTTGAAATTAAATTTTTGCCAGCAATTGCGAATTCTGGTTATGTTTTTATACGTAAAGATCTTGAAGGCGCCCCTATGATTAAAGCGGATGCAAATTTAGTTACCAGTACACAACGGGGTACTTGCCTTGAGAAAAACGGGGTGAGTATTCAAACCTGTGAACATGTTTTAGCCGCTTTGGTAGGCTTAGAAATTGATAATGTCACAATTGAACTCAATAACGCAGAACCGCCCATTATGGACGGTTCATCTAAGTTTTTTGTTGAAGCCTTAGAGTCTGTTGGAATCAAAACATTGGATGTTTTTAGAGACGTTTTTGTCGTAAAAGATGTCATTTCTTATGTGGATGAAGAGACCGGAAGTGACATTACTATTATTCCATCTGATAAATACCAAGTGACTACCATGGTGGACTTTGGCACCAAGGTTTTGGGAACCCAAAATGCAACCTTGTCAAAATTATCAAATTTCAAATCTCAAATTTCCAACTCCAGAACCTTTAGTTTCTTACATGAGCTAGAAATGCTCTTGGAAGAAGGTTTAATCAAAGGAGGGGACCTAAACAACGCCATTGTGTATGTAGACAAGCCTTTGTCCAAAGACACTATGGGAAAACTAAAAGAAGCTTTCAATAAAGATTCAATTTCTGTGCAGCCCAATGGTATTTTAGACAACCTTACCTTACATTATCCAAATGAAGCCGCGCGACATAAACTATTAGATGTTATAGGTGATTTAGCGCTAATAGGCATTCGTCTTCAAGGCAAAGTTATTGCCAACAAACCTGGTCACTTTGTCAATACACAATTTGCTAAAAAAATGGCAAAAATCATTAAAATAGAACGCCGCAACAATATGCCAGCGGTTGATTTAAATCAAACACCTGTTATGGATGTGAATGCCATTATGGACATGTTACCACACCGCCCACCATTTCTAATGCTTGATAAAGTTTTTGAATTGTCTCCCAATCATGTCATCGGATCTAAAAATGTAACGATGAATGAATCTTTTTTTCAAGGTCACTTTCCTGGTGTTCCTGTCATGCCAGGGGTACTCATTGTTGAAGCGATGGCACAAACAGGTGGTATTCTCGTTCTGAACACGGTCCCTGATCCTGAAAACTATTTAACCTTTTTCATGAAAATTGATAAAGTTAAATTTAAACAAAAGGTTGTCCCTGGTGATACACTTATTTTTAGCTGTTCATTGATCACTCCGATCAGAAGGGGTATTTGTCACATGCAAGGATTTACTTATGCCAATGGAAAATTATGTGCCGAAGCTGAATTGATGGCTCAAATTTCAAAAATCAAATAAAATTTTAAAAGATGAATCAACCGCTTGCTTATGTACATCCCGGTGCTAAGATTGCCAAAAATGTTGTAATCGAACCTTTTACAACGATTAACAATAATGTCATAATCGGTGAGGGGACATGGATTGGTTCTAACGTGACCATCATGGAAGGTGCACGAATCGGTAAAAACTGCAATATTTTTCCTGGTTCTGTTATCTCAGGAAACCCACAAGACTTAAAATATGATAACGAAGACACTATTGTGCAAATAGGAAATAATGTTACCATTCGAGAATGTGTTACCATCAATAGAGGAACGACAGACAGAATGAAAACAGTTATTGGAGACAATTGCCTCATCATGGCCTATTGCCATATAGCGCATGATTGTACTGTTGGCAAAAATTGTATTTTTTCTAATAACAGTACACTTGCAGGACATATTACAGTAGGTGATTATGTTGTTTTAGCCGGCATGACAGCAGTACATCAATTCTGTGCTATTGGAAATCATGCATTTGTAACAGGGGGGTCTTTAGTTCGTAAAGATGTACCTCCTTATGTCAAGGCTGCACGTGAGCCGCTTTCTTATGTGGGGATCAACTCTGTAGGTTTACGAAGAAGAGGCTATAGCACAGAAAAAATTAGAGAAATACAAGGTATTTACAGGTTATTGTATCAAAAAAATTATAACAACTCACAAGCTTCAGCAATTATTGAGGCCGAAATGGAAGCAACTTCTGAACGCGATGAAATATTACAATTCATTAAAAACTCTCATCGCGGTATTATGAAAGGGTACTTCAAATCCAATTAAAATTATGGCAAATACATCCGATATTCGAAATGGTTTATGCATCCGTTACAACCATGATATATTTAAGGTTATTGAATTTTTACACGTCAAGCCTGGAAAAGGTCCAGCTTTTGTTCGTACTAAGTTAAAAAGTGTTACCACAGGTAAAGTGATTGACAACACCTTTTCTGCAGGGCATAAAATTGACGATGTTCGTGTGGAGACCCATAAATTCCAATACCTATATCCCGAAGGCGATCAATTCCATTTTATGAACGTTGAAGATTACAACCAGATTACAATCAGCAAAACGGCCATTGACAATCCCGGTTTGCTAAAAGAAGGTGAGCTTGTAACAGTTATCATTAACTCTGAAGACGAGATGCCACTTTCTGTAGACATGCCTGCCAGTGTTATTTTGGAAGTTACATCAACTGAACCAGGTGTCAAAGGCAATACTGCAACCAATGCCACCAAGCCTGCGACTGTTGAAACAGGCGCATCTATTATGGTGCCATTGTTTATTAACGAAGGCGATAAAATAAAGGTAGAAACAGCCAAAGGGACCTATAAAGAAAGAGTCAAAGCGTAAATGCCATGAAATTCCAAACTCCTCAGACCCTTGAAATAATTGCAGCAATTCTAAATTGTGATTTTTTAGGCAATGCGGATTTTCCCGTATTAGGAATGAATGAGATTCATGTGGTTACAGCTGGTGATATTGTTTTTGTGGACCATCCTAAATATTACGAAAAAGCGCTAAACTCGGCTGCAACGGTGGTTTTAATAAATAAAATAGTTGACTGCCCAGTTGGCAAATCTCTTCTCATTTCAGATGACCCATTTCGTGATTTCAATAAATTAACCAAACATTTTAAACCTTTCATTAGCGCATCTGTAAATATTGACCCGAAAGCTAAAATAGGTGAGGGAACGCAATTACAGCCAGGTATTTTTATTGGTCCAAATGTTCAAATTGGAAGCAATTGCCTCATACACGCCAATGTGACCATTGTATCTGACACCTATATTGGCGATAATGTCGTGATTGGTTCAGGGACTGTGATTGGTGGCGATGCATTTTACTACAAAAAGCGACCTGAGGGCTTTGATCCCTTAATTTCTGGTGGTCGTGTATGCATTGAAAATGATGTTCATATAGGAACTGGATGTACTATTGATAGAGGGGTTACAAGTGACACTACCATTGGTGCTGGCTCCAAGTTGGACAATCAAATTCAAGTTGGTCATGATACATTAATTGGTAAAAAGTGCTTAATTGCATCTCAGACTGGGATTGCAGGTTGTTGCGTTATTGAAGATGAAGTGACGCTTTGGGGTCAAGTTGGAACCAACAGTGGTATTACCATAGGATCCAAAGCGGTTATTTTAGGGCAAACTGGGGTGACAAAGTCGGTAGCTGGTGGTAAAACTTACTTTGGAACGCCCATACAGGAATCGCGCTCAAAACTCAAGGAATTGGCCAATCTTAGACAATTACCAGACTTGATACAAAAGTTAAAAGAAAAATAACATTTGTTTTTAAAAATCAACTTCAAAAAATTACATTTGTATCAATCAAAAAATAGTCTTTAATGAGTGTATTAGTAAACAAAGATTCCAAAATAATTGTTCAAGGATTTACAGGTAGCGAAGGAACGTTTCACGCCGAACAAATGATTGCTTATGGCACCAATGTCGTTGGGGGCGTTACACCTGGTAAAGGTGGACAAACTCATTTGGAAAAGCCTGTTTTTAATACCGTTAAAGAGGCTGTTGAAGCTGTTGGCGCCAATACAACGATTATTTTTGTTCCGCCAGCATTTGCAGCCGATGCAATTATGGAAGCATCCGATGCAGCGATTGATGTTATTATTACAATTACTGAGGGTATTCCTGTCGCCGATATGATAAAGGCTTCAAATTACATTAAAGACAAAAACTGCCGCTTGGTAGGCCCAAATTGTCCTGGCGTCATTACCCCTGATGAGGCTAAAGTAGGTATCATGCCTGGTTTTGTTTTTAAAAAGGGTCGTGTTGGTGTGGTTTCCAAATCTGGAACCTTAACTTATGAAGCTGCTGATCAAGTAGTAAAGCAAGGTTTAGGTGTTTCTACAGCCATTGGTATTGGAGGTGACCCTATTATTGGTACAACAACAAAGCAGGCCTTGGAACTGCTCATCAATGATTCTGAAACAGACTGTGTGGTTATGATTGGCGAAATCGGAGGTCAGCTAGAGGGTAATGCTGCCCAGTGGTATAAAGAAAGTGGTAGTAATAAACCTGTCGTTGGCTTTATTGCTGGAGAAACTGCACCTGCTGGACGTACCATGGGCCATGCTGGAGCCATTGTTGGTGGCAGCGACGATACCGCCCAAGCTAAAAAACGCATTATGCGTGCTTGTGGTATGCACGTGGTAGATTCCCCCGCAGAAATTGGAAAAAAAGTCGCTGAAGTTTTAGGATAAACTTTTAATCCACTAGATCAATTGTAATTTTCACATAACGGATTGCATATAACTTGGGATTTCCTATATTTGGAATTATTATAAATCAACACACATCAAATGAAATTACTTAAAGGTAAAACCGCTATTATTACAGGTGCTAGCAGAGGCATAGGCAGTGGTATCGCCACTGTTTTTGCTCAACAAGGTGCTGACGTTGCTTTTACCTACAGCTCGTCTTCAGAAGCTGCTGAAACCCTTGAAAAATCGCTTCAAGCATACGGAACAAAAGTAAAGGCTTACCAAAGCAATGCTGCAGACTTTGTAGCAGCTCAAGAACTCGCCGCTAAGGTCCTTGAAGAGTTTGGTCAAATAGATATTTTAGTTAACAATGCGGGGATTACCAAAGACAATTTATTGATGCGTATGGGAGAAGAAGATTTTGATAAAGTTATTGAAGTTAACCTGAAATCTGTTTTTAATATGACCAAAGCAGTACAACGAACTATGTTAAAGCAACGCAAAGGCTCTATTATTAACATGAGTTCAGTGGTCGGTGTAAAAGGCAATGCAGGACAAACTAATTATGCCGCTTCTAAGGCAGGAATTATTGGGTTTTCCAAGTCTGTCGCTTTAGAACTTGGCTCACGTAACATTCGCAGCAATGTGATTGCACCAGGTTTTATTGAAACTGAAATGACTGCCAAACTAGATCCTGCAGTAGTTGACCAGTGGCGTGCTGGAATTCCATTGAAAAGAGGAGGGACAGCTGAAGATATCGCAAATGCCTGTGTCTATTTAGCAAGTGACCTTTCAGCTTATGTTACCGGGCAAACACTTAATGTAGATGGAGGCATGCTTACCTAATGTTTTTTGGATGATTTTAGCATGAGAGAGTCTTTGTTGTTTTACATCACAGTCACTGCAATTATAGCGCTACTTGTAGCGCTTTTTCAATACAAACCCTGGCGTAAATCTGCGACTTTTTTATGGGTGCTCACTACATTTCGCGCCATATCAATAGGGGCTTTATTGTTGTTAATTTTAAATCCAAAAACAGATCTTAATAGTTCCTTAATTGTGAAGCCTAAACTGTCTATTTTAGTTGACAACACACAGTCGATTCAATTCTTAAATAGAACAGAGTTGTTGAATTCAACTTTAAAAAAGCTATCCGAAAACGGTCTTTTAAATGAAAAATTTGAAATCCAAAGCTATAAATTTGACAAGGATTTTACCTTATTGGACTCCCTAGAGTACACGGGAACTCAAACCAATATTGGTAAAAGTTTAGAAACCATTAATGCGATTCATAAAGACGATCAAGCGGCTGTGGTTTTGCTTTCTGATGGGAATCAAACCATTGGTAATTCTTATTTATACCAATCAAAATTCCTTTCACAGGCTGTATTTCCAGTCGTAATAGGGGATACGACCCCTTATGTAGATTTGAAAATTCAGCAATTAAATGTCAACAAATACACCTTTTTAGGGAATACTTTTCCTGTTGAGATTTTTGTAAATTACAATGGCAGCCGAAGTATTCAAACAAATTTGAAAATTTATTCGGGCGCCTCATTGTTGTTTGATAAACTCTTACAATTATCTCCAGAATCCAATTCGATGTCTACAATTGCATATCTAAAAGCCAAAAGAATTGGTTTACAGCGCTTTCGTGCTGTGTTGTCAACACTCACAGAGGAAAAATTAACGACCAATAATAGTGTAGAATTTGGTATAGAAGTGATTGATCAACAAATTAAAATTGCTTTAATTTCCGAAAGTTCACATCCCGATTTAGGTGCCTTTAAGGCAATGCTTGAAACGCAAAATAATTATGAAATTGAACTGCTCAGCCCTGAAAAATTTCTAAACAATGCCAGTGCCTATACTGTTGCGGTCTTGTACCAACCCAACAACCGTTTTAAATCGGCATATGAAGCCATTGAAAAGTACAATATTAACACTTTCACCATTGGTGGTACTTTTACAGATTGGAGCTTTTTAAATGACATTCAGTCTAATTTTAATCAAGAAGCTACGACACAAAAAGAAGTTTATCAAGGCGCTTCTAACCAGAACTTTGAGGACTTTGCTTTAGAGCCTATTAATTTTGAAAATTATCCACCACTCGCCACAGTTTTTGGCAGTACTACTTTAAAAGGGCAACACAATATTTTGATTTTCAAGACGGTAAATAACATCAATACCCAACAACCTATGTTATTTTCTTATTCTAATACTGGTAAACGCCATGTTGTTTTATTGGCTGAAGATATCTGGAAATGGCGTATGTATTGTTACCGCCAGCATCAAAGTTTTAAAAAAATTGACAACTTTTTTAGATCTATTTTCCAATATTTGAGTACCCAGAAATCAACAAATCGTTTAAAAGTATCCCATGCATCAATTTTTGACGGTTCAGAACGCATTGCCGTATATGCTCAATTTTTTGGTGAAAATTTTGAATTTAATTCCAATGCTGATATGGAGATTGAAATTAAATCCAAAAATTTAAAGAAGCCTCTGATATTTCCCATGTTAATCGAAAACAGGACATATGTTGCCAATTTAGAAAGTCTTCAACCAGGATCCTACTCCTATAAAGTGCGTTTAAGGAACAAGCAATTCTCGACGGCTGGACGCTTTGAAATATTACCTTTTAGCATTGAAAAACAGTTTTTAAATGCCAATCTAACGCAACTTCAACAATTGGCACTTCAAACAAATGGGCAGCTATTTTATGAAAACACAGTTGATAATTTAATTTCTAAACTACTGGCCAATGAACAGTATAAAAGCATTCAAAAAGTAGAGAAAAAATCTGTACCTTTGATTCACTTTAAATTACTTTTATTGCTGTTACTTTTAAGTCTCGCATCCGAGTGGTTTATTAGAAAATATTTCGGATTAATTTAATAACTAAATCTATATAAAATGCAAAATTTTCCTAAAATCGGTCTTCCTATTATATTTGTCATCGGCTTGGCCGTAATCATTATTTCTAAAGCAGCTGTTACCATTGGTCCTGGTGAGGGTGGTGTATTGTTCGAGCGCTTTGGAGAAGGTATAAATACTGAAAAAACTTATGGTGAAGGCTTTCATATTGTAGCGCCTTGGAACTCTATGTTAATTTTTAAAGTACGTCAACAATCGATATCCGATGAAATGAATGTACTTTCTGTAAACGGACTTGAAGTACGTGTCAATGGTACCATCTGGTACGAGCCAGAATATGAAAATCTTGGTAAACTTATCAAAACCAAAGGGCAAGATTACGTATTAGAACTCTTAAACCCTGCAGTAAACGCTGCAGCGCGAAGTGTGGTTGGACGTTACACGCCTGAGCAGTTATACTCTAGCAAGCGCGATGTGATTGAGCAAGAAATATTGGATGAAGTGGTAAATTTGATGAAAGGCCAATTCTTAAATGTAAAACGTGTGCTCGTTGAGGACGTCAAACTTCCAGAAACCATTAAAAATGCGATTGAAGGAAAGTTAAAGCAAGAGCAACAATCTTTAGAGTACGAATTTAGATTGGTTACTGCCGACAAAGAAGCCCAAAAACAGCGTATTGAAGCCCAAGGAAAGGCAGATGCTAACCGCATTTTAAGTGCGTCTTTAAATGAAAAAATTCTTCAGGATAAGGGAATTGAAGCCACTGTTAAACTGGCTGAATCACCCAATAGCAAGGTGATTGTAATTGGTTCTGGTGATTCAGGCATGCCCATTATCTTAGGCAATCAATAATTATGGTATCCTTGGTGTTTTAAACCATGTTTCAAAAGCGTTATTACTATCTTTTTAAATTTCAATTTTTAGGATACCGCTTTCATGGTTGGCAAAAGCAACCCAACACCAAGACCTTACACTTAATGATCGATCGCACTTTAAAATATGTGCTTAAAGATCGGTATTTTAAAACACTAGCGGCCAGTAGAACCGATGCGATGGTATCGGCTCAAGAGGCCGCTTTTGAATTATTCTTAAGAGACCATCCGCTGGAGGATAAAGATCAATTTTTGGCCGCTTTTAATGCCAATTTACCCCAAGACATTCGTGCCCTTTCGATTGAGCAAGTTTCTGCCGATTTTAACATCATTCAAGATTCTAAATTTAAAGAATACCATTATTTGTTTTCAGAAGGGCAGAAGTGCCATCCATTTTGCGCGCCAATATTGACAACTGTTTTAGAACCGTTAAACATTGCTGTAATGAAACAAGGTGCAAAATACTTCCAAGGCACTCATAACTTTAAGTCTTATTGTTATAAGGCCACAGATAAAGGATTATACGAGCGAACTTTAGATTGTTGTGAACTGATTGAAAATACGTTATATAAAGCCAATTTTTTTCCAGGAAAAAGTTATATGCTTCGCGTCATTGGAAAGGGGTATGGCCGACATCAAATTCGCCTAATGATGGGCTCCCTAATAGCATTAGGTAGAGGAGAGGTAGACCTTGAATTTATTGAGGAGAGTTTACGACCAAATTCAACAATAAAAATTAATTTTATTGCCCCTGCATCTGGTTTGATTCTGCACAAAATAGAATTTTAAAGTCTAAATCAGTTGGTCCTTCAAACGTATCTTTAGCATTGAAAAGATACGTTTGTTAATGGCTGACATATGACGCTGATAAAAGTCCATTTCCGTATTTGTAAAAAGTCCCATAACAATACCTAAAAAGCGTTGTTTTAAACTTGAATTTGTATTGAGATGGCGTTGAATCGCTTTGTGTTTATCTTCAGAACTAAAAGTTGTAAAATCTTGTTTTTTACGTCTTAACTCATCTAAGAATACACTTACAAAAATAGTGTTCTGTAATTTTAAAATAGGCCGTAAGACCTTGTTTTGGAAAACTTCAAGATCTAAGGTTCTAGTTGTGTTTTGTATGGATGGGATTTCAGGACGACCTTTCAAAAGGAATTGGTCTCTAGAATTTATGCTCATAAATTTTAAGATCAAAAGTAGAAGTGGCCGCTATGACATGGTCAAAAATATCAGCAATGATGTATTCGTAATTTTGCCAGCGCTTATCACTACTAAAGGCATAAATTTCAATGGGAAGTCCTTTTTCAGTCGGTTCCAATTGACGGGCCATTATCATCAAGTCTTTATTGATGGCAGAATGGTTTTCAATGTAAGATTCAATGTATTTGCGAAACACCCCTATATTAGTGAGGTTTCTTCCATTGATTAATAATGTTTTGTCGAAATCATTTTCAGTATTGTAAGCAGTAATATCGTCGGATTTTTGAATGATATAATCTTTGATTAAATCAATGTTTAATAGCTTATTTATATCTGTTTCATTCAAATGACGAACACTTGACATGCGAATATTTAATGCCCGCTTGATACGTCTTCCGCCTGATTGTGTCATACCACGCCAATTTTTAAAAGAATCTGAAATGAGGGCATAGGTAGGAATGGTCGTAATGGTGTGGTCAAAGTTTCGAACTTTAACTGTTGCGAGATTAATTTCAATCACATCGCCGTCGGCTCCATATTTTTGAAAGGTGATCCAATCACCAATGCGTACCATATCATTGACTGAGACTTGAATACTGGCTACAAAACCAAGAATCGTATCTTTAAATACCAAGATGATAACAGCTGAAACCGTCCCCAGTCCCGCCATAAATTCCCAAAATGTAATACCAGACACTGCGGCAAAAACGGCAAAAATCCCCGTTAACCATATGAAAATCATAAGCACTTGAATGTAGCTGTCAATAGGTTTGTCTTTAAGACGTTCAAAGGTTTTGAGAAAATCTCTTATGGATCTGAAGATACTGCTCAACCCCCATATAATAAGTGAAATACCGATGACTAAAATGAACTTTTCAAATAAAAACTTCCACTGTGGGTGCTCAAAAAAGATATTTGGAATCGTTTTGTAGGCCAATATTAGAGGAAAAATATGGGCGATATTACGGGGCACTTTATGTGCAACCATAATATCATCAAAATTTGTCTTTGAACGGCTCGCAATTTTGGAAAAAACCACTTTAATGATGGTGCGAATGATAAAATCTAACAAAAATATTACCAAAAGAGATGCTATGACAAGTGCTAAAATGCTAGACCACTCTGCAATAGAAGCATTGAGTCCTGTGGAAGCAAGTAGTTTTTTTAATACATTTAGTAGATATTCCATTAGTTAACGTATTATTAATTAAGCCTTATTTAAAGTTTTTTTTAATTTATAATCCACCACAAAGGTACCAAAAGGAATTACAGATGCTGCTAAAACCCCTAATAAATTCTTTTTCACCCAATTATTATAAAATACCAGCACCAGCGCTATAATAATATAGGTGATAAATAATAATCCATGCGGCATTCCCAACATTTTCACATAACTTGAATCGTTACATGTATATTTGATGGGTACCGCTACAAATAGTAATGCGCTGTAGGAGAGACCCTCTAAAAAGGCAATTATGCGAAATATTGATATTATATTCATTGTGTTAGATATAGTGGTACAAAGATAGGAATTATATACAATAGCGTGTTTAATATCAATTTTACATAATATAAATTATAGTACAAATGTGGATTATAATAAAACAGACACTATGTGATGTTAAAAATAATTATAATTAAACCATTAGCTGAAACAAATCAGGTTTATCATTGATGTAGTCACCAAAAAAATTACGCGCTTTTAGTTTGGTAATAAGCGGTTTTAAGTCTTCCTGTTCTTTCAATTGAATCCCAACAATAGCCACTTCATTCTCGCGGTTTACCTTTTTTGTATATTCGAAATGCGTAATGTCATCATTAGGACCTAATATATCCACAACAAATTCTCTTAAGGCACCTGGTCGCTGTGGGAATTTAATAATGAAATAATGTTTTAAATTGGCATACAACAGCGCTCGTTCTTCAATTTCAGAAGTTCTTGTAATATCATTATTACTACCACTCACCAAGCATACCACATTTTTACCTTTTATTTCATTATTAAAACTATCCAAGGCAGCAATACTCATAACACCTGCAGGTTCCGCTACAATGGCGTCTTTATTATACATCTCCAATATTGTTTGGCATATTTTACCTTCATGCACAGTGGTCATTACATCTAGGTATTTTTTACAAATTTCGAAGGTCAAATCGCCAACTTGTTTAACGGATGCCCCGTCCACAAATTTTTCAATTTGAGATAATTTCACAAGTTCTCCATTGTCAATAGATTTTGACATGGAGGGTGCTCCGGCAGGTTCAACACCAATAATTTTGGTTTTTGGAGATAATGCCTTCACAACCGAAGAAAGTCCTGAGGCCAAACCGCCTCCACCTACTGGGATAAATATATAATCGATCGGTACGTTGGTCTGCTGGATAATTTCCAAGCCAACAGTACCTTGTCCCTCAATGACCTTTGAATCGTTAAAAGGATGAATTAACGGTTTTCCATATTTTTTACATTCTTCCATGGCTTCTAGAAACGAATCATCAAAAGTGTCTCCTACCAAAACCACCTCCACATACGCTTTACCAAACATTTTAACTTGCTCAACTTTTTGATTTGGCGTGGGCGCAGGCATATATATTGTCCCTTTTATCTTTAATAAATTACAAGATAAAGCGACTCCCTGTGCATGGTTACCAGCACTGGCACAAATGATGCCATTTTTGGTTTCATCAGATGATAAGGAAGAAATTTTGTTGTAAGCCCCTCTAATTTTATAAGATCTAACTTGTTGTAAATCTTCTCTTTTAAACAGCATGTTACATTCGTACTTTTCAGAAAATCTAATGTGTTTCTCAAGTGGAGAAACTAAGGCAATGCCTTTCAATTTTTCTGCTGCCGCTTGAATCGCTTCAACCGTGGGAATGTAAGTTGTTTGAGGGTCTTTCATTACGCCGTATTTTTTATTATGCGACTGTTTTTATAATTTTCATATCCGTCATGGCTTGTCTCAGAATGGCGCCAACTTCTTCAATAGAATGTCTTCTTATCTTTTTATTAACAGCAATAAGTGTTGCGTTATCTACGGCAGTGACTTCTGGTGAGTATGCAGTTCCAATAATATCTTTTGTGACAGTTTTCATGAAATCGACTAACAAAGGTTTACAAGCATGGTCAAATAAATAGCAACCATATTCTGCAGTGTCTGATATGATACGGTTCATTTCAAATAATTTTTTCCTTGCCACTGTATTAGCAATTAATGGGAGTTCGTGAAGCGATTCATAATAAGCAGATTCTTCAACAATCCCAGAAGCTACCATGGTTTCGTAAGCCAATTCTACACCAGCGCGTACAAAGGCCACCATGAGAACCCCATGGTCAAAATACTCTTGCACAGCAATATGTTCTTTTGTTGCGGCTGTTTTTTCAAAAGCGGTTTCTCCAGTAGCTGCGCGCCAGCTTAATAAATTAACATCGTCATTGGCCCAATCTTCCATCATGGTTTTTGAAAAATGACCAGACATGATGTCGTTCATATGCTTTTCAAACAACGGTTTCATGATGCTTTTGAGTTCCTCTGAAATCTCAAAAGCTTTTAGTTTTGCTGGGTTAGACAAGCGGTCCATCATATTTGTGATGCCACCGTGCTTTAAAGCTTCTGTAATGGTTTCCCATCCAAACTGAATCAACTTAGAGGCGTAGGCGGGGTCAATCCCCTCCTCTATCATTTTGTCAAAGGACAAAATAGAGGCGGTTTGTAAAACACCACATAAAATAGTTTGCTCTCCCATTAAGTCACTCTTCACTTCAGCAACAAAAGAAGATGCCAAAACACCTGCTTTATGGCCTCCAGTAGCTACTGCATAGGCTTTGGCTTGTGCCCAAGCTTTTCCCTGAGGGTCATTTTCTGGATGCACAGCGATAAGCGTTGGAACACCAAAACCTCTTAAATATTCTTCACGTACTTCACTTCCTGGGCACTTTGGTGCGACCATAATGACCGTTAAATCTTTGCGTATTCGTTTTCCTTCTTCCACGATGTTAAATCCATGAGAGTATGATAAGGTAGCGCCCTGTTTCATCAAAGGCATAACCGCATCTACCACATTGGAGTGTTGCTTATCTGGGGTTAGATTTAAAACCACATCTGCCGTAGGAATCAATTCTTGATAATTACCAACAGTAAAGCCATTTTCAGATGCATTCTTAAAAGATTGACGTTGCTGTGCAATAGCTTGATCTCTTAATGCATAAGAGATGTCAAGACCCGAGTCTCTCATGTTTAATCCTTGGTTGAAACCTTGTGCTCCACAACCAATAATTACAATTTTTTTATCTTTTAAGGCGTCTACTCCCGATTCAAATTCTGAGCTTTCCATGAATCGACATTTAGACAGCTGGTCTAATTTTTGTCCGAGCGAGAGTGTATTAAAGTAATTTGCCATTTTATAATATTTAGTTTATGAGTTAAATAAGTTTAGTATTTCTGAAATTTTCATTTCATCTTTGGTCACTGCAATACGCCCTGACCGGACAAATTGCATGACGCCAAAAGCTTTTAATTCTCTGTGAAGCAATTCAATTTCGTGACGTCTCCCCGATTTTTCTAAAACAAAAAAATCTCGGTTTACAGTGACGATTCGTGCATCACTGTCCTTTATAATATTTTGGATTTGACGTTCTTCGAAAAGCAAATCAGATTTAATTTTAAACATACAGGATTCCAGGTATATGGTTTCTTCGTCTGTATGATAAAAGGCTTTGATGACTTCAATCTGTTTTTCAATTTGTCCAATGATCTTTTTAACATTTTTTTCAGTCATATTAACAAGAATAGTGAATCTAGAGACCCCTTCTATTTCAGACTCCGAAATGTTCATACTTTCAATATTGATGTGCCTGCGCTGAAAAATCGCGGAGATTCTGTTCAATAAGCCGATGTTATTCTCACTATATATAGAAATTGTATATTGTTTAAGTGTACTTTTCATAGCCATTTAATTTATTCTAATCGAATTTCTGAAACTGAAACCCCAGACGGAATCATAGGAAACACATTGTCTTCTTTCTCAACGCATACTTCTAAAAAGTAAGCGGCTTTTGAGCGCATCATATCTTCAACAGCAGCTGCTAAGTCCTCGCGCTTTGTAACGCGTTTGGCTTCAATGTGGTAGCCTTTTGCAATGGTTACGAAATCTGGATTTGTCATTTCTGTAGACGCATAGCGCTTGTCAAAAAATAACTGCTGCCACTGTCTCACCATTCCTAAAAAGTCGTTATTGAGAACCACAATTTTTACGGCAGCTTTGGTTTGGAAAATGGTTCCTAGTTCTTGAATGGTCATTTGATAGCCTCCATCCCCTATAATAGCGACCACTTCACGTTCTGGGCATGCCATTTTAGCACCAATGGCCGCTGGCAGTGCAAAGCCCATTGTACCCAATCCGCCAGAAGTAATATTACCACGCGATTGCGTAAATTTAGCATAACGACAAGCAATCATTTGATGTTGTCCTACATCCGAGACTATGGCGGCCTTACCTCCACTCTGAATGTTGATCTCTTTGAGTACCTCACCCATGGTCAAGCCATCCTTAGTAGGGTATAAATCGTTTTTAATTACTTTTTCAAACTCAATTTCAGACAATGCTTTGAATTTTCCCAACCAATCATCATGATTGTTTTCGTTGACCATAGCTAATATTTCATTTAAGGATTCTTTAGAATCTCCCAAAACAGCTACATCTGTTTTTACATTCTTATCAACTTCTGCGGGATCAATTTCAAAGTGAATCACTTTGGCTTGTTTGGCATATTCACTGAGTTTTCCAGTGACGCGGTCGTCAAATCGCATCCCAATCGCAATGAGTAAATCGCATTCATTTGTTAAAATGTTGGGTCCATAATTACCATGCATTCCTACCATACCCACATTCAATGGATGTGCAGTATCAATGGCTGAAACACCCATGATGGTCCAGGCAGCTGGAATACCTGTTTTCTCAACAAAGGTCTTAAACTCTATTTCAGCTTTTCCTAAAATAACCCCTTGTCCCCAAACAATCAATGGTTTTTTGGCTGAGTTGATCAATTCAGCTGCCGCTTGAAGCTGGGAATGTTTTAATTTTGGAACTGGTTTGTAGCTTCGAATAACTTCACATTTTTTATAGGTAAAATCAAAAATTTGAAATTGTGCATCTTTGGTAATATCTATCAAAACGGGACCTGGCCTTCCGCTGCGAGCAATATAAAATGCTTTGGCGATGACTTCAGGAATTTCTTCAGCACGTGTAATTTGGTGGTTCCACTTTGTGACTGGGGTTGAAATCCCAACAATGTCTGTCTCTTGAAAAGCATCACTTCCCAATAAATGAGATGGTACCTGTCCTGTGATGCAAACCATGGGTGTGGAATCAATTTGTGCATCTGCAATTCCAGTGATAAGGTTGGTTGCTCCTGGACCAGAAGTTGCAATAGCGACCCCTGTTTTTCCAGAAATTCTAGCATAGCCTTGAGCAGCGTGTGTAGCACCTTGTTCATGCCGTGTTAAAACGTGATAAATCTCTTTGTGGTATTTATAAAACTCATCGTAAACAGGCATAATGGCACCGCCTGGGTATCCATATATGATGTCCACTCCTTCCGCTATGAGACAGCGGACAACCGCTTCAGCACCTGTAATTTTTTCTTTGGGGAGATTCAGGTAATTAGTTTGAGGTTTTGTTTTTAGGTTTTCCATAGCTATAATTCTTAAAATTCATCAGTTACACAACCATTGGATGCTGAAGACACTGTTTTCGCGTACTTATATAGTACCCCCCTGGACACCTTAAGTTTAGGGGCTTTCCATTGAGACTTTCGTTTTTTTAATTCTTCTTCAGTAACATCTAGGGTGATACTGTTGGTTTCAGCATCAATTGTTATAATATCTCCGTCTTTTATTAGGGCAATAGTACCACCTTCTTGCGCTTCAGGCGTAATGTGACCTACAACGAAGCCATGTGTCCCTCCAGAAAAACGTCCATCAGTAATTAGAGCAACATCCTTTCCTAATCCAGCACCCATGATAGCAGCTGTTGGCTTTAGCATTTCAGGCATACCAGGTCCACCCTTTGGGCCCTCATAACGTATGACAACAACATCTCCCTTTTCAACCTTTCCATCGCGAATCCCATCATTAGTTGCATATTCACCGTCAAAAACTTTGGCTTTTCCCTTAAATTTCAAACCTTCTTTTCCTGTAATTTTAGCCACGCTTCCTTCCAGCGCTAAATTACCATAAAGCATTCTTAAATGACCTGTGGTCTTTATGGGTTTATCTATGGGCTTAATTACATCTTGACCTTCTGTTAATCCTTTGACACTGGACAGGTTTTCAGCCAGGCTTTTTCCAGTGACCGTCAGACAATGCCCGTGAATAAATCCTTCTGATAATAGGTATTTTAGTACGGCTGGAATGCCCCCGACGCGATGCACGTCTTCCATAAGGTATTTACCACTAGGCTTCAAGTCGGCTAGGAAAGGGGTGCTATCGCTAATGCGTTGAAAATCTTTTAATGTGAATTTAATATTAGCAGCTCTGGCAATGGCTAAGAAGTGTAGAACAGCATTGGTTGAGCCTCCTAAAATTGTTACCAAACGAATAGCATTTTCAAGAGATTCTTTGGTAATGATGTCAGAGGGTTTAATGTCCTTTTCAAGAAGAATTCGCATTGCTTCACCGGCCTTTACAGATTCTAATTGCTTCTCTTCTCCAGTGGCTGGATTAGAGGCATTGTAAGGCAAGGTCATTCCCAAGGCTTCAATTGCTGAGGCCATGGTATTGGCAGTATACATGCCACCACAAGCACCAGCACCTGGGCATGCTTTTTCAACAATGTTTTGAAATTCATTTTCCGACATGGTACCCGAAACTTTACTGCCCCATGCTTCAAAAGCAGATACAACATCTAATTTTTTTCCATTGTGACAGCCTGAATCAATGGTGCCGCCATAGACCATTAAGCATGGTTTATTAACTCGAATCATAGCCATAAGTGCGCCAGGCATATTTTTATCGCATCCAACAACTGTAACAAGCCCATCATAGCTCATGGCTTGGACAACCGTTTCCATGGAATCGGCAATAACATCACGAGAAGGCAATGAAAATCGCATTCCAGGTGTCCCCATTGAAATGCCATCACTGACGCCAATAGTGTTAAATATTAAACCGATAACTCCTTTGTTTATGGTGCCTTCTTTGACCAATTTTGCGAGATCGTTTAAATGCATGTTGCAAGGATTCCCTTCATATCCAGTGCTTGCAATTCCAACGATGGGTTTGTTGAAATCTTCTCTTGTTAGCCCGATAGCGTGTAGCATGGCTTGTGCCGCTGGTTGCGTTGGATCTTGTGTTATGGTTTTACTATGTTTGTTAAGTGACTTCATTAATGCATTGTCGATTTGAAATTTCAATACAATCAAATCTATAAAATTCAGATAATTATAAATATTAATTTATGAAATAGTAATCTAAATCCAACTACAATATAATGATGTTAAAAACCTGAAATTGAATCAGTTGTATAAAGAAAAATATGACGTTCAGAAAAAAATCAAAGTTGATTTGACAACGCAATACTTTTTATTTCCAATTGAAAAGCGCTATTTTTCTTGGAGGCTTTTAAAAATCCAATCCGCTCGATAGAAAGCTGGTCAAAATTTGGAATATTGAGAGTGTATCCTCTAAAGCTTGGGAACATATCTTTCAAAGGAATTAATATTTTTTCCCATTTGCCTGTGGTTTTGAAATCATATACATAGGAATGACGATCGTATTTTGCAGCTTTTATTCTAAATTGAAACGAGCTCCCGTCTCCTTTTAGTTGTAATTCAATAATTTGATTATTTGCAGTTTCAACCCCCTCTAAATTAAGTTGGATCGAAGAAAATCCACCATTATTTTCAATGGATACATTCCCTTTAAAAACGCCATTTCCATCAGAATTTAAAATCAGCTGCCCATTAGAAAGCCCTCCCATGACAATATCATCAATAACTTGCCAATTATCTAACTTACAATCAGTACTAAATACAAAAATTGGATTCATTTCTTGTGTGTTTATTGTCAGTAAAATGAATAAATAAAGCAGCATTTTATAACTAAATTTCAGATTTAATAAGATCAAAATTCTGTCTCAAATGTGAACGTAATTTTTTCTTGTAGTCTTCCTTAAGCCATGCTAAAAAATTATGCGTGCTTTTACTGATGCATTTTGAGTAACGATGGATTCTAAAATCAATATCATCATTCAGTAATTTTACAAGCATTAATGCATCAAAAATATCCTCGCTATTTTCAACACAAATCTTTGCGTGCTGTGCGATAGATCTTTTCAATACAACCTTAGATGACTCCCCGCTTCTTATAGAGGCTACATAAGTTTTATTGATGTCGAAGTGCAGAGCTTCAGATTTATCAAAGGATTTCCGTATCTCTTCTGGCATTTCATAAACAAAATTGCTTTCAAGCTCTTCATCACTTAAAATCCCATCTAAATAATGGCTTGGGTATTTAAATATGCGGTGCCAATCCAAATTGGTGCTTCCCCAGGGTCCAAATCGGTGAAAATTATTTCCTAAATCTATAACTTCAAAAGTATCTTTGTTTTTGAAAATACGTGAACCACGGCCAATCATTTGGTAGTATAAAGTCAATGATTTTGTAGCGCGATTCAAGATGATAGATTCTACACTTGGTTCGTCAAATCCGGTGGTAAGTATACTTACAGAAGTTAGTATCGCATTGGGTGTTTCTTTAAACCACTTCAGAATGTTTGCACGCTCTTTTTTTGTAGTTGTATTATCTAGGTGTGCAATGGGCATGCCAGCGCGCTTAAATAAGTCGTATACAAATAATGAGGTATTGATACCGTTGTTAAAAATTAAGGTTTTTTTGTTATGACATCGCTCTATGTAGGCATCCATCAGTTTTGAAAGCATCTCATTATTGGTATATAAATCTTCCGAAGATTTAACAGTGTAGTCCCCGTTGGCGCCTACAACTAAGGAAGTCAGTCCAACATTGTAAGAATACATATTGGCGCGAGCCAAAAACCTATTTTCGATAAGCGATTCAATGCTTTCGCCAACAATCAACTCATTGTAGTTGTCCGTCATTGGAAGCTCAATATTTGAACTTAAAGGGGTTGCAGTAACACCTAGAATAAATGCTTTATCAAAAAACTTAAAAAGTTTGGTAAATGAATTGTAATGGGCTTCATCAATAATCACAAGACCAATGTCGGAAATATCTAATTTATCGTCTTTAAGGCGGTTATTAAGCGTTTCTACCATCGCCACAAAACAATCAAAATTCTTTTGATCGTCTAATTTTGCCTTGCTGTCAATGACTTTATTCGTAACGCCAAATTCAGACAATACGTTTGAGGTTTGTTTGCACAATTCAATGCGGTGTGTCATTACCAAAACTTTTTTCTTTTGTGTTTTTAGGTATTGACTGACAATTTCAGAAAATATTACAGTTTTACCACCGCCGGTTGGCAGTTGATATAATAAATGATAATCTTCAACGGCAGATTCAAAACATTGGAATATTTTTTGAATGGCACCTTTTTGGTAATGATAAAGTTGTTTACCTTCTTTACGTTCTTCTTTCTCGTAAGTGGTGAGCATAATTAGCTTTGAATTCAACTTTGCAAAAATAAGACCTTTTTTGTGTTTTCAAAGAGAAGAAGTGAATTTTATTCAAAAATTTATAAAGTAAAATTTTTGAAATGCTAGCGCAGTTTATTTTATATTATTCTTATGTATTTTTTTGCTACCTGAATACATGTCATAACGGACTAGACGGGCCTCAAGTTTCGCATTATAAAGTTTAATTTTTCTGGAAGTTCTTAGTCCAATATGCTTTAAGGCTTGAAGATTTGAAGTAATAAACCATGCGGTGGTGCCAGCGTATTTATGTTTTAGAGTGCTTCCAATATTCCCGTAAAAAGCTTCCATGTCCAGATCTAGTCGTTCGCCATAGGGTGGGTTGAATAGCATGTGAAGGTGGTTTTCACCTCCTTTTTGTGTTTTAAAGAAATCTTCGTGCTTTACATAGATAAATTCCTCTAAATGCGCATTTTTAACATTTTCCAATGCTTTTCGAACGGCACTTGGAGACCTGTCAAAACCCATTATTTTATGGTGAAAATCACGAGTTTTGGACAGCAGAGAATTTTCAATTTTTTCAAACAAATCAACATCCCAGTCTTTCCAACGTTCAAATCCGAATTCGTTTCGCATTAAATTTGGTGGAATGTTACAGGCAATCATTGCCGCCTCAATTAAAATAGTACCAGAACCACACATGGGATCCATAAAGTCCGATTGGCCATCCCAACCAGAAAGCATTACCAAGCCTGCTGCCAAAACCTCATTGATTGGCGCAATATTGGTGGCAATTTTATAACCCCTTTTGTGGAGAGATTCTCCTGAACTGTCTAATGAAACAGAACAAAACTTTCTGTCGATGTGTACATCAATCTTAAGATCCGGAAATCGAAGATCTACATTGGGGCGTTCCCCTATTGAATCTCTAAAGCGATCTACGATAGCATCTTTGGTTTTTAAAGCCACATATTGAGAATGTGTGAACGTGTCTCCACTTAATGTAGCGCTTACTGCCAAACTTCCATCCGCATCAAGATAATCTTCCCATCCAATTGATTTGATCTTTTTGTACAAATCATTTTCGTCTTTGACATGAAATTGCTTTATAGGTTTCAAAATTTTTATTGCAGTTCTCAAGCCAAGGTTGCATTTGTACATAAAACCTTTGTCGCCTGTAAAACGAACATGTCTGACGCCCTTATTGATGTATTGGGCCCCAAGCTGTCTGAGTTCTTTCTCTAAAAGTTCTTCAAAGCCAAACAATGTTTTGGCGACCATTTCAAAATTATCTTCCATAAAAAGTTTGAAATAAATATCAAAAATACAGTATTTTTACCAGCGTTAGTCCAAATACATATGTCAATTCAAAAAAAGTGGTTTCAATCTTGGTTTGATACTTCCTATTACCACATTCTATATAAAAATCGAAACAATGATGAAGCACAGCGGTTTATTACCAACCTTGTTGAATATTTAAATATTGCCAAGGATCAAAAGATTTTAGATTTAGCATGTGGTAAAGGACGGCATTCCATCTTCTTGAATCAATTGGGTTACGATGTTACTGGGGTAGATTTATCAAAGCAAAGTATAGATACAGCAAATACACATTCAAACGATCGCTTAAAGTTTGCAATTCACGACATGCGAACACCCATGAAATCAAAGTTTAATGCGGTGCTAAATATGTTTACAAGTTTTGGGTATTTTGATTCCCTGGAAGATGATCTTATGGTAATAATAGCTATTAAGAAGAGTTTAAAAGTCGATGGCATTGGTGTTATTGATTTCATGAATATTCACAATGTAATCAACACACTCGTACCCCAAAACAGTGTTGATATAGATGGCGTTAATTTTCAAATAAAACGGGCTTTTGATGGTAATTTTATTCGAAAATCAATTCAAGTCAAAGACGGAACAGAAACCTATAATTTTGAAGAAAAAGTACGTGCATACAGCCACGAAGATTTTAAAGCAATGCTATCCACAAATGGACTTCAATTAATAGATTGTTTTGGATCTTATGATTTACAAACTTTTGATCCAAAAAATTCCAGCCGGCTCATTCTAGTCTTTAAAGCTGATGCTTGATTTTATCATAAATAACAATAACGCATTTTAATTGTTGCATTTTTGGTAAAATAAATAAGCGCAAACAATATATGGGTTTCTTGATACGCTTCTTAAGTAGGAATTTCGGGCAAAAAAGGCGATTTTGTTTTGAATTGTTTATAATCCTTACACTTTCGCTACTTCAAATGTATATACAATTTAACACAGAATAAAGTGTCATGTAACAAACGGCTTAATAATTTAATTAGCGATACTGTTTGTGTAATAAGCGAGAAAATAAAAGATTGAATATTTGTGTTATTTATTGGGAACCGATCGCCATTTTTTTGAAAGCGCGTACAAATCAAAGTCTTTATGGGCGGGTTGATATTCCAAAGCCCCGTTTTGAAATTGCCTTTGCAAAATATCCTCAATGAAATAATCTTCTTCAGAAACCTCTGGATCAAAAGGCATTTTAAGAGACATTTTAAATAATTTAGCGGTGTTGTTATACCAAAAAGCACGCCAACCACTTCGGAGATACTTGATTAGATCAAAAGCAGTCTCCCCTGTTTGACGGTGGATTAATTTAATAAGGATTTGACCTTCAGTAATTGTGAATTTTTTAAGCTTTTCAGAAAATTCATCCTCCACAAATTTTTGAACCCGGCGGGTGTATTGTTTACGCTTGCGCTTACTCTTGACGTTTTCAATTCTTTCGTTTAATGTTTCAAGTCTTTCAGCGGCTAATTTAGCATAGGGATAGACTTTAATCGTTTTGCGTTGTAAGATTAAATAGCGGCGGCGGTCTTCTTTAGATTTAATGCGCAATTTTGGCAGAATCACAACTTCTGATAAATTGATCGAGCTGTTGATGATGGTATCCCCTACAATCATTAAATAAGGCTTTTGAATTGAATCTGTGTCGATTGGGGGTGTTTGACACTCGCAGAAAAAGAATGTAAATAAAAAAAATAAAGTTGTCTGTCTAATCATGTTATATCAATCCTTTTCAAAGTTAAAAAATATGTTGTAATCCTGCTTCTAAAATCGAAGAGTTTTGTTATTTTTAACCAAAATATAAACAATGGCCAAAAAGAAAATTTTAAACAATAAATCATTAAAGTTTTTAGAAGCTTACTTAAACAACGCAGCACCAACCGGCTATGAGTGGGAAGGTCAAAAGCTGTGGATGGATTACTTAAAACCTTATGTTGATACTTTTATTACAGACACTTACGGCTCTGCTGTTGGGGTCATTAACCCAGAGGCTAAGTTTAAAGTAGTCATTGAAGGACATGCCGATGAAATCTCATGGTATGTCAATTACATTTCAGATGATGGGTTAATTTACGTTATTCGAAATGGCGGGAGTGACCATCAGATAGCACCTAGTAAGGTTGTCAATATCCACACAAAAAAAGGTATTGTAAAAGGCGTATTTGGGTGGCCTGCGATTCATACAAGAAGTATGGCCAAGGAACAGCCCCCAAAGCCTGATAATATTTTTATTGACATTGGTTGTCAATCCAAAAAAGCAGTTGAAAAAATAGGCGTGCATGTGGGCTGTGTGATCACTTACCCAGACGAATTCCATATTTTAAACAATGACCATTTTGTCTGTCGTGCCTTGGACAACCGCATGGGAGGTTTTATGATAGCAGAAGTTGCACGTTTACTTTACGAAAACAAAAAAGAACTCCCCTTTGGGCTTTATGTCACCAATTCTGTTCAAGAAGAAATTGGCTTGCGTGGTGCGCAAATGATTACACACACCATTCAACCAAATGTTGCCATTGTAACTGATGTTACACACGATACAACCACGCCAATGATCAACAAAAAGAAACAGGGGCATTGTAAAATGGGTGAAGGTCCTGTAATTGCTTATGCGCCTGCAGTACAGCAAAAGTTAAGAGATTTGATTGTAGATACAGCAGAAGCCCATAAAATTCCATTTCAGCGCGCTGCGCTTTCCAGGGCAACAGGGACAGATACTGATGCCTTTGCATACAGCAATGGAGGAGTTGCTTCAGCATTGATCTCATTACCGCTTCGCTATATGCACACAACTGTCGAAATGGTACACAGAGATGATGTTGAAAATGTCATTCGTATGATTTACGAATCGCTTATTAAAATTAAATCTGGGGAAACCTTTAGTTATTTTAACTAGGATTGCTGGAAATTTTAGATATCTGGAATGAAAATGGCAAACCGACTGGTCAAAGTGCTGACAAAGCGGTTTTGCATCAGAAAGGTTTATTTCACCCCACCGTTCACATTTGGTTCTACACCCCTAGTCCAAATATTTTATTACAAAAACGCGCTGCGAACAAACAGACTTTCCCTAATCTATGGGATGTTTCTGTTGCTGGACATATGGCCTCGGGTGAAACAGTTCTTGATGGAGCAACGCGAGAAATTGAGGAAGAAATTGGACTTTCAGTTAAGCCCGAAGATTTGGATCTTATTTCAGTTCGAAAGAATGTCAATAAATTCTCAAATGGGTTTATAGATGCTGAATTTCAACACGTTTTTTTGTGTAAACTTCCAGTAGCTATCGAAGCATTAAGCATTCAGAAAGAAGAAGTAGATGCGGTTAGGCTTTTTTCTTTTGAAGAGCTAAAAAAATGCCAAGCGCATAAACATCCTGATTTTTCCATTGTCCCAGCGGACATGGAATATTATTCTTTTGTAATGAATGCCATATCAAAAAAACTGTCGCGTTAGAATTTTCCGTTATCGACGTCTTTTATGAAATTTATCAAGCCCTCAAAATAAATTTTCTGATCATCAAACTGAGCCAAATGACTGCCGTTTGGACACAGTAGGAATCGTCCATTTTGGACTTCTTCAGCAATAAATTTCATTTGTTTGGGATCCATAGTGTCATGTGTGGCACCAATGCTTAAAGTGGGTGTAGTAATGTTTTTAAGATCTGCTTTTACATCCCAGTACTTTAGCGTAGCATCTCCTTTAACACCAAATTCACTTGGCCCCTGCATGGTGACGTACACATCGTGGTTTATGTGTTTAAAACTGCGGTTAAGCGGCTCAGGCCAATCCGAAACCGGAGATCTTAAAATGTGTGCGGTATAATAATTGTTCATAAGCAGTTCCATATAACGCGGATTTGTGTAGTCTTCTTTGTCTTCATAATACATAATCTCTTTTAAAACTTCAGCATCTAATTGTGGTGCTAAAACATTAGAGGCATAATCATTATATTCAGGGATGGAGGGGACCATATTTGAAATGATTAATCCTTTTAAATGCGATTGGTATTTTAAGGCGTATTGCATCCCCAAAATACCACCCCACGACTGGCCATGTAAATAAAAATTAGAACGGTTTAAACCTAGAGCTACGCGAACTTGTTCAACTTCCTCTACAAAACGATCTAAATCCCAAAGGGACAAATCTTTTGGTTGGTCACTGTAATAAGACCCCAGTTGATCGTAATAATAGTATTCTATACCGGCGTTTGGGAAATATCCGTCAAAACTTTCATAAATTTCATGGGTCATCCCAGGCCCTCCATGTAACAACAAAACTTTTATCGTAGGATTGTTACCAACGCGTTTTGTCCAAACTTTAAATTCTCCTTTAGGAGTTTGAATCGGAATCATTTTGATGCCGCCAAGGAATTGATCGTCATTATTAGAGCTGTCTAAATAAGATGGATTTTGGATGCACTTATTGCAGCTTTTATCAAATTTACATGCTGTAAATGACAACAACATTAATACAATATAAATGAATTTGAATTTCATACTATAAACTATTTTTAAATGGAATTATTTTTAATGGACTCAACAACCTCAGGGTTTAACAAGGTGCTGATGTCTCCTAAATTTGAAGCATCTTTATTGGCTATTTTTCTTAAAATTCGGCGCATAATTTTACCAGAACGGGTTTTTGGTAATCCCAAAGTAAATTGAATTTTATCCAATTTAGCAATGGGTCCAATTTGTTTACTGATAAGACCATTTATTTCAGCTTTAAAACTTTCCAAATCTATATTTGAATCGTTTGATTTTAGGGTGATATAGCCGTAAAGTGCATTACCTTTTATGGGGTGTGAAAACCCAACAATAGCCGATTCAGCTACTAGTGCATGTTCATTGATGGCATCTTCAATAGGTGCAGTTCCAAGATTGTGTCCAGAAACAATGATGACATCATCCACACGACCCGTAATACGATAATGGCCGTTGGCTTCTCTAAGGGCGCCATCACCTGTAAAATAACAACTATCAAAGGCTGAAAAATAGGTTTCTTTATAGCGTTGGTGGTTGCCCCAAATGGTACGTGCCATGGAGGGCCAAGGGAATTTTACACATAACCTACCTTCGGCTATGGCCTCTTTAATTTCAAGCCCTTTTTCATCCATCAACGCGGGCTGTATCCCTACAAATGGAAGGGTTGCATAGGTAGGTTTTCCACCAAAGCAATTTGGAATAGGGCTGATGAGAATTCCCCCTGTCTCTGTTTGCCACCAGGTATCAATAATGGGGCATTTTTCTTTTCCAATGGTGGTGTTGTACCAATTCCAAGCTTCTTCATTGATGGGCTCTCCAACGGTACCAATCACTTTTAAAGATGATAAATCATAAGGGTTTACAAAGTCATCCCCTTGTTTGGCCAATGCTCTAATCGCTGTGGGCGCTGTATAAAACTGATTGACTTTATGCTTTTGAACAATATCCCAAAAACGGCCATAATCGGGATGGCTTGGAACTCCTTCAAACATAACTGTTGTAGCGCCATTTAATAAAGGGCCATAAACAATGTAACTGTGACCTGTGATCCAGCCGATATCGGCCGTACACCAATACACATCATCGTTTTTGTATTGAAAAATATTTTTAAACGTATAGGCCGTATACACCATATATCCTGCGGTTGTATGGACCATTCCTTTTGGCTTTCCAGTGGAGCCTGATGTATATAAAATGAATAGAGGATCTTCGGCGTTCATTACAGCAGCCTCACATTGATCGGAAGCGGTCTCTAATAAGGGCTGAAGCCATTCATCTCTACCCGCTTTCATCTGAATATTTGAATGAATGCGCTTGACGACCAATACAGTTTCTAAATTCAGGCATGAGGCTAAGGCTTCATCCACAATGCCTTTAAGATCAATGGTTTTAGCACCCCTGAAACTGCCATCACTAGTAATGACCATGCGGCAATCACAATCGTTGATTCTCGTCGCTAAAGCCGTTGCGGAAAAGCCTGCAAACACTACGGAATGAATGGCGCCAATGCGAGCGCAAGCCAAAACCGATATTGCCAATTCTGGAATCATAGGCAGGTAAATACACACCCGATCGCCTTTATTTATGCCTTTACGTTTTAGAACATTTGCAAATTGATTCACACGGCGGTGCAATTGGGAATATGTAATGTGTTCTGCAGCTGAATTTGCGTCATTTGGTTCAAACAAAATAGCGGTTTTATCCCCGTTTTTATCCAAGTGGCGATCGATACAGTTTTCTGTAATATTGAGCTGAGCCTCTTCAAACCAACTTATTTTTGGAGCTGAAAAATCATGTTTAAGGACAACATCCCATGGCCGTTTCCATAAAAAATTATTTTCAGCTAGGTCTGCCCAAAATTTTTCTGGATCTTCAACAGAAGCAGCATAAGCCGCTTGGTAGGTTTCTAAGTTTTTGATTTCGAAAAAATTCATGGTCTAATTTTCCTTACGAATTTAAGCATAAAATTTAAATGAAGTCTTTTGTAGAAGCCACTTATATTTAGCTTAAAATACTACCTTTGTTTCAAAGACCAATAATTGAAAACCAAGCGCTTGTATTTTATTGATGCGGTTCGAGCATTTGCGATCCTAATGATGCTGCAAGGTCATTTTATCGATACCTTATTGGTAGTAGAATTTCGAGACCCCACCAACTTAGCATACTCGATGTGGCATTATTTCAGAGGAATTACGGCCCCTACTTTCTTTACCATTTCCGGATTGATATTCACCTATTTACTGTTAAAAACCAATAACAAAGCGGAAGAAAATATTCGCATAAAAAAAGGGCTTTCACGTGGTTTAATGCTTATTGGAATTGGTTATGCTTTGCGAATTCCTATTTTCAGATGGTTTAAAGGAAAGTTTGATGGTTATTTTATGGTTATTGATGTGTTGCAATGCATTGGACTCTCACTGTTGTTAATTATTGTTTTTTATAAAATATTTCAAAATTATAAATACTTTTTTTCAGTTTTAATGTTTGCCATCGCAACGCTTATTTTCATCTCAGAACCCCTTTATAGATCTTATGAAGCTGCAGGTATCCCTTTGTTTTTTGCCAATTACCTTAGCAAATCAAATGGCTCAGTATTTACCATTATCCCATGGTTTGGATACATGGCCTACGGGGCTTTCGTAGCCACCATATTTTACCGCTATTTAAACCGTAAATCTTTTAAAACAAAAATTGTAATAGGTTTCTTTGCTATCGGTTTGCTTCTAGTCTACCTATCCTCCACTTTTCTGCAATTAATTTTCAATTATACACGCATTGAACTTTTTGAACGGGTTGCAAATTTCAATTATTTGTTTGAACGCCTGGGCAATGTGTTGATTATTTTTGGGCTTTTTTATGCTTTTGAGTGGTTTATAAAAAAGCCTTTGATTTTGAAAATTGGTCAAAAGACACTGTCCATATATGTGATTCACTTTATTGTGTTGTATGGGAGTTTTACAGGCTGGGGCTTGAATCGCATAATTGGAAAAAATTTAGAGCCTATCGAAGCTGTTTTTGGTGCACTTATGTTCCTAGTGCTAATCAGCGCTATTGCGATACACAGGCACAGCGCCTACAGTTATTTGTCTAAAATCAATGATTTTATAAAGTCGAAAAGAAATTAAGGACATTGGTTTCAATGCGATGGTTGATATTTGACAGATCGCTGCGTACAAAAGTATCCCCAGTAATATTTTCGTAAAGTTCAATGTAGCGTTTGCTGACCGTTTCAATGTATGCGTCCGACATAAAGGGAATGTTTTGGCCTTCTAAGCCTTGAAATCCATTTTGAATTAGCCATTGCCGCACAAATTCTTTAGACAATTGTTTTTGTGCCTCTCCTGTATTTTGACGTGCTTGATAGCCATCGGCATAAAAATAACGAGAGGAATCTGGGGTATGAATCTCATCAATTAAAACGATTTTACCATCTTTTGTTTTTCCAAACTCATATTTAGTATCCACTAAAATTAGGCCCTGAGCAGCGGCAATTTCAGTTCCCCGCCGAAAGAGTTTACGGGTGTAATCTTCTAAGACCAAATAATCAGCCTCAGATACAATACCACGAGTTAAAATTGCTTCTCTCGAAATGTCTTCATCATGGTTCCCTTTTTCAGCTTTGGTGGCTGGAGTGATAATGGGCCTTTCAAAGGGATCATTTTCCTTCATCCCTTCTGGCATTGTAACCCCACACAGTAGGCGTTTTCCAGCTTTGTATTCTCGGGCTGCATGCCCAGACATATAGCCTCTGATGACCATTTCAACTTTAAATGGGGTGCAACAATGACCAATGGCTACATTGGGATCTGGAGTTGCAAGCAACCAATTCGGAACAATGTCTTCCGTTGCTTTCATCATTTTGGTGGCAATTTGATTTAAGATTTGCCCCTTAAATGGAATGCCTTTTGGCATAACATCATCAAATGCTGACAAGCGGTCGGTAGCAATCATAACCAAGAGATTCCCAACGGTATACACCTCGCGGACCTTTCCTTTATAAACATTTGATTGTCCTGGAAACTTAAAATCAGTTCCCATAAGCGTTTGATTCGTCTTCATGGTCTATTCTCTATTTTCAATGTTTTTATAAGCCTCAATGACTTTTTTGACAAGTTTATGTCTAATCACGTCTTTATCATCTAAAAACACCATACCAACGCCTTTTATGTCCTTTAAAATTAGCAAGGCTTCTTTTAACCCGGAGATAACCCGCCTTGGCAAATCAATTTGACCAGGATCTCCTGTCAATAAAAATTTTGCGTTTTTTCCCATGCGTGTCAAAAACATTTTCATTTGTGCGTGGGTGGTGTTTTGACCTTCGTCTAAAATTACAAAAGCATGGTCCAAAGTACGGCCGCGCATAAAAGCCAACGGTGCAATTTGAATGGTTCCTTTTTCAATATAATTGTCTAATTTTTCTGCAGGAATCATATCTCTAAGTGCATCGTATAGCGGCTGCATATAAGGATCTAACTTTTCTTTTAAATCTCCAGGAAGAAAGCCTAGATTTTCACCAGCTTCAACCGCAGGCCTGGTTAAGATAATACGCTTTACCTCTTTGTTTCTTAGTGCTTTAACTGCCAGCGCCACCCCTGTATAGGTCTTGCCGGTACCGGCCGGTCCTATGGCAAAAACCATATCGTTTTGGCGTACCGCATCTACCAGTTTACGCTGGTTGGTGGTTTGTGCTTTTATAAGGCGTCCATTGACGCCGTGAAGCAATACTTTACCACTTTCATTGGAGGTGGTATAATCATCTTTAGAATCACTTGTAAGTATTCTTTCAATCATATTTTCATCCAAATTGTTGTAAGCTGTAAAATGACTGAACAACATTTCCATGCGTTTGTCAAATTCTTCAAGCAAATCTTCATCACCAAAGGCTGTAATTTTATTTCCCCTTGCAACAATTTTTAACTTGGGAAAATAACGTTTAAGAAGTTCAATGTTTTTGTTTTGAGGACCGAAAAATTCCTTTGGAGAAATTTGTTCTAACTCTAAAATAATTTCGTTCAAATGATAAAATATTTACAGTCTTGTGAATAAAAAATACAGTATAAAAGTACTAACAATTTTACTTAAATATTTAGACTGTTAATAAAAATTAAAAACAAAAAATTATGTAGGTTTGTAGGGACGATGTCATACAGGCACCCTTATAATTGTTTATTTAAAATACAACAGATAAATTTTTAATGTCAATTGTTACCTTAACTACCGATTTTGGAATGAAAGCACACTTTGTTGGTGCCGTAAAAGGGGCATTGCTTTCTGAAATTCCAGATGTTAAGATTGTTGATATTTCTCATAATATTTCTCCTTTTAGCGTCATTGAGGCCGCCTACATCATCCAGAATGCCTTCAATAGTTTTCCAAAAGGAAGTATTCATGTCATTGGAGTTGACTCCGAGCTAAACAACGAAAACACCCATATTGCCATGGCTCTTAATGGGCATTATTTCATATGTGCTAACAATGGGATTTTGAGCATGGTATGTACAGAAATGAAACCCGATTACATAGTTGAAATTAATATTCATGACAAAATTCTAGGAAGTTTTCCTGTTTTAGATGTATTTGTTAAAGTCGCTGCGCACATTGCACGTGGTGGTACTTTAGAGGTCATTGGTAAAACCATTTCGGATATTAAGCCCATAAAAAACATCACGCCCTTCATTAGTGATAAAAACCACCAATTGATGGGGCACGTCATTTATATAGATCGCTATGACAATGTGATTACAAACATTAAAAAATCTTTTTTTGAATCCATACAAAAAAACCGACGCTTTGAAATCATGGCGCGCAATCATAAGTTTACAAAAATATACAAACGCTACTCTGATATTGTAAATTTTGAAATTCCCATTCAAAAACGGAACGATGAGGGCCGTGGTATGGTTGTTTTTAATTCTTCCGATTATTTAGAGATTGCCATGTATAAAAGTAATAAAGCCACTATTGGTGGCGCTTCCACCCTTATGGGATTGGACATGATGGATAGTGTTACCATTCAGTTTTTTGACGATTGATTTTAAATTTTAAAGACCCCTCATAATGTTAATAAGTTATTTTTAATTATTGAGGCTTAAGAGATATATTTGTACAAATCAGGGAATTTATAACAAACAATACAATCTATGAAATTTATAGTTTCTAGTACTTATTTACAAAAGCAATTGCAAGTACTTGGGGGTGTAATCAACAATTCCAATACGCTTCCCATTCTAGATAATTTTCTATTTGAACTGCAGCAATCCACATTGACAGTATCTGCCAGTGACTTGGAAAGCACCATGTCTACGACTTTAGAGGTTGAAAGCGATAGCGTAGGACAGGTTGCAGTTCCTGCGAAGCTTTTGTTAGATACTTTGAAGACGTTTCCAGAGCAACCTCTAACCTTTGTTGTTGAATCTAACAACTCCATTGAAATTAGTTCTAATCATGGTAAATATGCGCTTGCCTATGTTGGTGCCGATGAATTTCCAAAGCCCATAGAATTAACAGATCCAATCCAAACGGTTGTACATTCAGACATGCTTGCAAAAGCCATCAATAAAACAATTTTTGCGGCTAGTAACGATGATTTAAGGCCTGTAATGTGTGGGGTGTTTTTTCAATTTTCAACTGATAATCTGACTTTTGTAGCCACAGATGCACACAAGCTTGTAAAGTATACGCGTACCGATCTTAAAGCCAGTGAAACGGCAGAGTTTATCATGCCTAAAAAACCGCTCAACCTTTTGAAGGGGATTTTAGCTACAGCCGATGAAGATGTGACCATTGCATACAATGATTCCAATGCCAAGTTTTCCTTTGGGAATTCCATTTTAATTTGCCGATTGATCGATGGTAAATATCCTAATTATGAGGCGGTGATTCCAAAAGAAAACCCCAATCAATTGACCATTGGGCGTAATCAGTTTTTAAATTCGGTGCGACGTGTTTCTATTTTTTCTAATAAAACCACCCATCAAATTCGCCTAAAAATTGCAGGTGCAGAATTGAATATTTCTGCAGAAGACATTGATTATAGCAACAAAGCTGAAGAACGTCTGACTTGTGATTACCAAGGGGATGACATGCAAATTGGATTCAATTCCCGATTTTTAAATGAAATGCTTGGGAATTTAGAGTCTGAAGAAGTTCAGCTGGAAATGAGTTTACCCAACAGAGCCGGTATTTTAACTCCTGTTGATGGTTTGGATGAAGGTGAGATTGTTACCATGTTGGTGATGCCTGTCATGCTCAATAGCTAAGCCTGCTGCAATCAACTGTACATCTTTTCTCGTAATGCCTTGATTTTATCGTCTTGCATGTACTCGTCAAACGTGGTGTGACGGTCAATGACGCCTTTGGGTGTTAACTCCACAACTCTATTCGCGACGGTTTGTGCAAATTCGTGATCGTGGGTGGTAAACAATACGGTACCCTTAAAGTTTTTTAGAGAGTTGTTAAAGGCGGTGATGCTTTCCAAATCCAAGTGGTTGGTTGGCTCGTCTAACATTAAAACATTGGCCCTAAGCATCATCATCCGCGAGAGCATACAACGTACTTTCTCCCCTCCAGATAAAACATCGGCCGTTTTGAGGGCTTCTTCGCCACTAAAAATCATTTTGCCTAAAAAACCACGGATATAAACTTCTTCGCGTTCTTCTTCAGTTGTGGCCCATTGGCGCAGCCAATCGACAAGGGTTAATTTTTCAGAGAAAAAGGCACTGTTATCTAATGGTAAATAGGACTGTGAAGTGGTAATGCCCCAACTGTATTTACCCGTTTTGGCCATTTGTTTACCATTGATAATTTCATAGAATGCTTTTGTGGCTCTAGAATCTTTTGAAAACACCACCACTTTGTCTCCTTTACTAAGGTTTAAATCGATGTTGTCAAACAGCACTTCATTGTCTAAATCGGCGGAAAGCTTTTCAATATTTAAAATTTGGTCTCCTGCTTCGCGCTCACGTTCAAAAATAATAGCAGGATAGCGTCGGCTGGAAGGGCGAATGTCGGAAACATCCAACTTTTCAATCATTTTTTTACGGCTGGTGGCTTGTTTGGACTTGGCCACATTTGCCGAAAAACGTCGGATAAATTCTTCCAATTCTTTTTTCTTTTCTTCAGATTTTTTGTTCTGTTGCGCCCGCTGTCTGGCGGCCAATTGTGAGGACTCATACCAAAAGGTGTAGTTTCCAGAAAAATGATTGATTTTATTAAAGTCAATATCTGAAATATGGGTACAAACGGCGTCTAAAAAGTGGCGGTCGTGAGAAACCACAATAACGCAGTTGTCGTAATTGGCTAAAAAGGTTTCTAACCAGGCGATGGTTTCATAATCCAAATCGTTGGTGGGCTCATCCATAATGAGCACGTCAGGATTGCCAAAAAGTGCCTGTGCCAACAACACCCGTACTTTTTGTTTTCCATCTAAATCGGCCATGTCAGTATAGTGCAAGGCTTCTTTGATGTCTAAATTGGAAAGCATGGCCGCTGCATCACTTTCTGCATTCCAGCCGTTCATTTCTTCATATTGAACTTGTAACTCCCCAATGCGATCTGCATTGGCGTCGTTATAGTCGTTGTAGAGCGCGTCTATTTCAGTTTTTATGGCATACAGTGGCTTGTTGCCCATTAATACAGTTTCAAGCACCGTATGCGCGTCATATAAATTGTGATTTTGTTCAAATACGGACATGCGTTTGGTGGGTTCCAAATGCACATGGCCAGAAGTAGCTTCTTGTTTGCCAGATAATATTTTTAAAAAAGTAGATTTACCAGCCCCATTGGCACCAATAATGCCATAGCAATTCCCGCCATTAAATGTGACATTGACATCGTCAAATAATACGCGCTTTCCAAATTGAACGGATAAGTTTGATACTGAAAGCATAGCTCTTAGATTTTAGTTTTGCAAAAGTAGAGAATTGTAGGCATACATCAAATGGGGTCTGGGATTATTTTAGGAGCCTCTACTGCCCTATTGCCGATCGCAATAAAACTCAGTTGTGTCTATTGTCCCGCTTAAAACCAAAATCTTAACGAATATTAAGTTATAGTGCCGCTTCTTACAAGAGGCTATGATTTGAGGGATGTTGTGTGTAATTTTCAAGAATAAACGTTACCAAACATTGAACAAAACCTATGAAAAAAATAATTTATACACAAATTATATAGTTTGTGTGATTTCAATCGTCATTTTTTT